>Ga0181533_1000883_pt1 | contig 39997 bp, 37 predicted proteins | sample PEATcosm2014_Bin_45_FD_119772 | JGI IMG/M metagenome (GOLD analysis project Ga0181533, IMG submission 119772) | Peatland microbial communities from MTU Mesocosm Facility, Houghton, MI, USA - PEATcosm2014_Bin11_60_metaG | ecosystem: Environmental > Terrestrial > Soil > Wetlands > Peat | place...
CCCCCGCAAGCGGGGGAGGGGAAGTATTACCTGCGCGTGGAGGTACGCGCCCATGATGAAATTCACCCTCGCCTGGCTGAAAGAACATCTCGACACCGATCGTCCGCTCGGCGAGCTTGCCGACAAGCTCACCATGATCGGGCTCGAAGTCGAACGCATCGAGGACAAGGCGAAGCTGTTCGCGCCGTTCGTGATCGCGCGCGTCGTCGAGGCGAAGCAGCATCCGAATGCCGATCGCCTGCGCGTCTGCATGGTCGACACCGGCTCGGGCGATCCGATCCAGGTCGTGTGCGGCGCGCCGAATGCGCGCACCGGCATGAAAAGCGTGTTCGCGCCGCCCGGCGCCTTCATTCCCGGCAAGAACATGACGCTCAGCGTCGGCAAGATCCGCGACGTCGAAAGCCGCGGCATGCTGGTGTCGGAGGCCGAGCTGCAGCTCTCGGACAATCACGACGGCATCATCGATCTGCCGGACGACGCGCCGGTCGGCGCGCCTTACGCCAAATATGCCGGGCTCGACGATCCGGTGATCGAGATCAATCTGACGCCGAACCGCGCCGACGGCACCGGCGTCCACGGCATTGCGCGCGATCTTGCCGCCGCCGAGATGGGCAAGTTCAAAGACGCCGCCATCAAGCCGATCAAGGGCGAATTTCCCTGCCCGGTGCAGGTCAAGCTCGACTTCGGGGCGACGCCGTCGCTGTGTCCGGGGTTTGCGCTCCGCCTGGTGCGCGGCGTCAAGAACGGCCCGTCGCCGGACTGGCTGCAGAAGCGGCTGACGGCGATCGGCCTGCGTCCGATCAATGCGCTGGTCGATATTACGAATTTCATGACCTACGACCGCGGCCGGCCGCTGCATGTGTTCGATGCCGCGAAAGTGCACGGCGATCTCACGGTGCGCCGCGCGCGGCCGGGCGAGAGCCTCTTGGCGCTCGACGGCAAGACCTATCAGCTCGACGATACGATCTGCGTCATCGCCGACGACCGGGGCGTCGAATCGCTCGCCGGCATCATGGGCGGCGAAGAGAGCGGGTGCTCGGCGGCGACCACGGACGTGCTGATCGAATCGGCGCTGTGGGAGCCGCTCGACATCGCGCAGACCGGCCGCAAACTCGGCATCAATTCCGACGCCCGCTATCGTTTCGAGCGCGGTGTCGATCCGGCCTTCATGGTGCCCGGGCTCGAATTGGCGACCCGCATGGTGTTGGACCTCGCCGGCGGCGCGCCATCGGAAATCACCGTCGCCGGAGGCGCCGAAGCGCCGGAGCGCATTATCGATTTTCCGCTCGCCGAACTCGAACGGCTCGCCGGCCTCGATGTCTCGCTGATGGAGATGCGGCGCGTGCTCGAGCGGCTGGGATTCTTCGTCGCCGGCCAGGGCGAGCGGGTCAAGATCGCGGTGCCGTCGTGGCGGCCCGACGTGCACGGCAAGGCCGACATCGTCGAAGAAGTGGTGCGCATCGTCGGCGTCGACCGGGTGCCGCTGACGCCGTTTCCGCGCGGCGAGGCTCAGCGCAAACCGGTGCTCACCCCGATCCAGTTGCGCAGCCGCAAGTCGAAGCGCGCGCTCGCCGCGCGCAACCTGGTCGAGGCGGTGACCTGGTCGTTCATCGCCAAACCACAGGCCGAATTGTTCGGCGGCGGCAAGCCGGAGCTGGCGCTCGCCAATCCGATCGCGGCGGACCTCTCCGACATGCGGCCGAGCCTGATCCCGGGGCTGATCGCGGCGGCGCAGAAGAACGCCGACCATGGCTTTCCCGATGTCGGCCTGTTCGAAGTGGGCCAGATCTTTCGCGGCGACCAGCCGGCCGATCAGTTCACCGCGGCGGCAGGCGTCCGTCGCGCGTTGGCGAAGCCGTCCGGCATCGGCCGGCATTGGTCGAAGCGCGACGGCGAGGTCGATGCGTACGACGCCAAGGCCGACGCGCTGTCGGTGCTCACCGCGGCCGGCGCTGCCGCGGCGGCCCTGCAAGTGGTGGCGGGCGCACCGGCCTGGTTCCATCCCGGGCGCTCCGGCACGATCCAGATCGGGCCGCAGAACGTGCTCGGCTATTTCGGCGAGCTGCATCCGAGCGCGCTCGAGGCGCTCGATGCCGATGGCCCGCTGGTTGCGTTCGAAGTGATTTTGGAGCGTATCCCCGAACCGAAGTCGAAGCCGACCCGCGCCAAGCCCGCGCTCGAACTTTCGCCGTTCCAGCCGGTGGTGCGCGATTTCGCCTTCGTGGTCGACCGCACCGTCAAGGCCGCCGATATCGTGCGCGCCGCGACCGGCGTCGACCGCAAGCTCATCTCGGGCGTCGGCGTGTTCGATGTCTACGAGGGCAAAGGCATCGAGCCGGACAAGAAATCGATCGCCATCGCGGTGACGATGCAGCCGCGCGACAAGACCATGACCGACGCCGAGATTGAAGCGCTCGCAGCCAAGATCGTCGCCGAAGTCGGCAAACGCACCGGCGGCGTGCTGCGGGCGTGAACGGTCGCTTGCGGAGCATTCCGGACATTGTTCGGCGCTGGCGCTGAATTCTTCGGTAGCGACTGACCCACAAGCGAGATCGGGCAAACCGCTATTCGATGGTCCTGAGCGTGAGCGCGCACGCGCCTACAGAAGCTCCGCCACTTCACGCGCGAGACTTTCCGGCTTCGTCGTTGGTGCGAAGCGCGCACGCACGGCACCAGCCTGATCAACCAAGAACTTCGTGAAGTTCCATTTTATGCCGTCGCCCAACAACCCGCCCTTCTGTTCTTTTAGCCAAACATAGAGCGGGTGGGCGTTGTTGCCGTTGACCTCGATCTTGGCGAACAGCGGGAAAGTCACACCATAGGTATCGCTGCAGAACGTAGCGATCTCCGCGTCAGACCCCGGTTCCTGATGGCCGAACTGGTCGCATGGGAAGGCGAGGATTTCGAAGCCACGGGATTGGAACTGTTCATAGAGGGCCTGCAAGCCCTTGTACTGCGGTGTGAAGCCGCATTTCGAGGCGACATTGACGATCAACAACACCTTGCCGCGGTAGTCGGCGAGGCGGCGCTCCTCGCCGGTGCCCAACCGGGCGCTGAAATCATGGATCGGCATAGCGGTTTCCTTCGCCGCGATTACGCGTGGATTCTCGTGAAAAGGAAATACCCGAAAGTGGACGCCGTATCGTCAACCGTTCATTGCGAAGCACCGATATGTCCGAAGTTGGGAATAGACCGAACTCGTCGCTGAAGTCGGCGAGCGGTCCGGCGGGGCGCTGCAGGCTTAAGGATCAGCGGTTGCCGGAGTGCCGCGTGCGCGCGCCACCGGGCGCGCAGTACCGGCATCCTCCGCAGCCTCGGCATCGCGAACTGTCTTGTGAGAGCGAACCATGAGTTTATCGCTCCTCGCGCATGATGTTCGGCGTGCCGCCCCAATATGGCGATGGTGGCGTGGTCGCCTCCCGGCGCGGCGCGGGATGCTCGGCGCGCTCGCGCTTCGGCTTGCGTTTTGGCGCGGCTTCGGCCTCCGCCGGCGCCGACGGCTTCCCCGGGCCGAGCCGGCGCAACACGGCGTCGGCCGCGCGCTCGCCGGATTCCCAGGCGCCGCCGACGGTGCCCCACAGCGTCTCGTGCGCGGCCTCGCCGGCATACCAGACATTGTCGGCGATCGGGTCGAGGAATTGCCGCCGCGCGAACTGGCTGCCCGGCACCGCGGCGGACCAGGCGCCGAGGGCATAGGGTTCGGCGTTCCAGCGCGTCGCGTGCTTGCGGCCGATCGCCTTTTTCACTTCGGCGCCATAAAGCCCGGCGAGCCAATTCGCGGCGAAGTCGAACATCGCAGCCTCGCCCTGCGCCGAGAGATCGCGGCCGAACGCGCCGGCAACGTCGATCAGGCAGAGCGGCGAGCCGGAGACATTGGCGAGAATGGCCGCGGTATGCGTATCGGCTGATTTCTCGAACACCAGATCGTCGCTGTCGAGGCCGAGCGGATTGCCTATAAGTTCGAGCGCAATGTGGTCGTAGCTGCCGAGCGACATCCGGCCGAAGGCGTCGATCTGGTGATGGCCGAGTTCGGGGCTGAATTTGACGCCGCCCGAGGCGACGACATTGGTCGGCACGGTGACGATCGCGGCGCGCGCCGCGATGGTGCCCTTGGCCGTCTCCACCGCGATCGCGCTTCGGGTGTCGATCGTCTTCGCCGGCGTCGACAGCTGCACGTTAAGGCCTTGGCCGAGGGTGGCCAGCAAGGCGCCAAAACCCTGTTTGCAGAAGGCCGCGGTGTTGCGTTCGGTTGCGTGCGCGAAGTCGAACGACGACACCTGCGCCAGGTCCTTGGCGCAATTATACGGCCCCAGCACGAATTCGATCGTGGCGCGCCAATCGCCGAGATCGTTCGGTACCGCCTGCTCGGAGGGAATGTCGGCCTTGCGCGCGACATCGTCGATGGCGCGCGTGGCGCGCACCTGGGCGGTCAGAAAATCCTCGAGCTCGCCCTCGCGTGCGAAGCGGCGGCCCACGCGCACCTTCTGGCTTTGCGGCGCCGGATAGACGTCGATGCCGCGGCGCGGCGACAGTTTGGTCACCGGGTTCACATCCGGCAGATAGATCCAGCGGGCGCCGCGGTCGAACGGCACGCCGAAACTCTTGGTGTCGGTGACGCAGCGTCCGCCGATATGGTCGGTCGCCTCGATCAGCAGATAGCGCCGGCCGGCGGCGGCGATCTTGCGCGCGGCGGCGATGCCGGCTGCGCCGGCGCCGACGATGATCACATCGAGCGCGCCGGAAGCCGGCGCGGTCGCGCCGAATGCGGGGCCGGATGCCGGTGCCGCCGCAAATGCGGCGGCGGCGGCGAGGAACGAGCGTCGGCTGAATTTGGGAAGAACCTTGCGCGGCATGGTTTCCAATCGCTTGCGATCCGGCAGAGCTTGCCCGAACGGCGCCTGGCGGGCAAACGTCACGGTTTAATTTCGTTCAATACCGCAAGTTGCGGCATGAACCAAATGGCAAGGGAATTCGGTTAGATTGCGGACAAAGCAAGACGCAGCGAGACGGCGCGCGCCGGCAGGGAGGCCCAGAGAATCCCGATGAGCATGATGCTCGATGGCCTCGGGCGATTGATCGCCCATCGCCTGCAGAAGCCCGTTCACGGCTACGAGCCGTTTACGGCGAGCGATCCCGAGGCGTTGCGCGAATCGCTACAACCCGGCGACGTGCTTCTGGTCGAAGGCAACAACCACATCGCCGGCATCATCAAATACCTGACCCAATCGACCTGGTCGCACGCGGCGCTTTACGTCGGTCCGCTTTCCGGCTGCTTCACCGCCGACGGCGAGCCCCACGTGTTGATCGAGGCCAATCTCGGCGAAGGCGTGGTGTCGACGCCGCTGTCGAAATATATCCGCTTCCACACCCGCATCTGCCGTCCGGTCAAACTGACCGCCGCGGACTGCGCCATGGTCTGCGCCTATGCCGTCGAGCGCATCGGCTTCGCCTACGATCTGAAGAACATCATCGATCTGATGCGCTATCTGTTGCCGCTGCCGGTGCCGCAGCGCTGGCGCCGGCGCCTGATCGCGCTCGGTTCGGGCGATCCGACGCGGCTCATCTGCTCGGCGCTGATCGCGGATGCGTTCCGCGCCGTGCGTTATCCGATCCTGCCCAAGATCAGGCTGACCGGCAGCCGCCAGGCGCGCGAAGAGATCCTGGAAATCCGCCACTCGTCGCTCTATTGCCCGCGCGACTTCGACATTTCGCCCTATTTCCACGTGGTCAAACCGACCATCGCGCGCGGCTTCGACTACAAGGCGCTGCGTTGGGCCGACGTGCCGCGGCTACCGGAAGCGGATGTTCCGCTGGTGCCGCAGGCCGCCGGCGCGGCCGAGGCTGGACTGATCGTCGCCTGACCCGGCCCTTGTGCCGGTGGAGGCCCGTCGCTACCTCTGCCGCGTGGGAGAGGGCGCGATGCTCGACGACGCGGTCAAGGCATTCATCCAGATGTTCGCGCCGCCGTTGCGCGCGGTGTTGTGGAAGTCGATCGGGCTTGCGCTCGCGCTGATCGTCGTCGTCGGCATAGCGCTCGATCGGCTGATCGTGCATCTCCTCGGCGCCGGCAGCGCCTCGGTCGAAACCGCGTTCGGGCCGAACGCGCACATGCCGGCGCATGCGATCGCCTGGCTGCTTTCGGTCGGCGCCAGCCTCGGCATCGTCGTCGGCAGCGTGTTGCTGATGCCGGCGGTGACCGCTCTGGTCGCGAGCTTCTTCGCCGACCGGATCGCCGAAGAGGTCGAGCGCGAGCATTACCCGGCCGATCCGCCCGGCACGGCGCTGCCGCTGTGGCTCGCCCTTTGGGAAGGCGTCAAGACGGCCTTGCTCGCCGTCGCGATCTACCTGTGCGCCGCGCCGCTGTTGTTGTTTGCCGGCTTCGGCGCGGTGATCTTTTTTCTCGCCACCGCCTATATTCTCGGCCGCACCTATTTCGAGCTTGCCGCGATGCGGTTTCGGCCGGTGCCGGAGGCGAAGGCCATGCGCAAGCGCCACGCCGCGAGCGTCTATATCGCCGGGCTGTTGATCGCCGCCTTCGTCTCGATCCCGATCGTCAATCTGGCAACGCCGCTGTTCGCCATGGCGTTGATGGTACATTTGCACAAGCGGCTCGGCGGACGGAAGCCGATCGCGGAAAGCCGCTGATGCCGAGCCCGTTGGTTCGCGGTTAGAAATTCTTCCACTGCGAGTTGCTATTGGCGGCGACGGCGCCTGCGGCCGGCGTCCGTCGGATCTGAGCGCCCCGACTCGCTGTCGCCACGTCGCGCTTGGCCGCGGCGGGCTGCGGCTTCGCCGCCGGACCGCGCGCAGGCATGGCAACGACCGACTGCCGAGCCGGCGGTTCGGCCGCGGCGGGCTCGTCGAGTTTGAAGAAGGCGACGCGCTGGTCCATCGCTTCCGCCTGCTGCTCGAGCGTCTTGGCGGTGGCGGCGTTCTCCTCGACCAGCGCCGAGTTTTGCTGCGTCACCTCGTCCATCTGGGCGAGCGCCAGGTTGATCTGCTCGATGCCCTTCGATTGCTCGGCGCTGGCATTGGCGATGTCGGCGACGATCGTGGCGACGCTCTTGATCGATTCCACGATCTCGTTGAGCGAAGCGCCGGCGCGGTTGACCAAGGCGACGCCTTCGGTGACCAGACCGTTCGAGTTGGTGATCAGATCCTTGATGTCCTTCGCCGCTTGCGAGGACCGCTGCGCCAGGCTGCGCACTTCCGACGCCACTACCGCGAAGCCGCGACCGGCGTCGCCGGCGCGCGCCGCCTCGACCGCGGCGTTGAGCGCCAACAGGTTGGTTTGCCGCGCGATTTCGTCGATGACGCCGATGATGTCGGAAATCCTGCGCGAGGCATCTTCGATCTTGGCCATCGCCTCCACGGCCTTGGCCACGACCTGACCGCCGCGATCGGCGGCCTGGCGCGTACCGGTCGCCGATTCATCGGCCGCCTGGGCGTGCTCGGCGTTCTTCCTCACGGTTGCGGCGATTTCCTCCATCGACGCCGAGGTCTGTTCGAGGCTGGCGGCCTGCTCCTCGGTGCGCTGCGACAAGTCGGTGGTGCTGGTCGAAATCTCCGCCGAGGCGCTGGTCACCTCCTGGGCGGCGGCCTTGATCTCGCCGATAGTCGAGGCGATCCGGTCGGCCATCGTGTTGGCATCCACTTTCAGCTTGCCGAACATGCCGTGATAGTCGGCCGTGATGCGCTGGGTCAGGTCGCCTTCGGCCAGCGCCGACATCATCGCCGCCATATCGTGCAGCGCGCTGCCGGTATTCTCGCACAGCGAATTCATCGCGCCGGCCAGCGTGAGCATGAAATCCTTCTTGCCGTCGAGCGGTACGCGGTGAGCGAAGTCGCCGGCCACCGCCGCCCGGACCAGCCCGTCGACCTCGGCCTCGATCGCGCGTTCGACCGTTTCGTTCTTCCACTCGACGACCGTGCCGGCCCGCTTGCCGTGCGCGTCGATGACGTTGTTGGCCACCAGATGGAATTTCTGGCTGCCGATCGCGATATGGGCCTCGTGCGTGCCGGTGAGCGTATCGAGGACCGCGCGCTGCTGCGCCGGATTGCCGTGGAACATGTCCATGCTCGCGCCGATCAGCTTGGCGGCATCGAACGACGGCAGCGTCTTGCGCAGCTCGGCCTCGGCTTCCTGCATCATCTGTTGCAGCGACGTGTTCATATAGATGATGTCGTAGCGTTCGTCGGCGATCATCACGTTCGAACGCACGGCGTCGAGGCCGCAACGCACGCGAAGATTGACGATCTTCTCGGCGACCGATTGCTTGAACACTTCGGTTGCCCGGGCGATGGCGCCGATCTCGTCCTGGCGATCGCCATAGGGCACGTCGACGATCCGGTTGTTGGTCAGTTCGAGGAGAATTCCGGCGATCTTGCTGATCGGCTGGGCGACGACGCGGCCGAATATCAGCCAGATCGCCGCTAGAATGGCCGAGATCGCCAGCAAGGCGCCGAGCGATATCCATAAAACATGTTGCCGCAACTGGGCGAGGTCTGCGGTCGTCGGCACGCTGCTCGAAAACACGGTGAGGACGTCGCCTGCATGCATACCCATGGATTCGTGGCAGGCGATGCAGGCCTCCTGCTTGGTCACCCCGGAGACGCCCCATACGATCGGGATGCTGACGCGATAGCTGTCGCCGACGAAGCGGCCGACCGGCCGGCCGGTCTTAAGCGCCTCCTCGTCGATGGCGTCCTGCGCCGTCTTGGCGGCGACCTGGGGCGAGGTGCGCGCCATATAGTCGGCGGTGCTCGGACCCCAGACGCTCCACAGCTTGCCGCCATATTCCTTGTTACGGCTGCTGAACCACCCGTCGAACACCTTGATGGCGACGTTCTGCGGATCGTCGAACCGCACTTTCATTACGCTGTCGACCAGCGAATTGAGCGAGTTCAGCTCCTTTTCCGACAGCGTCCACAGCTTCTGTTCGACCGCCGAATATTCCAGGTAATCGATCACGGCGACGGTCGCCGCGGCGAGCGCGAAGAGGCCGAAGCCGACGGTCAATACGAACTTCGCTTGTAGCCCGAATTTTTTCCAATAACGGATCATCGCTAATCCCCCAACCGGCGCCCTGTCGCCGGCTCATTGCCCAAGCAATGCTCGCTGCCGCGCAACGGAGCCGATGGAAGCGACCCAATCGCACACGAGACTATCGTTCGTTCGTTATCAAACTTGGGTTAATAATCGTAATGCGCTGCCGGAATACGATTCTACCGGTGGTACCGCCGCTGCGGGCGCCACGAGCGGGTCAAACGGCCCGCCCGAGCCGCGCTATTGTTCCGGAAGGCCGGCCTTGCGGAGCGCGCCGATAGAGCGCTCCTGATCGCTGTCGCGGGCATCGCGCGGCCGCGATGTCGCATGAAACAGCCGGAAGACGTTACCTGCTCTCAGCCCCAGACTTCATCCGCCAATTCGACGATCATCCGCAGTTTCGCCCATTGCTCTTCCTCGGCGAGCACATTGCCTTCCTCGGTCGAGGCGAAGCCGCATTGCGGCGACAGGCAGAGCTGATCGAGCGAAACGTATTTGGTCGCCTCGTCGATGCGGCGTTTGACGTCGTCCTTTTTCTCCAGCGTGCCGGATTTCGTGGTGACGAGGCCGAGCACCACGATCTTGTTGCCTTTGGGCAGGAACCGCAACGGCTCGAAGCCGCCGGCGCGCGCGGTGTCGTATTCGAGGAAATAGCCGTCGTAGTTCAATTTTCCGAGCATCGTCTCGGCGACCGGCTCGTAACCGCCCTCGGCGATCCAGGTCGAGCGGAAATTGCCGCGGCAGACATGGGTGGTGATCGTCATGTCGGCAGGCTTGGCTTCCAGTGCCATATTGATGACGCGGGCATAATCCTGTTGCAGGCGCTCGGCGTCGAGCCCGCGGTCGCGCGCCTTCTTCAATTCGGCCGGCGAGCACAGATAGGCCCAGGCGGTATCGTCGAATTGCAGGTAGCGGCAGCCGGCATCGTAGAAGCCGCGGATGGCCTGGCGGTAGGTGTTCGCCAGATCGTCGAAGATGGCGCTGCGGTCGGCGTAGAATTTGGCATCGACCGCGTTTGGCTCCAGCCGGAAATGCAGCGTAGCCGGGCTCGGGATGCACATTTTCGGCGTGACGCGGGTATGGGCTTTGAGGAATTTGAAGTGCTCCAGCATCGGGTGATCGGAGAAGCCGAGCTTGCCCTTGATACGGATGCTCTGCGCTTTGGTCTGCACGCCGTGGAACTGGATGCCGTGGTCGAGCTCGTAAATCTCGACGCCGTCGAGCTTGCCGTAAAAATCGAAGTGCCACCAGGAGCGGCGGAATTCGCCGTCGGTCGCCACCTTCAGCCCGACCTCCTCCTGCTTCCTGACGATCTTCTCGATCTCGCGGTCCTCGACCTCGGTGAGCTGCGCCGCGCCGATCTCGCCTTTCTCCCGCTTGGCGCGCGCCTCCTTCAACGGCGCGCTGCGCAAAATGCTGCCGACCACGTCGGCACGGAACGGCGGCTTGGCTCTCGTCATCGGGCGATCCTCCGGAATTGTCGTTGGCAAAAAACGTTGTCCAGAAACAAGCCGGAGCCGGGCAGTTCGTCAACTGCAAAAAGCGAGGCGAAGGCGCAGCATCGAATGGGCCGCATCCCAACCCCCATTGTTCTATACTAAAAAAGAGATATATTGAGAAATGGCGTGGCGGGTCGAAATCTTGAACGAAACCGTGGCCGCCGAGATTGCCGCGCTTCCGGACGATATGCAGGCGCGCTTCTTGCGGCTCGCCGATCGTATTGCCGCTGCGGGATTGCAAAGCCTCGGTGAGCCCCACGTGAAACATCTGGAAGGCAAGTTATGGGAGCTCCGTCTCACAGGTCGCGACGGCATAGCCAGGGCGCTCTACGTGACCGCGATTGGCCGCAGAGTCGTAGTTGTACGAGCGTTCGTCAAGAAAACACAGAAGACGCCGCGCGCCGAAATCGAACTCGCACTGCGACGGGCGCAGGAAATCCCATGACCATACCATTCGAAAAGCTCAAGGCTCGGCTATTGGCTAATCCGAAAGTCAAAGCGGAATACGAATCGCTGGCGCCGGAGTTCGAGATTTCCGCGGAACTGGTCAAGGCGCGATTGCGTGCCGGATTGTCTCAGGCTGAACTTGCCGACAGGATGGGCACTAGCCAGTCCACGATCGCTCGTCTGGAAAGCGGGCAAACGCTGCCCAGCACGAAAACACTGCTGCGCTTCGCCAAGGCTACCGGCAGCAAGTTTCACGTACGCCTATTGGCAGCTTAATTGCAGCTTCGAGGCTGCTGTGTTGCGCCTCACACCTCGATCGTCACCTTGCCGTCGACGACAGTCGCGCGATAGGTCTTGATCGGCACCATGCAGGGCGGCGACACCACTTCTCCGGTGCGGACGTTGAACTGCCCGTTGTGGAAGTTGCATTCGACGATGTCGTCTTCGAGATAGCCCTCCGACAACGAGCCCGGCCCGTGCGTGCACACATCGTCGGTGACGAAGAATTCGTCGCCGACATTGAAGACGGAGAGCGTCAAATCGGCGATTTCGACCTTGAGCGCCGTGCCGGGGGCGATATCGGCGCAATTGCAAAGTTCGAGGCGCCTGGTGGCAGTGGTACCAGTTGCGGCGGACATGATTTTCTCGGGATACTCGCTTCGATAGAACCGTGAGATGCGGCGCCGTTATACAAATATGTCCGGGCCTTCGCTATATTGCGAAGGGGGAGCTTCGGAGCATGCGCCATGGCTAGCGAATCGGCGCGGATGAGTTCGGCGGCGGAGGCCAGATTCCGCATCGACCGCCCGAACTCCAAGCCGCGCGCCGTCAAGGTCATCGCGCTCGATGCCGCGAGCGAACGCGTCGTCAAGGCGCTGGCGCACGCGCCATGGCAGCGCGCGAGCTTCCTGACCGCTTCGGCCTTCTCCGGCGCGCCGCAGCCGGAGGAGCCTTTCTCCATGGGCGGCTGGCTCGCCGATCTCGCCGGCCGCACCAAGGATTTGATCGCCGAGGTGGACAGCGCCGATCTCGTGGTAATGGTGGCGAGCGCCGGCGAGAACGCCGCCGCGGCTGCCATCATCGGCGAGGCCTGCCAGCTCGAGCACGTGATGACCACGGCGCTCATTTTGGGCACCGCATCGTCGACGGACGAGACGCTGTCCAAAATGCTCGCGCAATTGCGGCCGTACGCCATGATGCTGGTCATTGCCAGCGCCGACGAATACATCGAGGACATGCTTACGGCGTTACGCGCCTGAGCCAAAATTCACCTCTCCCCGCAAGCGGGACGAGGGAGTCGGACTCGGAACCTGGCGGAGTACAAATGAAGTTTACCGGACAATTGACGGTCGCGGCGCCGCGCGCCGAGGTCTACAAGGCGGTGCGCGATGCGCGGTTTTTCGCCTCTTGCGTCGACGGCGTGACCGAGCTCGCCGAAACCGCGCCCGATACCTACGCCGCGGTGTTCGAGACCAAGGTTGCCTACATGAAATTCCGCTTCAAGGTGACGGTCGAAGTCGTGCGCGCCGAGGAGCCCCGCGCGATCGAGGCCAAGGTCGAAGGCACCCCGCTCGGCATTGTCGGCCGGCTCACCGCGACCTCGCTGACCACGCTCTCCGAAACGGCGGACGGCACCAGGATCGACTACGACGTGGAAGCCGCCTTGACCGGCAAGCTCGGCAGCCTCGGCCAGCCGGTGCTGCGCTCCAAGGCCAAGGACATGGAACGGCAATTCGCCGCCCGGCTTGCCGCGCGTTTTGCAGCCCCGGCGGCAACCGCGCCGTGATTGGCGCTGCGATTTGCGCCGTGTGACGGCGCTATGACTTGGCGCAAAACTTCGGCTAAGCTCCACGACAACAACCGGGCGACGGCGCGGGGCAAATTCGCCGAACGCCCGCGTTATAAGGGGAGGACGACATGACCGACATCACCGCCGGCGCTCTGCCATGGTACCGCTCGCTGACGGCGAGCCAATGGCGCACTTTGGTTGCCGCCAATCTCGGCTGGCTGTTCGACGGCTACGAGACCTATGCGCTGATTCTCACTGTCGGCCCGGCGATGCACTCGCTGCTCGATGCCTCGCAATATTCGCAAATCCCTGCTTATGCCGGCACGGTCATCTCGATCACCCTGCTCGGCTGGGGCATCGGCGGCGTCTGCGGCGGCGTGCTCGCCGACTATATCGGCCGTAAGCGGACCATGATCTACGCCATTCTCGGCTATTCACTGTTGACCGGGCTGACGGCGTTCTCGTTCAACTGGATTACGTTCGCGCTGCTGCGCTTCCTGGTCGGCATCGCCATCGGTTCGGAATGGGCGACCGGGTCGTCGATGCTGGCGGAGCTGTGGCCTGAGAATGCACGCGGCAAGGGCGCCGGCCTCATGCAATGCGGCCTCGGCATCGGCTTTTTCCTGGCCTCCTTGGTCTGGCTGTTCGTCTCCGGCTTCGGACCGGAGGCTTGGCGTTATATGTTCGTCATCGGCGTCCTGCCGGCATTGCTAACGCTGTGGATCCGGACCTCGATCGACGAATCGAAGATCTGGCAGCAGACCGATGCGCGGCGCCGCGAAGCGCGCGCGCGCAAGGCGTCGGGGGCTGTGCTTTCGGCCGAGGAGACGGCGCTGAACCGTTTCACCGTCGCCGATCTGTTCGCCGAACCGGAGACGCGGCGGCGCACCATCATCGTCTTCTTGATGTCGCTGACCACGACGCTCGCCTGGTGGGGCATTTCGTCCTGGGTGCCGCCCTATATCGCGTCCGTTGCCGCCAAGGCCGGCCTGCCCGGCCCGCAATGGGCGAGCTATGCCGGCATGGCGTATAATTTCGGCGCCATCTGCGGCTATGTCAGCCTCGGCTTTCTCGCCGACCGCTTCGGGAGGAAGCCGATCGCGATGCTGTATTTCGGCTTGGCGTTTCTGTTGACGCCCGTGCTGTTCCTGTGGACGACGGACCTGACACTGCTTCTCGTCGCCGCGGCGGCGAACGCGTTCTTCACGCTCGGGCAATATTCCTGGATGGCGGTCTGGCTGCCGGAACTGTTCCCGACGCGCTCGCGCGCCACCGGGCTCGCCTTCACCTTCAACGCACCGCGCTTCGTCGCCTTCCTGGGGCCGCTGTTCGCCGGCGTGTTGATCGTGCAATTCGGTGGTTTCAGCCGCGCCGCGATGACGATCGCCTGCATCTACATCCTGGGCTTCTGCGTCGTGCCGCTGCTGCCGGAGACCAACGGCAAGCCGCTGCCGAAGTGAATTTTTCCGCTCAGCCCCACGGAAGCGGCAATCCCGCGCCGTAGAATTGGATGAGCAAACCTGGCTACGGCCGATCCGGGCAAAGATCGGGGCTGATGACATGGAACGCTTTGCTTCGCGTACATTTGCTTCGCCGCAACGAGGTGCTTGGCATCGACGAGGCTTCGGCGCGCGTGCTGTCATCGCTGTCGCGCTCGTCGTTGGCTTTTCCTCGCCGAGCCTGGCCTTTGTCGTCACCGCCGAGCAGCGCGCCGCCTGCGCGCCCGATGTCTACCGACTGTGCAGCGCGGACATTCCGATCGTGAGCAAGATTATCGCCTGTGTGAGGCGGGAGAAGGACAATCTCAGCCCGGCCTGCCGCGCGGTCGTCGAAGCCGCCGAGCAGCAGCTCGCGAGCCGGTCGTTCATGACCCCGGAAAGCGTCTGGTGCCAATTCCCCGGCGAGCCCAAAACCCCGGGCGAGACCGATTGGCTCAAATGGTGCGGCTCCGCAGCGCAGCATTAGCTGCGGAGCCCGCATAACGTTTCCCGGACGCGGCGCGGCGCGCTTAACAAAGTCTCGCGCTGTCGGCTCGGATTGCGCGCAAATCGAACCCGCGCTCTTCACACCTGCCGCGCTACCGTGCCGAGCTATGTCCGCGACGAGCGACCAGTTCGGCATCTCGAGCATCGGCATTCCAAGCATTATGCCGACCACGGCGCCGTCGCGGCGGCTTACCAAACGCAAACCCGACGACGATCGCGACACCGACCACGCCCGCACCGAATCCCACGACGCGCCGCCATCGCCGCCCCCGCCCGGCACCGGCAGGCTGGTGGACAAGGCGGTTTAGCCGGCGCTGGGTAGTGGGTCAGTTTGAATTGTGGCGGCGCTGGTCTAGCCAGATAACAGATTCGTTTCTAATCCAACGTCCCGCCTCGCCTTCCGTCGTAAAGCCTTCAATGCGATCTACCATACCGTCCGGCAGCGTTGCGCGCACACAGTAGCCGCCACCGATCTTCCATTGCTCAATCTCGAATATCGGCTTTGCAGCGCGCTTCCGCTTCGCCTCAAACGCAAAGGTCAATTATCTTATTGGAACAACCTTATCCCCTGTTTCTCGAATCTCGCCCAACATCGGAACGCTTCAATGGTTGTGGCAGTCGGGAGAAACGTCAAAATGCCCTCAGTCCGGTAAAAAACCTCTCCTTTCGGAGTCATTTTGATGATTTCACGGTAGCGGCCGGGATCCCGGCCCTAGTAGCGGCCATGGACAGATAGCTCGGCATACTCTCTGAGGTTGCTCACGGGGCCAACACTCCCCCGCGCTTCACCAGGTCGAGTTGCGGTCTTAGCAGCTTCCAATTTTCAGTAAGGCGCCCCAGTAGGTCCCCGCCCTTTTCATAAGTATCAGGCGCGTTGATTTCCCTGGCGATCGGAACACCTGTTAACGTTTTGAATGCCACCTCCGCTGCGAACACAACCGCACTGAGCTGTTCACCCACAGCATTCTCGGTCCAAATGCCATCACGCAAAAGAAGATCGATGGCATAGCTGATGTTAAACCGCTGTCGGTAAACCGCCGGTGGATGATCTTCGGACAGAATTGCGTCTACGTCGCCATCGACGTGTTCAGCAAACAGCCGCCACACACAGTAATGGGAAAGTAAGAGCGCAAAAGCCGCGTCGTTGGCCGATCCGAAAAAGCCATTGTAAGAAGCTAGATTTAGGCGTGAGAAGCCGTCGAGAGTAGCAAAACTGTCGGCATCCATTTCCAGCGTTTGCAGGTCAAGGCCGCTTAGGCCGGGGATCGCGGAAGCCCCTACTTCGGCGAGCACACAAAAACCTAGCGTTTGATTCAGCCAATCCGTGTGTCCGTTGAATATGTGGCCAAACTCATGTTGGAAGAGAAAATCGAAGGCAAGTAGCATCAACTGACCAGCATATTTTGCGCGTTCGGCATCCTGCGGCGCAAACGGATTTTTCTTTGTCGCATTCTCAATACTGGTCTTGATCTCGGCTATCTCACGCAGCGTTTCTGCGCGTGGATTGCCTATTTTGGGAAACAAGTTGGGGTGGCCAAGCATGCGATCAAATAGATCGCACAGTACTAGGTACGTGCCGACGTTTATCCCGATAAGATCGGTGTCCTCCCACGTGGCCGCCCAAGCATTCAATTGGGGGGCAGCAATGAACCCTATTTCAATTTTGCGGTTAGGATTTTGGCACTGGGCTTTGTAGCGGTGGGTCGCGCGGTCGTGGCATCGTCGCAATAATTGTTCCCACACCGTCCTCGGTCCGATCGGGATCGGCGGCGGCAAACTTACTTCCTGACAAAATTCCTCAAGGAGGCTCACTAGGCAAAGTCTAAGCCTAGTCCGACCCCTTCCGCCACCGGACCAGAGCGGCTTTCCGCGCAATTTGTTTTCGCTGTCTCGGAGACAGGCTTTCCGCCCTTGCCCTGCCGCCCTTAAGTCCACCCTTCCGAGCGAACTCTTGGGCCGAGGTATCTGCCGCCGTCGCCGCGTCTCGATCCGCCTGCCCCGTGGCAACATCAACGACGAATTTAGCCGCTTGGCTGAAGCCCCTGGGGCGTTTGGGGTGTTTTGGGGCCATGAGACCGAATATGCCCTGATTGGCCAAGGTAGCTACCCCTTGTAACGGCTGCCTTATTCATACTGACCCACTACCCGGCGCCGGCGGTTGTGCCCTTGTCGCGGGTCCAGAAATTTCTCCGGTCGAAGCACCCCATCGTAGCGGCGGCCCTTGTGGCCGCCCTCTGGCGCCCCCGTTGGCATGCGCGCCGGCCCACCACGGGCACCCACAAAGGGCTGCGCCTACGGTCGGCCCCGCAGGCGGGTCAAGCCCGGCGGTGACGCGGGCATGGCGTGGTAACGGAGTGCGGGCACCAATTCAGCTCCGGATCGCTCCCATTTCGCGCTGCGCTTGAAGCCCATGCGCCTTCGTCAGGGGTGTCTGATATCGCCCAAATTTAACCCGCATTTAACTAAAAAAGTGCCTCACTCGTCCGGCACGTCGGCGGCAGGTTTGGTGGGAACTTCCGTCGATCGGGGTGTGGCCTTTCTTGCTTCTCCAAGCGGCCATCGGCGTGGCGCGCAGCAGTTTGCGGCGAAGCGATTTTCATCGGGACGCGAGGGGAATGACGTTCGGCACCGAGTGGCGTTATGATGCCGGGGGATACGACCATGGGCGTCGACCGCGGAATGCGCGCCTCCAACGGCTATTGGGCGGCGCCGCTCTCGCGTGCGTCGTGCTCTTGTGCGTCTGGACTGTTGCCAATCTTGGCGGCAGCGGCACCGATCCGATCGATATCGACGGCGGCCGCGGCGATAAACTCGTGGCAGTCGAGCCGAGGCCGCCGGCCCGCGCGAACAGCTACGCCACGCTGTTCGATTTTCGTCTGCTCTTCGATTCTCGTTCGCTGTTCGATTCGCGCAATTCTTCGAACATTTCGCCCCCGACATTTGCCCGCAGCGCACCCCCTCGAGCAGGCGCCGAGTCGGTAGCATCGGCGTCGAGCCAATCCGCAGTCCGGGAAGCCCAGGGACCTCCGTCAACACCGGCGCAAGACCAACGAATCGCGCAGAGCGCACCGCCGCCGGAGGTTCGCTTGCCGGCGAGCCGCAGAGCGTCGCTGCACGTTCGCGCAGCTCAAGACCGGGCCGTCGCCGATGCGCATGCCGATGCGCCGAGCATATTCGAAAAGCTTTTCGGCAAGCCGTCCCCGTTCACGCTCGCTTACGCTTCGCCCGATGACGGGCTTCCCGCCGGAGACAGCGGCGCGGCGGGCCGCTACGATCGACGGACCGCCGTCTACGATATCTCCGCGCATAAGGTCTACATGCCGGACGGAACCACGCTGGAGGCCCATTCGGGTTACGGCAGCATGCTCGACGACCCGCGCTACGCCGACGCAAAAAATCGCGGCGTGACCCCGCCCGATGTCTACGATCTTCAACTGCGCGAAGCGCCGTTCCATGGCGTGCGCGCGCTACGACTGATCCCGGTCGACGAGGCCAAGGTTTTTGGCCGCAGCGGCCTCCTCGCCCACAGCTTCATGCTCGGCCCGAACGGCGATTCCAACGGCTGCGTGTCGTTTCGGAACTACGATGCCTTCCTGCAGGCCTACCTGAACCACGAGATCAAACGGCTGGTCGTCGTAGCGCGCCTGGACTGAGCGGTCCCGCGTTCTCGTCATTGCGAGCGCAAGCGACGCAATCCATCAGGCGGCGGGGCCGTTCGGATGGATTGCTTCGTCGCTTCGCGCCTCGCAAAGACGAAGTCCGGGTGCAGATAGAATTGACAGGAGTAGCAGTAACAGCGCAAAACGGCCCGCTCCGACACCGGGAAAAAAGCAATGAGTAGCGAACGAAAGCCGGTTGCTTTCGGCGATTTGCGCGGCTGGATGAAGGCGCTCGAGGAGGCCGGCGAGCTCAAGCGCATCGACGCCGAGGTCGACTGGAATATCGAGCTCGGCACCGTCGCGCGGCTTGCGCAAGGCGCCGGCACCGGGCCGGCGGTGCTGTTCAACAATATCCGCGACTATGGCGCCAACAGCCGCTGCCGCCAGGTCTTCACCGGCGGGCTGTCGAGCGCGCGCCGCGTCGCCATGATGCTCGGGCTTGCGCCCGACACCCATCCGCGCGAACTGGTGCGGCTCGGCCGCAATGTGTTCACCGGCAGCGTGCCGCCGAAGCTGGTCGCGAGCGGTCCGGTGAAGGAAAACATCGTCACGGGCGACGACGTCGATCTTTATGAATTTCCGGTGCCGCAGTGGAATCGCGCCGACGGCGGCCGCTACATTCTCACCTATGGCGGCGTCGTCACCAAGGACCCCGACTCGGGCGTCATGAATGTCGGCATCTATCGCGGCATGGTCGCGGGCAAGAACAAAATCCCGATCCTGATGTGGCGTGCGCAACATATCGGCCACCACGTCACCGCCTGGCAGGACAAGGGCCACAAGGAAATGCCGATCGCGGTCGCGATCGGCTGGGAGCCCTCGCTCGGCTTCGTCGGCGGCTCGCCGGTGCCCAAGGGCGTCTGCGAATACGATGTCATCGGCGCCGTCCGCGGCGCGCCGGTCGATCTGGTCAAATGCGAGACCGTCGATCTTCATGTGCCGGCGAGCGCCGAGATCGTGATCGAAGGCTATCTGGGCCTCGATCCCGCGACCTATACGATGGAAGGCCCTTATGCCGAGTTCACCGGCTATATCGCCGGCGACCGCTCGCCGAAACCCACCATCCGCGTCACCGCCATCACCCACCGCACCGATCCGATCCTGCGCGGCACCATCGAAGGCTCGCTGCCCGGCAGCTATTCGGAGAACGGCATGTGTTCTTCGATCATGCGCGCTGCGGCCGCCTGGAACGTGCTCGACCGCGCCGGCGTGCCGGGCGTCACCGACGTGTGGTGTCCGCCGGTGCAGGCCGGCGTCAACATCGTGGTGCAGATCAAGCAAAGCTATCGCGGCCAGGCCAAGCAGGTCGCCAATGCGCTGTGGGGCTCGTCGGCGGCGCATGTGCGCTACAAGCACGTCACCGTGGTCGACGACGACATCGACATCCACGACTACGCCGCGGTCGATTGGGCGATCGCCTACCGCGTCAATGCCGGCGAGAACGACATCGTCATCATGCCGGGCACGTTCGGCGCCGGCCTCGATCCGTCGACGCGCCGGCGCGACCGGAATGTCGCGCAATTCGGCACCGGCAAATGGAACAGGGTGTTGATCGACGCCACGCTCAACCTCGACTACGATCCCGACCCCGATCTCGGCGGCGCGCGCTTCCCGCCGATGGTGTGGCCGGCGCAAGCCGACATCGACGCCGTCAAAGCGCGCTGGAGCGAATTCGGCTTCGACAAGCCGAAGCGGTAACTGACTTTCCCCCTCCCGTTCCTGGAGAGGGATTTCGCATGCGTGAGCGCGCCGGCGGCGCAACGATAGAGAGGAGCAATGTTCGAAAACTTCACCCGCAGCGAAATCCAGACCTCGGGCGCGCGCATCGTCACCATGCACGGCGGCATGGGGCCGCCATTGCTGCTCATGCACGGCAATCCGTTCAGCCACCTGTCGTGGCACAAATTCGCATCCAGGCTGGCGGCCGAATTCACCGTCGTCGCCACCGATCTGCGCGGCTACGGCGATTCGGAAAAGCCGCCCGGCGGCGCGGATCATTCCGGCTATTCGTTCCGCGCCATGGCGCAGGACCAGATCGAGGTGATGGCGGCGCTCGGCTACGACCGCTACTACGCCGCTGGCCACGACCGCGGCGCGCGCGTCTTGCATCGCATGTGCCTCGACCATGCGGACAAGGTCGCGCGCGCGGCGATCCTCGACATCGTGCCGCAGCATCATCTGTTCAACAACGTCACAAAATCCTGGGCGACGTTCTCGTGGCACTGGTTCTTCATGATCCAGCCCTACGATTTCCCCGAACATCTGATGAGCGCAGACCCCGATTTCTTCATCGAGAAAAAGCTCGCCAAGACCGCACAGGGTCTGAGCTTCTTCGATCCGCGGGCGCTCGCCGAATACAAGCGCTACATGCGCAATCCGGCGACCGTCCATGCGATGTGCGAGGACTACCGCGCCACCGCCGGCGTGGATTTCGAGATGGATACTTTGGATTTCGAAGCCGGCCGCAAGATCACCTGTCCGACGCTGATCCTTTGGGGCGCAACCGGCGGCGTCGGCCGCAATCACAAGCCGGGACCCGGCGAAATCTGGCAACGCTATGCCACCGACATCCGCGGCGCCAAGGCGCTGCCGTCCGGGCATTATCTGATGGACGAGGCGCCGGAGGAAACCTATCGGGAGCTGCGGGAGTTTTTTGTCGGTGGGGAGCTCTGAAGACGCGAATAGCGTTGCCGTGTTCCCTATTCGCTACTCGCGATTTCGCTGTTCGCCCTCCGTCAACTCGCCACCGGCGCCGGTTCGGCGAGGAAGTTCTTCATCGCGTACCACAGCAGTTCGCGATTTTTGCTGAAGCCCTGGCTGTGCGCGGTGTTCGGCAGGATGGTGTATTGCCGGTCGCCGTTCGGCAATTGGCGGAAGAAATCGAGCAGATCGACGTCGGTCGAATTGCCGTCCCATTGGCCGCGCGTCATCAGGACCGGCGAAGTGACTTTGGTTGGATCGACCAGCGGCAGGTTGGCCGCCATGTCGACATAGGTTCCGGCCGGGATAGTGTCGCCGAACTTCATTTCCGCGACGACCAACGCTTCCACCGTCGCCGGATCGTAGATGCTGGGATGGCCGTCGCGGCTGAAGATGGAGCGGATCATGGCGGCGTCGCGCTTTCGCCGCGGCGCGGCGCGCAAGCTGTCGAGATTGTCGCGCCGCCTTGCGATCTCGGCCGCGCCTTCGCCCTTATAGGTGAAGGCCGCCAGCACCAGGCGATCCACCCGGTCGGGTTCGCTCTGGGCGAATGCGCCGGCGCGAATGGCGCCCGAGGATTCGCCGAAGATATGAAACTTGCTGCGGCCGGTCTCGCGCTCGAGCACCGCCATCGCCGCCTCGAGGTCGGCGACGCCGCTTGCGATATCGGAATTGCTGGAGGTCAGCGACGAGCGGCCATAGCCCTCGTGGTCCATGGTCCAGACGTCGAAGCCGTAGCGTGCGAAGACATCCATCAGCGAGTATTCGGCGCCCGGAACGGCGAGGTCGTAGCTCGAAAGCGCCGACAGCGAGGAGCCGTGCACGAGCAACAGGACCGGAAGTGGGGCAGCGCCGGCCGAGGGGTCGCCGAGCCGCTTGCGGAACATGTAAAGCTTCACGTCGCCCTTTTGGGCCCAGTAATCGTGGCTCCAGATATTGGCCGGCGCGGCATTGTCCGCTTGTGCCGGCGCGAGGCCTGAAACCAAACCGGCGCCGATGCCGAGACCGGCGCTTTTGATCAGGGTGCGGCGTGCGATGGAATGCTGCTTCATGGTGCTCTCTCGGTGCGGCCCGGGGTGGCGCATTGCTGGCGGTGGGTGTTTCCCCGACCGGCTTGGCGGTGCCACAATAGCAGGCCGCGGTTCCGGCCGGCAGATGGGGTGTGGCCAAAAACCGCGCCGTCGGACGGACTTGATGGAAAGCGTTTGCGACTCTCGCCCCGGCGCACGACATCTGCTAGTGGGGGCCGGTTCTCCTGGCGTCCGCGCCGGGTGGCGGAACGGAATATGCGATGGATGCGCAAGCAGCCGGCTCGGAGCGCGGTATGTTGAAGAGACTGCGCGCGACCGCGCACGACTTCATTCGCAAAATCGGTTTGAGCCGGCTCGGCGTTGCGCTCAGCCTGACCGTCATCGCGGTCGCCTTGATCGTCCTCTATCACATTCTGCGCGACATCGACACCGACGAGCTGGTCGATGCCATCGAGGCGACCGACTGGCACACGCTGATTTTCGCCGGCCTGTTCGTCGCCGCCGGCTATACGACGCTGACCTTCTACGACCTGTTCGCGTTGCGCGCGATCGGCCGTTCCGAAGTGCCGTATCGCGTCGCCGCGCTGGCCGGGTTCACCAGCTATTCGGTCGGACACAATGTCGGCGCCAGCGTGTTCTCCGGCGGCGCGGTGCGCTATCGCATCTATTCCGCGTGGGGCCTTTCGGTCATCGAAGTCACCAAAATCTGCTTCATCGCCGGACTGACGTTTTGGCTCGGCAATGCCACCGTGCTCGGACTCGGCGTGCTCGAAGCGCCCCAAGCCGCCCGCGCGCTCGATCAATTGCCGTTGTGGGCCAATCGCGCGCTGGCGCTCGTCATCCTCGCTTTGCTCGCCGGTTATGTCGCCTGGGTCTGGGTCAAGCCGCGCATGATCGGCCGCGACGGCTGGCAGGTGACGCTGCCCGGCGGCCCGCTCACGCTTATTCAGATCGCCATCGGCATCGTCGATCTCGGCTGCTGCGCCGCCGCCATGTACATGCTGGTGCCCGACGAGCCCAATCTCGGCTTCGTGACGGTCGCGGTGATCTTCGTCGCTGCCACGCTGCTCGGCTTTGCCAGCCATGCGCCCGGCGGTCTCGGCGTGTTCGACGCCGCCATGATGGTGGCGCTGTGGCAATTCGACAAGGAAGATCTGCTGGCCGGTCTGCTGCTGTTCCGGCTGCTCTATTACATCGTCCCGTTCGCGCTCTCGCTCGGGGTGCTCGGCATTCGCGAAGCCTTGCTCAGCCGCGCCGCGCGCCGCATAAATCATGCACAGGCGCCGCCGCATGCGCCAACGACCGGGGCGCGGCAAAAGTCGGGTGGGTCTTGATTTGCGGGTCTTGATTTGCGGGTCGTGATCCGCCGGCACGCCGCGCGCGCGAGGAGCATGATGAGCTTGGCCGAAGATCGGGCAGTCGCCGCCGCGAAGCGTTGGCGCGGCAGCCGGCTCGTGATCTTCGCGGCGGCGATGGTCTTTGCCGCTTTGGCGCTCGGCGGGGCTTTGCCCGCCGCCTACGCCGTCGCCGGTTTTGCCGTCGTCGCCGCCGCGGCGGTGCTCGGCGCGCGCTCCGCCGCCGAGGACCAGCGCTTCGTGCCGCCGATCGCCATTGCCGAGCGCGGCGACGATCTGCTGCGCGCGGTGGTCGCCGGCCTGCCCGACCCCGTGGTCGCGCTCGACCGCGACGGCCGGGTGCTTTCGTTCAACGAGCGCGCCCGGGCGCTGGCGCCGGCGCTGCGGCAAGGCGAGCCGGTCGCGTTCGCGCTGCGGATGCCCGAGCTGATCGAGGCGATCGGCCGCGCCGCGGCCGACGGCGAAGAGCAGCGCGTCGTCTGGTTCGAGCGCGTGCCGCTCGACCGCTGGTTCGAGACCATCGTCATGCCGGTGCGGCGCGCGCCGAATGCGACGCGCCCCGATCTCGTGCTGATGACCTTTCATGATCTGACGCCGCTGCGCCGGGTCGAGGAGATGCGCGCCGACTTCGTCGCCAATGCCAGCCACGAGTTGCGCACGCCGCTCGCCGCACTGCTGGGCTTCATCGAGACCTTGCAAGGCTCGGCGCGCGAGGACGCCAAGGCGCGCGAGCGTTTCCTCGCCATCATGCAGGAACAGGCGCGGCGCATGGCGCGGCTGATCGACGATCTCTTGTCGTTGTCTCGCATCGAGCTCAATGCGCACCGCCGTCCCGACACCCCGACCGATCTCGTTCCGATCGTGCGCCAAGTGGTCGACGGTCTTCAAACACTGGCGCGCGACCGCGGCGTCACCGTCAACATCGAAGCGGCGAATGCGTTCACGGTGCTCGGCGATCACGACGAACTGGTCCGCGTGTTCGAGAACCTGGTCGAGAACGCGCTGAAATACGGCGCCGCCGGCAAGCGCGTCGATATCAAATTCAAGACGGTGACGCCGGCCGACGGCCAAACCGAAGCGCAGGTCAGCGTGCGCGATTACGGGCCGGGCATCGCGCCGGAGCATTTGCCGCGGCTCACCGAGCGTTTCTATCGCGTCGATGTCGCGGACAGCCGCTCCCAAGGCGGCACCGGGCTCGGTCTGGCGCTGGTCAAGCACATCCTCAACCGGCACCGCGGGCGGCTCACGATCGACAGCGCGCCTGGCGCCGGCGCCACCTTCACCATCCACCTGCCCACCGCCGTTCCCGCGCTTTCGAAATAAAGTCTTTTGGATTCAATAACTTATTTTGTCATCTAATTGTCATGTAGCCATCATAGAAGGTTTGTGTGTCCAACCTAACCATGCCGCCGCTGCCAGTCTCCTTGCTCGGACAAGGCCCGATGCAGCGCGCTCTAGAAGAAGCGACCACAACGAAAGCGCCCGAACAGGGACGTTAAGCCGACGCAGGTCGGCGATCTGTGTCGTCGTCAATTCTACTCACAGGAGAGATGCACGTGAAACACCTGAGAACTTTGGCCGTCGCCGGCATGCTTGCTGCGACGGCGCTTCCCGCCGCCGCCGCCGATATATCCGGTGCCGGCGCCACCTTCCCCTATCCGATCTATGCCAAGTGGGCGGACGCCTATAAGACGGAAACTGGCGTCGGCATGAACTATCAGTCGATCGGCTCGGGCGGCGGCATCAAGCAGATCGAGGCGCGGACGGTTACGTTCGGTGCAACCGACGCGCCGCTCAAGGGCGAAGATCTCGACAAGAACGGCCTCGCGCAGTTCCCGATGGTCATGGGCGCGATCGTGCCGGTGGTGAATCTCGACGGCGTCAACGCCGGCGATCTCGTCATCGATGGACCGACGCTGGCCAAGATCTTCATGGGCGATATCAAGACCTGGGACGATCCGGCGATCAAGAAACTCAATCCCAGCGCCAAGCTGCCGTCGCAGGCGATCGCTGTCGTGCACCGTTCCGACGGTTCCGGCACCACCTTCAACTTCGCCTATTACCTGGCGCAGGTCAGCCCGGATTGGAGCTCGAAGGTCGGCTTCAATACCTCGGTCGAATGGCCGGTCGGCATCGGCGCCAAGGGCAATGAAGGCGTGTCGAACAACGTGACCCAGACCAAGGGTTCGATCGGCTACGTCGAATATGCCTATGCGCTGCAGAACAAGATGACCTACACGAAAATGCTCAACAAGGACGGCAAGACCGTTTCGCCGACCAGCGAAGCCATCCAGGCCGCCGCCGCGAATGCGGACTGGAACTCGGTTCCGGGCTATGGCGTTATTCTTGCCAACCAACCGGGCGCCGGCTCCTGGCCGATGACGGCCGCCACCTTCATCCTCATTCCCAAGCAGCCGCAAGATCCGGCAGCCGCGACGGAAGCGCTGAAGTTCTTCTCCTGGGCCTATGCCAAGGGCGCCAAGATGGCAGAAGACCTCGTCTATGTGCCGATGCCGGCAAAGGTCGCTGCTTCGGTCGAGGCGATGTGGGCCAAAGAGATCAAGGACACTAGCGGCAAGCCGCTCCACGTGACGTCGAATTGATCGTCAAAGCATACCACGGCAAGGCGCCCATTTCGGGTGCCTTGCTTCTGGTTTCACCGGTTCGCCGTGCGGAGCCCCTGTGCGGCGACCGGTTGTTCGTTAGAATGGGCGCTCCCAGCCTGGAGTGAGAGCGTCGTGATGGAGCCCGCGGGGAGGCGATCCGTGGTTGATGTCGCGTTACAGAGCCGTGCTCTGGTGTCGGCCGAGGCGGTCACGCGCGCCAAGGCGCTCGACCGGCTGCGCCTCGGCGACGCTGCGTTTCGTCTGATGACGCGGAGCGCGGCCATGGGCGTGCTGGCGCTGCTCAGCGCCGTCATCATCTCACTGATCGCCGGCTCGCTGCCGGCGATCAAGACTTTCGGCTTCGGCTTCCTGGTGAGCGAGAGCTGGAACCCGGTCACCGAAAAGTTCGGCGCTCTGCCGGCAATCTACGGCACCATCCTCACGTCGTTCATCGCCATGCTGATCGCGGTTCCGATCGGTCTGATGATCGCATTCTTCCTCACCGAACTGTGCCCGCCATGGCTGCGGCGCCCGATCGGCATCGCCATCGAGCTGCTCGCCGGCATCCCGAGCATCATCTACGGCATCTGGGGCCTGTTCGTGTTCGCCCCATTCCTCCAAGAAACGCTGCAACCCTTCCTGATCAATACGCTCGGCAACGTGCCGGGGATCGGGTCGTTGTTCGCCGGGCCGCCCTACGGCATCGGCATGCTGACCTCCGGGCTGATCCTCGCCATCATGGTGCTGCCGTTTGTAACCTCGATCACCCGGGACGTGTTCGAGGCGGTGCCTCCCGTGCTCAAGGAAGCCGCCTACGGCCTCGGTTGTACGACCTGGGAGGTGGTGCGCAACGTGGTGCTGCCCTATGCCAGAGTCGGCGTCATCGGCGGCGTCATGCTCGGTCTCGGCCGGGCGCTCGGCGAGACCATGGCCGTGACTTTCGTCATCGGCAACGCGCACCGCATCGCGGCGTCGGTGCTGGCGCCCGGCACCACGATCTCCGCCACCATCGCCAACGAGTTCACCGAAGCGGTCGGCGATCTGTACACCTCAGCCCTGATCACGCTCGGGCTGATCCTCTTCGTCATTACCTTCATCGTCCTCGCGATCGCGCGCTACCTGCTGATGCGCATCGAACGTCGGATCGGGTGACGCCATGCCGGACACGGTCTTAGCCTCGCGCTACGCCGGTCGCCGCCGCAGTAACAACGCGGCGACGGCGCTGGCCTTCGCCGCGACGATCGTCGGCGTCGGCTGGCTGGTGCTGATCCTGGGCTCGTTGCTGTGGCAGGGTTTCAGCGGCCTGTCGCTCGCGGTGTTCACGCAAATGACGCCGCCGCCCGGCTCCAGCGGCGGCCTGCTCAATCCGATCGTCGGCAGTCTGATCCTGACCTTCATCGCCGTCGCCATCGGGACGCCGATCGGCATCCTCGCCGGCACTTATATGGCCGAGTACGGCCGCTACGACCGCTTGACCAGCGTGGTGCGCTTCATCAACGACATCCTGCTCAGCGCGCCGTCCATCGTCATCGGCCTGTTCATCTACGAGGTGATGGTCGCGCCGCTGGGGCATTTCTCCGGCTGGGCCGGCGGCGTGGCGCTTGCCGTTCTCGTCATTCCGGTGGTCGTTCGCACCACCGAGGACATGCTGACCTTGGTGCCGGACGCGTTGCGCGAGGCTGCGACCTCGATCGGCTTGCCGCGCTCGCTTGCGATCAGGCACATCTGCTATCGCGCTGCGCGGGCCGGGATGGTGACGGGCGTGCTGCTGGCCGTCGCCCGCATCAGCGGCGAGACCGCGCCGCTGCTGTTCACCTCGCTCAACAATCAGTTCTGGAGCACCAATCTGAACCAACCGATCGCCAGCCTGCCGGTCATCATCTTCCAGTTCGCGCTCAGTCCCTACAAGGATTGGCAATCGCTGGCTTGGACCGGCGCACTGATCATCACGCTCGCGGTGCTGGCCCTGAGCATCAGCGCGCGCGCCCTTGTCGCAACGGGAAAACAGTCATGAGCATGAGTGCGGCTTCCGTCACCGTTCCCTCTGTCAGCCACGTGCCGACCGATCGGGCCGGCTTGGCCGAGAAGATCACGATCCGAAATCTCGATTTCTTCTATGGCGAGTCCAAGGCCCTGAAATCGATCAGCTTGCCGCTCTACGAACGCAAGGTCACCGCCTTTATCGGTCCGTCGGGCTGCGGCAAATCGACCTTGTTGCGGGTGCTCAATCGGATGTACGACCTCTATCCGCATCAGCACGCCACCGGCGAGGTCTTGTTCGACGGCGGCAATATCCTGTCGCCGAAACAGGATCTCAATCTCCTGCGGGCGCGGATCGGCATGGTGTTCCAGAAGCCGACGCCGTTCCCGATGTCGATCTACGAGAACATCGCGTTCGGCATCAGGCTCTATGAGAAGCTGCCGAAATCGGAACTCGACGGGCGGGTGGAAACCTCGTTGCGCCGCGCCGCCTTGTGGGAGGAAGTGAAGGATAAGCTCGCCGCCAACGGCCTGAGCCTGTCCGGCGGCCAGCAGCAGCGGCTGTGTATCGCCCGCACCGTCGCGGTCCGCCCTGAAGTGATCCTGTTCGACGAGCCGTGCTCGGCGCTCGACCCGATCTCGACCGCCAAGATCGAAGAACTGATCGACGAATTGACCGACGACTACACGATCGCGATCGTCACGCACAACATGCAGCAGGCCGCGCGCGTATCGGAGTTCACCGCCTTCATGTATCTCGGCGAGCTGATCGAGTTCGACGCGACCAGTAAAATGTTCACCGCGCCGCAGGATCAGCGTACGCAAGACTATATCACCGGGCGCTTCGGGTAATCGACATGACCGACATCACCACCAGAATCGATCACACCGCCAAGGCCTTCGACAGCGATCTGCAGGAGATCACCCGCAAGGTCGCCGAGATGGGCGGCCTGGCCGAGCGGCAGATTTCCGATGCCGTCCAGGCGCTGATCGATCGCGACGTCGAATTGGGCGGGCGCGTGATTGCCGCCGATCCGACGATCGACGGCATCCAGCGCGAGGTCGAGGACAAAGCCATCCTCACCATCGCGCGGCGGCAGCCGATGGCGATCGACTTGCGCGACATCATCGGCGCGATGCGGGTGGCCAACGATCTCGAGCGGATCGGCGACCACGCCAAGCATATCGGCAAGCGCGTCGTCGCGCTCGACGGCGACTTCTACCCGCAAAAACTGATCCGCGGCGTCGAGCACATGGCGGCGCTGGTGCTGGCGCAGCTCAAGCAGGTGCTTGACGCCTATGCCGGCCGCGATCTGCAGTCCGCGCTCGCGGTCTGGCACGGCGACGAAGAAGTCGACTCGATGTGCACGTCGCTGTTCCGCGAACTTCTCACCTACATGATGGAGGATCCGCGCAACATCAGCTTCTGCATGCACCTGATGTTCTGCGCCAAGGACATCGAGCGCATCGGCGACCACGCCACCAATATCGCCGAAACCGTCTATTACATGATCGAAGGCCGTCCGATCACCGACCAGCGTCCGAAGGGCGATACCACGAGTTTCCCGACCGGCCTGACCCAGAAATAGGAGACCGGGATGGGTGCCAACATCCTGATCGTGGAAGACGAGGAGCCACTGACAACCTTGCTGCGCTACAACCTCGAAGCCGAGGGCTACGAGGTCGACGCGGTCACCCGGGGCGACGACGCCGATACGCGGCTCAAGGAAACCGCGCCCGATCTGGTTGTGCTCGACTGGATGCTGCCCGGCCTGTCCGGCATCGAACTGTGCCGGCGGCTGCGGGCGCGACCGCAGACCCAGTCGCTGCCGATCATCATGCTCACCGCCCGTGGCGAGGAAAGCGAGCGCGTGCGCGGGCTCGCCACCGGCGCCGACGATTATATCGTCAAGCCGTTCTCGGTGCCGGAACTCTTGGCCCGGGTTCGCGCGCTGTTGCGCCGCGCCAGCCCGGAACGCGTCGCCACGGTGCTGACCATCGGCGATCTCGAACTCGACCGCGAGAAAAAGCGGGTGTCGCGGTCGAGCCGCCCGGTCGATCTCGGTCCGACCGAATTTCGCCTGCTCGAATATCTGATGGAGCGCCCGGGCCGGGTGTTTTCGCGCGAGCAACTGCTCGACGGCGTCTGGGGCAGCGACGTCTATATCGACGAGCGCACCGTCGATGTCCACGTCGGCCGCTTGCGCAAGGCGCTCAATCGCGGCCATTCGACCGACCCGATTCGTACCGTGCGCGGCGCCGGCTATTCGCTCGACGACCGTTTCGGCAAGGCGGCGGGCTGAAAAGGGCGCCATTTTGCTCCTCGTCTTTGCGAGGAGCGAAGCGACGACGTTGTTCAGAGCAGCGCCGCTACGGGATTGCGTCGCTTCGCTCGCAATGACGGCCGCTTACCGCGCGGGGCGTTTGTCGCGGCGACGGTCGGCGGCAGGCTGATAGGCGACGCGTGAATGGTAGGCGCAATAGGGCAGGCCGGTGAGCGTGTTGCCGCCGCAGAAGAAGAAATCGCTGCTGCCGGGATCGCCGACCGGCCAGCGGCAGGTCTGCTCGTTCAGTTCCAGGATGGTGCGGCGCTGGCCGATCGGAATGATGTTGTCGATCAGCTCCGGTTCGGCCTCGGTTTCGACCTCGTAGGCATGCGCAAGCGCGGTGTTGCCGCGCACCGCCGGCCGTCCGATGCGCACCATATGGGAAGGCGCGCGCGCCTTGCGCGGGCGCGGCGTGGCGTTCGAGGTGCTCTTGGCGCGGCCGGACAGGCCGAGGCGATGCACCTTGCCGATCACGGCGTTGCGCGTGATGCCGCCGAGTTCGGCCGCGATCTGGCTCGCCGACAGGCCGTCGGACCACAGCTTCTTCAAAAGCTCGACCCGCTCGTCAGTCCACGACATACCCAATCCTCCATGAAACGGTGCAGGGAGAGCTTTTGAGTGAATCCTTTACCGAGCCGGGCGGCGCGTAGCCGCCCAACACCAACGCTTCACTAAACGCTTGAGAAAAACTGTCCGCCGCACGAGATGTCGTACTTGACAATCAAAAGGCTACAATATGGCGGGAGTCGGGCGCAAGAGTCGCGCCCTGTGCGTCCACATTTTCCTCCACGGTGTGGATGAACTGGGTACAAAACGTGTTCGCGAGGGGTAATTATCCTGTGTTGACAGTGCGCCGCCCGGAAATACAATGTGCACCCGTGCCGCCCGGAGAGGCGGCACATTTCGTTTCTGCTGCTCGGATTGCCGCCATGCAGCGCTCGCGGGCTTGAAGCCGTGACTTCGCATCTGATGTCGACCTTCGCGCGCGTTCCCCTCGCTTTCGAGCGGGGCGAAGGCGTTTGGCTGGTGGCGACGAACGGCGATCGCTACCTCGATTTCACCTCGGGCGTCGCCGTCAACGCGCTGGGCCATGCCCATCCGCATCTCATCGCCGCGCTGACCGCGCAAGCGCAGAAGCTGTGGCACGTCTCCAATCTCTTCGAGATCCCGGAAGCCGAGCGCGTCGCCCGCCGGCTGTGCGATGCAAGCTTCGCCGACGTCGCGTTTTTCTGCAATTCCGGCGCCGAAGCCGCCGAATGCGCGATCAAGACGGCACGTAAATACCAGGCCGCGAGCGGCCATCCCGAGCGCTACCGCATCATCACCTTCGAGGGCGCGTTCCACGGCCGCACGCTGGCCACGCTAGCCGCCGGCGGTCAGAAAAAATATCTCGACGGTTTCGGACCTGTGGTCGAAGGTTTCGACCAAGTGCCGTTTGCCGATCTCGAAGCTGTCAAGCGCACGATCGGCGAGGCAACCGCGGCGATCATGATCGAGCCCTTGATGGGCGAGGGCGGCGTGCGCGTCGTCGCGCCGTCGTTCCTCAAGGCGCTGCGCCAGTTGTGCGACGAACACGGCCTTCTGCTCGTGTTCGACGAAGTGCAGAGCGGCATGGGCCGCACCGGCGAACTATTCGCCCACCAGCGCGCCGGCGTTGTTCCCGACGTCATGGCGCTGGCCAAAGCGCTGGGCGGCGGCTTTCCGGTCGGCGCCTGCCTCGCCACGCGCGAAGCCGCCAAGGGCATGACCGCCGGCACGCACGGCTCCACATTCGGCGGCAATCCGCTGGCCATGAGCGCCGCCGACGCGACACTCGATGTGATGCTGGCGCCCGGCTTCCTCGACCACGTCAAGCACATCGGCCTCCTGTTCAAACAGCGGCTTGCCGAAATCAAGGATCGCTACCCGTCGGTAATCGCCGAGGTGCGCGGCGAGGGTCTCTTGATCGGATTGAAAGCGCTGGTTCCGGCCGGCGCATTGGTCGACGCCTTGCGCGCCGAACACATGCTGACGGTCGCGGCCGGCGACAATGTCGTGCGCCTGTTGCCGCCGCTCATTATCAGCGAGCCGGAACTGGCGGAGGGCGTCGCGCGGCTCGACCGCGCCTGCGCCCGATTGAGCGAGGCCGCCACCTCGGCCGCCCCCGCTGGCGGGGGAGGGAAGGGAGGGGGCGGATGAGCGCCATGCGGCACTTTCTCGATTTGATCGACATTCCGGCGGCCGAGCTGCGCCATATGATCGACGCCGCGCGCGCCATGAAGGCCAAGCGCGACCGCGCCGATCGTCCGCTTGCCGGCAAGACGCTGGCGATGATCTTCGAGCGCCCCTCGACGCGCACCCGCGTCTCGTTCGAGGTCGCGATGCGCCAGCTCGGCGGCGATACCATTCTGTTGACCGCGGAAGAGATGCAGCTCGGCCGCGGCGAGACGCTCGGGGACACCGCGCGCGTGCTGTCGCGCTATATCGACGCCATCATGATCCGCATGCTCGATGCCGACGCGGTCGCCGAACTCGCCCGCCACGCCACGGTCCCGGTGATCAACGGCCTCACCCGGCGTTCGCATCCGTGCCAGGTGCTGGCCGATGTCATGACCTTCGAGGAGCACCGCGGCCCGATCCGCGGCCGCACCGTGGCCTGGACCGGCGACGCCAATAACGTGCTGACCTCTTGGATGCACGCCGCCGAGCGCTTCGCCTTCCGTCTGCGGATAGCGACGCCGCCGGAATTGGCGCCGAAGAAGCCGCTTATCGACTGGATCAAATCCTCCGGCGCCGCCATCGGCATCGGCACCGATCCGGACGAGGCGGTGAAGGGCGCCGATTGCGTCGTCACCGACACCTGGGTTTCGATGGGCGACCGCAACGGCGCGCGGCGCCACAATTTGCTCAAGCGCTATCAGGTCAATGATCGGCTGCTGGCGCGAGCCAAGCCCGATGCCATCTTCATGCACTGCCTGCCGGCGCATCGCGGCGAGGAGGTTACCGACGCGGTGATCGACGGCCCCCATTCGGTGGTGTTCGACGAGGCCGAGAACCGGCTGCACGCGCAAAAGGGAATTTTGACCTGGTGCCTGGAGGCCAGCGACCGCTGAGGCCCATCCTGCGTCAGGCAACAGCGCGTTTCCCGGACGCGCTGCAGCGCGATAGCGATGCGCCGCCGATCCGGGACCTTCGCAGGCTCAGCATGCCCCCCTGCCGCTCGCGCCGAGGCCTCACAATTTGCCTGCAGCGGCCTATATTTTATCGCTATGACCGATCCCGATTTCGCCATTCCTGTTCGTGAGCCTGACCAGATCGGGCTCGACGACGCCATCCTGCCGTTCGCGGTCAAGGCGCTGGATTTGCGCGGGCGCATTGTGCGCCTCGGGCCAGCCGTGGACGCCATCCTATCGAGCCACGACTACCCGGTGCCGGTGGCCAAGCTGCTCGGCGAAGCGATCGTGCTCACGGTCATGCTGGGTTCGAGCCTCAAATTCGAGGGCCGCTTCATCCTGCAGACCCAGAGCGACGGCCCGGTGCGCATGCTGGTGGTCGACTTCACCTCGCCCGGCAAGGTGCGGGCCTGTGCCCGTTTCGACGCCGAACGCGTCGCCAAAGCCATCGCCGCTGCCGAAGCGACGCCGGGAAAGCTTCTCGGCCACGGCCACCTCGCCATGACCATCGACCAGGGGCCGGAGATGAACCGCTATCAGGGACTGGTGCCGTTGGAAGGTGGCGATCTCGAACGGGCGGCGCACGAATACTTTTCGCGTTCGGAGCAGATCCCGACCCGGGTGCGGCTGGCGGTTGCCGAGGAGTTTCGCGGCGGCGAGGACGCCGCCCGCCGGCATTGGCGCGCCGGCGGCATTTTATTGCAATTCCTGCCCAATTCGGTCGAACGCCAGCGCGCGGCCGACATCGACCCCGGCGACGCGCCGCCCGGCACCGCGCCGCACTTCGTCGCGGAAGACGAGGCCTGGGTCGCGGGCCGCTCGCTGGTCGCCACCGTCGATGACATCGAACTGATCGATCCGGCGCTGTCGAGCGAGCGGCTGGCTTATCGGCTGTTCCACGAACACGGCGTGCGCGTATTCCGCGCTACGCCGGTCAATGCGCAGTGCTCGTGCTCGCGCGACAATGTGGAGAATATGCTGAAGAGCTTCCCGCAGCACGACCGCGACGACATGGTCGAGAACGGCCGGATCACGGTGACGTGCGAGTTCTGCAGCTCGACTTACGTGTTCGTGCCGCACGAAGTCGCGGCGACGAACACCTAGACCGTGATCCAAGTTAATTGAATCGGATCACGGTCTAGGTCTTTAGTGGAGCATGATCTTTTCGGAACACCGGCATCCACTTTTCCGGATCACGCTCTAACGCTGCGCGATCGCCCGGTGTGAACGCTCGTAGGGCCCGCGCGACCGCTCGGCCAATTTTTGCACGAACGCGGGATCGAGTTCCGCCGCGACCAGATCGGTGGGAGAGATCTCTTCCACTGCGCTGTCCACCTCATGATGGCTGCCGGCGGCGCGCACATATTCGGCCCCGATCAGCACCGCAGCCAATGCCAAGCCTACCGACAAAAGCTTCGCCCCGGCCGTCAAAGTCCGTAAAATCCGCTTCGTCATTGCCCACTCCATTGATTCGTAATCTGGGCGCCAATTTAGCCTTTTTTGTGCACTGCAATGTGACGCCGGGAATATTTCCCCAACGTCAACATAACTACTTGATAATACGAGTAGAATAATTTTGCTGCGGTGCGATGAAAACGCGCCATTTTTTGCCGCGCCTTGGCAAGGGTCGCCGGCCGTCATTGCGCGTCGGGGACCACGGGATCGCGGTCCGGGCGCGGACGTGCCCGTGCCGGGGGGGCTTCGAAGTCGGCCGCTGAGCGGCGCCGACGGCGACCGGCGCGAAACCAGGTTTCGTCCAACCGGGTCGGCCGTGAGGCCGGTGCCGAACTCGCCGGACCTAATTGATGGTGCGTTTGCTTTCCACGCTGTCGAGCGAGAAGGCGGGCACCTCGATATTGAAATGTTCGCCGCTCGCGCTCACCATGCCGAAGCTGCCGACCATAAAGCCGGACGGCGTCTGCAATGGTACCCCGCTGGTGTATTCGAAGGCTTCGCCGGCCTTGAGCACCGGCTCTTCGCCGACGACGCCGGCCCCGCGCACCTCCTGGCGCCGGCCGTTGGCGTCGGTGATGCGCCAATGACGGGTCTTCAACTGCACCGTCTCGGTGCCGTTATTGGTGATCGAGATCGTATAGGCCCAGAAGAAATAATTGCTCTCCGGCGACGACCGGTCGGCGACGAAACGCGGCGTCGCCACGACCTCGATATTGTGGGTCACCGTACGGTACATGATGCTCTTCCTGCCGCCCGATCCGGGTGCGGCTTTCCCGGCATGCGCCGCCACAAATAAGTGAATACCGCCGCGCCGATTGTTGCAATAACCGCGCGGACGAGCTTTCTCAAGCCACACTTGCCGGATTAGATTGCAGACCGTTGCCCGGGCTCGGGCAATCGGCGTACGGCTTCGCCGCCACGGACGGAACGATCGTAATGTCCGGACCCGCACGACCTCACATTGCCAGGCAGCGCCCCGCCAGATGTTCGCCAAGCCGATGTCCGTAAGCCCCATTTCCGGAGAGCCGATGTCGGCACGGCCGGCGGCGGCGACGACTGCGCTCGCTGCGGTCGCGGCCGGACGCGATCTGCGACTCGATTTGTTCCGCGGCGTGGCTCTGTGGTTGATTTTCCTCGACCACATTCCGCAAAACATCCTGAATTGGTTCACCATCCGCAACTACGGCTTTTCTGACGCCACCGAAATCTTCATCTTCATTTCCGGCTATACCGCAGCCTTCGTCTACGGCCGTGCCATGCGCGAGCGCGGCATCGTCATCGCCAGCGCGCGCATTCTGCGGCGCGCCTGGCAGATCTACGTGGCGCACATCTTTCTGTTCACGATCTTCATGGCCGAAATCGCCTACGTCGCCGCGACCTTCGACAACCCGCTCTATGCCGAGGAAATGAACATTCTCGATTTCCTCAAGCAGCCGGATGTCACGATCTTTCAGGCGCTGCTTCTGAAGTTCAAGCCCGTCAACATGGACGTGCTGCCGCTCTACATCGCGCTCTTGTTGCTGTTCCCGCCGATGCTCTGGCTGTTGCTGTGGCAACCGGCTTTCGCGCTCGCCGGCTCGGCGCTGGTCTACGTGCTGGCGTGGAATTTCGACTGGAATTTGCCGGCCTATCCGAACGGCGTCTGGTTCTTCAATCCGTTCGCCTGGCAATTGCTGTTCGTGTTCGGCGCCTGGTGCGCGCTCGGCGGCGCGCAACGACTGTCCGGCGTGCTGCGCTCGCCGGTCGTGCTCGGCGTCGCGATCGCGTATCTGGTGTTCGCCTTTGCCATCACCTTAACCTGGTATATCGAGCCGCTCGCACGCTTCGTGCCGGCTTGGTTAAGCGATTGGATGTATCCGATCGACAAGACCAATCTCGACGTGCTGCGATTCGCCCATTTCCTGGCGCTTGCCGCGGTTACGGTGCGGTTCGTGCCGCGCGATTGGCCGGCGTTGAAATCGCCGTTTTTGCAACCGGCGATCCGCTGCGGGCAGCATTCACTGGAAATTTTCTGTCTTGGCGTATTCCTGGCGTTTGCCGGGCAATTCATCATCAGCGAATGGTCGGGCGGTCCCCTGGTGCAGACCTGCATCAGCCTCTTGGGTATCCTCGTCATGATCGCGACAGCCAGCCTGATATCGTGGTACAAGCACATCGAAGGGCGAAGTCCCACCACGCGCGTCAAATCCCCGGACGCCGACCTCGCGGGAGGCGAGGCATGAAGCTCGGCAACACGCTAGGCATCGAGCTGAACATCGGCGTCGTCGCCACGACGGCGCTCGTCGCCGCTTTTTTGGCGGCCTTTTCGGGCGGCGCCGTGCCGGCCGCGCTGTCGCCTGAAGGCTGCGACGTGCCGCAATCCTTCGTCGAGAGCGATACCGACCTCAGTCAGGTCACGAAGGAAGCCACCGGGCGGCACCGCCTCGATATCAGCGTGATCGGCACCGGATCGTCGGCCTTGTCCGGTCCCGACGGCGCGCGCTTTGCCTATCCGGCGCGGCTCGACGAGGCGCTCAAAACCCGGCTCCATGGCATCGAGGTCAAAGTCACCGCGCATGTGCAGAGCAAGGCGACGACCGCAGTCATGGCCCAGGGCTTGGGCAAGGTCCTCGCCGACGACAAGCCGGCTCTGGTGGTCTGGCAGGCCGGCACGGCCGATGCGCTGAGCGGCATCGAGCCGGAAGACTTCCGCACCAGTCTCGACGACGGCGTCGCCGCCATTGAGGCCGCCGGCGCCGACGTCATCCTGATGAACATGCAGTACAGCCCGCGCACCGAGTCCATGCTCGACGTGTCGGCCTACGCCGACGTCATGCGCGTGGTCGCGCAGCAGCGCGGCGCAGTGCTGTTCGACCGCTTGGCGATCATGCGTAATTGGAATGATGCCGGCACCTTCGACCTCTATACCCCTACCAAGAAGTATGATATGGCGCGTCGTGTTCATGACTGCATTGGTCGGGGCTTGGCGTCGCAGATCATCAATGCCGCTCATCTGGACGCCGTGAGAATGCAAACGACGCGGTAATGACTACCAACAAACAAACAATAATCGCCGGCTCGAGGCGAGCCGGAACTGCCGCCGCGATTTTTTCGGCGCAGATCTTTATCGCACTGCACACGCTTGTTGCGCTGCAAACAGAGGCGCGTGCACAGGTGTCCACGCCCGCGCTTTTTGTCGCACCCGCTGTCGCGCTGACGCCGGTCGCGGCGACCGCCGCCGCGCCGACGGCGGTCCCGGCGGTCGCGCTCCCGGCCTCGCGTCCCGCGTCACCGGCCGATCCGGCCAAGCATGCCGCCGTGCCGCCATCCGTCGCGCCGCTGACGCCGCCGACCGCCTGCAGCGCGCCTATGGAATATGCGCGCTTCGATCGCCCGCTGTTGCGCACCATGCGGCATTTGGCGAGCGGCGCGCCGCTCACCGTCGTCGCCATCGGTTCGTCCTCGACCGCCGGAGCCGGCGCCAGTTCGCCCGCCGCGAGCTATCCGAACCGGCTTGCGGTCGAGCTGCGGCAGCGTTTTCCCGGCCACGACATCACCGTGCTCAATCGCGGCGTCAACGGCGAAGAGACCGACGACATGATGGCGCGGTTTTCGGCCGATGTTTTCGCCGCCCATCCGCAACTGGTGCTGTGGCAGGTCGGCACCAATTCGGTGCTGCGCGATCGACCGCTCGATGCGCATTCAACCAGGCTGCGTCAGGGCATCGAGGCGCTGAAGGCCGCCAATGCCGACGTGGTCCTGATCGATCCGCAATTCGTGCCCGCGGTGATCGCCAAATCCGAAACGCCCGCCATGGTCGAACAGATCGCCGTCGCCGCCAAGGAAGAGAATGTCGATCTGTTCCGGCGCTTCGCGGTGATGCGCGACTGGCACGACGTGCGGCATATCGGTTTCGATCGGTTCGTCGCGTCGGACCAGTTGCACATGAACGATTGGAGCTATGCCTGCATGGCAAAACTCCTCGGCGCGGCGATCGCCGAAGCGGCCAGCCGACCGATCGCGTCGGCCGCGGTCCATCCGGCGCGCTGAATTGTTCAACCGCTAGCGAGCGTGGGGCGGCAAAGCGAAGCGTGCCCACGGCTGACTTGCAGCATGGCTGACTTGCAGATTGCGGTGACGGTGACACAGAGCTGCCCGCTTTCCAATTGAGTGCGCTTTCACCGGTAATTCCGTTCTCGCGACGCAAGCGCGCTCCCTCTCCCCCGCCGCGCGGGGAGAGGGTTGGGGTGAGGGGGCCCTTCCGCGATTCTGAGCGTCATGGATCAAACGCCGGCGCCGCCGACAGCCGCGCAAATTTCAGCCCAGCCGAAGCGCCCCCTCATCCCTGAGCAACCGGCGACATGGACCATCCCGACCTTCTCCCCGCGCGCGGGGAGAAGGAGCCGCGGTCCATGTCGCCGGTTGCTCACCGCCAAGCCTTACCGTTGAGCAAAAGTCCCTCTCTTCATTTGTGGGGGCAAACAAAGAAATCCGTTCTCGCGACGCCTGCGCGCCCGAGCTTTGCCAAGCCATTTCATCTTCCTCGTCACCACCGTCCCCGGACTTGATCCGGGGATTGACCCGGTGGTCCATGCTGACGTGCGGCTACAAAGACCTATCGGAAACCCCCAATAAGTCTCTCCGCCGCATGGATTGCCGGATCAATCCGGATCATGTCCGGGGACGGCAATGACGAAGGAACGAACGAAATGAAAAAGGGAAGCGGAACGCCGGCAGGCGCATTTGTCTCAATGATCCGCGCCATACGGGCGCGGCGCCCCCTCCGAATCCTCCCGGCCTGCGCATGATCCCGAAAAGCATGCCCTTGGACTTGATCCGAGGGTGGGGTTCCGGTTTTCGGAACAGATCATGCGCAATCAAAACGGGAGGACACGGAGGGGGCTCGCCTGTCGGCGTTCCACCGCGGCACTTGCGGCAGCGACCGAACGCCACCGCTCAGCTCCAGCTAACGCGCTTCCTGGGACGG
>Ga0181533_1000884_pt1 | contig 39958 bp, 42 predicted proteins | sample PEATcosm2014_Bin_45_FD_119772 | JGI IMG/M metagenome (GOLD analysis project Ga0181533, IMG submission 119772) | Peatland microbial communities from MTU Mesocosm Facility, Houghton, MI, USA - PEATcosm2014_Bin11_60_metaG | ecosystem: Environmental > Terrestrial > Soil > Wetlands > Peat | place...
CCCCCCTGGAGGGCCGTACTGGTGGATGTGCGGACTTCTGCTGTCCGCCGACATGGAGTCCTGCTGTCCCTCAGCGTGGAGTTGTTTGTCCGCCTACATGGAGTATGAGGTGTCCGCCGTCACCTGACCGCCTGCCTGTGCCGATCATGTCCTCCAGTCCTGCACAGAATCCCCAGGTCAATCGCTTAGATGGGGTTTTCGGCACCCACAGGTGGATGCTCAGCGGCTCCGGGATGGGACCAGAACATGTGAGCACACCCACATTCGTCTGCGTCCACGAGATCGGCTCGGCAAAAGCTCATGTGGTCGTTGCATATCCCTGATGCCACGAGAGATCGGATGAGAGCTTCAGCCCTATTCGTGTCCCGGCCGTGGAGCATGACCGAGCCACCCTGGCTCAGCAACAAGCGGCCTATACCTGCGCCAAGCCCGCTCGTCGAGCCCGCCACGAGCACAATTTTGCCTGCCAGCTCATTCATGGCAAGGTCTGCTCCGGGCTTTTGCTTCTTCCGGCTCTCGCCGAAGCTGCCCGCAGCTGGTGCATTGACCATCTCGACAAGCTGGCGAAGGATCTTCTCCAGCGTCACGAGGTCAGCAGCGGGAGCGAACTCCTCCGACGAGATCACCAGACGAGCCCCGACCACTACCAGGCGTACTCCCAAGCTGGGAAGCCTAGGCAGGTCTTCAAGCCGGATACCTCCCACTGCCTGAACGGGCAAGCGGCTCGCATTGGCAACGTCGCTGAGGAAATCGAACGCGCTCCGATTTAGGCTCTTTGCCTCGTTCATCGAAGCCAAGGTGTGTGATCACCACATCGACAACCCAGGCTCTCCATCCGTCGCGTGTCTGCCGCGTAATCATCCGCGCCGAGCACGTCACCCATGACAGAGACTCCTCTGTCGTGTGCAACGTTGACCACCGACCTTACCGTGGCATCGGTCGCCCGGCTCATGACTACCAGCTCGGTACCCACGGGCACACTCGCTGTGGGTGAACCATTACCGGGGTCGCTATTTGGGCTCACAGCAGCAGCACCGACTTCAAGACGTGCCTTTCCGACATTGCACTGAACGCCTCGTGCCAGTCCGAAAAGGCGTAGCTCTGCAACCCGGCCCTAGGATCGAGGCGCCCCAGGCTCAGGAGCCGGACCACGCGTTCCCATGTGGTCCAGGTGTGGCTGAAAGACCCGTGCAGATTGACGGCTTTGGCGACGAGGGGATCGAGGGAGCGCCCGTACGCCTCACGTCCCCATCCCACTTTCACGACCTGGCCATGGGCACGGACAAGGCCAAAAGCCGCCTCCAGGGTGGCAGATACTCCCGAAGCGTCGAATACGACATCAAAAGCACTCGCCATCGCGGGTCGCTCCCACCACTGACCCTCCGCAACAAGGACCTCGGTCGCACCGAAGAACTGCTTTGACACTTCGAGTCGGGCTTCGTCGCCTCGTACTCCCGCGACGAGAACGTCGGCCGCGCCCGACACGGCAGCAAGTTGCGCGGCGAAAACCCCGATCGGGCCGGGCCCTATTACCGCCACCGCGTCGCCAGGTTGCAGCCGCGCCCTCTCGACGACCGCGTTGTACGCGACGCAGTATGGTTCGGCAGTGGCGGCAATCTCGTCAGAAAGATTATCCGGCACGCCGTGAAGGATCTGCGCCCTCGTGACAAAACTGTCGGCCATGGCTCCATCGCAAAGGGCCCCAAAACCCAAGCGCTTCTCACAGAGGTTGTAGAGGCCCTCACGGCATGGGCGGCACACACCACAGACAGACCGTGCCGTTTCAGAAACTACTCGCGCCCCCAGCTGCACGGTACTTACGCCCGGACCAACCCGTGTGACGACACCCATCGCTTCGTGGCCCAGAGTCACCGGGTACGACATCCGGTAGGTCTGGGTCCCGTGCCATGCGTGGATATCGCTCCCACAGACGCCGACCGCACGGGTCGCGACGACCACCTCGCCTTCTTGCAATTCAGTGGCCTCCGGCACTTCGGTGAGCTCCACCTGGTGCCGGCCTGGCGTCATAGCCCTCAGCGCTCTCATGGCTAAAACGTCCTGTCCCCCACGATCGACTCGAGGTGGGAAAGGCTGCGGGCAGCCTGCTCCACCGTGCCGCACTCTACGCTCAGGTATATGTCGCGATCGAGGGGCTCCAGGATCTTCAGGACGCGCTCGAAATCGACTACTCCTTCACCGCACGCGCACCCGACAAGAGTGCCCGTCACCTTCCCGCGTTCACGCTCGCTCTGCTGCATATCTATGTCCTTGGCGTGGACATGGCGTACATAGTCGTGCACGGCGTACAGTGCATCGTACGGGTCCTCCGTCCCCGCCAGGTAGGAATTGCCCGTGTCCCAATTGACAGCGATCCAAGGGCTCTGGACCAGGTTGACTATGCGAAGCAAACCATCGGATGAAGTCGTGTAAATCCCGTGCGGTTCGATGCAGACGTAGACTTTGTGGCGAGCTGCCACCATGGCGACCTTTGCCAGGGTGTACGCCATTACCTGGAACGCCTGCTCCTCGCTCATCCAGTCGGGCTTAATCATCTCGTCGGTGTTGACAAAGCGCGCATCGTTCAGGTCCGCCAAGACAATCGCTCTCGTCAGTCTCTGGACAGCCGCCTCGGGCTTCATTAGCGGGCTGTGACCAGAGATGCTGGACACTCCCACACCGGCCTCTCTGCAGATCTCAGCCATGAGGAGAGGGTCCTCCTCCATGGAGAAAGAATGGAAGTACTCCGCCTCGCTCAAGAGCTCCCACCCGGTGTGGACCATGGGCTCGACCCAACGGTAACCCAATTCGGCAGCCTTGCGGACGCCCCAAGTGAAGCTCTTGTCAGCGCTACGGACAAATTCCATGTTGGCGGTGATACGAAAACGTGCCATTGCGTTTCCTCCTCAAACAGTGATCCACCGGCTCCCGCAGAAGCTGGCAACTGAACGCCGTTCCCCGCCTGATTGCCCCGGCCCGGGACAGGGGTGGGTGCCCACTACCTCCCTTCGCGGCTGCCAGCATTGAGGGGCTCCGCCGCCACTTTCGCACGCTGGCCGGTCGCATCGGACTCCATGATGGCTTCAGCCACCTGAGCGGCACGCAAGCCGTCAAAAAAGGTGGCGCCGTAGGGCTCCACGGGTGTTTCGCCCGAAACGGCGTCCAGGAAGTGGGCCAGCATGTTGACATGCCCGTGTTCCCAGCCGAGGACGTGCCCGGAAGGCCACCAAGGCTGCGCCAAAGGATGGTCTTGCTCACAAACGATTACTTCGCTGAAGCCGGCGGCGCGCCCCTGATCACACCGGTACACACGGAGCACATTTGGGTTTTCGAGGTCCCAGGCCAGGCTGCCGCGCGAACCGTTGACCTCCCAGGCCAGATGGTTGCGCCGGCCTGGTGACACTAGCGAGGCATCAATACTAACAACGAGACCGTCGTCCATTTCGGCCAGCACCGCTAGCACATCGCCGTCTTCAGCGGAGCGACCCCCAGGGGCCCGCGCTAAGCCTGTTACTGGGCTTCTCATGACGCCTTGCACCGCAGAAATCTCTCCGCACAGGAAGCGGGCTTGGTCGATCGCGTGGCAACCGATAATCCCCATTACGCCAATCCTGGACGGCAACGATGCCTCTGGTGGGCGAGTGCGCCACTCTTGGGAGTAGCGAAACCGCGCCTGGTGCAGCTGGCCGAGTTCGCCACCCTTGAGCATCTCCCAGGCCAGACGGACCGCCGGGAAGAACCGATAATTAAAGCAGACCAAGTTCTTCACGCCAGCGCGGCTCGCCGCTTCGTGTAGACGAAGCGCGTCAACAGCGTTGAGGGCGAGGGGCTTTTCACAGACCACGTGCTTCCCGTTGCTTATTGCCGCCAGCGTTGGCTCCACATGGGCGTCCTCCGTCGCGACATTATCGAACACCTCAACATGCTTGTCGCTCAACAGGTCGTGCCAGTCGGTGGTATAGGCACTGTAGCCGTACCGGGTTGCGGCCTCCTGGACGCCTTTCTCTGACCGGCCGGCAACTGCGACGAGCTCGGGGCGGGCAGTCGAGGGCCAAAAAATATAGGGAATCGTCCGGAGGGCATTCGAATGTGCCTTGCCCATGAAACCGTAACCGAGCATGCCAAAGCCGATGCGGCGTCTTTGGTCCTGGTCGGCGGGGACGAGTGGCATGGTGCCGCTACGCCACCAGTGTTCGCAGGTAGCGAACGCTCCGAGACACGAGCTCCTCTTCGGGCACAGATGCCCATGGGTCACCGATCAGGTCCATCTCCAAGCTCAGTGAGCCGTCAAAGCCTCCATCTTTCAGCGCTTTTACCACTCCCGGCATGTCCGTGGCTCCCTCGCCCGCCGGGCAAGATGGCCACCACCACGTGAGGCTTTCCGACGGGCTCGGGCCCTCGCCGCGTGGGGCTATATCCTTGGTGTGCGTAGTAACTGTGTAAGGCGCGAGACGTTTAGCAGCCTCGACCGGGTCCTCCATCAGACGTACGCAATTGCCCGTATCGAAGTTCACCCGGAGGTGCTCGGAAGGTATAGCTTCGAGGATCCTTATCAAGTCTGCGGAAGTGAAGTCGACGTGGTTCTCCAGAGCGAGCACCACGCCCTCGCCTTCGGCCGCCCTTGTGGCTTCGGCCAGCAATGGGATGACCCGGGGTATGAGCTCCTCCCGCGGCGTCTTTGCGTAGTTCATGCTCGCCGCCACGATCCGCATGCGGCTCGCCCCGAGCTTCACGGCTTGAGTTATGTGTCGCTTGAGGCTTTCCAGCTCTTCTGGCTTCTCACCGCCCCAGAGGCCCTCTGGATGCCCCCACCCGAGCACCCTCTCGACGCCGGCGTCGTCGAGCCGCGCCCTGATATCGGCACAAATACCGTCATCGAGGGCATCAAAGAAGCAGGTTTCAAGGGCCACTTCGTCGATATCCTGCTTGAGCACGAAGTCCAGGAACTCCCGCTCCATGCGCCAGCGGGTACCAGGATCTGTTTGCAAGCCTGGATAGATCTCCCCGAAGTAGCGGTGGAAACAATAGCTGTCGATCCCGACTTTCATTTGTGTCCTCCTGTCCGCTTAGGCGGGTCGGGCGGGCTTACCACCACCCGGTCCGAGACGATGTACGACCTTGCGCGACTGCAACGCGCTCGAAGCGTGAGGCACTCCCGCCGGGGTTTGAAAGCTCGACTTCAAACGCTGTGCGGTCACCACGGTGGAAGCCGACAAAGTAGTCGAGTGCCCGTTGCCCGGTCGTGTAACCGATTTGGTGCAGGACGAGCAACGCTGCACCTCGCTTGACGCCGAGCAGGCTCGCCTCACGAGCTCCCGCGGCGATGGCCTCGACTCGCCGAAGGCTCGCGACAATCGGTAACTCGTAATCCTCCCACAGGATGTGGTAAAGAGAAGCCGCCCCGCTGAGGTCCCGCTCGGTCAAGCCAGGCACGAGCTTGGAAGGTAGATAGGTCGTCACCAAGTTGTTGGGCTCCCCTCCGAGGGACCGGATCCGCTCGAGCTCGACCACAGGGTCTCCCGGTGAAAGGTTGAGGCTACGAGCCACGGTTTCATTGGCCGGGACTTCCCGTAGCGCCAGGACTTTGCTGTCGACCAGCTCACCCCGAAGCGCCGCGTCGTCAGCCAATCCCCTCAAACCACTTATGAGTCCCTCGGCCGTTTTCGGTGCCGAAACGAAAGTACCCCGGCCACGCTGGCGGTTGAGTAGCCCCTCGTAGCAAAGCTCGGTCAAGGCTTGGCGCACGACACCCCGGCTCACGCCTAAGAGCTCGCACATCGCAAATTCGTCAGGCAACTGATCCCCCGCGAGCAGCTCACCCGAAAGGATACGGTTGGATAGCCATTGCTTGATCTGGTAGTAGAGGGGCACCGGCCCCGACCGGTCAAGGACCGACGCAAAACCTTCCAATTGTAAGGACATATCGACATCAGTATACATGATCGGCAACTTTGTTCAAGCACCTGGTCCACTGGCCGATAGGGTTCGGGTGCCGGGGAGAGGCTGGTGCGGCCAGCACACGCGCACTCGTGTGCTGGCCGAGCAGGGGTTCACACGGTCAGCTGGCGGGCTCAAGGGGTCACCGCATCTGAGGTCGTGGACGGCCATGGCTTGGTCCGTCCCCGGACGAAGGGAGCGGAGGTAAATGGCCCCGTGGTTGACGCCGGTCGAGCACGCCGACTTTACAGGCAGGGCATGTCCAAGCGAGAGGTGGCCTGAGCTATAGGGCGGTCCACCCAGGCCGTGGCCTGCGTGCTGCGGCCGCCGTCGGCGCTGCCCCGGTCCTAGCCGCCCTCCCCGGCGCGGCTCTCGCTCGCCGAGCGAGAGGAAATCACGGCAGGGATCGAAAGGTGGGAGCCGCCAAAGACGACCGCTGGGCGCATGGGTCGGACCCATTCGACGGTCGGCCGGAAGGTTTGAGCCTCTTGGCGTCGTCCGCCTTCATGCCGCCGTACTGGTTCCTCCACCGGTGCCAGGTCGACTCGGTGATCTCGAGGTGTCTTGCGACTTCCTCGATGCTCTCGCCCTGCCCGAGCAGCTTCTCGCCTTCGGCAAGCAAGCGGATGATCTGTTCAGGGCTATGCCTGCGTCGCTTCATCGCCGTGAAGTCCTCCCTACCCCATGATGGGGTCTCCGACTCGCACAACGGGTTGGATCAGTTCACCGGGACCCGGTCAGTAGGGAGTAGCTGCCCTTCCTTACTTCGTACGTACGTTTGGTGGAGGTTATCGCAGATTAGTAAAGTCTCTTGACGCCGGGCCACTTGCGCGATCTTCGAGGACCGACTCGTTCATTAGCTCTAGCAAGAAGTGTGCCCCTTCGCGAGCCAAGTCGTCCATTGATGTAGCCACAGGACGCCAGAGGGAAACGGCTCGCGCAATTGATTTGACCGTAGGGATGAACGACTCGATGACGATCGCCCCTGTGTAGTTCAACTCCCTGAGAGCGAGGATCACCTCCTGCCACGGAACGTGACCAGTCCCGGGCGTACCGCGATCGTTCTCTGAGGCCTGGAAGTTGACGATCTTGGAACCGGCTGCTCGAATCGCCTGAGGAATATTCTTCTCCTCAATGTTCATATGGTACGTGTCGAGCATTAGGCCGGCGCTCTCAAGGCCAATATCTTTGCAAAGCTGCAAGCCCTGGTCCACCGTGTTGATCATATCCGTCTCATATCGGTTAAGCGGTTCGATGGCGAGCCTTATGTGTTGCGCCTGCGCGTACAGCGCGGCGTCGTGCAACGACTCGACAGCCCAGCGCCACTGTTGTGTGCGGCCTGCCCGTGAAAGCGGGCGGGCTTTGCCCACCGCAGAATACATCGGGCCCGCCAGGTATGGGGAGCCGAGCTCCGCGGCGACATCAATGCCCTGCTTAATGAAGTCGACGGCGGTGCGTCGGACCTCTGGGTCTTCATGGGACACGTCTCGCTCTTCGCCAAACGCGCCACTAAGCAGGAGTGCTAACCCGCTGTCACTTGCGGCAGACCGGGCCAAGGCCGTGTCAAAGGCTCCCGGCTCCTCGAACGTGATCTCGATCGCTTCGTATCCCATTTGCTTCAGGCGCGGAAAGAGCTCCACATCCTGGTCGCTGAAGGGAGACGTAAAGGCGAGGGTATTTATTCCCAGTAGTAACTCGTTCGGCATGGTAGATGTTCCTCCGCTACTTGGTTCCGGTTGGTGGTTAGTAGGTGAATCAACGGCTGGGGAGTTGGAACGCGGACCGAACGGGCGTACGAATCACATCATCGTGCTTCTCGTCGCGCTTCGCCCGGTAGACCGACCCGGCGCGTGCAGATCGAAACTGGATCAGGTTTGGTGCGACTGGGCCTTGAGTAACGACAGACCATCAGGCACATTCGGCAAATGTGCGACCCCGGAAGCTTGGCATAGTTCCTGTGGCATCCTTAAAGAGGACAGTCAAAACGGTGACGGGAGGCCACCCACAAGGGTCGCGTGAGATCCCTCGTGCCCGGCGCTGGCTTCGTGCGGCGCCGACGGGTCGAGCAGCGCCCCACCGGTATAGTCACCTGCGGACTGGGTGCCAACGACCCATCTCGCGGTCGGCGGTCCGGTTCAACCACGTCTGTCCCGTCTGGGTTATCGATGACCACAGTTGGCATGATGAACCGCCCTAGCTTCTCATTAGAAACGTAGCCATGCCGTAGGCGAGCTGCGAGAACACTCGGCTGCCGACCGCGAATAGTGGAACTCGCTAAGGTCGCGGCCTCCAAGCGGGGGACCCCAAGCCGAGGTCCCCCGCAGAAGGTTGCCTTGCGCAGGGTACCGAGCTGTTCCGCTAAGCGTACTTGGGCTTGCCGGGAACGGCCTTCAGCAAGGGCTCGTGCATTGCAGCGTTCACTGATGCCGGGCTCTTGTACAAATTCCAGCTCAGGTAGGTTGGAGCCTGGCTCGCCTTGGTGATAAAGAAGGCCGGCTCGAGATACAGATGGCTGCCTGAGATCTGCCGGTTCAAGTAAGCGTTTATCAAGCGCACGCCCATGAGGCCCTCAAAGGCTGGAGATTCAACGACTGTCGCGGACAACCAGCCTGCCGTCATGCCGGCAAGCCCATAAGGTGCTCCGTTCGCCGAAACTATCAGGGGACTCTTATGCGCAGCCACGAAGGCGGTGTGCACGCCAACCGCCATATCCTCGTTCTCGACGAAGACTGCCGCGAGGTTCGGGTACTTCGTGATAACGTCTTCAGCGGCAGTATAGGCGGTTGGCCGGAGCCATTTCCCCGTTTCTGTGACGACGTACTGCATTTTTCCGCCGGCACAGGTCATGGGCGGAAGGCCAGCGGCAAGATTGCCCTTACAACCAAGGCCCTCGAGGAACCCAGTACGGTAGTCTTCCGCGTCGCCCCGACCGAGCTGGCCGGTGATGACGGCCACCTGCCCAGTCGCATGGTCCTTAACAAACACGCCATCGGGAACCATGGCGGCGACCGAGGCGAAGGTCTCAAACCCAATAAAGTCCTTCGTCCCGAGGTAGTTCGGGGTATAGCCACTCAGGAGCAATGTGGGCACCCCTGCCTTGCCAGCGGCAAGGATAGTCCCACCTTCGGACGAATAGCTGACAGAGTAGCCGGTGATCGCGACATCGCCAGCGTCGATGGCGTCTTGCACATTGGCCAGTTCTACTGAGGGACTGCCGTTGGGGTTTGCGTACACTTTAAGCCCATAGCCGAGCTTCGCAGCCGCCGCCTGCGCCCCATAAGAAGCATCTTGGTAGTATATGTCGGGGCCGGAGAGCAGGAAGGCGATGGTGCCCTCCGATGCAGCGGCTGTCGGCACCTGGCTGAGGCCGATCGTGATCGACGCTACAGCGGCTAGCACCGCTATTGCCATGCGGATAGTTATTGACTTCAATGTGTTCTCCTTTGTCACAAGTAAGCAGAGAGGATCAAGATTTCCTAGGTGACCTCCTTTCAAGTGGCGGAGCGGCTTACCATCACGGCGATGACAATGATCGCACCTAGTGCCATTTGCTGATAGTTGCTCGAGAACCCAGCGAACAAGATAGAGTTCTGCACAAGAGCATACAGGGCGAGACCCTGCACAGAACGGAACGCCCCCCCTCTTCCCCCGAAGAGGGCAGTGCCCCCGATGACGGCACAGGCGATGGACTCAAGGTCGAAATTCAAGCCTAGGTTGAAGGAGGCCTCATTGATCTGCCCAGCGAGAACCATACCTGTAAGGCCGACCAAAAGGCCCATAATGGAGTACAGGTATATCTTGGTCCGCTTGACAGCTATCCCCGAGAGGTGCGCAGCCTGCTCGTTGCCCCCAAGGGCATAAGCGCGCCGGCCCAGTGGGGTCCAGCGCAAGAAGACGAACGTAAGGACGAGGACAACTAGGAATGGCAGCGCGACAGTCGGCAGCCCGAAACACGGGAAGCCCGAGGGAAGGTTGCCCCCGAAGGTTGTGTAAAGCCCTTTCATATCGTTCACCGGGGACCCGCCTGTGAGTTGTGTGTCCAGGCCAAACAGGAACAATGACATCCCTAGCGTGATGATGAAGGGGTGCGCTCGGCCTTGCGCGGCGAGTAGGCCGTTGACGAAGCCAACTACGGTGGGTGCGGCGATGCCGCAGAGTATTGCGAGCCAGAGCGGGTCATTGTGCTCGAGCATCAACCCGGTGACGATGCTTGCGAAAGAGATATTGTAGCCAACAGAGAGGTCTAGGCCGCCCGATACGAGCAGGACAGTTTGGCCCATCGTTACGATGCCGAGCGGCGCGGCTTGGCTCAAGATGTTCTCAAAATTCTGGACGGTCAGGTATCGGGCCGACTTAAACGACGTAGCGATGATTATGGCGGCCATAACAATGATTGGCCACATGGAGTAAATGTCGAGGCTCTTCCACCAACGACCTCGTGGCATAGCACCTTCGGCCACCCCGGCGTTGCTTGGCGTGACAGGCAAGGAGTTTGTGGATGGCCCCTGTAGGGTGTTGCTCATCGTACGGTGACTCCCTGCGCTCCGATTGTCACGTCCAGTACCTGGGTATACGAGGTTTCGCCGGCACTAAAGTCGGCGACTATCTTGCCGTTACGTAGTGCGACTAGCCGGTCCACAAACTCGAGTAAGTCCCGGATGTCCGTGGAGATGACTATCACCGCCTTGTCCTGGCCCGCCAGGTCGCGGATGATGTTGTGGATCTCGGACTTGGCGCGTACGTCGACCCCTTGAGTGGGCTCTTCTAGGATGAGGACGTTGGCCTTGGCGTTCAGCGCTTTAGCTAGGGACACTTTTTGCTGGTTACCTCCGCTCAAGGTCCGGACCGGGGATGTGACCGACGGTGAAGCGATCGCCAGCTCCGAAACAAAGTGGCGAGCCAGCTCTCGTTCTCGGGCAAGCGACAGGAACCCCCGATGGCTTACAGCGGCGAGGTCGGCGAGAGTGACGTTCGCCGCGAGGGATAGGAGCGGTACCAGGGTGCTACGCGCTGTGTCCTCCGGGACCACGAAGACGCCTCTGGCGATCGCCTGCTTGGGGCCGCGTGGCCGGAAGGGCCGCCCGCCCAGCAGCACCTCTCCGGACTGAGGCTGCTCAAGGCCAAAGAGCACTTGAGCTAAGCTATGGCCGCCAGCACCGATTAGCCCAGTCACTCCCACCACTTCCCCTGTGCGGACCATGAGGTCAATGCCATGTAGGGCTTTCGTGCTGACATTGTGAAGCTCGATTGCAGGTTGTGTGCTGGAAGAGGAACTTCGCTTGCCATTCCTCGACTGCACGGCTCCACGGTCGCCCGCCATCAGGGTAATGACATGTCCCGGTGTAAGTTCAGCGGTACTAGCGGTTGCCACGAGACGGCCATCGCGCAGCACTGTTACCTGGTCCGCAATTCGGAAGATCTCTTCCAGGTGGTGGGATACGTACAGGATCGCCATGCCGTAGCGGCGCAGTTCTTCTATGAGCCTGAACAGTTGCTCGATGCGGCCCGCGTCCAAGCATACGGTAGGCTCGTCGAGAATGAGGAGCTTCGCGTTCCGGTAGATCGCCTTCGCGATAGCTACCTGTTGGCGCTCCGCGGCGCCGAGGCGTGAAACCGGCTCTTCAGGGTCTATGGAGACGGCCAAGCGCGCAAGCAAGGCGCGGGAATCCTCGTTAATCTGGCGCCGGTCAATGAATACCCGACCCTTGCGGACCGGGAGCTGCCCGAGCATTATGTTCTCCGCCACCGAGAGCGAGGGCAAAAGTTGTGGACGCTGGTGGACCGTGGTGATCCCGAGACTGAAGGCAGTCCTGGGGGAAAGGAGCCGGACTTCCCGTCCTTCCAAGTAAATGTGCCCGCTCTCGGGCACGTAGACGCCAGAGATGCACTTTACCAGCGTGGATTTGCCCGCGCCGTTTTGGCCGACGAGTGCGTGGACCGTCCCTCGGTGGAGGCTAATGCTGACTGCCTGGAGTGCCTGGACTCCCGGGAAACGCTTGTTGAGCCGATCCGCTCGGAGGAGTTCATCGGACTGGTACCCCTCAGGGGTGCCAGTCATAGCGCTCGCTAGTTCGCTACTCGAGGACAGCCCATCAGAGCGGGTCACTTTTTGGCCCCCTTCGTACTCACCAGTAACCGTCTACAAGACCGGCGAGGTAACGAGCAGACGCAGCGATATCGGCAAAGCCCTGTTCTCCTTGAGCCTCGCCGTCTTCGATCGAGATCCATCCGCAGAACCCCGCCGCCGAGAGCTTCGACAGCATCGCTGGGTAATCGTTAAGGCCGTGGCCGATGACCCCGTGTTGGAGAGCCTCGGGGTAGCCCTGGCCGACATGCGCTTCTAACTCCTCAATACTGTGGCCGGGGCGAAGCGAGCGGTCACTGGCCCCCATGGAACGGACCCTGTGTATTACCTTCTCGAGAAGCCCCAAAGGGTCCTCTCCGGCAACAAGGGCATTAGAGGGGTCGAAATTCACCCCAAACCAGGGGGAGTTGATCCGATCGACAATGGCGAGGAAGCGGTTGCTCGATTGAGCGAACTCGCGATAGGTCCACAGCCCGTCCTTGTAGTGGTTCTCCATGACTGCCCAAACACTACGGCGCGCCGAGTAAGCGAGCACTGCTTCGATGCCCTCGATGGCCCGTGCGATACCCTCTTCTTCTGGAACCCCAGGCCAGTCCTGCCCAGAAAGTACTCTCACGCTGCGCCAGCCGGTGTCCAGTGCCAGCTCAACCATTACGTCGACCAGCTCACGCATCCGCTCGACCGCCCGCTCCCAGGCACCCGGGCGCGGATCGATGAAATCAGGAGAGGAGCACATCATCGGCAGCTCTATTCCAACATCCTCCGCTACCGTGCGCAGGCGCTTGAGTGTCCGGCTGTCATTGTCGGTGAGGAAGCCAGGGTACAGCTCCACTCCCTCGATCCCAAGGCTAGGTGCGCGACGAACGAAGTCCTCGATAGTCATCCCCTCACCCGAGATGAGCTCATAAAAGAGGCCCTTTGGGAAGGCTGCTATCCGAGGTTTGTGACCGCAGCTCCCAGGCGTGGTTGTCGGGTTCATATGAGTATCACGGACTCTTGGTTGCGACCTGACTGAAGGAGGACCTTTCTTGCATGGTGGTCCGACCTCCTGCTGGCACTCCCTGGCTGCCAGTCAAGGCCCACCGCGAACTGTAGTCTTCCAAGGCTCACAATACTTGGGTCACACGTAGACAGGACGCTCTTCACTATTGCGACCTGGCTGAAGGACAACCTTTCGTGCATGGTGGTCCGACCTCCTACTTCCTAGCACTATAAGCTGGGTCTGGCTGCCAGTCAAGGTCCACTGCGAACTGTAGTTTTTCAAGGCTTCCTAGTACTTGGCGACACGTAATAGCAGGTCAGACTGGTGCCGTAGGCGGTCTGAAGTCCCGCCTCTTGACAGGTAGAGGGTGACCAGGCTTACTCTTTGGTCGGAGGTTTGACCACCATGGCCCGCTCGGTAAGCTCTGGTAGGGGGTTGGAAGGGACGTTACGTCGAGATGATTCGCTCCCACAGGCGGTGGCGCAGCTGATCGCGGGCCGTATCCGGGCAAGGCGCTTCCCTCTCGGAACCAAACTGCCTCCCGAACGGGAGCTTGCGGACCAATTGGGCACGAGCCGGGGTGTCCTACGGGAAGCTCTGCGGATCCTGGAAACGCGGGGCACCGTAAACGTCCGCTATGGCGTCGGAACCTTCGTGGCCGAGGACTGGGCCTCTGGACATCTCACGATGTCCGTCGGGCTTCGCCTGGAGACACCCCAGCTCGCAGTCGAAGAGATCACTGTCGCCCGGAGGGTCATCGAGTGCGCTGTTGTCGAAGTGGCCGCACGAGCCCGTGACGACTTAGACGTTCGTGAGTTGAAAGGTCTGCTCGACTCGGCCGGGAAAGCGCGTGAGGCGCACGACATGAAGCGGTTCATCGAACTGGATGTGGAGTTCCACGAGTTCCTTGGTTGTTGCACGCACAATTCAATCTTGCAGCAAATGCAGGCCGAGCTAACGCGAGCGACAAGCGTCGTACGCGATGTCGCAACCGAGACTCACAACGCGACAAGAGCCGCGCTGCGTTTTCACACTGAGATCTTGGACGCCATTGCTTTGAGTGATGGCGAAAGAGCCAAGGCGGCGATGCTAATGCACCTTAGCGACGCTGGCGAGAGATTGTTGGGGGCTCTCGGTGAGACGGCAAGCCAGTGAGACGTGGCACTGCCACGAGGCTGTGGGCGTTGTGGCTTGCTTGCCGCAGAGTGTACATTTGCATTGCGGCTCATGGCCTGTACACAAAAACATCTGAAGGCCTGCTGCGCATCGTCAACCTGGTCCAGAGCCCTTGCATCGTTGTCAATTGGGACACCGGGAACTCTCATATTGCAGGCGCAGAAGATCATTATGAAGGGCTCGCCAGGGTACGCGACCACGTGCGCCACGTTCATGCGAAAGATACTGACTTACTCCAAAGCGAGCGTGAACGCGGGACGGTGACGGGCTCTCCTGTCGGGTGCGCGTCCGGTGAAGGAGTAGTCGATTTCAAACGCGTCCTGGAGATCTTGGACCCAGTTGATCGTGATGTTTACCTGAGCGAGGAGTGTGGGACGGTCGAGCAAGCCGCCGTAAGTCTGCCGTACCTTGAGTCGGTTGTTGGCGACCGAACCTTCTAAGGTGTCACTAACTGTGCCCTCTCAACTTTGGCACTGCAGACCGCCCCGATGCCGGCCGACGTAGAGCACCAAGTCGGCCGTGCCGAAATGGCCAAGATCACCGTCATACCGTTGAGGATCACAAGTGCAGTGAACTCGGACCTGCTGAACTATACCCTTCTCCATTGCTTACTGAAGAAGAACCTGGAGGTGTTAGAATGTCCGCTTCGCTCAACCTTTATGAGCCAGTTGTGCAGATCTCTCTTGACCTCACGTCCATTGACGAGGCCCTTGAGGTGGCAGAAGTCGCCGTAAAGGCAGGTGTGCAGTGGCTCGAAGCTGGAACCCCGCTTGTTCTAGCTGAGGGTGTCCGAGCCATCAAGGCACTGCGAGCCCGGTTCCCTGAGCACCCGATCGTCGCTGACTTGAAGATCATGGACGGTGGTGGGCTTGAAACAGAGCTGGCGGCGGACGCCGGAGCGACCTTTGTCGTGGTTATGAGCCGCGCGACTGACGCTACTGTCCGGTCCGTCGTCCGAGCAGCGGAGCCCCGAGGAGTCAAAGTGATGGGCGACATCCTCGGCTGTGGTGATTATGCTGCTGAAGCCCGGCGCATGGAGAAGCTGGGCGTCGATGCCATTGTTGCGCACCTTGGCTTCGACGAGCGAGGTGAGAACCCTGCTCTCAGTGTGTTCGACTTTCTCGCGCAAGTTGTAGAGGCGACCCGCCTGCCGGTTCAAGCTGTCGGTGGCCTCCGCTTGGAGGACCTCCCTCGGTTGCCTGGACTCGGAGCACCACTCGTCGTTGTTGGGGCTCCCTTAGTGATTTCTACGGAGGCGTTCGCCCCAGCAGCGGACCTCCAGACATTGAGCGCAGTGCTCGGGCAAGTCGTGGAAGAAGTTACGGGCAAATGACGGGAGCGACGTCAGAGAGACAGGCACCTCTCTTTGGGCGACTTTCTGGACAAGGTGCCCTTATCACTGGGTCTTCGACGGGTATAGGCGAGTGCATCGCTCGTCGCTTCGCCTCGGAGGGAGCACATGTCCTCGTGCAGGGGCGCGACCAGCACAGAACGACGAAAGTTGCCGCAGACTTACGAGACTGTGGTTGCCAGGCATCTGCAACTACTGGGGATCTCGGCGACCCATCATTTCCAGAAGAACTTGCACGTCGCGCCGTTCAGATCCTCGGTGGAGTTGATATCCTGGTCAATAACGCGGCTATAAGCACGCGGAGTAATTTGGAAACGACCGACGCGTCGATGTTTGACCAAATAATAGCAGTTAATTTGCGAGCGCCACTGCTGCTCATCCGCTCTCTGCTGCGTCACTTTCGCTCGCGCGGTAGCGCTGCCATCTTGAACATCGGTTCCTCCAACGCATATTGTGGCGAGCCCGAGCTGCTGGCTTACTCAATCAGCAAGGGCGGTTTAATGACTTTGTCACGAAATCTCTCCGATGCTCTCGCTAAGGATGGCATTCGAGTAAATCACCTCAACTTAGGCTGGGTTCTTACTCCGAACGAGTACGAGCTTAAATGTTCTGAAGGCCTCCCATCAGATTGGCCAAACGCTCTTCCCAAGAGTTTCGCACCTTCCGGCGCCCTCTTGGCGCCGGAAGATATAGCGCATTTCGCCCTGGCATTCGTCGAACAGTCCTCACATCGAGTGAGTGGATCGGTTGTCGACTTGGAGCAATACCCGATTATTGGGCGAAACCCTCCGAAAGTTCTTTCCCCTGGCACGCCCACCTGATACGGAAGTCCCAACAGGGGCCCCTAGTTATCGGGTGGGCCAGTTAATGGGGACCCGTCACTACCGGCATCCCCAGCGAATAATTAGTTGTCGAGCGCGTTCTGAGACGTTATCGGGGGTAAAGCCGAAATGTGCGAGCACCTCGCTGCCCGGACCGGACGCGCCGAAACTGTCCAGGGACACCGAGGCGTCCGCCCAACGAGGCCAACCGAAGCTCGCGGCCGCCTCCACCGCCAGGACAGGTACTCCGGTCCCCAGCACCGCCTCCTGGTAGGCACTGCTCTGCTCTTCGAAGAGCTCCCAACACGGCATCGAAACGACTCGGGCAGTTATGCCGTCTTTGGCCAATAGTTCCGCCGCTTGCAGGCACAGCGATACCTCTGACCCCGTACCAACGAGGACGACGTCCGGGTCGGCCGCGTCGTGAACTGGTGAAATCACATAGGCACCCTGTTCTAGTTGAGCACTGACTTCTGCGGTGTTCTCAAGCACGGGAAGGGGCTGACGGGAAAGTACCAAGGCGGTGGGGCCCTCGTGGGTCAACGCCACGCGTACCGCTTGTGCAGTCTCGTTGGCGTCGGCCGGACGTATTACACGCAGGTTCGGCATGGCGCGCAACGCGGCCAACTGCTCGACGGGCTGGTGTGTGGGCCCGTCCTCACCAAGGCCCACGGAGTCGTGCGTCCATACGTAAATCACCTTGGCCTTGGACAGGGCCGCTACCCGCACGGATCCTCGCATGTAGTCAGAGAAGACGAAGAATGTCCCTCCAACCGGAAGCACACCGCCATGGGCGGCCATGCCGTTCATGACGCCACCCATCCCATGTTCTCTGACACCGAAGGCGAGCAAACGGCCTTCGGGGTGCTCCCTGGACTGCAGGGGCGTGCCCTCAAGCTTGGTACCCGTGTTGGCGGTCAAGTCGGCACCCCCCGAGACCAGGGCGGGGACCGCTGGTGCAACGGCATTAAGGCAAGCCTTGAAAGCGGCTCTGGTTGCGACCTTCTGCTCTTTTCCGTTAGTGCGCCAGACAGGGGAAAAGCCCTCATAACCGGGAAGCGGCCGAGCACTCCAAAGAGCATCCCACTCACTCCGCTCGAGTCCGGCCTCTTTCAAGGTAACGTCCAGCTTGTCGTACCACGCTTGCCGGTCTTCAGCGCCGCGGCAGCCAGCAGCCCGGTAGAAGGTCAACACTTCCTCGGGGACCCAGAACGCTTCGTCTGGCGGGAGGCCAAGAACCTCTTTGGTGGCGCGGATCTCATCGGGTGGGAATGGCCCGGCGTGCGCCTTGGGGCTGTCGGTCAGGTGCGGGGCCGGCCACCCGATATGCGTGCGCAATTGCAGGAAGCTTGGCCTGTCTTCGACCGCCATAGCCCGTCGGACCGCCGCCTCTAGAGCCTCGGCATCATTCGCCACTTCGCCGAGGTCCTCTGTGTGCCAGCCATAGGCTTCGAACCGTTTCACGGCGTCGTCGTCGACGGTCAGTTCCGTCGGCCCATCTATTGTAATGTGGTTATTGTCGTAAATGTAAATAAGCCGGCCAAGCCCCAGGTGGCCGGCGAGCGAGGCGGCCTCGTGGCTGAGGCCCTCCATAAGGTCCCCATCGCTGCAGAGGACGAAAGTGTAGTGGTTGACCAGATCCAGACCGAAACGCGCGCGCAGCATTCGTTCGGCCAGCCCCATCCCCACACCGTTTGCAAAACCTTCACCCAGCGGTCCCGTAGTGACCTCAATCCCTTTCGCAACGTGTGCCTCGGGGTGGCCGGCGGCCGGGGACCCCATTTGTCGGGTCCGTTTCAAATCTTCGAGTTCTAAGCCGAACCCGCTGAGGTAAAGCATGGAGTAAAGGAGGACTGAAGCATGCCCGCACGACAGCACAAAACGATCGCGGTTGGGCCAGTCTGGGCGCGTGGCGTCGTAACGCATAACTCGGGCCCATAGCACGTGCGCCACAGGCGCAAGCGCCATGGCAGTGCCCGGGTGACCAGAGTTGGCCTCTCGCGGACAGTCCATCGCGAGACCACGTATTACATTTATCCCTAATTGCTCGATGGGCTGCATCTTCATCGCCCCTCCAATACTTCTCCTGTCAATCGTTGCTACGTCCCGCCAGGGCCATCGACCAGCCGGTCCAACGGTGATATGCAGCCGCCAGTTCCGCCGAGCCACCGCGGCTCGGGCAAACCACGCTTTCAGCCACCGCCGCAGGCTCCTGGCGACCGAGCAGCCCCAGGCCCGCAGCCAACCTTCCGAGGAGGGCCGCTCCTCGGGCGGAGGCATTTGCTGCGCGCACGACCAAAAGCGGACGTTCGAGGACGTCCGCCAGAAGCTGGCGCCAGGCCGGGTCCAAGGTCCCGCCCCCCACCAACCGGACCTCGGTAGCGGTTTCGTACTCCGGGAGGGCAAGTGCTGCATCAAGGATCGAGAAGGCAACGCCCTCGAACACGGAACGGATGAGATCCGACCTGTCGTTCCTCAGGCGCACTCCGCAGAACGCTCCCGTGGCCCGCGCGTCCATAGAAGGCGAACGCGCCCCGGCCAGGTGGGGCAGGAAAGATACGCCGTTGGCCCCCAGCGGTGAGCTGGCAAGCGCCGCATAGGCAGACGGCCAATCGCAGGCCAACGCCTTCCATGACCACTCGAACGCCAGCCCCGCGGCTTGCACGGCGGCGAGCGCGTAATAACCACCGGTTGCAGCGGCAAACACGTGGTAGCGAAAAGCCGTGTCCGGCCGCGGAAGTTCCCGCAGCGTCACGACTTGGGCTGCAGTACCGACAACCAGCTGGAGGGATCCTGACTCTGTCAAGCCCGTGCCTACCAGCGCAGCAGGCACGTCGGCTGCCCCGTAGGCGACGGGGGTCCCAGGCTTTAGCCCGAGGGCGCCGGCCGCGGCACGAGAAAGCTCGCCCGCTTTGTCGGCGGCCGCCGATATCGGTGCCATCACCTCCCGACGCAGACCCAGCTCGGCAATTACCTCCTCGGCCCAGCAATGCCCCGCCAAGTCATAAAGGAGCGTGGCCGATGCGTCGCTGTGCTCCGTGCCGACATTGCCGGTGAGGCGAAAACGGAGCCAGTCCTTGCACTGCAACACCCACGCCGCGCTCTTGTACGGCTCGGGTTCGTGTTCCCTGAGCCAGCACAAGATTGGCCCGGTCATGCCAGCTACGAGCGGGTTGCCCAATGCTGCCAAGCCGGCGGCATCGAGTGCCCGGTAGCACTCCAGCTCGTTCTCGGCACGTTCGTCCGCCCAAAGGATGGCAGGCCGAACGGGATTGCCCTCGGCGTCAGCAAGCACAGCACCGTGCATCTGGCCAGAAAGTCCGACCGCTGCGACGGGCGCATGACCAGCACCGCACGACATGCCATTGTGCAGCGCGCCGTGTACGGCCCACTGCACGGATTCCCACCAGTCACCCGGTTCGGATTCGGCCCAACCTCGGCGCGGGCTGCGCACGCGGTGGGGGACGCTGAACTCCGACAGCTCGTGGCCCTCCATGTCCAGAAGAAGGGCTTTTGACGACGACGTACCGACGTCAATGCCGAGCAACAAGGAGCCATCAGTCATTCCCAACCTCCGTAATGAATGAAAATGCCCCGCAAAGGGCCAACCTGCCAGAGGTCCTGGGCGCGTCGTCATTTGGCGGCGCAGCAATGGCGGCCATCACGGGCTAACCAACACCGTCACGTCTTCGCCACTGGCCGCTGCCGCAAAAGCTTCCTCAACGTCGTCAAGTGGCAGCGTAAGGGTGACGATGTCCTCTGCGCGCACCAAGCCTTCTTTTAGCAATCGCATCGAGGTCGCGTAGTCCCTCGGAAGATACGTTGCGCTCCCCTGGATGCACACCTGGCGATCCTGGAGGAGCGGCAGCTCGATGGTGACCGGCACCTCAGGCACACCGACCACAACAACCGTGCCGCCCTTCAGTGCCAACGTCAGGGACTGCCCCACCAGGGTAAACCGGTCCGCCATGCCCCCTTGCGCGTGTACGCAGCCGAAGAAGCCAGGGTTTTCGCAGAGGTCTATGGCACCGCGCCGGCACCGTTTGCACTGCCCGCAATAGATGGTCGGTGCGTGCAGGTCCGAGCCACAGATCCCGGCGAGCAGCGTGCCTACCACCGCTTCCGACGGCGCCGGCGCTGGCAGGGCGCCGGTTTCTACCAGCAGCTGGCTCGGTGCGGCGAGTACCCACCTGCCCGTCGGACATTGTCCTACTTGCCCGGCCATGACACAGCCCCCCAATCACTTCGTATTGGGTGTGACTTGCACTTTGAGCCCCTGTCCACTTCGCAGCAATTGCAGTGCCTCGACATAAGAAGCCAGGGGAAACGTATCGGTCACGAGTTTGGGCAAGCCAAGTTCGACGTTCATGGCTATGTCGCACGCTCGGTCAAAGCTGTGCAGGACGGCCATGGAGCCGACGAAAGTCAGCTCGTCAGCGTACAAGCCGTACGGCGAGAAACTCGCGACGGAGCCTGCAGGCGCAACGCCAAACTGGAGATATGAGCCCCCGCGCTTCACCCTGCTCAAAGCGTCCCCGATGGCGCCAAGCGCTCCAGTTGCGTCGATAACAACGTCAAAACGCTCGTCGCCGATCTCCTCGGCATCCCCGAACACGCGGGCGGCGGCCATTGAGAGCGCAAACTCTCGACGCTTCACGTTGGGCTCGACAACGGTGACCGATATTGCACCGACCCGGCAGGCCAGCGAGACCAGCATGAGCCCCATTGTGCCGGCACCGTAGATCAGGTACCGGTCACCCAGCTTTGTCGGCAGGAGGTCATATCCGTGCACCGCGCACGACAGTGGTTCCACGAGCGCGCCCACTGACATGTCAAAATCGTCAGGCAAGACGAGCGCCTTCCATGCAGGCACAACCACGTACTCCGCACAGGCCCCTGGGGCTTGCACGCCCATGCCGGTCGGTGCCTGGCAGAGGTTGCCGTGACCCTCACGGCAAGGTCGGCAACGCCCGCAGGGGTTGTTGGGATCGGCAGTGACGTTCGCTCCGACGCGGATATTCCTGACGTCACTCCCGACCGCAACCACTTCACCGGCGAACTCATGCCCCGGGATCACCGGGTACCGAGTCGGGGCATACTCTCCGTCGACAATATGGACATCGGTCCCGCAGATGCCACATGCATGCACAGCTACGACAACATCTTCAGGACCGGGTGCTGGGTCGGGCATCTGGCGCACTGCAATATCGCCAGGTTTGTCGATAACGACAGCTTGCATAATTATCCTGCCTTTCGCGATCTCATTCGGGCTGGATTGGTACTAACCTGTTGGGCTTTTCCCACGCCCACGTTGAGGGGGGCGCGGTCCCCGGTCGCAACCACACCCCGCACTGGTAGTTGTGCTGTCCGGTCCTGCTTTTCGCTGTTCATTTGGGATGAAGGTCAAACCGTGACGGACCCGGCGTCGCGAGCGGGTAGTCGCCCACCAAGAAGCTCGAGCTCCAGCCCGAACACCTGGCTGATCAGCTTAAAGCCAGGAAGGTCGTGACCGGTAGAAAGGATGGCGTGGCAGGCAGGCAGCCCTTCCATTACGGCATGCCCGTCGGGCACGCGGATTACGGCCCCGTTGCGGCAATCTGAGCCCTCCCAACCTGCGTACCCGGTCAGCTCGCTCTCAATCAGGACCAGACGCCCGAAGGTGGGATCGACCTTTGACAGGGAGAGGTCGCCCAGAGGTAGCCGTGCATCGATTGCGGTGGCATTTTCATCGACAATGGCAAGCGCCTTCGGCCGTAGTACCCAGTCCGTGGCGAAGCACCGGGGGACAACTCCGAGGTAGCCGCAGTGGGCGGCAAGGACGTAGTTGTCCGGTTGATCGACGGCTGGGAACGCTGGGATGTGTTCGTGCTTCAAAGCCGGTTGACCGGCAACGAAGGGGTACATGTTGGACATCATCACCGGCACACGCAGCGAGCGATGGACGATGAACTTGGTGACCATCGAGACCATGTCGCCCTCACAGCCCCACACCAGGCCCCGGTCCTGGTAAAGGAGGTCCCAGGCCAGGCAGGGCGTGGTGTCGGAGAAGGTGGACTCGTTCAGGCAGTTGATCCCGGCTGCGATGGCGCTTCCCTCCTCGTCCAGCTCATCGCAAAGCGCCCTATAGATCTTTACGGCACTGAGCAAAGCTCGGTCGCTCACGCCGGCAAGCGGCACTGTGTCCCGGAACCGCTCCCAGTCCTCGCGCGCTTTTGCATCAGGGACAGCCTTAGCCCGCGCCCCGAGCTCCTTGAAGCTCTTCACTATGATTTTGGTGCCGAATTTGTCGTGCAACCGCTCTGCGCATTGCTGCTGGTACCAGAAGTTCTTCGTAAAGATCTCGGACTGAAACGGACCCGCACCGGCACTGTCGCGATAAATGAGGAAGCTGCCTTCTCGTAGTTGCCGTTTAGCAACCAGGGCGCGGCAGGCAGTCAGCGTTGCCTCCACTGAATGCGGCGCGAGGACTTCGATCTTCTCTCCCCGCAAGTAGCCCAGGATGTCTAAGTCGAACATCGATGCCACGCCGAACTCCGAAGTGAGGACCAACACCGGCAGCGAGAGAGCGCGTACCTCCGCCGCACGCTTGTACGTATCGCTCAGGATTTGCGGCAAGACCACCGCGTCGGCTTCCTTGGGAAGGGGGACCCCGAGGGGTATAGGCCCGAGGACTTCGGCGTTGCCGGCGAGCGCTCCGCGTAATGCCTCCACCTGGCGGACCAAGTCAGGATCGTCAGCCGAGCCGAAGTACACAGGCACGAGCCTGGCCTCCGTCCCAAGTGCCGCTGCCCCGTTTAGTTCAGCCACCGCAGTACTCCTTTCTCGCGCCCGAACCCTTCAGTTCGTCCATATGTAAGGACATACTGGCGTCAGTATGACATGATGACGAAGCCCGCGCAAGGCACTCAGTCGGCGGCTCCCGGTGGGGCTCTTGGCAACCGAGCACCCGCCCCCGGGCTATGGCCGACTCCATGAGAACAGGTCTGAGCCGCCGGTGAAGGTGAAGGGTGCCACCTGACAATCGGTCACCCTCCGTGACTACGGTGCTCACTTCAATGACGGACTGATCGGCGCGCCGGTCCGCGGAGAGAGATGCAACGCCAACACGGCCGCGTTTCAACCGGGTCATTCCGAGGGCGCCGGTTGAACGGTCTGGCGGCCAGCCGGTCTGCGATCGAAAGGTTCAGGCGGCCTTCCGGTAGTACTCGTGGATGAGCCCACCGAGGCGATCGCGGCGTCCGATCTCGCTCGGCTCCGGGCTCAGTGCTCTGAGAGGTTGTGGCCCCCCGGGTGCTTCGAGCCCGAGGCTTCGGTGCGGGCGCTCCTCGTTGTAGTGCTTGACATAAGTGCTGAGCAGGTGCTCGAGATGGCGTCGCCCGAGGACCATCACACGGTCGAGGCACTCGGCTCGCACGGTGCGGATCCACCTCTCGGCGTACGCGTTCGCCTTCGGCGCCCGCCACGGGGTGCGGACGATCTCGATCCCCTCGGCCTTGAAGACCTCGTCGAAGGTCGCCCCGAAGCGCTTGTCGCGGTCGTGCACGAGGAAGCGGATCGGTTCCGCACGGTCCTCTCGCGCCTCTGAGAGGTTGCGGGCAATCTGGGTCGCCCAGGCGAGGTTTGCCGCCCCGTACGTGACGCCTCCGATGAGCACTCGACGGGTGTGGAGCTCGATGAAGAACAGGACATGGAGCGTCGTGAGCTTCACCGACTCGACGGTGAACGGGTCGCAGGCGATGATCGAGGACGCCTGCGACCTCATGAACTGGCGCCACGTGTCGCGCTTGGGTCCTGGACGGCGCTTCGGTGCGGTGATGCGGCGGATGCTCGTTGCCGAGATGTCGAAGCCGATCTTCCGCAGCTCTCCCTGGATGCGCCGATAGCCCCACGTCGGGTTCTCCTGTGACAGCCGCCAGACGACGAGCTGCGTCTGAAGCGGGATCGTCTTTCTCTTGTTGATCCGGTGCGGGCCGTCCCACTTCCTCCGCACGAGCTCTCGGTGCCAGCGCCGGAGCGTGTCGGGCGTGAACAGGTTGGAGAGGCGTTCGTGGAGAGGACGGAGCCGCTGCAGCACCGTGAGCACGAGGCGCTCCTCGCGCCGCGTCTTCGGATGAAGGACCTGGCGGCGCAGCACGGCGAGCTCCTGGCGCAACACAAGCAGCTCGAGGTCCTTCGAGCGAGACGACCTGCAGGTGAGGAGCAGGAGCCGGAGAACCTGGCGTAGGGAGAGAGTGATGAGGCGGACAGTCACCGGCCCAGTCTCGCTGCCGGTGGGACTGGTGTGTCGGTCCTAATCAAGCGGCCGACCGTGATGTGGCACCCTTCAGCTTCTGGATCGTCCTACCTGGTCGGCCTCGGCGTCGATGCCCGGTCGATGGCGGCGAACTGCTCTTGGCTGAGCTCCAACGAGAGCGCGCCCGCGTTCTCGCGGACGTGTTCGGGCCTCGTAGCTCCCGGGATCGGAATCACATGATGGTCTCGCTTCAGCAGCCAGGCGAGCGCCACCTGGGCAGCAGTTGCGTCGTGGGCCGCCGCCACCTCTCGCAGCGCTGCAGCAAGGGCCGACCGGTCAGAACCTCGGGCCGAGTCAGAGCCGACCGCTCCTCCGCTGATCGGCCGGTAGGCGACCAGTGCCACGTCCATCTGGCGGCAGGCGTCGAGGACGCCATTGGCCTCGGGATTGCGATGCAGGAGGCTGTACTGAACCTGGTTGGCCGCGAGCGGTATCTCGTAGCGGGCCAGTGCCTCAGCCGCCTTGCTCATCTGCGCCACGTTGCAGTTGCTGACTCCCGCGGCCCGGATCTTCCCTGCCTTGAACGCGTCTGCCATGCCCCTCATCCATTTGTCCACGCCAAGCATGGAGTAGGGGAAGTGCAGGTAGTACAGGTCGAGCGAGTCGCGGCCGAGGCGCTCCAGCGTCTTCTCCAGCGCCGAGACGAACTGGGCCGGGGTGACGCGATACGGGAGAGGCGCGAACTTGCTGGCCACGAGGACCGGCCGGCCATCTGCACGGGCAGCCTGGCCTATGGCCGTTTCCGATCGGCCGAAGCTGTAGACCTCGGCGGTGTCGAAGAAGCCCATGCCAGCGTCGAGGGCCGCAGCGAACGTATCCCTGAAGCGAGCCTGCTTCGACGCGTCGGTATTCCACCGGTTGGTGCCGACTCCAAGCGCCGGCACGCTGATACCCGATCTGCCAAGCAGCCGTTGGGCTGCTGATTGAGCATCTGATGTCTGTTCGCTCATCGTTGACGTCCTCCGCCAGACCAACTGCAGTGATTCAATAACCGCCAGTCAACGAGCGACGGCGGTCGTTGCTGATGCGGACCGACCGGTGGAGCCTGCTCGTGAACGAACGACGACGTGCCATCCTGGCCCCTCCTCCTAGAGCTGCACGAAGGTCACGCCGAACGGCTCGAACCGCTCGGGCCTCGTTGCGATCGCTCGGTAGTTGGCCCGCGTGAACTGGAGCGTCAGATCCTGGTTCGGATGAGGTTTGCCCAGCTCGGAGCAGGCACCAGCGAGTCCTTCTCTCGAGAACACGACGAGCGCCTTGGCGTCGAGCCCTTCGACGATCAGGAGTGCATACCGATCGCACCCTCCGCGGAAGTCCATAGGGTGTTCATTCACCCACGTCCCTTCTGGGTTGGCGAGGTACTTGACCTGAACCGTCTCGCCGTTCTCAGTGACCAAATCGTGGCCCTTTTGGACTCGGCTTGTCGCGAGCGACCCACCCAACACAGCTTGTGCGATGCGCTCTGCGAACTCGGCAAGCGGGTCCCGGTTGGACTTCTTGCAGCCGAGGAACGCCAGGAACTCCCGGCGCGCGGCACGGTACGTGCGAAGCGACGCCACCAACTCCAGCTGGGATGTCGCCGACTCCACTGCACGAGCTTGCCAGAGCTGGTTCAGCAGCGCCGAGATCCTGACCGCGTAGGACGTTGTCCAGGCAATCGCACTCACAGCAGGTCGGGCATCACCCCTCCAAGGTGAGGGTTGACGCACCTTTTCGCGGACTTGTGTGGTGCATGTGGTGCGAAAATCCGTGGTGCATGCACCACGAAAAACGCACAAGCCGGGGCCAATAACGGTACATTGCGGTCAACAGCGGTAAGTCAAAAGCCCAGCAAAACATTGCTAAATGTGTGAAGTGGCTGGTGGCAGAGTTGTGCCAAATCACCTTGCCAAGGTGAGGGGCGGGTTCGAATCCCGTCGTCCGCTCCAAAGAAGTGCAGGTCAAGGCTTTGAACGGGACCCAAAAGGGCCTTCCCAATCCGAGAACGCAAACTTGATTCTCGTTCCCCGCCCAGGGGCGCCCAGAGGCGGCACCTGACCCGACCGATTGGCGGACGTATGGCCATCCGGCCGCGGTGCTCATCTCCCCGGACGATCTCGCCGCGATCGAAGAGACCCTCGAGATTTTGTCGGACCCTCGCGCAATGGCTGAGATCCGCGAGGCGGAGGCGGAGATCGAGCGGGGCGAGTACACCTCAGCTGAGGAGATGGCACGCGTCATCGAGGAGCGACTGCGCCGCGAGAGCGGCGCTGTGTGAGCGAACGTCACGACCTTCGCATCTACGGTCCGGCTCGACGAGCCCTCCAACAGCAGTTGCCTCTCCCCGTGGCGCTCGCAGTGTGGGAGTTCTGTAACGGACCGCTGCGCGGCGAGCCCCATCGTGTGGGACGGCCACTTCAACGAGAGTTGGTGGGGTACTTCTCGGCCCGTCGGGGTGCCTATGGGGTCATCTGCCGCATTGACGACGAAGCCCGCGCGGTACATGTCGTTCGCATCGAACACCGGGCCAACGTGTATCGGCCCCGCTGACCCGATTCGACTGGAGTCCCCGATCCGGCCCACAAGCCGGCGGAGGTCCGGGTCCTCTATGCGAGACGAGCTTCGACTGCCCGGCCACCTCGTCGCTCCGGACCGCCGGGCGAGCTCACAGACGACGAGCTCGCCGCCCTCATCAGACAGGTCCTCGCCGAGACACCCTTTAGCGGTGAGGGCTGCCGCAAGGTGCGGGCCTATCTCCGCCGCGTGCACGACGTGCACGTCTCGGGCAACCGGGTGCTCACTTGATGCCCGGCGAGCGCGCCAAGGCTATCGAGGGGCCGGTGTACTCGGGCGTGGGTCAACGAGTACCTAGCGAGCAAGTACGAGCGGCGAGGCTGACGCTTCCGGAAGTTCTAGCGAGCCAGATCCTCGGCAGATGCAAGCGATCGCTACTAGAGCGCTCCACTGCAGGGGACTGCCAGATGGACGCAATGGACAGTTTCGTAGACGGAAGACCACATGAGAGAACCTGTGCCATCTGCTTGGACCTTTCTCAGAACCTTGCCAAGGTGAGGGTCAAGGGCTCGAATCCGGTCGTCCGCTCCAACTTTCGTTGTCCGCTCCGTAGGCGCGGAGCATCGGTACTCTGGTGAGACCTCTAGTGTGCCCTGATCGGGACTACTTCGAGCCCCCCAATTCCATTGAAGTCGTCCTCGTTCGCCGTGAAAATCGGCAGGTTCCTTGACACCGCCGTTGCTGCGATCATCGCATCGAAGGAACGGGCCTTCGTCCGGCGACCGCTTCCGCGCAGTTCAGCTGCGACGCGTCCAAACGCGCGCGCCGCCGGCGCATCGAACGGGATCGGCTCAAAGGTTGCTTCCGTTACCTGCAGCCGCGCCTGGCGAAGGGCGCGTTCGGAGTCGTCATCGGTGATGAGGGGGCCGACGGAAAGCTCAGCGAGCGTGACCGCGGTGATGAGTGGCTCTTCTGGTAAATCGGCATCAGCGTCCAATTGATCGAGCAAGATGACTACGGACGTGTCAAGAACACCTGGACCGGGACGCATCAAAGGCTCATGTCGATGACGGAATCGACGTCCTTGCGAAGTGCCGTGGCGTCCATAGTTGGCAGAGAGCGGAATCGTTCGAGGACCGCGGGAAGGCTGAGTCGCTGAGCGTCCAAGGGTCGAAGCTCCGCCACCGGACGACCGTCACGAGTGACTCGGACGGCTTCGCCGTGCCCGACGCGGTCGATGATCTCACCACCGTGGTTGCGGAGGTCGCGTATTGAAACATCGGTCATGAGCAGCATTGTATCACCGGTGATACACGAGTTGGAAGAACTTCAGCGCGCGGTCCATAGGTGCCTTGATGAGCTGACGCGGATCGTCAGGCCCGAAGGCATCATCCTGGCTAAGTGCCACGACTACGTGAGCTACGGGGAGCTTTGGCCGGGCACCTTCTATCTTCAGGAACACGCCGTCCGGAGGTGCGGCCTTGAGATCGTCGATCGCCTTGAGATGATCGGACGGTCATGCCCGCAGACAGAAACCTGGCAAGTGCGTGGCTCGCCAACTTGTCAAGTCCCTGGCTCAGAGACCTGGCAGGTGCGTGCGCGACGCAATCTGGCGACGCTGCTCGTGTTGAGCAAGCCGGCAGAAGCGAGGCGGCCCGAGAGCGCGGGCGGGTCGTGACTTCTTGCAGACCACACGAACGTGTGAGCGCTGACCCCATGGAGGGACATGATGAGCACTGACCTCACGGACAACCGGCGCTGCCGGGCTACGAACCGCAGGGGGGAGCGCTGCCGACGAGCTGCTGCGCTGGGAACGACTGTCTGTGCCATGCACGGCGCCAAGGCTCCACAGGTACGTGCGGCGGCGTTCCGTCGCCAGGTCGAGGCCGAGTGCCGAGCCCAACTTGAGCGTCTCGGCAACCCGGAACCGATCGGGCACCCCGTCGAGGAGCTGGTCCGGCTTGGCCCCGACCTGCCAGGCCACCCCTCGCCCCGTCACTATCTTTTCGACCACACATCCGATGCGGGATGAGGCTGGCCTGTCGCCAACAACGCCGTGGGCCTCTCACGCCTACGGTGAACGCACGCATATCCTTGACGTTCCTGGCGCGACCACAGGATCAGTAGGGCGAGCGGCGGAACATTCTGTACGCTCCGGTCCCCGGCGTTCTCGGCTAGATCAGACAGAAGGTGTGCCTGACTTGGGGCTAGAGGCGCCCCTCAGGTGAACCCGAGACGCGCAACTAGGATGTGCGCGACGTGGAACGCACCTGAGGTATCCCGACATCGGACGGGCCGGTGGCCACACAGGCGAACCTCAGAAAGAATCGGAGGTGTCCCGATGACAACAACAAGGGAGCCGCAACCGCTCCCGTTCCGCACTCAGGCCTTCATTGACGGCAACTTTTGCGACGCGGCGTCCGGAGAGCAATTCGTCAGCATGAACCCGGCGACCGGGAAGACGTTGGTCCAGATCACGTCGTGTGATAGGGCCGATGTGGACCGGGCAGTCAGTGCAGCTCGCCGTGCCTTCGAAGATGGCAGGTGGTCGCGACAATCCCCCGAACAGCGGAAAGAAACCTTGTTACGGTTCGCGCAACTCTTGGAGGAAAATGCCGAGGAGATTGCGCGCCTGGACACGCTGGACGCGGGGAAGCCGATCACGGATTGCCGGACGATCGACGTCCCGGAGACCGTCAAGTGCTTCCGCTGGTACGCCGAAGCTGCTGACAAATTGTTCGATTCCGTCGCCCCGACCGGGCCGGGGCACCTGGGGTTGATCGTCCGGGAACCTGTCGGCGTCGTCGCGGCTGTCTTGCCGTGGAATTTCCCGGCCCTGATGTTCGCCTGGAAGGTGGCGCCTGCCCTGGCCGTGGGGAACAGCGTGGTCGTGAAGCCGTCGAAGCTGACATCCCTGAGCGCCATCCGCATGACCGAGTTGGCGGCACAGGCCGGCGTCCCTGACGGCGTGCTCAACATCGTGCCTGGTTCCGGGGAAAAGGTGGGACGGGCCCTGGGCCGCCACAAGGACGTGGACGCGGTATCGGTGACCGGGTCGACCGAAGTCGGTCGCCTGTTCCTGGGCTATTCGTCGGAAAGCAACCTGAAGAAGGTAGTTCTCGAACTAGGGGGCAAGAACCCCCAGATAGTGCTGGCCGATGCGCCAGATTTCGAGATAGTCGCCCAGGACGTCCTGTCGGCGGGCTATTGGAACATGGGCGAGAACTGTTCGGCGGGGTCACGCCTCCTGGTTCACCACTCGATCAAGGACGAATTGCTGGAAAGTGTCGTGAAGCATGCGACCGAGTGGATAGTCGGCGACCCGCTCGACCCCGTTACGAAGATAGGGCCCATGGTGGAGGAACGGCACATGGAAAAGGTGCTGGGCTACATCGAGACGGGTCGGGACGAGGGCGCCAAAGTGGTCATCGGTGGTGAGCGCGTACTGGAGGAGACGGGTGGCTACTTTGTCGCCCCCACGATCTTCGACAACGTCAGTCGCGACATGCGCGTCGCCCGCGAGGAGATCTTCGGGCCGGTCATCTGCGTCATCCCGTTCAAGGACGAAGAAGAGGCGATTGAAATCGCCAACGACACTAATTATGGGCTGACCGCGTCGCTTTGGACCAGGAACGTCGACAGCGCGCTGCGTGTCTCCCGTGCTGTCCGGGCGGGAACCGTGTCGGTGAACTGTTTCTCGGAGGGAGATATAACGACTCCGTTCGGCGGCTACAAGGAGTCTGGCTTCGGTGGTCGCGACAACGGTCTGGAAGCCTTCGACCAGTACACCGAGGTGAAGACAATCTGGATGACTATCCGGTGACGCCGGCGTTGGCCAGGGCGGTGGCCAACTGCTTGCGAGTGTCGTCGTCCAGGAGCCGGACCGGGGCCCGTGTAGGCCCGGCTGGGACCCCGGCCAGCTCGCAGGCCGTTTTCACCGCGCTGGCGTAGTTCGTGCTCTCGAGGATATGGCAGATGGGCCAGATCTTGTCCCAGACGGCCCGTGCCGCGTCCAGATCCTTTTCGACGACCAGGCGGCGGTAAAGCTCCACCGTCAGCTCGGGGATGAAGTTCGCCGCTCCCCACACGGCGCCCGCCGCACCTGCCGCCAGGGCGCAAAACGAGAGCGTGTCTGCGCCGTTGAAGATCCCGAGCTGGTCGCCGTACTCCTGTAGGAGGTGCGTCAGCAAGACGGCGTCTGCACTGCTGTCCTTGATGTACTCCACGCCAGGGATGCTGGCCAGCTCGTCGATCATCTCCACGGTCATCCGGGTACCGCTGGCGGGGATGTTGTAGACCATGATGGGTATGCCGATGGCACGGGCCACCGTTTCGTAGTGCCTGAGGAGATCCGCCCACACCGGTGGCTCGTAGAAGGGTGGGACGACCATCACGGCGGCGGCGCCCACTCCCTCGGCGTGCTTGTTCAACTCCACCGTCTCCTTGGTCGTTAGGGCACCAGTCTGAGGGACGACAGGCACCGCGCCGGCCGCCGCCTCAGCGACGACCTCCGTAACACGCCTGCGTTCCTGGGAAGAAAGAGTGGTGAACTCGCCGGTACTGCCGCACGGGACAAGGCCGCCGACTCCGGCAGCGACGAGCCGGGACACCAGCGAACGCAGCGCAGCCTCGTCGATCGAACCGTCGTCCGTGAACGGGGTCACTAATGCCGGCAGTATGCCTTGCAGCCGTTGGGCGTTACTCACGGGAGGTCCTCTCTCTGGCCGGGTGTGGCCACACTTGGGAGCTGGAGGCCACGAGCACGGGTCGCCGCCTTGACTCGAGCCCATTATCGCCGCTTTACATAGACGACGCGCGAAGCGTCTCGAGAACGGCGCGCGCCATGGCCAGGTCCTCGAAGGCGACCCCCACGGACTTGAACAGGGTCACGTCATGCCCGTCGCGAGGGGGGATAAAACCCCGTGCCAGCTCGAACAGGTCGGCGGCCACGAGTTCCGCCCCGAACGCGCCCTCCTTGATCGGGATAATGAGGTCGCCCGCCCCGGCGAGGGCGCTGGCTCGGGTTTCCACGACTACCACGCTCCGAAGCACTGTCGCCGTGTCCAGTTCCCGGCGGTCCGGGAGGTGGGAACCGATGGCGATGACGTGGGTGCCCGGCCGGAGCAGCTTGCCGTCGAAGAGGGGCACGGGGCTGGTGGTGCAGCAGCAGACGATGTCCGCCCTGGCGACCTCGCTGGCACCGGCGCGCGTGGCCCTGATCCCAAGGCTCTCCGCCAGTGCCAGCAGTTCCCAAGCGCTGCGATCGTCCAGGGTCGCGAGGAGCATCTCCTCCAGGGCGCGGATGTCGGCCAGCGCACGGAGATGAGCGTGCGCTTGTGGCCCCGAACCGAAAAGCACGAGCGTCTTGGCGTCAGGCGGAGCCAGAACGTCCGTTGCCCAGGCGGAGACGGCGGCGGTGCGGACCTCAGTCAGTGCCGCCCCATCGAGCAGGAGCACCGGGGTGAGGCTGAGAGCCTCGAAGAGCACGTAGATGCCCTGCGCGTGGGGACCGGGAGCGTCGGCGCCGGCCGAAGGGGATGGCGTGCCGACGCCAGCCGCCGGGCCCCTCGGGGAAGCGGAGCTCGGGGCCAGGGTGAGGATCTTCACGCCGGCGAGGTCCCGGTCCTCGGCCGGCATGACCAGCAGCTCGCCGGCGCCGAAGGCCAGGGACGCCCGGGCGATCGGCCTACTCTCGCCCACCAGCAGGGCGGTACCGATAGCATCACGAGCCCGCGACGGGGGGAGGGCCTGCTCGATCGCCGCCCGCCCGATGATGGACAGCTCATCCATGGCGCGTCAGGGGTCGCCGAAACACGAGGCCGGCAGGTCCGCGTTACCCAATGTCCGCCCGGCGGCGCCGGAGCTGACGGACCGGCTAATGCTAGGCACCGTCGGCGTGCGCCTCGAAGAGGCGCTCCCCAAGCTGGTCTTCGTCGACCTCGATGCCGAGGCCGGGGCCATCCGGGACGGGCCCCCATCCTCCGGCTGAGCGGGGTTGGTAACCGGCCAAGTGTTCCAGGGTCCAGTCGTTCATAAAGGACGCCGCCCACAGAGCCGAAGGAGAGGTGGACCCGGCCAGGGCCGCCACGGCGGCGCTGCAGAGGTCGCCGCCCCAGGTGTCCTCGATCAGGAGAGCGACGCCGAGCTCAACACAGACGTCACGCATCACCCGCGCCGGTAAGAGCCCCCCGACGCGGCTGATCTTGAGGTTGATGCCTTCGGCGGCCCGCTCGCCCGTGGCCCGCAATAATGCCTGCATGTCCGTAATGACCTCGTCGAGGACCATCGGTAGCGAGGTCCGGCGGCGTACCTGCAGGCACTCTTCGAACGACCGGCACGGCTGCTCGATACGCAAGCGGGGCGTGCCCTCCAGCATCCCGACGGCCTGCACAGCTTCGGCTAGGCGCCAGCCGCCGTTGGCGTCGGCGACGATCGTGTCGCCTTCTCCGGTGGCCTCTACCACCGCTCGCACCCGGGCGACGTCCGTTTCGGCATCCGTGCCCACTTTGAGCTGGAACCGATGGGTACCTCGTGCTCGTTCGGCGAGTACGAAGTCGACCATTTCCGCGGGTGGCCGGAGCGGCACGGCGACGTAGAGAGGCACTTGTGTCATTTGCCGGCCGCCTAGCAGTTCACATGCGGGCACCCCGCAGAGTTTGCCGAACAGGTCGAAGGCGGCAATGTCCACCGCGCTCTTGGCGTAGCCATGACCGGCCAGAGCGGCGTCCATCGAGGCGTGCAGCTTGCCGATGTTGGTGGCGCTCTGGCCCACCACCGCTCTCGCGACCTCCCGGAGGGCGGCCCGAGCACCGGCCGCGGACGAGGGAAGATAGGTGCTGCCCAGAGGACAAACCTCCCCGTACCCGGACACGCCGTCGGCAGTACGCAGGACGACCACGGTGCTCTCCAGGGTCGTGATCGTCCGGTTGGCCGACATGACGTAGGTACCGTGGGCATAGGTGAGAGGGCAGCTGTAGACCTCCATCCGGTCGACCCGGTCCGCTGGTAACCCCATGTCAACCTCCTCAGGGGGCCAGGTCCCCTCTCCAAGCCTGGCAGCCTCCAAGAGCCTAGGAGCTGGCGACCCTACCCAAGAAGACCGGCACGGCTACCGGGCGCTTGTGCAGGTCGCCGACCTCGTCGAGCGGCCGGCCGGCGAGGGCCGAGATCGCCATCTGCAAGGCTGGCCCGCAGGTCCGGCCCTGGCAATAGCCCATTCCGCAGCGAGTAACGTTGCGCACCTCACGGGCTGTCGTGGCGCCCCGGGCGATGGCGGACTCAACCGCCTCCCAAGGCACTTGCTCGCACCGGCAGAACACCGTCGACGGCTCGAGCCCCGAGCTCCAGCCGGAGCGCAGGGGGTAGAGGGCCGACAACCGTGCCGTGAACGCGCGGCTGCTGCGAAGGCGACGAAGGAGCCGCTGTCTTTCGTCGGGGCCACGATCGTCGGCCAGCCCGAGGTACGAGGCCGCAGAGTGCCCGGCGAGCTCGCCTTCGAGCTCGGCCACCTCGGCGCCGGCGACTCCCGCCAACTCCCCGGCGACGAACAGGCCGCCGACAGATGTGCCCATGGTGGCGTCCGTCACAACCCCTACCGCCAGCTGGTCCGGACGACTAAAGGCGGGCGCCCCGAGCTGGGACGCAAGCTCGAGGCGGGGCACGAAGCCGTAAGAGACGCAGACCGCGTCGGCCGGGATGGTCCGGCCCGGCTCAGGCAGCCGTTCCCAGTTCGGCCCCAGGCGGGCAAGGAGCGCCCGCTCGACACGGCCCTCACCCTCGCAGCGGACGACACCCCAGCCGGTGAGCACCGGCACCCGATGGCGGGCCAGCACCAGGCCGTATCCGACTGCCTCCCTCAGCTTTCGTGGGTGCCGCAGGAGGGTGGGCACGGCCCGGGGCACTGAGCGGGCCCGCGCTGCCTCGACTACCACCACGCGGGTCCCTGCTTTTGCCAAGGCGGCCGCCACCGGTAGCAGGAAGGGCCCGGTGCCGGCCACTACGACCCGCCGGCCGATGGGGACGTGCTGGGACTTGAGCAGAGCCTGCGCGGCACCCGCGGTGGCGACGCCCGGGAGCTCCCATCCGGGAAATGGGAGCGTCAGCTCGGACGCTCCCGTGGCCAGTACGAGTGTCGGCGAATGGAGCGCCGCCGGCGCACCGTCGGTGAGACGCAGGGTGAAGCCCGCGGAGCCCCTCGACACCGACCAGACCTCGCAACCGAGCCGGAGCTCGATAGCCGGGTTTGCTGTCAGGTGGCGGAACCGCGCCGGCAGCCGCAGGCCGGCCGGAGGTGGGGGCTGGTTACCGTTGCTCGTGGGCTCCGCCAGCGGTTGGCGGAAGTACTGACCGCCCAAACGAGGCGCACCGTCCACCAGGACTACGCGAGCACCCCGGCAGGAGGACGCGGCGGCTGCTGCCATGCCTGCCGGTCCGGCGCCCACAACTATGACGTCAGGCATCCTCGGGGAGTCCCATTTCGCCCACCGCCCGCTGCGTTCCCCCGTTGCCCGGCGCCCGCCACTGCGGGGTGGGGCCGCCAGGCAGCCCCCCAATGCCAACCGAGTCCGAACTGTAGACTTCGTCCCCCTCCTGGAGCAGGGCCACGCAGGCACGGACGGCTTTGTCGCCGTTCAGGTCGACGAGGCAGTCAAAGCACGTGCCGATCCCACAGAAGAGTCCCCGCCGCTGGCCGCCCGTTCGCGTCGTCCTCCATGCCCGCTCGCCGTTGGACAGCAGAGCTCCGGCGACGGTGCTGCCGCGTGGAGCCATGAGCTCGTGACCGTCGAAACGGAACCGCAGCAGCGGCGGTCGAGCTGATATGGGTGAGGAGGGTCCGTGCCTCCACGAGCGAAGTGCCGTCAGCAGCCTTCGCTCGAGCAGTCTTGACGTCGTGTAGTGGTGCGCGGGGGCAGTACTGGCGCTGGCCAGCGGTGTTGCCGTCTCCCTTTCCGCGGCTTCATTCGGAGCTTCGAGAGCGCAGGGGCTGATTGCGCCAGTTCCTGGGGCAGTGGCGAACCGCTCGGGGGCAAACGGCGCCAGGTCCATGGCAGGCCTCTGGCCGAGGACGAGGGTCTCTACGATCTCGGCGGTGACCAGGGCCAGGCCGATGCCCGCTCCCTCGTGGCCCGTGGCGTGGTAGATGCCGCCGACGGAGCGGTCCGCACCGATGATGGGGAGCCGGTCGGGCGTCGTCGGGCGGAAGCCGACGTAGGCCCGCATCAGGCGGGCCCGGGCAAGGTCCGGGAACAGGGCCACGGCGCGAGCCGCGATTGTCCTGATAATCCCGGGGTCGATCTCCCTGGAGAAGCCCACGAACTCCCGGGAGGAGCCGAGAAGCACGGTCCCGCTCCGGGTCGCCTCGACTACCGCAGAGCATGCTAGGCCGGTGCCGTCGTCGTGGACCGTGCTCACGTAGCCGGCCTCGTAGACCTTGTGCCGGACGAACGGAGGCTCCGGTTCGGTCACTAGCACATGGCCACGCCGGGGCTCGACCGGTATGCTCGTGCCCAAGCGCCGGGCCACCTCACCCGCCCAGGGGCCGGAGGCGTTGACGACGCACGTCCCGACGGCAACGGTGCCCATGGTGGTGCGGACCGAGCGGACGTTTCCCTGCCTGTCCAGCTCCGCCCCCAAGACCTCGGCCCCCCTTACCAAGCAGCCCCCGTGGGCGCCGAACTGGCGGACGAGGAAGTCGACGGCCGCCATGGGTTGGACCTGGCAATCCTGCTCGTAGAAGGCCCCGCCGCTCAGATCCTCGGTAAGGGCCGGCTCCAGCTCGTGCAAAGCGCCAGCGGTGACGAGCTCGACGTGCACTCCCAACTGGCGCTGCGACTCGGCCAGGGTGAAGAGCGCGTCAAGTTCCTTCTCATCGTGGGCCACTACCAGGCCGCCCTTGGCCTCGAACTCGACCCGCTCTTCAGCGTCTCCCGCCTCTTCCGCCAGTTCGTGCCACAGTGCCACTCCCCGCAGGGCGAGGGCCAAATCCGGGCCAGGCGTCTTGTCGGATACAAGCACGTTGCCCTCGCCGGCCGAAGAGGTGCCCGCGGCCGGGCCTAGGCGATCGAGGAGGCAGACGTCCAAACCGGCAGCCGCCAGCTTGCTCGCGACGGCGGCCCCGATGATGCCCGCCCCGACTACCAGCACCTCGACACCGGCCGGCAAGGACCGCGGACCAGAGCCGAGGACTCGACGGCCAGGCCCGCCGTCCAGGCCTCGAGACCCAGTGTCGGTCACGTTTCTCGCCCCAAAAGGAAGCCGGCGGGGAAGGGGTCGTCTGGGTCCAGGAGATAAGTAGCCAGCCCGGTGAGCCAGGCTCGGCCCCGCACCGTGGGTATGACGGCGTCGAACCTGCCCACTTTTGTGGTGCCGATCAGGCGCCCGGTGAAACACGTCCCGAGGACCGAAGCGTGCACGTAGTCCTCCTCCAGGCTCAGTTCCCCGCGTGCGTGAAGCTGGGCCATACGGGCGGATGTCCCCGTACCGCAAGGTGACCGGTCCAGCCAACCGGGGTGGATGGCGACCGCAGCGCGACCGGAGACGGCCTCGTCACCCGGCTCAGTGAGGACGACGTGGCGGCAATAGTCGATGGACTGGTGCTCGGGATGGGCGAAGCTGAGCTGGTCGTTGATGGCGGCCATGACCGCGAGGCCGGCTCTGATGAGGTCGTCGTGGAGCGACGGCCGCACGGCCAGGCCCACCGAGGCGGCGGGCAGCAAGGCATAGAAGTTGCCGCCCCAGGCAAGGTCGATCGCCAACTCGCCGACCCCGGGCACCTTTACAGTGGCGTCGCGCAGGTGCAAATAGGCGGGCACGTTGCGGATGGTGACGCTCTTGGCTCTCCCCTCCTCCACCTCGACCGACGCTTCCACGAGGCCGGCAGGGGTGTCGAGGCGGATCACCGTGACAGGCTCCTTGACCGGCACCATGCCCGTCTCCACCAGCACGGTAGCTGTGCCGATGGTCCCGTGGCCGCACATCGGCAGGCACCCTGACACTTCGATGAAGACCACCCCGACATCGGCGTCGGGGCGCGTCGGAGGCTGCAAGATGGCGCCCGACATGGCGCTGTGGCCGCGGGGCTCGTGCATTAGGAGCGTTCGAAGGTCATCACGTTGGTTCATGACGTACAGCCGGCGTTCAGCCATGGTGGCGCCGGGCAGCTCGCCAACGCCGGAGGTGATCACGCGCGTCGGCATGCCCTCTGTGTGGCTGTCGACGGCTCCGAAGGCCAGGCGAGACCGCATCAGGCGAGGTTAGAGGTTATCCATCGGCGCTCGCGGGCCGGTACCGGCACCCCAGATGTCGCCGATGGTGAAACCAGCTGGGAAGGGGTCCTCGGGGTCGAGCACAAAACGGGTGTGGCCCGTGACCCAGGCGGTACCCGTGATGGTCGGGACCACGGCGGGGTGGCCGGCCACCCTGGCCTCGGCCACCAACCTGCCGGTGAACACGGTCCCCAGGATCCCCTCGCTGCGGAAATCGTGGTCGAGCGGTAGCTGCCCCCGGGCGTGGAGAACGGCCATTTGCGCGCAGGTCCCGGTCCCGCACGGGGAACGGTCAAGGACACCCGTCCAGGTGTCCGGCTGGCGCCAGTCGAGGGCGCCCGTGGAAACGACGACGGCGTTCCGCCGGTCGGCGTGGGGACCGCTGGCCGGTCCCACCAGGCAGGCGATGGTCGGGCCCACCAGCTCGGGTCTTTCGGGGTGGCACTGAGGCACCTGCTCGCGGGCGGCAGCCTTGATGCACTCACCGACGCGCACCAGGTCTCGGGCCTCATCCGGGGTGAGGTGCAAGCCCAGAGCGGCGACGTCGGCGATGACGTAGATCATGCCGCCGTAGGCCAGGTCGACGCTCACGGTGCCGAGGCCGGGCACCTCGACCGGGGCGTCGAGCTGCATGGCAAAGCAGGGCACGTTCTCGAACGTGACCCCCCGGGCCCGTCCTCCGACCACGTGAGCCTTTGCATGGACAAGGCCGGCCGGGGTCTCCAGTGTGAAGCTCGTCACCGGCTCCTTCACCTCCACCATGCCTTGGTCGATCAGTACCGTGGCCACGCAGATGGTGTTGGTGCCGGACATCAGCGGGTACTCGACCTGCTCCATGATCACAAAGCCCGCAGCCGCGGTGGGGTCGGTGGGCGGCAGCACCAGGTTGCAGTTGGCCGCCGGGTATCCCCGGGGCTCGCGAAGCATGCGCAGGCGAAGGTCGTCGTGGCAGGTGGCGATGTGGCGCATCTTCTCGAACATGGTCGCCCCGGGCACGTCCTCGACCCCGCTCACGATGACCCGCCCCGGTTCGCCACCGGCGTGGGCGTCGATGGCGATCACTTCCCTTCCCGGGCTCGGGCAACCCGGCAGCAAGCAGGGCGCCGGTGGCGGCAACGGACTTCTGTCAGGTTTCATGCTTGAGGCGTCTGCCCCGGCGGCTCGGCGCGCGCGCCGAGATAGACCGCTATTACTTGCGGGTCGTCAGCCAGCCCGCGACCGGGACCGGGACCGGAGAGTACCAGTCTGCCCTGCTGCAATACGTAGGTCCGGTTCGTGATCTCTACGGCGAGAGTCACGTTCCGTTCGACGAGCAGGACCGCCGTGCCTTCGGCCGCTGTCTGCACAAGGAGATCGTACACAGACTCCGCTATTTGCGGTCCCGGGCCAGGGAGTTCCAGGTTCTCGCTGACCGTGAGGGAGGGGAAAATGCTCCTGCCCTAGTTGGGTGGTCGGAAAGTCCCTGTTCGCAGGGCTGAACGGTGCTCGCGATTTCATGCCGTATCGGGTTGACTTGGCGATGTGAGAGGAACGGCGCAGCAGCAGGGGTCTCTGTCGCA
>Ga0181533_1000888_pt1 | contig 39886 bp, 31 predicted proteins | sample PEATcosm2014_Bin_45_FD_119772 | JGI IMG/M metagenome (GOLD analysis project Ga0181533, IMG submission 119772) | Peatland microbial communities from MTU Mesocosm Facility, Houghton, MI, USA - PEATcosm2014_Bin11_60_metaG | ecosystem: Environmental > Terrestrial > Soil > Wetlands > Peat | place...
CGGTCCCCTATGTGGGCGCCCTGTGGACGCCCTACTACTGGGACTGGTACGGCGGCAGATACAGGTTCCATCGGGGCTACTGGGGCCGCCACGTCGGCTACTACGGCGGCGTGGACTACGGCTATGGGTACGGGGGCGTCGGTTTTACGGGCGGAGAATGGCGCGGCAACGAGTTTGCCTACAACACCGCGGTCATGCGCGTGAATGAGAGCGTGATTCACACCACCTACAACGACCCGGCGAGTGTGGAGAGAAATACGATCGCCAACCCCAGCCGCGTTTCGTATAACGGCGGCCCGGGCGGGATTCAGCACGGTGCAACCCCGGCGGAGCAGGTTGCCGCGCGCGATCCGCACACGGCTCCGACCAGGCTTCAGACGCAACACGAGGTAACTGCAAGAGCCGACAAAACCTCGCATGCCAAGGCGAATGGCGGACACCCGCAAAACGTGGTTGCCGCCAAGCCCCTGGGCGAGGAGACGCACGCCGCGCCGGCGCAACACGCCGCGCCACAGCAACATGCTGCACCACAGCAACATGCCGCACCGCAGCAGCATGCTGCACCACAGCAACATGCTGCACCGCAGCAGCATGCTGCACCGCAGCAGCATGCTGCACCAAAACAACACGCCGCGCCACAGCAACATGCTGCGCCACAGCAACATGCCGCACCGCAGCAGCATGCTGCGCCACAGCAACACGCCGCGCCACGGCAACATGCTGCGCCACAGCAACATGCCGCACCGCAGCAACATGCCGCACCGCAGCAACATGCCGCACCGCAGCAGCATGCCGCACCGCAGCAACACGCTGCGCCAGAGCAACACGCGGCACCGCAGCAACATGCTGCGCCACAGCAACGCGCCGCGCCACAGCAACACGCCGCGCCAGAGCAACACGCCGCGCCACAGCAACACGCGGCACCGCAGCAACACGCTGCGCCAGAGCAACACGCGGCACCGCAGCAACACGCTGCGCCAGAGCAACACGCCGCGCCGCAGCAACATGCCGCGCCGCAGCAACACGCTGCGCCAGAGCAACACGCTGCACCGCAGCAGGGGTCCAAGCCAAAGGGCATTTAGTGCTGAAGCCTGGCCCGTAAACACTGAGGCCCACGGCTAACCGTGGGCCTTTGTGCTCTCCAGCCAGACCATGCTCAGATATCTTCCCGGCGACGGCGAGCGTAGCGCGATTACCGTTCCTTCTCTGCCCCTTCCCATAGGCCAGGGGCAGCTCGTGGCGCTGTCTGGGCGCCAGCTTGGCAGCTTCAGACAAGGGCCCGCTGAATGCGCTTATTGCGCCGTCTGGAAAGCGGCGTGAGTGGTCCATGCCAGTTCGTCTCACGCCCAATGGGCAGAACTCGCCGAGCGGTCCATGAGCCAAGGAAGCAAACCAGGACCTAGGGGAGATGAATTTTCAGCTTGTAGCAAATGAAGAGAATCAGGATCGCGCCCAGAGTTGAAAAGATGAGGCCCGCGGGGTGATATCGCTCGTTTCTCGCGCGAAAAATGATGTGGGAAACGCCGCCGCCGAGAAGCGATCCGAGGATGCCGAGCACGATTGTCCAGGTCATCGTCAGGTGCTCATGCATCACGGATTTTGCGATGAGCCCCGACAATAGCCCGATAATGACATACCAGATGATGTGAAACATAGCTTTTCCTCCGCGACTCGAATTCTGCAGGGAGACGGTGGGTTAAAGATGGTCAAAGTTATACAGTTTGTCGCGGTGACCGGGCTCGCCTCGAGGAAAACTGCCTGCCGGCTCCGCGCAGGCACCGCAGACTATGGGAGTGAAGACAGGAGGGGCTGACTACTTGCAACGGGGGTCTCGCGTCCAGCTATCGCCGGAGCCCAATTTGAATCGACAACATCGACCAGCGACAAGGGGCTGCCGGCCAGATCGTAGTGAAAATCTCCCTGCTCATCCACTACGAGCCTGCTTGCCGGGTATAGGAATCCTGTGCTCTTGGTATTGTCGGTATCATTGATGTCGAATTCACCAACCATGAGGTCGAAGGACTCGGAATCGGAGTTCGGATTGACTTCATCGGGTCGAAGCGGACGGTTGGCGATAAAGATGATCTCCCGCCCGGTGGGCGTTACAACCATTTGGATGAAGGCCACGTCAAAGCTGAGATCTCCGGTAATTGAGCAATGACCGGCCGCTTTGGTTTTGGAGAGCACGGCGGCCAATTCCCGGTCATGGCCCCGTTGGAATGCCAGTGAAAGAACCTGCAGATCCGCAGAAGTTGTGTAGTTGTAAACGATCAGCGAAACACGGACCACGTTCCCGTCTTTCGTATATGTGGCCTGGATCTTCTCTGAATCTGGACTGCCGCAGAATGCCGTGGTAGTTCCAAGTGCGAATAAGCCCGCGAGCAGCAAGCTGGAGGATCCTGACTTGCGGGCCCATCGCATGATGTTTATAAGTCGACTCATTTTGCGATCCTCCAGGACATCCACTTATGCAGAGGCCCGTCGCGCTCAATAACTTCGCATTATGCGGCTGAAATCTGCTGTAGAGGGAGATCGGCCTGGACGAGTTCATTGAAGATGGCACGGAATTGGATCATTGCGGTGCGAAGCTTTTCAGTGCTTCCTTCCCCTCGGTAGGGCAGCACCGCGACGGCGTGCGCCGCGCGGTAGTTTTCCATCACGCGAGGATGAAGGACGGAGACATCCGCGGCGCGCTGATCAAAGCTGCCCTTGGGATAGCCTTTGGCCTCGAGGAGCGCAGCGATCAGGTCGTCGGCTTCAGTGACCGCGGCCTCGGGGTGATCCAGGAAGCGGGATTGCACGGTTTGCCACTGCGTGATGAATCGCTCCCGCGCGATGGCACCGAGCTCGCGGATCTTCAGTGCGTGCACTCGGGATTCACGATCGTCAAGATTTGCCTCGGCCTTATCCGAAGAGCCATGCTCCAAAACAGCGCGGTCGTACTCCGATCCAAAGCGATTGCGGAGCGCCGCAGTCTTGGCTTTACGGCGTCTAAGATATTCCGCAACGAAGATGGCAGCAAGGACGAGTACGGTCACTGCAATGATGATCTGGGCATTCGTGAAGTGATAGGACATAGTGTTCTCCTGTGCGGGGTTCCCGCGACGGCAAAGGTTGAATGGGAGCGGCTTCGCAGACGGGAAAGGAACCCTACGCAGAATCCATCATGCGCGGCTAGGCGCATGAATACTGGCCACAATTGCACACCGTGGAATTGTGGGGGATAGTTGAGAAACCCGGGAGAATGCCATCCGCCGTTGCGGCGCGAATAACTCCCGGATCAATCCCGGTCGCGATTCCTCCAGGTTGTACCGCTGCCACTTGAATGCCTCCCGGTGGCGCCCCGATCGCGAACCTTGAAGGCGCTAAAGCGAGATTGGCGATCATTGGGGTTCTCGTTGTCGCACCAGGAGCTTTGCCGGAGGAGGTCGCGGTCGTACTCGGCCCCGAAATAGTGGCGGAAAGGCGCCATTTCTTCACCGCGATTCTCAAGGTACGCTCTGACGGCCATCACCGTGCCGAGAATCAGGGCGAAGGCGCCCAGGATTAACAGGACAATCGCAAAGTGGGACATAGCGTTCTCCTTTGCATGGAATACCCGCGGCGGCTGCAGCGGCCTGGCCAGGCAGGCGGAATCCGTGTCAACTGTGAAGCATTCTGGGGTGGGAGGACTGGTCAAAATTGCTCAATTCGGAGCAATGACGGGACCCCACTCTGGACGATCTGCACAAGGGCGATTGGCGCCGAATTACGATCCTTACATTCAAATAGCTGTTCAATTTTGCTCAGAATCCTAAAAACGCCATTCCTGAAATTTGCCGAGTGTGAGCAATTCTGTACAGCCCCCTCCACTTGCTGTTGTTACATTTTGCGAGTTACTTAGTGTCGGCATTCCGCTTCGGGCCGACAGGAGTGATGAGCTTTGGACACCGTGCAACACAGATAAATGAGGGGGTACAAATGCGCAATTACAGGTCTGGTATTACGTGTTTACTGGCGGCTTTGTTGGTCTTTTTCATCGCCGGATGCGGTCAAGAAACAGTAACCCTCCCAGGCGTGGTGTCAGTAACCCCCGCTCAGGGCGCTACCGGTGTACTTATCAACACGACCGTCACCGCGACCTTCAGCATGGCAATGAACCCAGCCTCGATTACCACCGGAACCTTTACGGTGACGGGGCCGGGCGGGACTGCCGTCGCTGGAGCCGTCGCATACAGCGGCACAACTGCCACCTTCACGCCGTCTGCCGTTCTCGCATACGGAACCACCTATACGGCCACGATCACCACCGGCGCCTCGGCCTCGGGCGGCGCTGCGCTGATTGGCCCCTCCGTGTGGAGCTTTACCACGATTACTCCGCCTCCTGCAGTCGTGTCGACGATCCCTGCGAACGCGGCCACAAATGTACCCATCGGGCAGGTGTTGAGCGCGACATTCAGCGAGGCGATGAACTCCGCTTCGATCAGCGCGACAACCTTTACGCTGACCGTGACAGGGGGAGCTGCCGTAACTGGAACCGTCTCCTACTCTGGCGTGGTTGCGACGTTTACGCCCAACAACCCCCTCGCCAACAGCACCAGTTACACGGCTACCATCACCACCGGGGCTACCTCTGTGGCGGGCACGCCGTTGGCGGCCAGCTACGTTTGGAAATTTACAACCATTACACCGCCGCCCGCGGTCATCGCCACGGTCCCGGTGAATACAGCCACGGGCGTGCCGATCGGCCAGGTGCTCAGCGCCACCTTCAATGAGGCGATGAACTGTGCGGCATTTCCCGCGAACGCGTTCACGGTCACAGGCCCCGGCACGACTCCTGTACCCGGAACCATTGGCTGCTCGGGCGCCGTCGCCACGTTCACGCCGGCAGCCAACCTTGCCTACAACACTGTCTATACGGCCACGATCGGCACCGGAGCCCAGAGCCTGGCAGGCACTCCGCTGGCTGCCAACTACGTTTGGACCTTCAGAACACTTCCGTCTCCCACCGCGCCCTCGGTCATTGCCACCATGCCAGCGAATGGAGCCACGGCCGTGCCCACCAACCAGGCCCTCAGTGCAACCTTCAGTTTGGCAATGTCCCCGGCCACCATCAACACGACAACCTTCACGCTGGCAGCCACGACAAGCGGGACGAGCGTGACCGGAGTTGTCACGTATGTCGCAGCCGGCTCGGTCGCGACGTTCACTCCAAACGCCAGCCTTGCGCCCACTACCGAATACACGGCCACGATCACCATCGGGGCTCAGGATGTGGCAGGCGCCGCGCTGCCCCAGAACTACGTCTGGAGCTTCACCACCGCTGCCGCCCCAGTTCTTGTACCTCCGACGGTGATTTCGACAATCCCCGCCAGCCTGGCCACGGGCGTCCCTGTCAATCAGATCGTCAGCGCCACCTTCAGCACGGCGATGAATCCCACCACCATCACCGCGATCAGTCCGGCGACCTTTACGCTGCTGGCACAGGGTAGCACCACTCCCGTGTCAGGCCTGGTTGCTTACGCGGCGGTTGGAAATACGCTGGTGTTCACGCCCACCGCGAATCTTGCGCCCAACACCCTGTATACAGCCACCATCACCACCGGGGCACAGAACCTGGCAGGCATTGCACTGGCCAGCAACTACGTCTGGACCTTTACCACAGGCGCGGCTCCAGTCCTCGTTTCGCCGGAGATTGTTTCGACGAACCCTGCCAACGCGGCCACAAATGTGCCTCTCAATCAGGCCGTCAGCGCTACCTTCACCGAAGCCATGAATCCATTGACCATCACCACGGGAACCTTCCAACTTACGGGGCCGGGCAGCGCTGCGGTCGTTGGAACGGTTTCTTATGATGCCATCAACTTCATTGCCACCTTCACACCCACGGCCGCGCTTGCCGCCGGCAAATCCTATATCGCAACCATTACGAATGGGGCAACAGATCTGGCAGGCAATCCGCTGGGGAACACCGGCGCGCCGAATCCTTGGGACTTCTCGACCGGTACGGCAGCGGTTCCACCGCCCATCGTCCTTGGACCGACCATATCGCTGTTTGGCGGCTTTGCCGGTCCCTATGGGATGACCAACACGGGAACTCTCACGGTCATCAATGGAGATAGCGGGACTACGGCGACCGGCTTTAGTGCGTATACCGGATTCAACGATGACACTGTCTTAGTGGCAGGTATACCGCAATGCGTGTATACGGAAACGGGATCCAATATAGGACTGGTGACTGGAATGATCTACTCACCTCTGGTTGTCCCTCCACCGTTTACTTGCCCGGAAGGAACCGCCGCTGATATCGCCGTCGCAGCCGAGGCTCTGCAGGAGGCTAACACCGCTTACATCACTCTTCAAGGCCTTCCCTCAACCGGCGTTCTGGCAGCGGAGTTGGGCGGTACGACCATTTACCCTGGCGTCTACAAAAACGCCAGCTCAGTCGGCATCACGGCAGGGGATCTTACTCTCGACGCTCAGGGCAATCCCAACGCATACTGGGTCTTCCAGATCGGATCGACACTCACTGTAGGCGAGTCCTCGGCAGTTCGAAATGTCATCCTGAAAAACGGCGCCCAGGCCAGCAACATCTACTGGGCGGTCGGGAGCAATGTGCCGCACCTCAACGCGGCGGGAGGCGGAACGTTCGAAGGGACCCTCATCGCGTATGGGTCTGCAGGTATCGCGGTTTCAACTGTCGGAAACGCCGCGGTAACGACAATCAACGGCAGACTGATTAGTTTGAATGCGTCTACCACGCTGGTGAACACCGTCATCAATGTGCCGCCCGCGCCGTAGAACCTTGACTGAGACCGCCCCTAGGGGCGGTCTCAGCCAGCTTAAGGCTGTGTGTTGTTTGGCATGTTCTGTTCGCGTCAAGTTCATCGGACGCTGCGTTTTTTGACGATCGGGATCCGCAGTTCGGGAGGCAACAATGAGATTGAGTGCAAGGATGATTGCCACAGCGGCATTTGCTTTTTTCTTCATGTCTGCGTTCAACCTCCGCGCGGAGGATGCGGCAAAGGCGTCCGGCAGCGACGCGAAGGCTCTGGATTCCAGCGCTGTCGAGCCGGGCGCACCGATGTTCTTTGTTCCGATACGAGAGTCCTCGATGGAAATGGCTTTGCCGTATTCGGGAGGGCCGAGCATCGGCGCTCCCCGGTTTGAGCTATTTGTGGGTTACTCCTATCTGCAAGCTGTGCCCAAGCTGGCTGCGGGAAACCGGCTGGTGTGGCTGAATGGCGGCAGCGCGTCCGTCGCTTTCAATGTGAATCGTCACCTGGGGCTGGTTGCTGACTTTGGCGCCTACACGAACTCGCAAATGCAATTCACGGGCGCATATACGTCTACAGTCGACGTGAACAATTCAAACGTGGCCGTCCTCACGTATCTCTTCGGCCCGCGCTATTCGTTTCGGAACTACGACAGGATCACTCCCTTTGCCCAGGTTCTGTTTGGAGGCGTGCGCGCCAACCTGGTAACACTCACCGGTTGTACATCCAGTTGCACGCTCCTTCCTGCTCAGGACTCGTTTTCCATGACCGCCGGAGGCGGCCTGGACCTCAGGGTCCACCGCCATTTCGCCATCCGCATCATTCAAGCCGAATATCTGATGACCAGGTTCGCGAGTTACACAACTGGAACGACAGGGGCACAGAATGATATGCGTCTTTCCGCCGGACTCGTCTACCGCTTCGGCGGAAATCCACATGTGGCCGAGTTGCTGCCCGTAACTTATTCCTGTTTCGTGAACCCGGCGAGCGTATACCCCGGAGCTACGATCGCCGTCACAGGCACTGCCATTCATCTGGACCCGGCAAAGACGGCCGTCTACACATGGTCAGTGGATGGAGGAACGGTGACTGGAACGTCGGAAACGGCGACGATCGACACCAGGCAAGCTGCTCCTGGCGCGTACACCCTGAAGGGCCATGTCTCTGAGGGCGCGAAGGCCTCAGAGAATGCCGATTGCACCGCGCCGTATGTGGTGAAGGCGTTTGAACCGCCGACGGTCAGTTGCACAGCAGACCCTTCCAGCGTGATTTCCGGAAACTCTTCTACGATTACGGCAACTGGCATCAGTCCGCAGAATCGTCCGTTGACATACAGCTTTAGCTCAACTTCCGGCTCCCTCAGCGGATCCGGCTCGACGGCTACGCTGATCACTTCGGGCGCGCCGACGGGACCCATCACCGTGACATGCAATGTGGCCGATGACAAGGGGCAGACCGCTTCGAGCACAACTGCGGTGACGGTTGAGGTTCCAGTGGCTGCGCCCAAGCCCATGACCAGCGCCATGTGCCAAATTTCTTTCGAGAGAGACACTCGGCGGCCCACTCGCGTGGACAACGAAGCCAAGGCCTGCCTGGATGAGATCGCGATGACCCTGCAGGGCAACTCGGGCGCCACTCTGGTCCTGGTTGGGAATGCGGCCAGCGCCGAAAATCACCCCCAGAAGCTCGCCGCTGAGCGCGCGGCGAACACAAAGGCCTATCTGGTCGGCGAAAAAGGAATCGATTCCTCCCGGATCACCGTGTACACAGGCGCTCAAGACGGAAAGATCGTCACTACCACCCTGGTTCCGACAGATGCAACATTCGATGCCACGGGCGATACTCCCGTGCAGTAACGCGCGATCGAGGGTAGTGCGCGCCAAGCGCAGTTCCCAGTTATCTTCTTCAGCCCGCTTCATTGAAGAAACTTCGCAAGGTTCAGGAGTGCATCGGCCGTGCAGAAAAGGCCGTCGTGAAATCAACGACGTTTCAATAGAAGAGGAAACAACGCAGGAGGATTCAATGTCACAAACTGTAGTGGAGAGAACGGCTGATAACATCGCCGAATCGGCTCACCAGGCTGCTCGCGCAACATGCGCCATTGCCGATGCGGTAGAGGATGGCGTAGGAGCCGTACGGCATGCCGCGAAGCAGAGTTGCGATGCCGGCGAAGAACTCTTGAACGAGACAACTCATCGTCTTCAGCGGCACCTTGCGCTCACTGTTGCGACGACGTTTGCCTTAGGCGCCACGGCAGGGGCACTCCTCGGATTGTTCATAAAGCGAAGATAGATCGGCGCCGTTGGCGGGGGTCACCACGCCCACTGCAACCGAGCCACGCGCCGCTGTCAATGCCCCGCGGCAATGGAGAAGAGATGACCGGAAGCAAACACAACCATGAAGGAAACCGTGCCGACAACGGTGAACCCGAACCCGGCCCTTACTGGAAGCGCATGCATCGTGACTGGCGCTTCTGGGTCGGCGCGGTCTTTATGGCGGCTGCGCTCGCTATTTACGTTCTCAGCATTGATCTGGCGTGGATTCCACACGGCCACCGGCTTCCCTAAGTTAAGCATCGACGATCGACAATATTGCGGCATGCAGATTGATCGATTTAATTGAGACTGCACTCGATATCTATTACTATGGCGTGCGTCCGCTTCAGAAGCTCGGCCTGGCAAGGCATGTCAAAACAACCGCCTGAAGTCCGCGCCAGAACAGCGACCTACGCCGGTATCGCAAAATGCAGTTGTAACTACAATGGGCGACCGCTCCGACGGGGCCATGTCATAACTGCACTGTCGTGAATAATTTTGTGCACCCGGGCCCATTGTGAGCAAGATTGAACAGTCTTGGCAGCCCCTTCTGACCTAAAGTTGGGAGTTATGGCCTCGAGCCTGGAGAAGCCCTTGATAGTGCCCAACACAACGGCAAAGGACGATCACGACTTCAACTCAAGGAAAATCCTTGCAGCCATCGGCAAGGGTGCAAGAGTCGTGGCCTTTCCCGGGAAACAAACAGTCTTTGCGCAGGGAGACGCGGCCGGCGCAATCTTCTACATCCAGGAAGGCAAGGTTCGACTCACCGTCGTCTCAAAGTTTGGCAAGGAAGTGACTCTCAGCATATTGAGCGAGGGAGAGTTTTTCGGAGACGGCGGCCTGGCTGGACAGCCTTTGCGCATGGCCTCTGCAACCGCAATCACGGACTGCAAACTTCTGCAGATCGACAAGCAGGCAATGATGCTTGCGCTGCAGCGGGATGGCACTTTCTCCGATCTGTACGTTGCATATCTGCTGGCGCGGAACCTCCGATATCATGAGGCCTTGGTTGATCACCTATTCGATTCCTGCGAAAAGAGAATAGCCCGGGTTCTGCTCTTGCTTGCTCGTTTCGACAAAGACGGCAAGCCCGAGACTGCGATCCCGGAGGTCTGCCAGGAGACCCTCGCCGATATGGCGGGCACATCCCGGTTGCGTGTCGAGTTTTACATGAACAGGTTCAGAGAATCCGGGTTCCTTGCTCATAGCAGGAGCGGGCTCGAGATCCATAGTTCACTTCTTGCCGTAGTTCTCCACGAATAGCTTGCGCGTCCCCATCCCGCCAACAAAGCTCCCAGAAAGTGATAAGTGGCGGCTCGCTGTGCGCGAGTCATTTTCGCGTGGTGCGGGTGTGCGAACCGATCGGGAGCCTTCGTTCAAAGAACTGTGAGCAATATTGCACAGTCTTCCTGGCGTTGGTTTTGCAACATTTTCATCAGGTGCTCTCCCCATCAGCGGCGGCAGCGTTGCCAGATCATTCGGCTAAATTCCCCTGAAGGCTGCACCCCTTCCACGCTGCCGCTGCACCTTTCACAGGCTTCATCACTTGATTCCGTTCGACCTCTTCTCACAGTTCAAAAGTGCACATCCATCCCAACTTGCTTGGAGTAGATTCAGGCCATGATGAGCCCCTTTATACGCCGCATTTCTAAGCTTGGACCGTTTATGGGGGACCTGGCAGCGTCCGCTGCCGGGTGCTTCGCTTTGATGCGTGGATTCCGCCTGCTGGCAATAGGGGAAGAAGGATCGGGCACGGCGGGTTCCGTTCGCGCCGCTGGCACGCCTCGCAAGCAATTGGCGGGTATCGGCGCCGCGCTCTTCCTTTTGGCCTTCGTCGCGAGTGAAGCTGCGGCAACGATTGTGGCGCTTCGCCGCTGACCTCGATTTGCAGCATTGGAACATGGTTTTTGCTCGTTAGCATGCTTGACTTCAGGAGGCCGCGATGTCCGCATCGAACATCACCTTGAATTCGCAACTCAGAACTTCAATTCTGCGCGATGCGCCGACTCTGGTATTCGGAAGAACACCGGCATTCACCCTGCAGCCGGCGCCCAGCCGCCCACTTCCCGCCCGTATCGCGGTGATCGGAAACCACCTTCCCCGGCAATGTGGAATTGCGACTTTTACAACTGATCTGAGCGATGCGATTTCTGCAGAGTACGGAGCCGCGTCATTGTCGGTTGTGGCCGTCAACGACCCGCACTCCTCTTATGCTTACCCCACGCGGGTGCGGTTCCAGATCGCCGAAGGCGACTTATTCTCGTATCGGGCAACCGCCAATTTCCTCAACGCCGGCGGTGTCGATCTGGTGTGTTTGCAGCATGAGTACGGGATCTTTGGGGGAAAGGCGGGCAGCCATGTTCTGGAACTGCTGCAGCGCCTCACCATGCCGGTGGTAACAACACTCCACACGGTTCTAAGTCAGCCGGACCTTGATCAACGAATTGTCATGCAGCAGATCGCTGCGTGTTCTGATCGCCTTATTGTGATGAGCGAGTACTCTTCTCGCGTTTTGCGGGATATATTTGGAGTGCCAGGCGAAAAGATCGATCTCATTCCTCATGGCATCCCCGACTTGCCTTTTGTGCAGCCGGAGGGTTACAAAGACGCGCTCGCCGTCGCGGGAAAGCTTGTATTGCTCACCTTCGGCTTACTGTCTCCCAACAAGGGATTCGAGAGCGTGATTCGTGCCCTGCCGCGCATCCTCGCCCGTCACCGCGACGTTGTCTACGTGATCGCAGGCGCCACCCACCCGCACGTCAGGGCTCGCGAGGGCGATCGATACCGGGATCAGTTGCAGGCCCTGGCCAGGGAACTGGGAGTCGAGCGAGAGGTAATATTCCACAACCGGTTCTTCAGCCCTCAGGAAATGGCCTCGCAGGTCGGGTCGGCAGACATTTACATCACGCCGTACTGTCACGTGGCGCAGGCGGTATCGGGAACCCTGGCTTTTGCCATGGGCGCAGGGAAAGCCATCATCTCCACTCCCTACTGGCACGCCGCCGAGCTCCTCGACGATGGGCGCGGTACGCTGGTTCCCTTTGAGGATCCGGCTGCAATCGCAGATGCGGCAATTAAGCTCCTGGACAACGAAGTGGAGCGCGACGCCATGCGCAAACGCGCTTACCTCTATGCTCGCGAGATGGTCTGGAACCGGGTGGCGCAATCTTATATGCGCTCCTTCTCGCGGGCTCAATCGTGTCGCACGCAACCTGCGTACCTCAGGTTTCCCGCCCTGTCCGTCGAGAAGATCGCTGCAGGCCAGCTTTCGACTGCCTAGGCGTTGTGGCGCCGCGGTCGAGGAAGAGAAGATCCCGTTGGGAATTTGCGAATGATGTCGATTTACTTCTGAGAATGAAGACAGGAAGGGCGTCGTTTCGCAACGACGCCCTTCGCGTTCGGATCGGTTCTGCTTAGTGCGTAGGCGAAGTTTTTGGCGCAGGCGCAGCTGCGGCTGGCTTGTGCGCGGGCTTTGTGGCCGGCTCACCGCCCCAGTATTGGGGATCGGCATCGATCCAGGATTTATCAACGTAGCTCCAATCCGGATCCACCATGAAGAGGTTGTCCTCCACGCTGGCTACGTTCTCCTCGGTAAGCTTGTTCATCCGCATCTTGCCTTCGTCCCCTAGCGCCGCGGCGAAATCCTTCTGGTGCGCCAGGCCAGCGTCCTCATCCTTGAGGGATGTCATCGGCACCAGGACGAGGTAGGAGTCTGTCACGCCCATCATGCCTTCGTAAGTGGACCAGGGGATGTTCTGGCCGCTTTTGACGTAGGCGTCGCGGTAAAGCTTCGTCAATTCCCTGAAGCCTTCGTTGTGACCGGGCTTCATATGGAAGATGATCACCTCCCAGTAATGGGAGTGCGGTATGTCCGCTGCGGCGACATTGTTGCTGAGGTCGGCGCGGTAATGCCAGAGGGTGTGGTGTTCCTCGGATATGTAAGGGGCCTCGCGCGCATCCATCGCGTCAAATTTGGCGTCGGTCGCCGCGTCGCCGGTAAGCCACTCCTCGCTCTTTTGGAACGCCTCGAAAGAGTCGAAGCCGGAAAGATAAATCGCTCGAGGCGCGCCCGTCAGGGCTTCCATTCCCAGAACGTGCGTCGGGTCCTTGAGTTGCTCCGACAATTCAGGGTATTCTGAGGCAATTTTGTCGTAGGGTCCATCCATGTCAGGTTTTATGTTGACGGTTTCGACGTTGAGGATGTTGGGCGGAGGTACTGCCGCAGTTTGTGCGAACGCGGCTGGGCAGCCTGCCAGCGCAAAGGATAATCCGGCGATGGAACAAAACCATTTCTTCATGTCTGCCCACCTCCCGGGGGCCAGAAGACGAATTGTGGAAGAGGAAAGAATCGAAAACTGCGAATACCGCAGTCACCCGGGTACACCCAGGTCCGGGGGCGTTTGCGTGACGGGAGCCTGCTCCACGTGCCGACATTCGGCCCTGGACGCGCATGTCTCCTGACGAAGAGTCAACACCCCGAGGAATCACCGTATCGCTAATACCGAATAACGACGATCGGGTGACCGCCGCGGTAGTATCTGTGATGTCTCCGGTGGTGGTAGGCGTAGGCAGGCGTGACCGCGGATATCGCAAACAGAGCGGCTAACATCAGAACCACGATCTTTTTCATTTCTGCTCCAGTAACTTCTCGTTGATGGACTTAAGCCGGGATCTCCAAGTCTGGATTTCCCTCGCAATGATTTGAAGTCTTGCCGGCGGCGCGGGTCTGTTCACAATTGCTCACCTTGGCAGGGGTTCTGGGTTGCCGCTACGGCACCCGTCACGGTGCGGTAGTTAACTCGCATATTGCCAAATGAATTGTCGGTTCCTTCATAAGCTCTTATTCAGGGATCTCCGCTCCGCCGCCAATCTTCCAACGGCGCGCCAGGCTTGCCGCAGATCGCTCTACCGGAATACTCCCAACAGGTAGCACACGAGCAAGATCACAAGCACTGTGCCAAGCCCAATGCCTGCGCCTCCGCCGCCACCCCACCTGTTGTAGCCGTAGTATCCTCCGCCACCGCCGAAAACCAGCAGCAGAACAATAATGAGAATGATCAGCATCTCGCGTCCCCTTTACTCCGGGCATGCCGGGTTGTGACTCTGGTTCGATTGCGCCGCGCTTCTTCCGCTCGACGATTCACCGAACAGCGTGGCGCCTAAACCTGCATGGATTGCGGAGCGCTCTTCGCGACCTCTTCCGTACGCTTTACGGCTTCCACGGAGCATTCCAGGGCCTTCCTGGCCAGCTCCTGGGCGGATGCGTGATCGCCGGTGCTATGTCCATAGGCAGCGGCTTCATGTGCGTAGGCCGCCTTGGTATGCAGCTCCGCCAAATGCGACTCCTTGCTCCCTGTCATTGTCTTCTCCTGGTTTTCTCGGGATCCCGTGACTCTTATCTTCGGAGTTTTCTACACTGCACCAGAAAAAGCTGAGCAAATTGGCGCACATTCGGCGGCAGTACTTGTAATTGCGCAATCGAATCCTCTACGTCCGCCCACCTTTCACCCGCGGAAGGTTTGCTATTGAGCAGAAGCCCGTGGATGGAATCTAGAGCAAACTGCTCTCTCTTTAGATTTGCAACCAAGCCAGTGCGAGCGTCACGCGAGCGGCTGCCGCACCGCAGGTGTCTGCTCCATGCAATGGCCGGTTTTTTGAATCGAGCAAAGCGGTCAGGTGGAGGACTCGGCGAGGGGCTGGAGCAGATGTGGACCGTTGCCCTGGAGCTTGGCCACGCGCCAGGCTTTCATGTCCTCCGCCGGCCAGGTGCGCACCAGGTCGATGGGTAGATGGGAGGTCTCGGACGGCGCCAGCCATCGCTCATAGTCGCCGGGATCGATGATGAGCGGGCATCGGTTGTGAAAGGGTTCGAGAAGTTCGTTGGGATCGGTGGTGATGATGCTGAAGCTCTCGACTACAATTTCGTTCTTCCGTTCGTCCTGGCCTTTCCATCGATCCCAGATGCCGCCGAAAGCGAAGAGGCGCTCGTCGGGAAGAGAAACGGCCCACGGTTTGCTGATCTTCTTTTTCTCCTCGTCTTTGCTCAGCGGCTCCCATTCGTAAAAGAAGTTGGCGGGAATCAGGCAGCGGCGGTGCTTCCACGGCTCGCGCCATGCGCCGCTGGTCGCGAGCTTGTCGGCCCGCGCATTGATGGAACTGAAATTGGCTCTAGGCGTTTTCGACCAATAGGGCACGAGGCCCCACTTCATGAGCGCCAGTACGCGGTCACCGGTATCGCGGTCGACCCGCACCACCGGCTGCATACTCTCGGGGGCGATGTTGTAAGAGGGTGTGAAGTGGACTGCGTTGGTCTCGTAATACTCTTCGTTGAAGACATCGGTGTCGTGAGTGCGAAACCACTCCGCAATCCGCTGTTTATCTGCCCGGCGCCCGTAGCGGCCACACATAGCTCCCAGTTTAGCCCGCATCTCTTACACGCGGCGAGAACCTGTAGCGCCGGTCTCCAGACCGGCTGTAGCGGGGGTCTCCAGACCCCCGCAGAGCAGGTGGGGGTTAGAAATGGACCCTTTTTCTCCTGCCGTCGAGACATCTGTGAGTAATGGACTAGCCAAATAAAATAAGCGGTTCAATTTCATAGGTTTGGCGCGAGTTTGCACACGGATTGGTGCGGGCAGGGCTTGCAGGCCGTCCCCAAAAAGGCGAATATAAGGCGAAAGTATAGCGCCATGCCTGCCGCCTCCGCAATCCGCCTTCAAATCGAGTCTGCCCTCGCCGCGAGGATTCCTGCTGCGCTGACGCCGGTGCCGCGGATCGTGCGGCCGGTTGCGGCCACGGGCATTGACGCGCTGGATGAGGTCGTGCGGGGCGGCCTGCCCGTGGGAGCGCTCACTGAACTCGTGGGTCCGGAGTGCTCGGGGCGGACCACAGTTGCGCTCAAGTTTGTGGCGGGCCTGACGCAGGCCGGACGCGTGTGCGCGTGGATCGATGTTTCGAATGCACTCGATCCGGCTTCGGCGGCGGCGGCGGGCGTGGACCTGGAACGGGTGTTGTGGGTGCGGTGCGGGGCGGCAAAATCCGCGACGTCGCGCGCGCCACAGAATTTCTCGCTGCCGGAAAAGTATTTGACGCCCGCGCCGGCGATCAAAGGACTGCATGGCGGGGGCTGCGGCGGCCATCCGCGCGGCGAGGTGAAGGGACTGGCGGCGGCTGTGAGCGGACTTTTGGGGTCGGAGACGCAAGAACCGAGCAGTCTTGCCGCCCGATGCGCCGAGCCGCAGCGGCGGGAACGGCGCAGGACGGAGAGCTTTGAGGCAAATCCTTCTCAGGTTCCTGCGAGCGCATACCAGCCGTGGCGCACGGCCGGCGTGGGAGCACGGCCGTGGGCGCAACTCGACCAGGCATTGCGCGCGACCGATCTGGTGCTGCAAGCGGGAGGATTCAATGCGGTTGTGCTGGACCTGGGCGGCCTGACTCCGGAGTTTGCCTCGCGCGTGCCGCTTGCGACGTGGTTCCGCTACCGGGCCGCGGCAGAGAAAACGCAGGCCAGTATTTTGCTTCTTGCGCAGTACGGCTGCGCAAAGAGCAGCGCGGAATTGTCGCTGCAGCTGCAACCGGGCGATGCATTACGGGACGAAGCCACGCTATTCGCCGGCATGGCGCACAGCGTTGAGGTGGTGCGGCGGCGCTTTACGTGCGCGGCAGACAATGTTGTGCCGCTGCGCAAGCCTCCTCAAAGAGCGAACGCGGCAAACTGGCAGAGCCGCGCGGCATGGGCGGGCGTACGATGACCGCCGAATTGTATGCGTGCCTGTATGCGCGGGAGTTTCCTGCGCAGGCGCTGCTGCGGCTGCGGCCCGAGCTCAGGGAGCAGCCGTGCGTGGTGATGGAGGGCGCGGTACCGCTCGAGCAGGTCTGCTCATTGAACACGAAGGCGCGGTTGCTAGGGATGGTGCGCGGCATGACGCGCGTGGAGGTGGACACCTTTCCGGCATCGGTCGCGCTGGCTCGCTCGTTGAAAGAAGAAGCGGCAACGCGGGCGATTCTGCTGGAATGCGCGGGCGCGTTCTCACCGCGACTAGAAGAACGCAACGTCGACGAGCGCAGCGGGGACACAGCCTTCGTTTGCGGAATCGATATTGTGGGAACGCGGAGCTTGTTCGGGCCGCCGGAGACGCTGGCACGGAGGCTGGTGGAGCGTGTGCGCGCCGTGGGCATGCGCGCCAGCGTGACGGTAAGCAGCAATCTTTATGCGGCCGTATGCATGGCGAGGGGTTTGCCGCCGAGCGTAACCGTGAAGGTGATTCCGCAGGGCGAGGAAGCAGCGGCATTGGCGGAGCTGCCCTGCGCGGTTCTGGATCTTACGGCGGAACAGGCGGAGACCTTTGCCGCGTCGGGCCTGCGCACGCTGGGCATGCTGGCCGCGCTGCCGGAAAAGGACCTGGTTGCGCGTATGGGGCAGGAGGGCCGTCGGCTTTGGCAACTGGCGCGCGGCGAGCGAACGCATCTGTTTCAGCCGGTCGAACCACCACTGGCGCTGGCAGAGCAAATGGAACTCGATTCTCCCGTGGAGCTGCTGGACTCGCTGCTGTTTGTCGCCGCAGCCATGCTCGATCAGCTCATCGTGCGGGCCAATGCGCGCATGGTTGCGCTGGCCGCAGTCACCATCATACTCACGCTCGACGGCGGCGGCACGCACGCGCGCACGGTGCGGCCAGCGTTGCCGACCAACGACAAGCAGCTCTGGATCAAGCTGCTGCATTTGGATCTGGAAGCGCATCCGCCGCCGTCTTCTGTGCTTGCAGTCGCGCTCGATGCGGAGCCGGGAGCGACCAGCAAGGTGCAGCTTGGGCTGTTCTCGCCGCAACTGCCCGAGGCCTCGCGGCTCGACGTTACGCTGGCGCGCATCCGCGCCGTGGTAGGCGAGGAGAATGTGGGCCACGCGGCGCTCCTGGACACGCACGCGCCCGAAGCATTCAGAATCGAGGCGTTCCGCATCAAAGCGTTTCGCGCGACGGAGAGCGCTGCGGAGACAACTGCGTCGTCGGAGTTGCGTGCCGCAGCGCGGCAACTGCGGCCGGCAGAGAACGTAGCCGTCACGCTCGAAGCGCAAAGGCCGGCGCAGTTCTATTTTCGCGGGCAAAGCTACAGAGTGGATCGCGCCTACGGCCCATGGCTCGCCTGTGGCGACTGGTGGCAACCAACCTTGTGGGGTCACGAGCAGTGGGACATTGTGGCGCGGGCTGCGGACAATTCCCTGCTCTGCTGCTGTCTCGTCCGCGACCGGATGCACGGCGGTTGGCAGATGGCGGCGCTCTATGACTGAGCGCTACATCGAGCTGCACGCGACCAGCGCCTTCAGTTTTCTTGAAGCTGGCTCGCAGCCGGAGGCGTTGATCGAACGCGCGGCCGAGTTGGAGATACCGGCCATGGCCATTGCCGATCGCAACGGCGTGTATGGCGCGGCACGCTTCCACACCAGCGGCCAGAGAAGCGGCGTGCGCGCACATATCGGCGCGGAGGTTGCGGTCAAGAGCTTTGGCGAGCGGCTGAAACCTCCGGCATGGCTGCCGCACCAGTGCGCGCCGGAGCCGGCACGCGCGACTCTGTTGTGCGAAACGCGCCAGGGCTACCAGAATCTCTGCCAGTTGATCACGCAATTCAAGATGCGTGAGTCGACCAAACAGGAGGGCGCGGCAAACTTCGGCGATTTAGAGCAATACGCATCCGGCCTCGTGTGCCTGACGGGCGGAGACGAGGGCGCGCTGGCTGCGGCGCTCATGAGCGGCGGCGAAGAGGCCGGGCGCAAAGTTGTGGAGCGGCTGACGCACATCTTCGGCGGCAGAAATGTCTACGTCGAAGTGCAGAGGCACCGGGAGCGCGAGGAAGAATGGCGAAATCAGGCGGCGATGCGCATTGCCCATGCGTTGCAGTTGCCGGTGCTGGCCACAAACGGCGTGCGTTACGCCAAAGCGTACGACCGGGAGATCCTGGACCTGTTTACCGCGATCCGCAACCATACGGAACTGGACCGCGCGGGACGGCTGCTGGCCATGAACAGCGAGCGGCATCTGCGCACGGCGCGCGAGATGACGGCGCTGTTTCGCGATGTGCGCGGAGCGATCGACAACACTCTGGAACTTTCGTCGCGGCTCGCGTTCGGGCTGAACGACCTGGGCTACGAGTTTCCGCGCTATCCCGTGCCTGACGGCGAAACCATGATGAGCTTTCTGCGCAAACGTGTCGCCGAGGGGGCAGAACGGCGCTACGGACCGAAAAACGATCCCAATCTGATGGAGCGCGCGAAAAAGCAGGTCGAACACGAGCTGGCGCTGATCGGAAAGCTGGGTTTCGAAGGTTATTTTCTGATCGTCTGGGACATTGTGCAGTTCGCAAAGCGCAACGGCATCCTGGTGCAGGGACGCGGTAGCGCGGCGAACTCGGCCGTGTGCTACGCGCTTGAGATTACGGCCATCGATCCGGTGGGAATGGAGCTGCTGTTCGAGCGTTTCCTGAGCGAAAGCCGCGGCGAGTGGCCGGACATCGATCTCGATCTGCCCTCGAAGTCGCAACGGGAGCAGGCCATCCAATATGTGTACCAGCGCTACGGCGAATTGGGCGCGGCGATGACGGCCAATGTCATCACGTATCGCGGCAAGTCAGCGGCGCGCGAGACGGGCAAAGCGCTGGGGTTCGATGAGGAGTCGCTGGGCCGGCTGGCAAACCTGGTGAGCCACTGGGAGTGGCGCGGCGAGAACGATACCATGGCGCACTCCTTCAGGAACGCGGGCTTCGACATCCGGCATCCGCGCATCGCCAAGTATCTTGAGCTGTGCATGCGCATTCAGGATCTGCCCCGTCACCTCGGCCAGCACTCGGGCGGCATGGTCATCTGCCAGGGCCAGCTCAATCACATAATCCCTCTGGAACGCGCGTCGATGCCGGGCCGCACCGTGGTGCAGTGGGACAAGGAGGACTGCGCAGACCTCGGCATTATCAAAGTGGATCTGCTGGGCCTGGGCATGATGGCCGTGCTCAAAGATTGCCTGGAGCTGATTCCCGAGCATTACGGCGAACGCGTGGACCTGGCGCAGTTGCCGGAGGACGAGGAAATCTATCGCGTGCTGCAGAAGGCCGATACGGTGGGCATGTTCCAGATCGAGAGCCGCGCGCAGATGGCTTCGCTGCCGCGCAATTACCCTGACCGCTTTTACGATCTCGTGGTGCAGGTGGCCATCATCCGGCCGGGACCGATTGTCGGCCAGATGATGCATCCATATATGAGGCGCAGGCAGAAGAAGGAGCCGGTCACGTATCCGCATCCGTCGCTCGAACCGGTTTTGCGGCGCACGCTGGGCGTGCCGCTGTTTCAGGAGCAGTTGCTACGGATTGCCATGACGGTGGCGAACTTCACGGGCGCCGAGGCCGAGGAGCTGCGGCGCGCGGTTGGTATGCGGCGCTCGTGGGAGCGAATGAAGAATCTGGAATCCAAGCTGCGCGTGGGCATGACGGCCAACGGCATCGACGTGAAGACGCAAGACACGATTGTGCAGCACATCAGTTCGTTTGCACTGTACGGATTTCCGGAGTCGCACGCGGCCAGCTTTGCCCTGATTGCCTATGCATCGGCCTACTTCAAGGTGAAATTTCTGGCCGCGTTCACCTGCGCCATTCTGAACAACCAACCGATGGGTTTCTACTCGCCGGCCGTGCTGGTAAAGGACGCGCAGCGGCATGGGCTGCGCGTTAAACCCATCGATATTCAGGTGTCAGCGTGGGAATGTACGGTGGAGCATGAGCCGGATGGGGCGCTCTCGCTGCGCATGGGGCTGGGTTATGCGAAGGGAATGCGGAAGCAGGCTGCGGAAGCGTTGCTTGCTGCGCGCGTGCAGGATGGCCCATTCCGTTCCGCGGACGATCTGGCATTGCGCGTGCCGGAACTCAACCGCAAGGAGCTTTCCCTGCTGGCGCGGATCGGCGCATTGAATCAAATTGATGAGATTGCGCACCGGCGCGATGCGCTTTGGCAGGTGGAGTGGGCGGGACGGCCGGAGGGTCCGCTGCTGATCCAAAAGAATCTGCGCGAGGACGATCGCAGCCTGCCGCTCGACCAAATGACCGTAGAAGAGCGGCTGGTGGCCGACTATGCGGGCACTGGCCTGACGGTGGGCAAGCATCCCATGCACTACCGGCGTGCCGAACTCCGCGCACAGGGCATTTTATCTGCAGAGGATTTGCGTCATTGCCGCAACGGCGTGCTGGTGCGCGCGGCGGGCTGCGTCATCGCGCGCCAGCGGCCGGGAACAGCGAAGGGCTTCATTTTTATCTCCATGGAAGATGAGACGGGAATCGCCAACGTGATCGTGACGCCGGATGTTTATGAACAGAACCGCCTGGTGGTGACGCGGAGCAAGTTTCTTCTTGTCGAAGGGGCGCTGCAGAATCAGGATGGCGTGATTCACGTGAAGGCCACGCGGCTGGCGACCCTCACAAACGGCGGCCTGGAATTGCGATCGCACGACTTTCACTAAGGCAAAGGCTCACCACACTACAATCGCTTCCACATTTCCGTGGCAGCGGCGCGGGATTTGGCCATCACTTCCTGCTCGTCGAGGGCGAGCAACTGCCTCGAGTCCATGACGATCTGGCCGCCAATGAGGACCGTCTCGACAGCGCCTCCAGTGAATCCAAAATGAATGTGGCCATTGAGATTGGCCGCGTTCATCGGCGTGGGCGGGTCGTAGTTCACCAAAATGATGTCGGCGTGCGCGCCGGAAACCAACTTGCCAACGGGGCGGCCGAAGCATTCCGTGGCGATCCTGGCATTTTCGTGGAAGAGCATCTGCGGAGGCTCGGCCCAGGCGACGCGCGGATCGCCTGCGTGATGTTTTTGCAGCAGATTGGCGGCCTTCATCGACTCGAACATGTCCGCGGTGTAACCGTCTGTGCCCAGGCCCACATGAACGCCACGCCGCAGCATCTCCAGAACCGGCGCGCATCCCACTGCGTTGCCCATGTTGGACTGCGGATTGTGGATCACGTTGGTCCGGCTTGAGCTCAGCTCATCGATGTCGTGAGGTTCGACGTGGATGCAGTGCGCCAGCAGAGTTGTGGCCTTCAGAACGCCGAAATAGTTCCAGCGCTGGACAATACTCATGTCGTACTCTCGCCGGCAGCTCTCCGCGTCCGATGCCGCCTCCGCGGTGTGCACGTGAAAGCCCGCGCCAAGACCCGCCGCCACCTGGCCGCATTGGGCAAGCGTCTCGTCGCTGAGCGTGAACGACGCGTGCATCCCGAAAAGTCCGCGCAACCGGTCGTCGCCTGCGTCCTTGCAGTACTGAAGAAACGTACGATTCTCCTCAATGCCCTGCTGCGCGACTTCGGCGCCATCGCGGTCGGAGACTTCGTAGCAAAGGCAACTGCGCAGGCTGGTTTGGCGGGCGGCATCGGCAATGCGGAACAGGCTGCCGGGCACCGCGCCGGGGCTGGCATGGTGATCGAAGATGGTGGTGACGCCGTTGCGGATCGAGGCGATCATGCCCACCATCGCGCTCCAGTAGACGTCTTCGAGCGTGAGAGCTTTGTCGAGCCGCCACCACAGCCGCTCCAGAATCTGAGAGAAGCTGACGGGCGCGTCGTCTTTCAGGCCCATGCCGCGGGCAAAGGCGCTGTAGAGATGCGTGTGCGTGTTGATCAGGCCGGGCATGATCACACGGCCGTGCGCATTGATGAATTTTGCGCCGGGATGGGCGGCCTGCAACTGGGCAGTCGGACCGACAGCCGCGATCAGGCCGTCACGAATCGCGACGCAACCGTTGTCCAGGAAGGGCTGGCGGTCGTCGTGCGTGATCAGGCGACCGTTGCCGACCAGCAAATGTGCAGACTGCTCCCCAAGTTTCTCCATCGTGCAATGGATTCTAGCCAAACCAGTTGCCCAAGTGTTGTGATTCAAATCACATTGAGGCGGGGGCGTACTGAAGGACAATCAATCTACGCGTGGCCGCGGGCGATTTCCCTTAATTGGCTGCCGCTGCGGCCACATGCAGAATTCGACTTTGATGGCGGGATGCCGGGCTCCATCGACTGGCATTCGGAACCTCGGTTGAACGGAAAGCACGATGGCAAATCTTCAAGTCAACGTTTGCGGGCTGGAGTTCAGGAATCCCATTCTGCCGGCGGCGGGACCTCCGTCGAAGGACGGCGCCACGTTGCAGGCCGCTGCCAACGGCGGTGCGGGTGGACTGGTGACCAAGACCATTTCTGTGCAGCCGGCCGAGGTGCCGCGGCCCTGCATGGCCGAGATTCGCGGCGGATTTCTGAATACCGAGCTGTGGTCGGAGTTGTCGAAAGAGCAGTGGATCGAAAAGGAGTATCCGCTGGTGCGAGCCGCAGGCCTGCCCGTTATTGTGGGGCTGGGCTACACGGCCGCGCAGATTCGCGAGTTGGCGCCGCTGGTCAGGCCGTTTGCCGATGCCCTGGAACTCTCCACGCATTACGTGGGCAACAACATCACTCCTATTATTGATGCGCTGTGCGCGGCCAAGGAAGCCGTGGACGTGCCGGTGTTCATGAAGCTGAGTCCGCACCCCAATATTCAGGAGATCGCCCTCGCGCTCGAAGACGCCGGCGCGGATGCGCTGGTGATGATTAATTCCTTCGGGCCGTGCCTGGGCATCGATCTTGAAACCGGGCTGCCGCTGATGGGCAGCAAGGAAGGCTTCGGATGGCTTTCCGGCGCGGCCATCAAACCTTTGGCATTGCGTTGCGTGTACGACGCGGCGCGCGTGGTAAAGATTCCCATTATCGGCGTGGGCGGCGTCAGCAATGGCCGCGATGCCGCGGAAATGCTGATGGCCGGCGCTTCGGCGGTCCAGGTTTGCACGGAGGCGATTCTGCGCGGGCCCACGGTCTACGCAAAGATCGCAGGCGAGCTGAACAAGTTTCTCGACGAGCACGGCTATGCCTCGGTAGACGAGATTCGGGGCCTGACGGCGCGGCTCATGCGCCAGCGCGGAGCGCCGCACTCTGACGGCCCGCCCGAGGTGAATATGGAGCGCTGCTCGCTGTGCGGGATCTGCGAAAAGAGCTGCCCGTACGGCGCCATTCACGCGAACAAGGAAGCGAAGATCCTCGAGATCGACGAGGAGAAGTGTTTTCATTGCGGGCTGTGCGTAACGCGCTGCAAACTGCGGGCAATGACTATGGAGCTGTAACGCCGATTCGGCACGCAGCCGGGATACGCATAGGTGGGGAGAAGCGGATGCACGCTCACAGAATTCAATTCGTGACCGGCCTCAAATGCATTCACTGCGGGCGCAGGTACGCAACGGAAGAGGTTGAAACCTACTGCCCTGCCTGCGGCTATCACGACGGCATTCTGGACGTGCAGTACGACTACGAGGCGGCGCGCGAGGAAATTAATGCCAAGGCGCTCGCGGGCAATCGAGAACTCTCCATGTGGCGCTATCTGCCGCTGCTGCCGGTCTCGTCGCCGGACCTGATCCCACACATGCAGGTGGGATGGACGCCGCTTTACGAAGCGCCGCGCCTGGCCAGAGAGTTGGGCGTTGCACGCTGCTGGGTCAAGGATGAGGGCCGCAATCCGACGGCATCGTTCAAGGATCGCGCCAGCGCCGTGGGCGTGGTGAAGGCCCTCGAAAAAGGCGCCGCGCAGATTACATGCGCTTCCACCGGCAACGCGGCTTCGTCGCTGGCGGGATTTGCCGCGGCAGCGGGGATTCCGGCAACCATTTTTGTTCCCGCGCGCGCGCCCCAGGCAAAGGTTGCGCAACTGCTGGTGTACGGCGCACGCGTCTTCTCCGTCGAGGGCACGTACGACGAAGCGTGGGAACTCTGCATGAAGGCCAGCGCGGAGTTTGGCTGGTACAACCGCAACTGCGCTATCAATCCCTATCTCATCGAGGGCAAGAAGACAGTCTCTTTTGAACTAGCCGAGCAGTTCTCAAGGCTCACGCCGGGCCGTGCGCCGGATTGGGTTGTGGTTTCCGTTGGCGATGGATGCACCATTGGCGGCGTGTGGCAGGGGTTGAAGGAGATGCACCACATGGGCATTCTTCCCCGCCTGCCGCGCATTCTGGGCGTGCAGGCCGAAGGCTGCCAGCCATTCGTTACTGCGTGGCGCGAGCGCAGCAGCCTCACACCGTGCGCAGCCAACACGCTTGCGGATTCCATTGCCGTGGGTCATCCGCGCAACTTCGCCAAAGGCATGCGCGCGGTCACCGAGTCGGGTGGCGCGTTTGTTGCCGTTTCGGACGAGGAGATTCTGGAGTCGATCACACTGATGGCGCGCAAGGCAGGCGTCTTTGGCGAGCCGGCGGGCGTGGCCGGAGCGGCTGGCGTACGCCGGGCAGTCTCGACAGGCATTATTGGCCACAGCGAAAATGTAGCCCTGGTGATGACCGGCAACGGCTTGAAAGATATTCAGAGCGCCATTCGCGCAGCGGGGCACGCCATCAGCGTGAAGCCCGCAATCGACGAAGTGCGCGAAGCTGTGCTGGCGGCGGACGCCAGTTGATGTTTTGAGTTAGAAACGAAAGAGGAAAAGTTCGATGGCAAAGATTCCCTTTGGTCCAAGTTATAACGAAATGCTCGATCCGGGCCTGGTCGATAAGGATGTGCGCGCGAAAGCTCTCGCGGCCTTGCACGAAAATGAGCTGGACCCGATCAATTTATTCAATATCACCTGGAAGGACGCGGCCAACAAGGTGCGCAAGGTGGTGCTGCCGCCCGCGCTCACAGGCGTCGACGCCAATGTGGTGGTGATGTTGGGCAGCGGATTCCCTTCCGGCTCGCACAAGGTCGGCCCCGCGTACAGCACGTTGATCGAAGGTCTGGTCGATGGCGAGATCGTCCCTGGCGAGCATACGATTCTCGGCCCCTCGACAGGCAACTTCGGCATCGGCACCGCTTACATTTCCAAGCTGCTCGGATTCAGGGCCATCGTGATCATGCCCGACAACATGAGCAAGGAGCGTTACGCGCGCATTCAGAAGTATGGCGGCGAACTGGAGCTGACGCCGGGGTCGGAGTCGGACGTTATTCTGACGCTCGAAAAAACGCGCGAGCTGATGAAGAACCCCAAGAACAAGGCGCTGGCGCAGTTCGAGCTCTTCCCGAATTATCGTTTCCATCGTCATGTGACCGGCGGCAGCGCGATTGACGCCGTAAAAGGCGTGGGCAACGGACGCATCGCTGGATTTACGTCAGCGCCGGGCTCGGCAGGAACGATTGCGGCCGGAGATCAGATCAAAGCTGCGTTTCCTGAGGCGAAAGTCGCCGCACTGGAGCCGTATGAATGCTCGACCCTCGCGAACGGCGGCTGCGGGCAGCATCGCATCGAGGGCATCGGCGACAAAATGTGCACGCTGATTCACAACGTGCTTAACACCGACTTCGTGATCCTGATCAAGGACGAGGAAACCGTGCAGGGCGTGAAAATCTTCCACGACGGCGCGGAGTCTTTGGAGAAACTGGGTGTCGCGCGCGAAGTTGCGCACAGCCTACGCGATTTGTTCGGGCCTTCCGGGATCTGCAACGTGCTGGGCGCGATCAAGCTGGCGAAATATCTGCGCCTGGGGCCGGGCGACAACGTGGTCACCGTGGCGACGGACGGAATCGATCGCTATTTGTCCGTACTCGAAGAGATGAACCATCGCTATCTCGATCTGGCGGCGCCGGTTTTGGACCGCTGGGCGCACGACATTTTCCTCGGCGCGTCGACCGACCACGTTTTCGATTTCCGCACGCCGGAGATGAAGGAGCGGCTCTTCAAACAGAAGGAAAACGACTGGTTGAAGTTCGGCTACACGAAGGAATTTCTCGACTCGATGCGCAGCCAGAGCTTCTGGGACGCGCAGTACGCCAAGGTGCAGGACTACGACCAGAAGATCTGCGCTTTGCGGCCACAAGTGGCTGAGGAACAGGTGGCATGTTCCAGTTCACGCTGAACGGAAAAGACGTCGCGGTTGAAGCGGACAAGAATCTGCTGGAATACTTGCGTGCCGACGCGCGCATGACTTCAGTGAAAGACGGCTGCGCGGAAGGCGTCTGCGGCACCTGCTCCGTGATCGTGAATGGGAAAGCGGTGCGCGCGTGCACGCTCACCACGGCCAAAGTCCACGGCAAATCGGTGACCACAAGCGAAGGCCTCTCGGCGCGCGAGCGCGACGTGTATGCGTGGGCCTTCGGCGAAGTGGGCGCGGTGCAATGCGGATTCTGCATGCCCGGCATGTTGATCAGCGCGAAGGCTCTGCTGGACGCCAATCCCGCTCCCACCGCGGCCGAAGTAAAATCCGCCATTCGCTACAATCTGTGCCGCTGCACGGGCTACACGAAGGTGGAGCGCGCCATTCAATTGGCCGCGAAGGCGCTCGGCAACGGCGGGGCGCATGAGACGGATTCCACGACAGGGCGCGTGGGCGAACGCTTGCTGCGGCCGGACGCGCACGAAAAGTTGCTGGGAAGCGGCGAGTTTGTCGACGACATGCTGGCGCCGGGAATGCTGCATGGCGCGGTGCTGCGCGCAAAGTTTCCGCGCGCATTGGTCAAGAAAATCGACGTTGCGGCCGCGCGAGCATTTCCCGGCGTGGAAGTTGTGCTCACGGCCAAGGACGTTCCCGGCGAGAGACTGATTGGCCATGTGGTCTACGACTGGCCGGTGATGATTGCCGAAGGCGAAGAGACGCGCTACGTGGGCGACGCCCTGGCCGTGCTGGCTGCAACCACCGCAGAAGCGGCGCGCCGGGCCGTTGAGCTGATTCACGTCGAGTACGAAGAACGCGAGCCGCTGCTCTCGCCCGCGGCGGCGCTGGCCGAAGACGCACCCAGCCTGCACCCTAAAGGAAATGTGTTGTCCACGACGGCGCTGAAGCGCGGCGACGCGGAGCGCGCTATTGCTGAAGCGAAGCATGTGGTAACGCATCACTACTCGTTGCCGTGCCAGGAGCACGCGTTTCTCGAGCCGGAGAGCGCGCTGGCCGTGCCCACGCAGTGCGGATCCCTGACGGTGTACACGGCGGGGCAAAGCGTCTACGACGATCATCGCGAGATTGTGCGCATGCTCGGCGTCGCGGGCGAAAAGGTGCGCGTCATCAGCAAATTTGTCGGCGGTGGGTTTGGCGGCAAGGAAGATATGTCGGTGCAGCATCACGCGGCGCTGCTGGCCTGGCATAGTGGACGGCCGGTAAAGCTAACGCTGAGCCGCAACGAAAGTCTGCGCGTGCATCCGAAGCGCCATCCCATGGAGATCGATTGCACCACGGCATGCGACGAGAACGGCAAGTTGACGGCTGCGCGCGTGCGCCTTGTGGCCGATACCGGCGCCTATGCCTCGCTGGGCGGGCCGGTGCTGCAACGCGCCTGCACGCACGCCGCGGGGCCCTATCAAATTGACAATGTGGACATCGAAGGCCGCGCCGTTTACACCAACAACATTCCTTCAGGCGCGATGCGCGGCTTTGGCGTGACGCAAACCTGCTTCGCCATGGAGAGCAATTTGAACCTGCTCGCCGCGCAGGTCGGAATTTCTCCATGGGAAATGCGCTTTCGCAACGCCATTGAACCGGGTGGCGTGCTCTCGAACGGCCAGATCGCCGACGAAGGCACGGCGCTGAAAGAAACGCTGCTGGCCGTCAAAGACGTAATTGATGCGCATCCCGACGCGGGCATCGCTTGCGCCTTCAAGAACACGGGCAAGGGCGTGGGCGTGAAGGATGTGGGGCGCGTGAAGCTGAAAGTCGAAAACGGGCGCGTGGTGATCTGCACCAGCGCGGCCTGCATGGGACAAGGCATTGCCACGGTAGTGCTGCAGATTGTGGCCGAGGCGACGGGACTCGACCAGTCTCTGCTCGCGGTGCACGCGCCGGATACCGACGTGACACCTGACAGCGGCACGAGCACGGCGTCGCGGCAGACAACCGTCACCGGCGAAGCGGCGCGGCGAGCGGCAACTGTGCTCCAGCAGGAGCTAAGTCATCGCGCACTTGCTGAACTCGAGGGCGAGACGTTCTACGGCGAATTCGATTGCGTGACCGACCCCATGACGAGCGACAAGCCGAACCGCGTGAGCCATGTTGCGTATGGATACGCGACCCAGGTTGTGCTTCTCGATGAGGCAGGGAAAGTTGAGAAGGTTGTCGCGGCGCATGATGTGGGCCGGGCCATCAATCCCAGCGGCGTCGAAGGACAGATTGAGGGCGGAGTGGTGATGGGGATGGGCTATGCGCTGACCGAGGAGTTTGCCGTGCGCAATGGAGCGCCGGCCGTGACCTACGGCACCATCGGCCTGCTGCGCTCCACGCAAACGCCCCAGATCGAGTGCCGCATTATCGAAAAAAACCAATCGGAACTGGCGTATGGAGCCAAGGGCGTGGGAGAGATTGTGATGATCCCCACTGCGCCGGCGATTGCGTGCGCCTATTGGCAACGCGACGGCAAGCTGCGCACCAGTCTGCCCATGAAGGAAACGCCTTACAGCCGCAGCCGCGTGAAGGAAGGAGCCTCGCAGTGATGCCGGCCGAAAAACTCCAAGTCGGAATCCGCTTCAGGAAACACCCGGTGCGTCCGGAAAACGCACCCCAAACTCTCACCGAACGAGCAGCCTCAAGGGCCGCTGACTGAGGATGAACATGACTACTAAGACTACGATTGACTCCGCCATTTTAATCGCCGCCGCCAACGCGCTGGAGGGGGACATGGTCCGTTTTCTGCGCGACCTGGTCGCCATTCCCGGCGAAAGTTCTCACGAAGGTCCTGTGATTCAGCGCATCAAGCAGGAGATGGAACGCGTGGGCTTCGACGAGGTCCGCATTGATGCCATGGGCAACGTGCTGGGACGCATCGGCTCAGGCAAACACGTGATCATGATGGACGCGCACACCGACACCGTCGGTATTGGCGATCCCAAGGAATGGTCCTGGGATCCGTACCAGGGCAAGGTGGAGGATGGTTTTATCTACGGACGCGGCTCCAGCGATCAGCGCGGGGGCATGGCCAGCATGGTTTACGCGGGCAAGATGATCAAGGACTTGGGACTGGAAGGCGACTACACGTTGTGGGTTGTGGGCTCGGTGCAGGAAGAAGACTGCGACGGCTTGCCGTGGGTCTACATTCTCAAGGAAGACGGTATCCGGCCGGAGTGCGTGGTGCTCACGGAGCCAACCAATCTGCGCGTTTACCGCGGACATCGCGGGCGCATGGAGATTGAGGTGCACTTGCGCGGACGTTCGTGCCACGCCAGCGCGCCGGAGCGCGGCGACAATCCGATTTACAAGATGGTCCCGCTGATCGCGCAGATCGAGGAGTTGAACACGCGTTTGCGCGACGATGCATTTCTCGGCAAGGGCACGATCGCCGTCACCGAGATTCGCTCCATGTCTCCGTCGCTCTGCGCGGTGCCCGGCGCATGCTCCATCCATCTCGACCGGCGGCTGACCGCGGGGGAGACGCTCGAAAGCGCGGTCGCCGAGGTGAAAGCGCTGCCGGCGGCGCAAGGCGCGGAGGTCGAGGTGTTGAACTACGAGACGCCCAGCTATACCGGCCTCACCTATCCGATGCAGAAGTACTATCCAACGTGGGTGCTTGAAGAAGACCATTGGCTGGTGCGCTCGGCCGTTGCCGCGTATCGCACGCTGTACAACGCCGATCCAGTTGTGGACAAGTGGGTCTTCAGCACGAACGGCGTCGGCTCGATGGGAATTATGGGCGTGCCGTCCATCGGCTTCGGTCCCGGTGAAGAAGACGTCGCGCATAGTGTTAACGAACGCGTCCCGATCCGCCACTTGGTGGAAGCGGCGCAGTTCTATGCTGCCTTCCCCCTGGCGTACGTCGCCACGCTGAAAGGCTCGAAGGGCTGAGCTGGGGGGGAACTTTTGTCAACTCGGCAGGTTTTGAGGAAGAGGTGTGCATTGGAAACGAGAAAGGCGCTGTTGAAAGGCAAGGACTACATCACTACGGAAGAATACCGCGAAGCAGAGATCGAAATCCTGCTCGACGTATCCGCCGATTTGAAGCGTAAGTTCAAGAGTCGCGTTCCGCATCGCTATTTGCCCGATAAAACCATCTTTCTGATGTTCTTCGACAAGTCCACGCGCACGCGTAACTCGTTCGAGGCGGGAATCACGCAGCTTGGCGGCCACGCCCATTTTTTGACCTCCGATGTAATGCAAGTCTCCCATGGAGAAAGCGCGAAGGACACAGGAATCATTCTCTCCCGCTACGGACACGCCATCGCCATCCGTCACGACCTGATTCCGGGCGAGGGCAACGCGTACATGCGCGAAGTTGCGCGCTGGGCGGATGTGCCGGTGATCAATATGCAGTGCGACGTCGACCATCCCTGCCAGACGCTGGCCGACCTCATGACTATCCGCGAGAAACTTGGACGCAACCTCCGCGGACGCAAGCTGGCGGTAACGTGGGCGTACGCGCCGAGCTACGCCAAGCCGCTCAGCGTGCCGCAAGGATTGATCATGTTGATGCCGCGCTTCGGACTGGACGTTGTGCTGGCGCATCCACCCGAGTACGCGCTGATGCCGCAGACGGTCGAGGCGGCGCGAGAGAACGCGCGGCGCGCCGGAACTAAGTTCGAGATCGTGGATAACATGGACGACGCGTTTCGCAACGCCGACATCGTCATTCCCAAGAGTTGGGGCTGTCTCGACACCATGGGAACGAACCCCAAGGAGTCCCTGCGGATCGCTGAGAGATACCGGCACTGGATTTGCAACGGCGAGCGCATGAAATTGGCTGCGGAAAATGCTCTGTACATGCATCCGCTGCCCGCCGATCGGGGCAACGAGGTGACGGACGAGGTTATCGATGGCCCGCACTCTGTGGTGTACGACGAAGCGGAAAACCGCCTGCACACTGCCAAGGCCATCATGGCACTGACCATGTCGGACCAAGAAATTGTTTATGATATGATAGGCTCTTAAGCGAGAGGTGCTGCCTATGAGGTCTTACACGCAGGATGAGCTTAGTGCTATCTGGCAACAACTTAAGGACGGAACAGAACCCGATGAAGCTTTAGTTTTTCGGGCTAGCATCAGGACCGACGCAGAAGCGGAACAGACGCTGACGCTCTCCACAGTTCCGAGGAAATTTAACGATTTTGATAACGACAGCATAGAGAGGTATTACACCCGCAAACGTGCGAAAGAAGAGGTGGCGTGGGGGATGTGGGAACCCTATTCCCCCGCATGACCCTTGTTAGGCTTTCAGTTCGATACACCGAACAATGAGGAGCGGTGAAGGACAAGGGAATCGAATCGGGGAGATAAAGCCGGAGGATTCGCAATGATCTACCGAAAAGCAATCCAGCGCACGGTCTTTTTGGCGGTCGTGGTGCTTACCATCCGAGCTTATGCTGAGAACAGAAGCGTCGAGATTAGCGGAAAATGTCTCCCTGGCAGCCATGCTGCGTACCGAGCGCCAGGCATCGACTTGACAGACCGGCCGCTTTCTTGCAATTTGGCCACCTTTGATTTTTTCGACACCCCCACGCCACGCACGGTGATCAATTTTTCGCAGAAAGGATCTGCATATTTTCCACTTATCGCCTTCGATGGCCCGGTAGTGACTCGCCGCCCCGGGAATACCGCAACAACGATGCCAGTAACGTTCGTCAATTTCCGCTTTTTCCCGCCTGGAGCAGTACTGCACGGGGTCGGAGGGTGCAAGCTCTCTTTTGAAAACGAGAGCTTGTCGGAAATCGATTGCAATGCGGATATGAATTACGGGGGCATGCAAATTGCCACAAAAATGTCTTTCAGCGTGGCTCCCCATCAAGACTTTCCAATAACCCTTCCCCCTCCTCCTAAGACAACTCAGGAACTGGAGAGGGAAGTTGGGCATGAATGGATGAAATCCGCCCCCGCATTTTGCCGGTCAGAGTCCTATAGCAATTTGACACCGAAACAAATAGCAATATGCAACGAGGTTGCTTTCCGTTCAACCTCGAAGAATTGGGAGAACGTCAAAGCATCGAATGGACAAGTTTACGAAGTGGCTCTGGATACTATCAATCACAATCTTTCCGGTCTACGCACAAATCTCCTTGCAGCATCAGTGCAAGTGTATGAGAACCAGGGTGAACCGTTCAACCTAAACAACGTGATTACTTTTTATTTTGACTGTCATGATCACTTCCAAACCTTTCACGAAGGTTGGTCTCCAGTCTCCTATGCGCCCCCTCTCTCTGTAGTTGGCCGGATCGCTTCTATCGCTTGCAATAAATCGGCGCAGTAAAGCAAAAGCAGGAGGGCTGGTTCTCCTCTATCCTTCTCTAAAAACACGGTAGGGCATACTCACATGGCAGGTTTTGAAACGTGTAAAGGCGGTTTCCAGCTTAAGACCATGACCGAAACGCTTGTGATTGCCCTGGGCGGCAACGCCATTACGAGGCCCGGCGAATCCGGGGCTATTCCCTTGCAGTTTGCTCACACCGCGGAGACGCTTGAACATCTCAAGCCTCTGTTCCACTCCGGTTCACGGATTGCCATCACTCACGGCAGCGGACCGCAGATCGGCAACATCCTGATTCGCGTCGAGGAGGGCGAACGGCGCGTTCCGCACTTGCCGCTCGACACTTGCGACGCCGATTGCCAGGGCGGCATGGGCTACATGATCCAGCGGCTAGCTTGCGAGTTGTTCCGCCGCGAGGGAATCAAGCGCGAAGCCGCTACGCTGATCACCCAGGTGCTCGTGGATCGCGACGACCCCGACTTCCAGCATCCCACGAAACCGATCGGGTCAATCTATGACGCCAACCAGCTGGCTGGCATTCGCAGCGACAGGCCAGACTGGATCATGCGCGAAGTCTCGCCAGGTGCCTACCGTCGCGTTGTGCCTTCGCCCCGCCCGTTGCGAATTCTGGAGGCCGAAGCGATCTCGTCGCTGCTTGACGCCGGCGTGGTCGTGATCGCCTGCGGAGGCGGGGGCATTCCCGTGGCATGGGAAGACGATCGTTTGGTGGGCGTGGAAGCCGTTGTCGACAAGGACCTGGCTTCAAGCATGCTGGCGACGCACGTGCGCGCTCGCAAGCTCATCATTGTCACTTCGGTTGATCGCGTAGCGCTCGACTATGGCCGGCCCAGCCAGCATTGGCTCGACTCGATCACCATGGACCAGGCGCGCCAGCATTTAGCCGCAGGCCAATTCCCCCCAGGGTCGATGGGGCCGAAAATCCAGGCGGCAATCGACTTCCTCGAGCACGGAGGCGAGGAGTGCATCATCACTTCCGTGGAGAACGTAGCGAATGCAGTAATCGGCAATGGCGGTACGCACATCGTCGCCCCCTGGCGCAGGACTTCCCTGGATTTCGCCGAAGTTCGCGAAGGCGCGGGATGATTCTGACGAACGCACGAATCCGATTCATAGCTGACACGCTTTAAGCAATCCTCATCCTGCATTCCGCTCAGAGCAGAATTCAAAACGCTGCAGGCGGCTCACACAGCAATCACGGGCTGGTTTGCATCTAAAGAGTAGACTCCGCTGAAGGGCTCGATTGAGGGTCCGAAACACACCTGCGAAGCCATAGTTGAAGCCAAATTCAGTGGAACACCGGGCAGCCAGGAGGGAGACCGGTCCCACCCTGCGCGCACTCTTGTTAGATTTGTTGACCAGGAGGCCGGTAGATGGACCGAAAATGCCCGGCTGCAACTATTTGCGGGGTGGTTTCGTCCATCAAATACCGTGCTCGCGCAAGGTAGGGTGAGTTGTGGGAAATCGCACTCCGGTCTCGCCATTCCGCCCTGAAACCGGGCCTAATGCCGACCATCGCTCGTGTTTTCAGTGATCCGGCACACCGCATGCCGGGACGATAGATGGTAGCTTCTACATTCCATTTTGCGTATGAGAAAATGTTTCTGACAATCCGAATGTTTTGAAAACTGACATTCGAGAAGAAGAAGACGATGGACCAGCCTTTGTCTGTTTCGCACTCTGCCTCGGGGCTTGAGCCCGCCAATTCCGAAAAAAAGCGCCGCCACCGCTGGATTTGGGCAATCATCCTGCTCCTGTTCGGACTCCTGTTTTACTGGGTGTACAGGCAGCATAGCGCCAGTACGGCTGCACCTGCCGGGGGCAGCAACCGCCGCGGAGCCATGGCCGGTCCTGTGCCTGTCACCCTGGCCACTGCCACAAAGGGCAGCATCGGCGTCTACCTGAACGCCATCGGCACCGTCACGCCCACGTATACCGACACCATTACCTCGCAGGTGACGGGCGTGATCACGGCGGTGCATTACCGCGAGGGCCAAACGGTGCACAAGGGCGATCCCCTCATTGACATCGATTCCCGGACCTATGAGGCGCAACTCGCTCAGGCGCAGGGCGTGCTGGAACGCGATCAGAACATGCTCGCCGAAGCCCAGATGGACCTGAAGCGCTATCAGGATGCGTGGGCCAAGAATGCCATCCCGCGGCAGACCCTCGAGGACCAGGAAAAGGTGGTGCTGCAGGACCAGGGAACCGTGAAGAACGACGAAGGTACGGTCCAGTACGACACGGTTGAAGTGGCTTTCTGCCACATCACCTCGCCGATTGATGGGCGCGTCGGGCTTCGCCTGGCTGACCCCGGAAACCTGGTGACCGCCAATTCGAGCACAGCCCTCTTGGTCGTCACGCAGGTGCAGCCGATCACCGTGATCTTCACGCTGGCCGAAGATAACCTGCCACAGGTATTGGAGCAGATGCGGAAGGGCAAGGCTCTTGAGGTCGATGCCTACGACCGCACCAATACCAAGCTGATTGCGAAGGGCAAGCTGATCACTGTCGACAACCAGATCGATACGGTGACCGGAACCGTAAAATTGCGCGCGGCATTCGACAACGCCAACGGCCAGCTCTTCCCCAATGAGTTCGTCAACACGCGCCTGCTCGTGAATACCCTCGACAATCAGACCCTGGTTCCCTCTTCAGCCATCCAGCACAACGGCGCCGTAGATTATGTCTATCTCATTCAGGGGCTCACCCCGAAGGCTTCCGGCAATTCCGGCGGCTCGTCAAGCGGCGGCCAGGGCGGCGGACACCACGCAAGCGGAACTGGTGGCGGCACTGGTGGCACCGGCGCTGGCGGCGGCACCGGTGGGGGCAATCAACCGGTGGGCAAGGCCGTCATGACCACCGTGAAGTCGGGAATTTCCGATTCCGGCAATACGGTCGTGACATCCGGTCTCAAGCCCGGCGATGTCGTTGCCAACAGCAGCTTCCAAAAGTTGATTGACGGTTCTCCGGTCACGCAATCCACAGTCCTCATTCCGTCCACATCCACCGATACCACTGAGGCCGCTCCATGAGTCCGTCCCGCCCATTCATTCTGCGGCCGGTTGCAACGTCGCTGTTGATGGCCGCAATTTTGCTGGTGGGCATCGTCGCATTCACGCAGTTGCCGGTATCGGCGCTGCCGGAAGTGGATTATCCGACGATCCAGGTGCTCACCTTCTATCCCGGCGCCAGCCCGGACGTGGTGGCCACCACGATTACCGCGCCGCTGGAGCGCCAGTTCGGCGAGATGCAGGGCCTGAGCCAGATGACCTCGACCAGCGCCGGTGGCGTGTCGGTCATCGTTCTGCAGTTCAGCCTCTCGCTCTCACTCGACGTCGCCGAGGAAGAGGTACAGTCCTCGATCAACGGCGGCCAGACTTTTTTGCCTTCCGACCTGCCCGTGCCGCCGGTCTACAACAAGACCAACCCCGCCGATGCGCCCGTTCTTACACTTGCCATCAGTTCCGACAGCATGCCGTTGTCGCAGGTCGAGGACATGGTGGATACCCGCCTGGCGCCGAAATTATCTCAATTGAACGGCGTCGGCCTCGTCAGCATCAGCGGCGGCCAGAAGCCCGCGGTGCGCATCCAGGTGAACCCGGTCGCGCTTTCCTCGCACGGCCTCAACATGGAGGACGTGCGCACAGCTCTGGTCCAGTCCAGCGTGAACTCCGCAAAAGGCAACTTCGACGGGCCGCGCCAGGATTATCAGATCGACGCCAACGATCAAATCAACACGGCCGATGACTACAACAATGTTGTGATCTCCTACAGCAATGGCGCGCCGGTTTACGTGAAAGACGTCGCCAATGTAGTGAACGGTGTAGAAAACACCAAGCAGGCCGCCTGGATGGGCCTCGCCGGCGGATCTTCGGCGCCCACGCTCACACCTGCCGTCATTCTCAACATTCAGCGCCAGCCCGGCGCCAATACCATCACGGTCGTCAACTCCATCCAGAAGGTTCTGCCCCAACTGGAAGCGAATCTACCCGCTGGCATCACAGTGACGACCATGACCGACATGACCACGAGCATCCAGGCGTCAGTGCACGACGTGGAGTTCGAGCTGTTGCTGACCGTGGGACTGGTGGTCATGGTGATCTTCCTCTTCCTGCGCAGCCTGCGCGCCACCATCATCCCCAGCGTGGCCGTGCCGCTGTCGCTCATCGGCACCTTCGCGGTGATGTATCTGCTTGGTTACTCGCTCGACAATCTGTCGCTGATGGCGCTCACCATTTCCACCGGCTTCGTGGTCGATGACGCCATCGTGATGATCGAGAACATCAGCCGCTTCCTGGAAGAGGGCATGCCCCCGCTGGAAGCCGCGCTGGAGGGCGCGGGACAGATCGGCTTCACCATCGTGTCGCTGACGGTTTCTCTGGTTGCGGTGCTTATTCCGTTGCTGTTCATGGGCGACGTGGTCGGCCGCCTCTTCCGCGAATTCGCGGTGACGCTGGCCGTGACCATCATCATTTCGGCGGTGGTTTCGCTTACGCTGACGCCGATGATGTGCTCGCGCATTCTGCGCCACGATCCCAAGGAGAAGCAGACGCGCTTTTTCCGCTGGTCGGAGCACGTATTCAACAGCCTGATTGCCTTTTACGGGCGGACGCTGCGCGTGGTCTTGCGCTTTCAGACCGTTACGCTGCTGGTGGCTGCCGCAACCCTCGTCCTTACCGTCGTTCTGTATATCTTCATTCCCAAGGGATTCTTCCCGGTGCAGGATACCGGGGTCATTCAGGGCATCTCCCAGGCATCGCAATCCATTTCCTTCGCCGCCATGAGCGAGAAACAGCGGGAAGTTGCGCAGATCATACTTCAGGATCCGGCGGTGGAGAGCCTGTCATCCTTCATCGGCGCCGACGGCATCAATACCACGCTGAACAGCGGCCGCATGTCCATCAATCTGAAACCCATCAACGAGCGCATCGGCGCCTCCGATGTGATCCGGAGATTGCAACAAAGTCTGCAGAAGGTACAAGGCATCCGCATGTACATGCAGCCGGTGCAGGACATCACGGTGGACGATCGCGTGAGCCGCACGCAATACCAGTACACGCTCGAGGATCCCGACACCGATGAGTTGAACCAGTGGACCAACAAATTTGTTGCGCAACTGAATAAGCTGCCCGAATTGGAAGATGTGGCCACGGATCAACAGACCGGCGCCAAAGCGGTGCAGCTGATGATCGACCGCGTGACGGCCTCGCGGCTGGGCATCGCGCCCACCACCATTGACAACACCCTGTACGACGCCTACGGACAGCGCGAGATCAGCACGCTTTATACGCAGCTCAACCAATATCACGTGATCCTGGAGACGGCTCCCGAGTGGCAACAGAACCCCACCAAGCTCAGTGATTTGTATATCCAGACCAGTGCGTCCTCGGGCGCGAGCGGGGCCAGCGCGGCCACGTCGTACTCTTCGTCCGCCTCGGCATCGGCCGGCTCCAACGCTACCACCACATCGGTACGCTATACGCCTTCTTCCCAGGTGATGAGCACGCCAGCCTCGGTGCTGGCCGGAACCACCAGCGGTGGAGGCTCTTCGCCCTCGGGCGGCTCGACCGCGGGCACCACGCCCAACACGGTCACCTCCTCGGTGGGCGCCAATGCCATTCCGCTCAGCGCCTTCACGCAGGTGACCAGCACCACTGAACCCCTTTCCGTCAATCATCAGGGACAGTTCCCGTCGGTCACGGTGTCATTCAACCTGGCCTCGAATGCCTCGCTGGGAACGGCGATCAGCGACATTGAAAAGACGGCTAAGAACCTTAACTTCCCTGCCAGCTTGCAGTCCGGTTTCCAGGGCACTGCTGCGTCGTTCCAAAACTCGCTGTCCAACGAGGCGCTGCTCATTCTCGCCGCTCTGGTTGCCGTCTACATCGTTCTCGGCATCCTTTATGAGAGCTTCATCCATCCCATTACCATTATTTCCACGCTGCCCTCGGCCGGTGTGGGTGCGTTGCTCGCGCTCATGATCTGCCGCGAGGATCTAAGCGTGGTGGGAATTATCGGCATCATCCTGCTCATCGGCATCGTAAAGAAAAACGGCATTCTGATTGTGGACTTTGCGCTGGAGGCTGAGCGCAAGCATGGACTGGATTCGACGGAGGCGATTTACCAGGCCAGCTTGCTGCGCTTCAGGCCCATCATTATGACCACCATGGCCGCGCTGCTGGCCGGCATTCCGCTGGCGGTGGGAACCGGCCTGGGTTCGGAACTGCGCCGGCCGCTGGGCATTGCCATGGTCGGCGGCTTGCTCTTGAGCCAATTGCTCACGTTCTACACCACGCCGGTGATTTACATCTTCTTCGACCGGCTCGGCCAGCGGGTCATGGGCCGTCGTCTTTCCCACATTTCGGTCGACACCGAACTGCCCCCCGGCACGGAGAATGCATGAACATCTCGGCTCCGTTCATCGGGCGGCCCGTGGGCACCACGTTGCTCACGGTGGCAGTGGCCATCGCCGGCGGGATGGCGTTCGTGGTTTTGCCGGTGGCTCCCTTGCCGCAGGTGGACTTCCCCACCATCAGCGTGAATGCGGGCTTGCCCGGGGCCAGTGCAGAGATC
>Ga0181533_1000890_pt1 | contig 39828 bp, 38 predicted proteins | sample PEATcosm2014_Bin_45_FD_119772 | JGI IMG/M metagenome (GOLD analysis project Ga0181533, IMG submission 119772) | Peatland microbial communities from MTU Mesocosm Facility, Houghton, MI, USA - PEATcosm2014_Bin11_60_metaG | ecosystem: Environmental > Terrestrial > Soil > Wetlands > Peat | place...
CGGCAACACCGTGCGCGTGGACATGGCGCGGTTGCATGGAACCGACCGCGAGACCATCGCCGACAAGGTGGCCAAGCTGCGATCAGCTTGAATCTGGTCAGGCGTCGAGGATCTTTGTCAGGGCAACAGGACCGAGGACGGGACGGACAGGCCCTTCGCCGCCGGTCTCGTCCAGGTCGCGGACAAAGAAAGGAGCGGAGACCATGGCTCGAAAGAAACGAAAGAGGCCCAGCGGGCAAGGCTGCGTCTACCAGCGCGGCCCCGGAAACTTCTGGATCAAGTGGCGTGAAGGCGGACGACGCCACGCCAAGGGCGGCTATCCCACCGAGAAGGAAGCCAAGGACGTGCTAGCCAAGATCACGGCCGACGTTCGCGCTGGCCGCGACGGCATGCCCCATGACATCAAGAACATTCCCACGCTGGGCTCACTGGGCGATGAGTGGGTAGAACGGCGCCAGCTCACTCATAGGTCATACAAGAACGACCGGAACCGCTGGCGCAAGGATCTCAAGCCCTTCTTCGGCGGCTACCAGCCCTACCAAGTGGACGGCGCCCTGATCCGGCGCTTCATCGAACAGAAGCTCGGCGAGGGCCTTTGCTCCACCACGGTCGGGCATCTGGTCAGGGGACTTTCCACGTTTTTCGCCGACGTCGTGGAAAAGGGCCTGGCGGCAGTCAACCCGGTGGCCACCCTGCCCCGCTCCACGCGGCGCCTATACCGCAACGCCAAGGACCCACGCACGACGCCATTTCTGGAGAAGCTGGAAGACGTACGGCGCGTGTTTCTAGCTCTGCCGAGACCCTACAACGTAGCCTTCGCGGTCGGCGCCCTGGCTGGACTCAGAACAGGCGAGGTACTGGGCCTGGACTGGCACGACGTGGACCTGGCAAATCGTCGGATCTACGTTCGCCAGCAAGTCCACGAGGGCCAACTTGGTCCCCTCAAGGACGACGAAAGCCGCGTGGTGCCCCTGCTGAAGCCCCTGGCGCCCATCTTGGCCGAGTGGAAGCTGGCCACGGGCGGCGTGGGTCTGGTGTTCCCTCCGCGCTATCCCAAGCGAGGCGGACGTCCGGGGAAGCCCGCAGCCTTCACCCGTCCCAATACCCTGTGGCGCCATCTGGACGAAACCCTGAAGGCGTGCATGCTACCACCCTTGACTTGGTATCAAGCCACGCGGCATACCTTCGCCTCCCAATTCGTCCTCGGCGGAGGCTCGATAGAGAAGCTGTCGAAAATCATGGGGCACGCCAGCGTGACTACCACCGAACGATATGCGCACCTGCGCACGGACCTTTTCCGCGAGTCGGACTTCGACGTCGTGGCCGTGGACTTGTCTACCCCGATGGCCGAGGTGGTTCCGCTACCCGCCAAGACCAACAAGTCTGGTACGTTTGGTCACGCTGTGGTCACGACCCCGACGCGGAAGAAGGAGGAAGCGGCCCTAACCGGTTAGAATCATTCGGAAGGCCCCGTAGCTCAGGTGGATAGAGCGGCGGTTTCCTAAACCGTAGGTCGCCTGTTCGAATCAGGCCGGGGTCACCATCATGATCGCCATTGTCCAGAGAGTCTCCCGTGCCGAAGTCCGGGTCTCCGCCGAGGTTGTCGGACGCATCGCCAAGGGCGTGCTCTTGCTGGTCGGCGTCGAGCGAGGCGACCGCGAGGCCGATGCCGAGGTGCTGGCGCGCAAGCTGGTTGCCCTTCGCATCTTTCCCGGCCGCACGCCCATGGATCTCAGCCTCAAGGACGCGGGCGGGGCTTGCCTGGTAGTCAGCCAGTTCACGCTGGCCGGCTCGATCCGCAAAGGCAATCGACCCAGTTTCGACCGCGCCGAGGATCCGGCACTGGCGCAGGCTCTTTACCAGCGGGTCGCCGATCGCATCGCCGCCGACGGCATCCCGGTGTCTTGCGGACGGTTTGCCGCTGACATGGATGTGGAACTGGTGAACGACGGCCCGGCCACCTTCATCATCGAAACCCGCGACGGCGCGCTGGCCGGGCACTGATGATCAGGGATACGTGATCAGCGCTTCGACCGGCACCTTGCCAAGTTTCGCCCGGCCGTTCAGCCCGGCTAGCTCGATCACAAAAGTCGCCAGGACGACCTGCCCACCCAGGTCTTGCAACAAACGACAGGCCGCGGCCGCTGTACCGCCGGTGGCGAGAAGATCATCGACCAGGGCCACGCGCGTGCCCGCAGCCACCGCGTCCTCGTGGATCTCGATGCCGTCGCTGCCGTATTCGAGCTGGTAGCGCTGCTGCCGCGTTTTCCAGGGCAGCTTGCCCGGTTTGCGCACGGGCACGAAGCCGATCCCCAGCACAGCGGCCGCGGCTGCGCCAAAGATGAAGCCGCGCGACTCGATGCCGGCGATCACGGCCGGCCGCGCCTTCGCGATCCCATCACACAGACGTTCCACACAGCAGCGAAAGCCAGGACCGTGCTGCAGCAGCGGCGTCACATCGCGGAAGAGGATCCCCTGCTTGGGAAAGTCGGGGACGTCGCGAATCAGGGAACGAAGATCACCTGTGAACCTTTCGGGTGCGGCTGGCATGGCCTGTTTCTACTTCAGGGGCGGCAGAAATTGCAGTGGATCTTGCGGCTCCTGCCTGCGCCGCACCTCGAAGTGCAGGTGCGGGCCGGTGGCGTGACCGGTGTCGCCCACGCGCGAGATCTCCTGGCCCGTGGTGATGTGATCACCAACGTGTACCAAGAGGAGCGAGTTGTGGGCATATACGGTCACCAGATCCCCCGCGTGCTGGAGCACGACCATGTTCCCGTAGCCTCGCACCTTGTCACCCGCGTAAATAACCTCGCCATCGGCCGCGGCCAGCACCGGCGTCCCGATGGTTGCTTTCATGTCGATGCCTTCGTGGTCGCGGCCCCAGCGCTTGCCAAACGGCGAGGTGAGAATGGGCCTGGCCAGCGGCCAGCGTAGGGGCGCCTTGCTGCTCGGCTCGCTCTGCGCGGCGGGCGCGTTGGGCAGCGCTGTGGTCGCAGGCGTGGCATCGGGCGGAATGGTGCCGGCCTGGGCCGAGGCGCCCAGCACGAACACCAGCCGACCGGGCTCGAGCAACTGGCTCCGTCGCAGTCCGTTGATCTCCAGCAGATCCTCCAGCGGGATCCCAGCCTCCTTGGCGATCTTGGCCGGAGTTTCGCCCGACTTGACCACGTGCCAGGTTCCCGGCGGGTTGTCGTCGTGCAACGGGCGCGCGGTGGTGGCGCAGGCTCCCAGGCCGAGCAGCACGAACGCAGCCCAGAGGGCACATCGTCTGCACGCGACCCCGCGACTACGCCTGCGGCTTGTCACGGCCCACCCCATAGCGTCCAATCAAATTCACGTAACGGCAGGGAACATCCTGCATGGTCTCGAATGCGTCGCCCCGGCGCCGCACGCGGGTCAGGATCTGTTCATCGAAGCCGCCCACTGGTGCCACCAGACGGCCGCCGTCGCGCAATTCATCGAGCAGCAGCGCGGGAATCTGTGGAGTCGCGGCCGAGACGATGATGATGTCGTAGGGCGCGTGCTCGGGCCAGCCGCAACTCCCGTCGAACGCGGCCAGGGTGACGTTCTGGCAGCCCGCACCGGCCAGGTGCGCCCGCGCCTTGTCCACCAGCTCGGAAACTACATCCACGGCAAAAACCTGCGCGCACAGCAGCGCCAGCACAGCCGTCTGATAGCCTGAGCCCACCCCGATCTCGAGAGCGACGTCGCCCGCGTCCGGCACTGCCAGCTCGGTGGCGCGCGCCACCATGTACGGCTGCGAAATCGTCTGACCGAACCCGATGGGCAAGGGTCGATCGTCGTAGGCAAGATCCACCTGCTCCCGGTCAACGAAGAGATGGCGCGCGGCCCGACTCATGGCATCGAGCACGCGCGCGTCGGTGATGCCGCGACGGACGAGTTGCTCCGCCACCATCGTCGCGCGCAGACTGACGAATGGATCCGGCGGCCCCGCTGGGCCTGGCGTATCGCCGGATCGGCGTCCTGCGCTCACGATGCTATTTCCCGGCGTTGAGCGCTGCGCCTTCTGCGAACGTGCCCAGGTTCCAGGTGGACATCCGTTGCAAGGCCGGACGGTGGGTGAGGTCCAGGCTGAGCGGTGTGATCGACGCCCGGCCGGAACGCACGGCCGCGCTGTCCGAGCCCGGAACGTCCTCGCCCTTCTCCTCGGGCCCACCGATCCAGTAGTAGGCCCGGCCGCGCAGATCCTCGCGCACGTCCACCTGGTCCCGGTACAGCCGCTTTCCCATGCTGGTCATGGAATATCCGCGCACCGGGCCAGCGGGCAGGTTCACGTTCAGCAGGGTGCCCGCTTCGATGGCGTCCGGCCCCTGGGCCAGCACCTGCCGCACCAACGCCCGTGCAAAGCCCGCCGCCGGCGCGAAGTCCTGCGGCCAGCGCCGCTCGACCGACAGGGCGATGGCAGGAATCCCCCGCACGGCGGCCTCCAGGGCCGCGCCCACGGTGCCCGAATAGAACACGTCCGAGCCCAGGTTGAACCCGTTGTTGATCCCCGACACGCACAGGCCCGGCCTGCGCGGCACCAGGTGCAGAAGCGCGAGATACACGCAATCCACCGGTGTCCCGTCGATGGCGTACACGTTGGACCGGATCTGATCCACGCGCAGCGGGCGATCCAAGCTGATGGAATGCGAGGCCGCGCTTCGCTCGCGGTCAGGCGCGGCCACCATCACGTCACCCAGATCCACCAGCGCCTCCGCGAGCGCAGAGATCCCCGGCGCCATCACGCCATCGTCATTGCTGAGGAGAATGAATGGCTTCGACGACACGGTATTTGTCGGGGCGACTGGATTTGAACCAGCGACCCCCTGACCCCCAGTCAGGTGCGCTAACCAGGCTGCGCCACGCCCCGATATTTGTTTCTATTCTTCCACGAGTCGTATCAGATCCAGAAGCCCTTGCTTGATTTTTCTCATGGTTTCGACGTCGATTTCCGGCGGCGGCACCGGCGGCGGCGTGCCCTCGTCGTGTCCCAGTTCCCGCAGCCGCGCGCGCGCACCCTGGATGGTAAAGCGCTGCCCGTATAGCAGATCGCGTATGGTGAGCAACAGCTCAATGTCCTTGCGCCGGTACAGCCGCTGCTGCGAGCGCGTCTTCTGCGGCCGGATGGAATGAAACTCGGTTTCCCAGTAGCGCAGCACGTACGGCTTGACCGCGCACAGGCGGGCCGCCTCGCCGATCTTGAAGAAGGGCTTGTCCGGGATCGTGCTCGGATCGACGGGAGCGGAGGCACGCCGGGGCAACGGGTTCCTGCTGGTCTAGGAGTTGAGCGCGCTCTTCAGCACCTGGCTGGGCTTGAAGGTCAACACGCGACGGGCGCTGATCGTGATCTCTTGACCGGTCTGCGGGTTGCGACCGGCGCGCGCGTTCTTCTCCCTGACCACGAAGTTCCCGAAACCGGAGATCTTGATCTTTTCGCCCTTTTCCAAGGTCTCTTTGACGGTGTCGAAAACGGTCTCCACGATCTCGGCGGCCTCTTTCTTCGAGAATCCGCCGACCTTCTCGTAGACCGTTTCAACTATGTCGGCCTTGGTCATACGCCTATGTTGTCCACAAATCCCTTTGATGTCAAAGGGTTGCCTAGACCTATCTGATGTCGATGGCGTGAAGAGCAGTCAGCGCCTTGACAACCCGGGCATGTGCGGCGTCGGCCTCGGCGTCGGTCAAGGTGCGATCGGCAGCCCGGTAGGTCATCGTCCACAGCATCCCCTTCTTGCCGGCCGGGACGTACTTGGGGTCGCGGAAATCCTCCAGCACAGCCAGCTCGCGCAAGAGCGGCTCATCCGCCGACAGGAATCCCGCGCGCTGGGCATTCGCAGAGAGATCGACGTCGCTCCAGAACGACACATCACGGGTCACGGCGGGGAACCGCGGGGGCGCCTCGGCGCGCAGCGGTGCCGTGGCCGCGGCGAGGGACGCGATGGCCAACTCGAAATAGAAGGCGCGCGGCTCGATGCCTAGGCGCCGCGCGATCGCCGGGTGCAGTTCGCCCAGGGTGCCAAGTTCGGCACCGGCGGGACTCGTGACCAGGGCCGAGACACCCGGGTGCAGAAAGGGCACGCCGGCCTGGGCACAGTACCGCGCGTCCTGCAGGCCGAAACCGCGCAACAGGTCCTCGACGATGCGCTTGAGATCGTAGAAGTCGACCGGCTCGCCGGGCTTGAGCCATTCGGCCCGTCGGCCGGCGATCAGCCCTGCGGCGTGAGTCTTCTCGATCGGCGCCTCGCTTGCCTGGGCCGACCGCCGCACCACGCGACCCACCTCGAACAACCAGGCGTCACTGACCCCGCGCGCGAGATTGCGTTTGAGGGCATCGGCCAGCCCCGGCAGCAAGGTGGTGCGCATGACCTCGTAGTCTGCCGAGATGGGGTTCTGCACCGCGATGCCGTCGGCCAGCTCCTGGTGCGCGCCGTCGGCGCTCACCGTCGCCAGAGCGCTTCGCGGAACGAAGGCCCAGCTCACGATCTCGTGCAGGCCGGCGCTCGCCAGCAACGCGCGTGCGCGATCCGCGGGCGCCTCGGGATTCGCAAGCGAGGTGGCGTTGCTGCGGATGCGCTGCTTGTGCGCGGGCTTGCCATACTCGCCCATGCGTAGGATCTCCTCGATGAGATCCTCCTCGATGGTGAGGTCGGGGCGGAAAGTGGGCACCGTGGCGACGAGGCCATCGTCCGTCTTCTCGCACGCGATGCCGAGTCGAGCAAGCTGGTCCTGCGCGAAGTTCGTGGAATAGTCCACCCCGGTCACTCGCCGCAGGTGGCTGGTGCGCAGTTTCACCTTGGCAGGCAGCGCCGGCCGCGGGTAGCGATCCACCATGCCCGCCACCACATGGCCACCGCCCAGCTTGCCCAAAAGAGCCGCGGCCCTGCGCGCAGCCAAGGGAATGCTGTTCGCGTCCACGCCGCGCTCGAAGCGATAGGACGCCTCCGAGATCAGCCCCAGACGGCGGCTGGTGCGGCGAATGCTGCGCGGCTCGAAAGTCCCTGCCTCGAGCAGAACATTCCGCGTGAACGCGGAGATCTCGCTGCTATTTCCGCCCATGACACCGGCCAGCGCCACCGGCCCGCTGCCATCGGTGATCACGATGTCTTCCGCCAGCAGGGTCCGGCCGAGGCCGTCGAGCGTTGTCATGGTTTCACCAGGCCTCGCCCGCCGCACCACGATGGGCCCGACCAGCTTGTCGAAATCGAAGGCGTGCAAGGGATGCCCGGTCTCGAGCAGCACGTAGTTGGTCACGTCGACCAGATTCGAGATGGCGCGAATCCCGCAGTACTGCAGGCGCAGGCGCATCGTCACGGGACTAGGCGCAACCGTGACACCGGCGACGAAGCTGGCCGTGTAGCGCGGACAGGCCACCGGGTCGTCGATGCGCACGTCCGTGGTGATCCCGCCGGCCTGTTCGGAACCCGCGGGAGGATCGATGGGGCGCAGGCGGGTGCCGAAGTGCGCGGCCAGCTCGCGCGCGATCCCGAGGTGAGACAAGGCATCGGGACGGTTGGGCGTGACGTTCACCTCCAGCACGTCGTCCACCACGCCCAGATACTGGGCCACCTCGACGCCGGACTCGGCAGTCGGCGGCAGAATCAAGATCCCGTCGGCCTGTTCGGAGAGGCCCATCTCGATCTCGCTGCAGATCATGCCGGGCGAGAACACGCCGCGAATCTCGCGGGCATCCAGGGTGTGCCCGCCGGGCAGCCGCGCGCCGGGCGGGGCCCAGCACACGCGATTGCCGGGCGGGGGCACGTTGGGTGCTCCGCACACCACGCTCTCCTCGCGCTGGCCCGCGCGCACGCGCACGATGCGCAGCTTGTTGGCGTTCGGGTGCGGCTTGATGTCCAGCACCTCGGCCACCAGCACGCCCGTCAACTCGCGGCCCTTTGCCTCGCTGCCTTCGACCTCCAGCCCTTGGTCGGTCAGCGCCCAGGTCACGGCCTCGATATCGGCGCCCGCCGGTAGCTCGACCAGTTCCCGCAGCCAGTTCAACGAGATCTTCATGATTCGTCCCTAACTCGCTGGAAATTGGCGCAAAAACCGCAGGTCATTCTCGTAAAAGAGGCGCAGGTCCTGCACCCCATACTTGAGCATCGCCATGCGCGACAGGCCCATGCCAAAGGCGAATCCAGTCACGTTGTACTTGTCGTAACCGACAGCCTTGAGCACGTTGGGGTGAACCATCCCGGAGCCACCGATCTCCAGCCATCCGGTGCCCTTGCACAGCCGGCAGGTTGAGCGCGCGGGCTGCTTGCCTTCACACAGGAAACAGGAGGCGTCTACCTCGGCCGAAGGCTCGGTGAAGGGGAAGAAGCTGGGCCGCAGCCGGATCTGGGTGTCAGGCCCGAAGAACCGCTGCACGAACACGATCAGCGTGGCCTTGAGGTCTTCGAAGCTGACGTTGCGATCCACGTGCAGCCCCTCGCACTGCGGGAACATGGGCGTGTGGGTGGCGTCGTCGTCACGGCGAAATACGTTGCCGGGCGCGATGATCTTCACCGGAGGCGGGCCGGCCAGCATGGTGCGAATCTGCACCGGCGAGGTGTGCGAGCGCAGGATGAAGCCACCCTCGACATAGAAGGTGTCCTGCATGTCACGCGCCGGGTGGTCAGCCGGCGTGTTGAGCGCGTCGAAGTTGTTCCATTCGGTCTCGATCCAGGGGCCGGTGCGCACCTCGAAGCCCATGCCGTGGAAGATCTGCTCGATTTCCAGCCGCACCCGCGTGAGCGGATGCAGGGTTCCAGCGCGGCGGCCGCGGCCTGGCAGGGTCACGTCGATCTTGCGCTCCAGATCGGCGGCCAAGTCGGCGCCAGCCAGATCCTGCAAGCGAGCCTGCACAGCCTGTTCGATAGCGGCACGCGCTCGATTGGCGGCTTCGCCCACTGCCGGTCGGTCGGATGGCGGCAGCCTGCCTAGGCCCTTCATCAGTTCGGTGGCCTTGCCCTTCTTGCCCAGGTAGCGCGCCTGAACCGCGCGCATATCCTGCTCGCTGGAAAGTGAGGCGATCTCAGCCGAAAATTCCGCGATCAAGCGCTCGAAGGCTGAAATCAGATCCTGGGCCGCTGGGGTTCCTTCGCCGGAAGTCACGACGGAACCGCTGCCAAAGGAGCCTAGGATGCCACGCCGGCAGCCTCAACGACCTTCTTGAAGGCGTTGGGGTCGCTGATGGCCAGGTCCGCGAGGATCTTGCGGTCGAGAGTGATGCCCTGCTTGTCTAGCCCGGCGAAGAGCCGCGAGTAGGCAACACCGAGTTCGCGGCTGGCGGCATTGATACGCGCGATCCACACTCCCCGAAAATCGCCCTTCCTCTTGCGCCGATGGAAGAGTGAGAAGCGCCACTTGCGATGGACGGCTTCTACCGCTGCCTTCCACAGCTTGGAGCGGCCGCCGCGAAAGCCCTTGGCATGCTTCCGAATGCGGTCCCGGCGTCGCTTTGTCTTGAATCCACCTTTAGCGCGAGGCATGGGTCAACTCCTAGAGTCCGTACGGAATCATCGCCTTGATCTGATGTTCCTGAGTCTTGGCGATGTAGCCGCCCCGACGCAGTTTCCGCTTGTTCTTGGTTCGCTTGGGCGTGAGGATGTGCCGCAGATAGGCACGCTTCCTCTTGATGCGTCCCTTGGCCGTCAGCTTGAAGCGCTTCTTCACGCTGCTCTTGGTCTTCATTTTGAGCTTGGGCATGGGAGGCGCGGAGTATATCCGTCCCGCCGGGCAGTGCAAGAGTCTAGTGCCCTGAAGCGGAACCAACCTTTGGCACTAGCTTTTCTGCGACGGGGGCGCCCCAAAACGCGGCCCGCTGGAAGGCGCCGCTGGCGCGTCGCTCGCATTGGGTCCGTTCTCCTGGTCGCCCGGCCTGGACGGCGACGCCGTTGGACCGGACGAACTGGCCGGTCGGATCACACCGGCGCGCGGGCCGATGATCATGACCATTCGGCGTCCTTCCATGATGGGTTTCTGCTCGACCGCTGCGATGTCCAGACACCCCTTGACGACTTGGTCCAGCATGGCCTGGCCGGTCTCGGGGTGAACGATCTCGCGTCCGCGAAAAACGATCACCAATTTGCACTTGTTACCCTCGCCCAGGAAGCGATGGATGTGCTTGAGCTTGAAGGCCAAGTCGTGCTTGTCGGTCTTGGGCCGAAGCTTTATTTCCTTGATGACGACCGTGGACTGGTGCCGCCGCGACGCCTTTTCCTTCTTCGATTCCTCATACTTGAACTTGCCGAAGTCCATGATCCGGCAAACCGGCGGGACAGCCCGCGGGCTCACCTCCACCAGATCAAGGTTCTGTTCGTCAGCGAGTTTCAGTGCTTCATAGGTCGGCAAGATGCCGACCTGAGAGCCGTCCGCTCCGATGACTCGCACCTCGGGCACGCGAATGCGTCGCCCAACGCGATAGTTGTCTGCAGCGCTTCCGCTGGAACCCGAATACCCGCCTGGCCTTGGGATGGTCTTTTCTCCTGGTTGGTCGCCGCGCTAACTGATCGGTTTCTTCTCTGCCGAGGGAGCGCCGAGCACAGGGGGCACGGCTTCGGACGCCAACCTTTGCGCCAACTCATCGAGTGGCGTGGCCGGCATCTGCTGGCCGTCCCGCGTCCGCGGCGAAACCACGCGGGCAGCCATGTCTCTCTCGCCCACTACCAGCATGTATGGAATCTTTTCCATCTGCGCGCGCCGGATCTTGGCGCCGAGCTTGTCGGCCGACAGATCGGCGTCCGCGCGCAGGTCGGCCGCCAAGAGGCGCGCCTGCACCTCGCGGCCCCAGACATCGGCCTTTTCACTCACGGTGAGCACGCGCGCCTGTACCGGCGCGAGCCAGAGCGGGAAGGCACCAGCAAAGTGCTCGATGAGAACCGCCATGAAGCGCTCCATCGATCCGAACAGCGCGCGGTGGATCATGACTGGCCGCTGGCGCGAACCGTCGGGCGCCACGTACTCCAGCGCGAAGCGCTCGGGAAGCTGGAAATCGAGCTGGAAGGTGGTGCACTGCCATTCGCGGCCGAGGGCGTCGCGGATCTTCAGATCGATCTTGGGGCCGTAGAAGGCGCCGCCGCCTTCATCCACCTCGAAGGGCATGCCCGCAGCCTCCAGCACGCGCCGGATGGCGGCCTCGGCCCGGTCCCAGGCCGCCCTGTCGCCCATGAAATTCTCCGGACGGGTCGCCAAAAATGCCTTCACATCGGCAAAGCCGAAGACCTTGAGGATGTCGAGGCCGAAGCGCACGCAGGCGGCCATTTCTTCCTCAATCTGCTCTTCACGCAGAAATAGGTGGGCGTCATCCTGGGTGAATCCGCGCACGCGCAGCAGGCCGTGCAGCACGCCGGAGCGCTCGTAGCGGTACACGGTTCCCAGCTCGGCGTAGCGGATGGGCAACTCGCGGTGCGAGCGAAGCTGCGACCGGTAGATGGCGATGTGGAAGGGGCAGTTCATGGGCCGGACCAGATAGCGCTGGCCTTCCAGTTCCATGCCGCCGAACAGGTTCTCTTTGTAGTGCGCCATGTGGCCGGATTTCTCCAGCAACTGCTCGCGTGCCACATGCGGGGTGAACACGACCTGATAGCCTCGGCGTACCAACTCGCGACGGATGAGATCCTCGAGCACGGTGCGCACGATGGCGCCCTTGGGGTGCCAGAGCACGAAGCCCGGGCCCACCAGCTCGTCGACGGAGAACAGGTCCAGTTGCTTGCCCAGCACGCGGTGATCGCGGCGCTTAGCCTCTTCAAGACGATCCAGGTGGGCTTTCAGATCGTCCTTGGACGCGAACGCCGTGCCGTACACGCGCTGGAGCTGCGGATTGCGCTCGTCGCCGCGCCAGTAGGCACCCGCGAACGACAGCACCTTGAAAGCCTCGATCTGCCCGGTGCGTTCGATGTGCGGCCCGGCGCACAGGTCCACGAAGTCGCCGTGCTGGTACAGCGAAATCTCTTCGCCCTCGGGAATCGACTGGATGATTTCGACCTTGTAGCTCTCGCCCTTGTCGGCAAACAGACGCAGGGCCTCTGGCCGCGAAACCACCTTGCGCACGAAGGGTAGATCCTGCGCGACGATCTTGGCCATCTCGGCCTCGATCTTCTCGATGTCCTCGGGCGCGAACGGCTCGGTGTCGAAGTCGTAGTAGAATCCGTTCTCGATGGCCGGTCCGATGGTCACTTTGGCCTTGGGCCGCAGGCGCTGAACCGCATCAGCCATCACGTGGGAGGCTGAATGGCGCATGCGGGACAGCGGATCATCAGGCACATCCCCCTTGTCGCGGGGGCGGATCACCGGGCGTTCACTCACGGTCTTTGGTCTCCGAACGCAAACATCCGGCTGACAGGGGATAGGCGCTCGCTGGCGGGGGCCGGTCGGCGCGGACTGCGTGGGCAAGGGTCGCGGGTTGCAACGGCGGAAGGATAGCACCGACGCCCCCCGGCGCTGAAGCCTGAATACAAATGGTAGGCACGGGCGGGATTGAACCGCCGACCCCTACCGTGTCAAGGTAGTGCTCTCCCACTGAGCTACGTGCCTGTGAGTCTGTTTGGTTCAGGCGGGCTACGTTAGCGACGGCGACGGTAGAGTCAAGCAGAGAATCAGTCGACTCTGGCCAATGCCGCCACTTGCACCTCGGCGGCTCCGGCCTGAAGCAAGACGCGCGTGCATTCGGCCAACGTGGCGCCCGTGGTCATGACATCGTCCACCAGCAAGATCCGCCGACCCCGAACCCATCCCGGCCGCTCGACGGCAAAGGCCCCGGCCACGATCCGCCGCCGCGACGTCGGCGACTCCCAGCCCAGCGCCGGCGTATCGCGAACCCGGCGCAAGCCGTTGAAAGCCACCAGCGGTCGGGACGCTGGCCGGCGGGAGAGCTTTTCCGCCACGCGCAGGAGTTCCAGCGCCTGGTTGAATCCTCTCTGGCGCAGACGGCTGGGGTGCAGGGGGACCGGGCACAGCGCGTCCACTCCGCTGTCGAGCGCGGCTGCGACGGCAGGCGCGAGCAAGGCGCCCAAGGGTCGCGCCAGGTGGCGACGCCTTCCGTGTTTCAGGTGAAGAACCGCTTCGGTGGTAGCGCCCCCGTAGGCCAGCACCGTCCAAACCCGCGAAAAGGGCAGCGGCCTGGCCTGGCAACCCTGACAGCGCCTGCTCTCATCGCGGCCGTCATCTACAGGCAAACCACATCCGTGACAGGGACGATCGACTGCCGCTACCGTAACCGCACAGCTCTCGCAAAACGCCCTGCCTTCGGGCACGAAGGCGTTACAGGCAGCACAGCGCGCGGGCCAGAGAAGACCTGCGGCGAGCCGAAGCAGCATGCAGGGTTATCGGCTGCGACGGGTTCCAGGTTGCGTGCGGACAGTGCTATACAGGCTTCTCGTACAGGACATCGACGATGTGAGCGTAGCGGCTCCGCACCACATCCCGCTTGACCTTGAGGCTGGGGGTCAGCTCGCCCGCGGCTTCGGAAAAATCGGCTGGCAGGATGGCGAAGTTCTTGATGGTCTCGTAGGAGGCCAGGGTCCGGTTGATCGCGGCCACCGCGTCTTCCACGGCCACACGCAACTCGGACCGTGAAGCGGCACGGGCCAGGTTTCCGCCTCCAAACTGACGTGCGGCGGTCTCCGACAGCGTGACGATGGCTACGCAGTGCGGGCGTTTGTCGCCGAACACCACCACCTGACTGATCAGCGGGCAGTGGGCCTTTAGTGCGGTTTCGACCATCTGGGGCGCCACGTTCTTCCCACCTGCCGTCACGATGATGTCCTTCTTGCGATCCACGATGCTCAAGAACCCATCCTCGACCCGGCCGATGTCGCCCGAATGAAACCAGCCCTCGGCATCGATGGCCTCGGCCGTGGCGGCTGCATCGTTGTGATAGCGCGTGAAGACCGACGGCCCGCGCACCAGGATCTCGCCGTCCTCGGCAATGCGATACTGAATCACGTCGATGGCGGGTCCCACGGTGCCGAAGCGAAAGCGGTTCCAGCGGTTGACGAACGCGGCGGCCACGGTCTCGGTCAGACCGTACCCTTCGAGTACCAGGAGCCCGATGCCATGGAAGAATTCCGCAATCTCGGCAGACAGCGGCGCGCCGCCCGAGATCAGGAAGCGACAGCGGTCGAAACCCAGACGAGCGCGCAGCTTGGACAGGACCAGCCGGTCGGCCAAGGTGTGCTCGATGCGCACGCCGAACCGAGGCGACTCGCCCCGGCGCAAACCGCCCGCGTACCGCGCTCCGACCTTGAATGCCCATCCGACCAGAGCGCGTTTGGGCCAACTCCCCTGCCCCGTTGCCGTGGTGATCGCCGTGTGCAGTTTTTCGAAGACGCGCGGCACGCCGGCCATGAACGTGGGCCGCACGTCCACCAGGTCGAACTTGATGCGAGACGCTCCGGTGGAAAACGCGATCGATGAGCCCGCCAGAATGGGCGCCCATTCCATCTCACGACCGAGTACGTGAGCTAGGGGCAAGAAGAGAAGCTGCACGTCCGTGTCGCGCAGATCGAAGGCGCGGATGGCGCTGGCAAAAGACTCGACCATGTTTCGGTGGGTCAGCACCACCCCCTTGGGCCGTCCCGTCGTGCCCGAGGTGTAGACGATGGTGAACACATCGTCGGGCCCGATCTCAGCTAAGCGCTGCTCCAACTCTGCCAAATGGCCCGCCAGCCACGCCTGGCCTGCCTGGCGCAATGCCGCCAGCGACAGAGGCGTCAGCCCACCAGCCTTTTCCACTGCAACCAGTACCTCATGCAACCGAGGTTTCTTTCCGCTCCGGGCATCGGAATGTTCGAGGTTGGAGCTACCATCGAAGAAGACGAGACGCAGCTTCGGGTTCTGCGCCAGGAGAGGCACCAGCTTGTCCATCTGCGCGGCGTCCTCGACGATCACCGTCCGGGCGCCGCTGTCTTTTACAATGGAGGCACACTGCTCGGGCGTGCTTGATGGGTATATGGGCACCGACACCGCGCCGGCGAGGACCAGCCCGACATCACAGAGCACCCATTCGAGCCGCGTCTGGGCCAGAATGCAAACGCACTCACCCGCGCCGATTCCCAAGCTCGCCAGCCCGCCGGCAATCTGGCGTGCCATCACGTCCGCCTGCTGCCAGGTGATGCCGCGCCAGTCGTCCCCATCGCGAACCCGAAACGCGATGCTGTCTCCGGCCAGGGCTGCGCAGACGCGCCAGATGTCGCCAGCAGTCCGCGCGGAGAAAGCGGAATTGGACGTTTTCACATTGCCGGATCCCATGAATCGGCAGATAGTCGTCTCGGCTCGTCTTGGGGTCAACCTGTAGCTCCCACGCAACGCGCTGAGTTGTTGGTTGTATGTGGGCCCTTCGTCTCGTAGTATCGAACGCCTAGCCTAGTCCTGCTGGCCTTGTCGTCGTGTGGTGACTATGGTTCCCAACCCCCTGCCATCGCGATATCGAATCATTGAGGAAGTCGGCCAGGGCGGCATGGCGGTGGTCTATCGTGCGCAGGACGAAACCCTGCGGCGCGAGGTGGCGGTCAAGGTGCTGCACCCGCACTTGCTGGCCGAGGCCGAATCAAGGGCACGCCTGCAGCGTGAGGCGCGGGCCGTCGCCAAACTGAACCACGACGGCATCCTGCAGATTTTCGACTACTCGGGAGACGACGCGGAGTCATCCTTCATCGTCACGGAGTTCATCGATGGCCAGACCCTGAAACAATTTCTGGCCAACCGAAAGTTGCCCGTGCCCGAACTGGCGGCGCTCATCGTGCTGGAGGTCGGCAGCGCCCTGGCCCACGCGCACTCGTTTGGCATCATCCACCGCGACGTCAAGCCCGAGAACGTGATGGTCCGCAAGGACGGGGCCATCAAGCTGATGGACTTTGGTGTGGCGCAGGTCGTGGACCTGGAGCGGATGACCGTGACGGGACAGATCTTGGGCTCGCCAGCCTACATGGCGCCCGAGGTGCTCGACGGCAAGACTCTCGATTTTCGCAGCGACGTTTTTTCGCTGGGGGTCATGTTGTATCAGATGGCGACCGGCGTGTTGCCTTTCGCGGGGAAGAACCCGCACGAGGTGCTGAAGCGCATCGGTGAGGGCCGTTTCGCTGACCCGCGCACGGTGAGCCCGCGGATATCCGACCATCTGGCCAAGGTCATCACGCGCTCGCTGGCGCGACATCCCGACGACCGCTATCCGCGCCTTACCCTCATGCTGGATGACCTGCGCACCTTCGTGGCCGACGCGGGTCTTGAAAACGTTCGCGAGGAACTGCGCCAGTACCTCACGAACCCCGAAAGCTACGACAAGGGCCTGGAGCACCGTCTCGCGACGGCCCTGGTGGCGTCAGGCCAGCGTGAGCAGGCGTCTGGCCGCAGCGCTCGCTCGCTGGAACTTTGGAACCGCGCCCTGGCCCTGGAACCAGAGAATCCCACCGTTCTGGCCGAGCTACGACGGCTGGAGCGAGGCGAACGCGTCCGGCGCTGGGTGACCCTAGCCGTCGTGCTGGCGGTTCTCGCGGGGATAGGGGCCGGAACTTTTGCAATCTGGCGACGGGCGGTGCGGGCTAATCAGGGCGGCAGCGGTGAGAGGATGGCCGGCAGCATGCAACCTCCGGGGCCAAGCAGCCCGACCACCGTCGGAGAGCCGAAGTCTCCGTCGCCGCTCGCCAAGTTGGTGGCCCGCCCGCAGAGTGCGACCGCTACAGCGAGCCGCGCGCAACGGGAGTCAAGAAGACCGCCGACGTCTGCCGAGCGGCCTGACCCACGCGATGAAACCGCACGCGAGTCGCCCCGTGGCGCGGCCACGGCCAACCCTCAGCGAGTCGAGTTGACCTTGGGACCTCATCCCCCAAAGGTCGAAGTCTGGATGGACGGCCAGAAACGTTTTGATTTCGGTCCCCGGCAGGACCGCATCGCGATTCCGTGGGACGGGCCTCACATCTTGGAGTTCCGCAACGACACTTGCTGTAACCGAAAGGAAGTGACCGTGGGGCCGCAGGTGTACCGGCCGCCCGGGGATCACCTCTACGTCAACCTCGACCCCAAGCCAGCCCGCCTGTCGGTCAACTTGCAGCCGGCGCGCGCCGAGGCCAGCATTCTGGTGCGCGAGGTGAGTGATGGACGGCCGAACCCCTGGCGCACCACGGTTCGTGCGGGCGAAAGAGTTCCGGTTCCCTTTGACGTCGGCGACGAGATGCGCAAGAGTCTGGACGTCGTGGTCTTTCTTGGAGAAAAAACCCTCACTGAGCGTGTCAACATCACCGCGGGAGAATCGCGGCAAGTAACCGTGCGGTTGGATCAGTAACGTGTGCGTGGGAATCGTCGTTCTCCTGCTCTTCCAGGCAGCGCCCAACGCCGCTCCGTTGCCGGCGGCCGACGAGCTTCGGCGTGGCAAGACATCATTTGACCGTGGCGAGTATGCCCGGGCCATCGAGATCCTGCGGCCCCTGCTCTACCCCGAAATCCGCCTGGAATCGGAGGGCCAGATAGTGCAGGCCCACCGCATGCTCGGGGTGGCCGAACTGTTTCAGGGCCACAACGACGCTGCCGCCCAGGAGTTCCGCAGCCTCCTGCAACTGCGGCCCGACTACCGCTTCGATCCTTTGCTCGATCCGCCCCAGGTGGTGGATCTCTTCAATGGGGTTCTGCGTGCCCATGAGGCCGAAGTCGAGACCCTAGAGGCAAGGCAGCGAGAGGCGGTGCTGGCGCGCCAGCGCGACCGCGAGGAGTGCGAGAAACTGCGGGCCGGGCCGGCCATCATCGAGAAGCGCTTCGGCCGCAATTCCTTCGCAGTCAACTTCGTCCCCTTCGGCGCGGGACAGTTTCAGAATGGCCATCGGATCAAGGGTTGGACCTTTCTGACGGTGGAGGTCCTGCTGGCCGCGGTCTCCGTGGCGGCCTTCTCGACCAACTTCGCGCTGTACGGGTCGCAGCCCAAACGGGGCTGTCGCTATGACAGCGGGGCCAACCCCTGCCTGCCGGAGGACATCGACTATACCGACGAGAACCGGTCGCGCTGGCTTTTGCGCACGCAGGTCGCGAGCGGCGCGGCGTTCTTTGTCGCCGTCGGCCTGGGCATCGCCGACGCCCTGTACTACTTCCGGCCCGAAATCCCGCTGGCGCCGATTTCTTCCGGCCACCTCGCCATCCAGTCAAGCGCGCCGCACATTCTGCCCGTCCTGGTCGGCGACGCGCTTGGCCCCGGTCTGTACTTCCGTTTCTGACCAGAACCGGAGAAACTGCGAGCCATGGCGACCCTGCGCATCCACATGCCCGGAACGGGCGTGAAGGTGTACCACATCTACAAGAAGCTCACTTCACTCGGGAAGGGTGAAGGGGTCGACATCCTTCTCCCTGATCCACTGTTGGCTGACACGCACGCGCACATCCACTTCGACGGCCGCGACTTCAACATCTCGGTCACCGACAAGGACGCAGACCTGCACGTCAACGGACGGCGGCGCAGCAAGCACCGTCTGGCCCAGGAGGACCGTATCCGGGTGGGCAGTGTCGAGCTGGAGTTTTCCCTGTACGACGAACCAGTCACCGACGACATCGCCGCCAAGACCATGGCCGAGCTGAACTCATACAAGCGCTTGTTGGAGTTCTCGCAGAAGCTGATGGCGAGCTACGAGATTTCGACCCTGTTCGATCAGTTGCTCGACGTCGTCGTCCAGGTCACCAACGCCGACAAGGGCTTCATCGTGCTGGTCGAATCGGGCGAGCCGGTGGTCAAGGTGGCGCGCAACCTGCGTCACGAAACCATTTCGGACGCCGTCAGCCATCTGTCGGATGCGATCCTGGCGCGCGTGATGTCCACCAGAAAACCGCTCATCATCTCGGACGCGCTCAACGACACCGAGTTCAAGAATTCGCTTTCAGTGATGAACCTGCGTCTGACCTCGGTGATGTGCGTGCCCTTGCTCGAACGCGGCAACCTGATCGGGATGATCTACGTGGGCAACGACAATGTGGCGCAGCTCTTCGACGAGGCGGCGCTGGAGATCCTGACCATCTTCGCGTCGCAGGCCTCGCTGCTCATCCGCAACGCGCTTCTGGTCAACGAGTTGCAACTCGACAAACGATCGCTGCAAGAACGCATCGAACGCATGCGCTTCGGCGAGATCCTCGGCTCCTCGCCCGCCATGCAGGAGGTTTTTCGCAAGGTCGAGCGGGTGGCCGGGACGGACATCACCGTGCTGGTCACCGGCGAAACCGGCACGGGCAAGGAGCTCATCGCGCGAGAGATCCACAACCGCTCGCCGCGCGCCAAGGGTCCCTTTGTCAGCATCAACTGCGGCGCGATTCCCGAGAACCTGCTGGAATCCGAGCTGTTCGGGCACGTGCGCGGGGCGTTCACCGGCGCGGTGGCCAGCAAGCCCGGCCGCTTCCAGGTGGCCAACAAGGGCACCTTGCTGCTCGACGAGATCGGCGAGATGCCAGTGGCCTTGCAGGTGAAGATCCTGCGCGCCTTGCAGGACCGCACCGTGACCCGCGTGGGCGACACGGCGAACGAGCCGATAGACATCCGGGTCATCGCCGCCACCAACCGGGATCTGGAGGCCGAGACCAAGGCCGGTCATTTCCGCGAGGATCTCTACTACCGGCTCAACGTCGTGCACCTGCTGCTGCCGCCTCTGCGCGATCGCGGTGATGACGTGGTGGTGCTGGCGCGCTACCTCCTGTCGCGCTACGCGCAGGAACTGGCCAGCAAGGTGCGCGGTTTCACCCCTGGCGCGATCTCCGCCATCAAGCGCTACCCCTGGCCGGGCAACATCCGCGAACTGGAAAACCGCATCAAGAAGGCGCTGGTGCTGGCTGACAAGGCCCTGCTCGGCCCCGATGATCTCGGCATCAACTCCGACGAACTGCCCGCTATTTTGACCCTGGCCGAGGCGCGCGAGCGCTGGCAGCGGCAGTACATCAACGAGGTGCTCAGCCTCAACGGCGGCAACCGCACCCGCACCGCGCGTGATTTGGGCGTCGATCCGCGCACCATCTTCCGACACCTGGAGCGCGAGGAATCGGGCGCTGGCCCCGACGACATCTTGCCCCCTGGCGACGACACAGGACGGATTCCGTGACCTGGCAAGCCGGATTTTCATCGCGATTTTGGCTGGCCGCCCTGCCCCTGTGGGCCTGCGCCTGCGTTGTCCCGGTGGCGCCGCAGTTCGAGGATCCGTCTGAGAACTACCCACCCTTCGTGGTCAGCAGCGTCCCGACCGCAGGCGCGCAGCTGCCCACTTCCACAGACCCGACAGACACCATTCAAGTCACTCTTGGCGACCCCAACCTGGACGACATCCTCGTGGCTCGTTGGCTCATCGACTACCCGCCCTATGACGCTTCCATCTCGCGCCTGGCACTCGAGGCAAGGTTGCCACCCAGCGGTGCCGTCAATCGCGAGACCATCCAGTTTGCTCCTAGCTGCTCGGACGACCAGATCGCCTCGGGGCTGGCCTCGCACCGAGTGACGCTGTCAGTGGCAGACCGGCCGTTCCTGTCGCCCGATCAGGCGCCCGCTGACTTGCAGCTCGATTCGTTGCCCGCCAAATCGCCTGGCTTCGTGGTGCGCACGACCTGGGTCGTCGATCTGACGTGCCCGTAGCGGTGCGACCTGCGGTCGCCCGATGAATCACGATGAAGTTTGACAAGGGGCCTTTGGCCTCGTAGCTTGTACCTACTCGTCGGCGCTCCGGCGACGCGCGCTCCTCGCTGGGAGCCCCCTTCGACGGGCAGGGGTGGATTTCTCGTCGCCCCCAAGAACCGTGTCTTTACCTACAAAACAACCAGCCCAAGAATTCCGGCAATATCGAAAACTGGTTTCCTGGACGATCCTTTCAGTCATTGCACTCGGCAGCCTGTACCTTTTGCTGTCGGTGAGCGTGAGCCTGTACCGGCGGCGGCACGCGCTTCCAGCCGGCGACGAGATTGGCGCTCGGGTGTCGAAGGCAGAGATGGCCAATTGCTTCGGCGAACTGCGGGACGTGTCAGTCGCGCTGCGGAAGTACCTGGAACGATCTCATCACCTTCTGGCCAACGACGATGCCGATGAACTGCAGCGCTGGGCCGACGAAGGTGCGGTTTGGCGGGCGCAGTGGCTGGGACTAGGACGACGCTGCCGGCTGGTGACCGGGACGCGACCCACTCCGGTGCGCAAGGAAATGGAAGCTATGGCCGCAGCCCATGAGGAGCTTGGCAGTATTCAAACCACGTACACAGAAGAGCTGAAGCGCTTTGCCCAGGACCTGGTTCCTCGCATGGGACGACTGGACAAGCGCCTCGACAAACTCGGCGAAGCCATCGGTACGACCGGCTCGCCATCAGGAGAGAAAGAATGATCGATCCAGTAGAAGCCAGAGACAGTTCCGAGGTGCCGTCCACCGCGGCCGCTGCGGCGGGTGACAGCCCTGTCGAGAAGAAGACTTCCTTTGCCGACCTGGGCCTTCGGCCCGAGGTCCTGCAGGCCTTGGCGGACATGGGATTTGTCGAACCGATGGAGGTTCAGTCAGTGACCCTGCCGCTGGTGCGCGCCGGCCGCGACATCATGGTGCAGTCCCGCACCGGTTCAGGCAAGACGGCGGCCTTCGGAATTCCCTTCGCCGACGGGATGGTCGACCCCAAGCAGAAGTCGGTGCAGGCCATCGTGCTCCTTCCCACGCGTGAACTGGCGCTGCAGGTGGCGGCCGAGATCGCGCGCATCAGCACCCAGTCGGGATTGTCGATAGTTCCCGTGTACGGCGGCGCGCCCATGGGCCGCCAGATCGAACAACTCCGCGCCGGCGGGCAGATTGTCTGCGGCACGCCGGGACGTATCCTCGACCATCTGCGACGAGGAACCTTGCACCTGGACAAGGTCAAGTGCGCCGTGCTCGACGAGTGCGACGAGATGCTGTCCATGGGCTTTCAGGAGGACATCGAGGCCATCCTGGAACGGACACCGCAGGAGCGGCAGACCATGTTGTTCTCCGCTACCCTGCCCGAGGGTATTCAGCGGCTCGCGCGGCGCTACATGCGCCAGCCCGAAATGGTGACCCTGTCGGCCGACTTTGTGGGCGTGCACGAGATTCACCACATCTACTACTCCATCCCCGGCGGGCAGCGCGAAGCCGAGCTGTCGCGCGTGCTCGCCTTCGAAAATCCCGAACGCGCGCTCATCTTCTGCAACACCCGTGAAGAGACCGGCCGGGTGGCTGAGTTCTTGCGCCGTCAGGGACTGGACGCCGAGGCCATCTCATCGGACCTTTCGCAGTCGGAACGCGAAACTGTCATGGCGCGCATGCGTGCCGGCAACATCCGCTTCCTGGTGGCCACCGACGTGGCGGCACGCGGAATCGACATAGAAAACTTGCCCTGCGTGATCAACTACACCTTCCCGGAGTCGCCCGAGGCGTACATCCACCGCACCGGTCGAACCGGTCGGGCCGGCCGCTCGGGTCACGCGGTGTCGCTCATCGGCCCCACCGAGGTCGGTTCCTTCTACTACCTGAAGCTGCTCTACAAGATCCGGCCCGAGGAACGAGCGCTGCCCTCCGAGGCGGAACTGCGTTCCAAGAGCGAGGGCGAAAGCGTGTTGCGACTGCGCAGCCTGCTTCCCGGCGACGTGGGCGCTGAGTGGCGCGCGCTGGCCCGGCGGATCATGGGCGCAGGTGACGGTGAACGTCTGATCGGATGCCTGCTGCATCAGGCACTGGCCGACAAAGCGGCTCATGTCGAACGGGCTGCTCAGCTTCATCACGACGACGGTGGCGGGCGCGACGAAGCGCCTCCTGCCGAAAAGACCGGCGACCAACCAGCCCGACCCGCCCGCGAGCAGAGCGAGGAACGCCACGGTCGTGGCGGCTATCGCGATCGCGAACGATCCGGGCCAGGGCGTGGCCGGCCCCCGCGCGACCGTGAGCGCGCCTCGGCCGATCGTCCGCGCTCGGGTGGTGAGCGGCGCGAGCGGGTCGAGCGCAGCCCGCAGCCTGCCAGGGCGGCCCGGCCAGCGCAGCCGACGTCAGCCTCCGCAGCACCGTCGATTGATGGCCGCGAATTCTGGGAAGTGTGGAGCGAGGAGGTCGGACGCACGCCCACGGCCAGTGCCGCCCCCTCGCCGGAGACGACCACCGAGGCGCCGGAACCATCACCGGCGGCGGCCAGCCCACAGCCCGTGGCTAGCACGCAAGCCCCCGCGGCCGGCTACCAGGCTCCAGCGCCCGGCCAGGTCCGGTTGTATCTAAACCTGGGTCGCAAGGATGGCGTCTCGACCGACGAGATCGCGGCACTGCTGGCCAGCACGGGCGTGTCAGTGCCGACGCCGGCCATCGACGTGATGAACACGCACAGCTACATCAACGTCGACTCCGCCGACGGGGAAAAGTTGTGCGCCGGGCTGGTCGGGAAGGAACGCAACGGGCGGGCGATCATGTGCGAGCCCGCGCGTCCGCCGCGGCGGAGGTAGCTTGATTTTTACTTGCCTGGGCTCTGATCACATCCCGGGGAACGGCTTGAGGTCCGCGGGCGGTGCCGGCGGCTTCGGCTTGGGCGGCGGAGGCCCGGCAACCGGAGGAGGAGAGAGACCGGCGCCTGGCTTCACCGCCGCGGCCGACGCGTGTGCGTGGCCAGGCTTGGGCTTGTGGGCCGCTGACGGGTGTCCCAACTTGGCTGTCGCCGTGCTCTCCGCAGCGACAGGTGGTTCCGCGGCTGGCGCCGCAGGAACAGGTGCAGCCGGCGCCGGCGGGACAGTCGGCGCAACGGCCTGCGCTGCCACGGACGCGGCGGCGACCGGAGCCGCAACCGACGTCAGAGTCGGAGCCGCCGTCGGAGCCGGAATCACTTTCGCCTCGCCCGCAGCCGGGGCCGACGGTGAAGGCGCGCTGCCGCGGGAAAGAGCAAACCACACGGCTCCCGCCACGCCCAGGGCCACGCCCACCGCGGCCAAAATGAGCTTCGGGTTGGGGCGGCCACCCAGCGGCCGGTCCCCGATTTCTGATGCCGCGGCTTCCTCCCAGCCACGCGGCACCAACTCGGTGTCGGAGGCACGCTCCGCCGGCTTGGCCACCTTGAGTGCCACCTTGGCGTGGGCGCCCCCCATCTCGCGCGTGTAACCCGCGACCGAGCGCTGGCCCGTTGCCTTGTCTGGCCCCCGGCAGATCGACAAGGCTTCCAGAAACTCCGCCATGCTCTGGTAGCGATTGTCGCGGTCCTTCTCCAGCGCTTTCAGCACCAGGGCGTCCATCTCGGGCGTGATGGCCAGATCGGGCCGGCGCACGCTGGGCGGCACCGGGTCTTCCATCATGTGCTTGGTCAGAATCGCCATGAAATTGTCGGCGATAAAAGGAGTTTGACCGGTCATCAGGTGGTAAGCGATGCAGCCGACGGCATAGACGTCCACTCGATGATCGGCTTCCTTGCCCTCGGCCTGTTCGGGCGCCATGTACTCGGGCGTGCCGAAGATCATCCCGGTGCGGGTCAGGCGTGGGCCATTCGGATCGAGTCCCATGACCTTGGCGATGCCGAAGTCGAGAATCTTCACGAACTCGGGCCGCCCCTCGCGCTGGATGAGGAAAATGTTCTCGGGTTTCATGTCCCGGTGGACGATGCCCTTGTCGTGCGCCGCCCGCAGGGCCCGACAGATCTGCATCACGATGTCGCGCGTGCGCGACCAGGCCAGTGCCCCTTCCGCCCGCACCACTTCGCCCAGATCCTTGCCGTCCAGGTACTCCATGGCGATGTAGACGTAGCCCTCGGCGGACTGACCGAAATCGGAGATGTCGATGACGTTCTCGTGGCAGATGCGCGAGGCGCTGCGCGCCTCCTGCAGAAAACGCGCGACCAGATCCTCCCTCCGCGCGAGTTCGGGAGCGAGCACCTTGAGCACGAGCTTCTTCTCGATGACCACGTGCTCGGCCAGGTACACGGAGCCCATCCCGCCCTCGCCCAGCTTGCGAATCACCCGGTAGCGATCCGCGACAAGCTGCGAGATGAGCGGGTCCGTGCCCAGAGGGGGGCTCTCGCCAACGGTCATGCTTGTTCCACCACTTTACCACGGACCCCGGTACAATGGTCGCTCGGCTCGTATGGCCAGCATCATTGCCTACATGGAAATTCGGGACGCGGCGATCACCGCTGCGTCCCGCTTCGCGCTGGCCGAGGCGCGACGAGTTGCCGACGATCTCGGCGCGACGGTGTATGCGCTTCTGGCACTTGGGCCTACCAACCCTGACGAACTCGCGACTCTGGCTGGTCGAGTGGGGACAGCAGGCGCGGATCGCATCTTGTGCTGTTCAGATGAGGCGCTCGCTGGCCCGCCACTGGATGCAACCCATGGCCCCTTGCTCGGCTCCGTGGCCGAACGTCTGAAGCCGGTCCTCGTGTTGTTCCCGGAGGGAGAAACCGGCCCCAACCTGGGTCCTCCTTTGGCCGATCGCATGAACGCGGCCTTCCTTGGCTGCTCGGCCCTCGCCATCCAGGCAGCCACTGACCTGGAGCCCGCGCAGGTCGTCGTGCGCTGTTTGCAGGACGACCGCGGCGAAGATCGCGTCGTGAGGCTGCGCGAGATCGAGAAGCCCGTGGTCGCCACGCTGCGCGCGGGCACCGCCCCGCTCGCTCTTGGCGAACCGGCTTCCGAGATGGAAATGCTGCCCTACCCGGTGCCTAGCGTGCCGCCACCTCGGGAATGAGCCGCTCCAGTGTCTCCTTTTGATTGAGCGCCGGATCGTCGAGCACGCGCTCCAGCAGACGGTTGAGTACCTGCCCCACCTGAGGTCCTGGCCCCACGCCCAGCACGCGCATGACGTCGGCGCCGCTCACGGCCAGATCCTTGACCCGCAAGACCGCATCCTCGGCCGCCACCCGCGCGATGCGGGCGCGCAGTTCGCGCGTTTCGCACTCGGGATCTTCTCCCCGCCCGCGGCTGACGATGTCGGCCTCACGCAAGGAAAACAGCGGTGGAATGCGTTCCGTATGCACGCGGTTGACGAAACGCCGAACCGTGCCGTCGGTCCACGCGGGTGTGTAGAAGAACATGTGGTGTGCCACCAGGGCGACCAGCAACTCGGTTTCCGCGCCCGAAAGGCGCAATCGGCCGGCGATGGCTTCCGCCATCTCTGCTCCCACTGATTCGTGCTTGAAGAAACCAAACTCACCCGGCGCATCTGCCTGCGGTGTCTGCGTGCGCGGCTTGCCCACGTCGTGCAGCAACGCCGCCAGACGCAGGATGGGTTCGGGACGGACGGCATCCAGAGCGGCAAGGCTGTGCTGGTAGACGTCGTCCTTGTGAAAACGGTTTTGTCGGCACCCGACCGCGGCCAGCAGTTCGGGCAATATCTCGGCGAGCAATCCCGTCTGGCGCATCAACTCGATGCCGCGTGACGGGACGGGCGCGCGCAACAACTTGAAAAGCTCGTCGCGCACGCGTTCGGCCGAGACCTTGCGGAAGACCTCCAGTGTGGCCGGTATGGCGGCCAGTGTGGCGGCGTCCACCTCGAAACCAAGCTGTGTCGCCTGTCGCACGGCGCGCATGGGACGCAGGCCATCCTCGGAGAAGCGCTGGACGGCATCGCCCACGGTGCGCACCACCCGGCGTGCGATGTCCTGCTGGCCCTGGTGAAGATCGATGATCGCACCCGCCTGTGGCTCATAGGCGATGGCGTTCATGGTGAAATCCCGGCGCGACAGATCCTCGGCCAGGGTCGCGCCAAAAGTCACCACCGAGGGATGGCGTCCGTCGAGATACACACCCTCGCCGCGAAAGGTCGTGACCTCCACATGGCGCGGGGTCGCGCCGGCCAGCACGGTCACCGTGCCATGCTGGAGCCCGGTCGGGACGCTGAACCGCGAACCGAAGACACGCAGAATCTCTTCTGGGCGGGCGCTGGTCGCCACATCGAAATCGCCTGAGCTTCGGCCCAGCAGCAGATCGCGCACGGAGCCGCCCACCAGATACGCCTCGAACCCGGCCTGGCGCAGCCGGCGACACACCGCAAGCACATCGTCGGGAATCTGCGTGGCATCGATCAAGCTAGAAGTCCCCGCTCGGCGTGCAACGCCGCCAGCGCCAGTTCAGCCGCATTCTGCTGGGCCTCTTTCTTCGACTTTCCGCGGGCGCGGCCGTACTCCTTGTCGCCGAGCAAAATGGCTATCTCGAAGATCTTGTCGTGATCCGGCCCGTGCTCGGCGACGATGGTGTAGCGGGGCTGGAGTTGCATGCGGGCCTGCGAAACTTCCTGCAATCGCGACTTGAAATCGCGGGCAGTGCTGGCCGGTGTGTCGGCCAGCGCGGGCTGGAACAGCCTCTCCACGACGCCCCTGGCGGCGGCGAAGCCCCCGTCGAGATAGACCGCGCCCAACAGTGCCTCCAGCGCATTGGACAAGAGCGACCGCTTCTGTCGCCCGCCCGCCTGTTCCTCACCACGCCCGAGGAAGATCCACTGCCCCAGCAAGAGATCGTCGGACACGCGCGCCAAGCCTGCCTCGTTGACCAGGGCCGACCGAGCTTTCGACAACTCGCCCTCGGGATGCTCGGGATAGCGTCGCATCAGCATGTCGCTGATGGCCAACGACAGCACCGAGTCACCCAGAAATTCCAGCCGTTCATTGTCCGAGCGATCAGTCTCGTGCGTCTCGTTCATCCACGATCTGTGAGTCAGCGCGGTCTCGCACAGAGTGGGATCGCGAAAAACATAGCCGAGCTTGTCCTCGAGCGCGGCATAGGGCGACGGCCTGTCGGTAGACGTCATTCGTTGAGAGTGGGACAATCATACCCTTCCCAGATGGTGCGAGCCACTTTCACCAATACGCGGCTCCTTCTCCGCGCTCTGACCATCCTTGTCCTGTTCCTGCAGCAAGGGTTGCACTGGCTCGTGGGTTGGCTGTGGTTGCTCATCACCTTCGCGGGGCGCAAACGCCGTCAGGCCTGGTTTGGCCGCTGTGTGCTCGATCTTTTTCGCAGACTGGGCGCCACCTTCATCAAGGTCGGACAGATCATGAGCACGCGCCCCGATCTGCTTCCCGAACACATCACTCACGCGCTGGAGCACCTGCAGGACGACGTGGGACCCTTTCCCTTCGCCCACGTGGTGCGCACCATCGAGGAGGATCTGCACCGGCCGTTGCGCGAGATCTTCAGCGAGTTTGCCCCGATTCCCCTCGCCTCGGCCTCGGTCGCGCAGGTGCACAAGGCGCGCCTGCCCGACGGCCGCGTGGTGGCGGTCAAGGTGCGGCGGCCCAATCTGGTCGAGTTGTGTACCTTCGACCTCGCGGTCATGCGCACGGTGGCGCATTGGCTGGGCAAGCTGCCTCCCCTGGTCCCCGTGGAACCCGAGTTCGCGGTCGAGGAATTCGGACGCGCGGTGTTCGCCCAGCTCGACTTCTGCATCGAGGCGCGCAACAACCAACGCTTTCGCGAGAACTTCCGCGACGAGCACGAGGTGGTCTTTCCCCAGGTGCTGGCCGAACTGTCGAGCGAGCGCATTCTGTGCATGTCTTTCATCGAAGGGACCAAGATCCTGGGCGTGGGCCACACGCGATCGGATCCCAAACGCATCGCCCGTCTGGGCATGCACGCTCTCATGAAGATGATCTTCGAGGACGGTTTCGTGCATGCTGACCTGCACCCCGGGAACATCCTCATCACCACGGACGATCGGGTGGCCCTGCTCGATTTGGGCTTGGTCGGGGAACTCGACCCGCTCCACCGTGCCGCCCTGGCGCGCTTCTTTGCAGCCTGGGCCCAGCGGGATGGCGACACGATGGCCAAGCAGATGTACTCGCTGTCAACCAGCCACGCGGACGATCAGAAGACCTACGAGGCTTTTCGTGTTTCCGTCATCGATTTTGTGGGCCGCTACTGGGGCCAGCGCCTCGCCGACGTCCAGGTGGGCAAGGTGCTCATCGACATGCTGGGCATCCTGCGCCGCCACCGCATTCGCATGACTCCGGCGTTCACCATCGTGAACATCGCCATCGCGGTCACCGAGGGCATCGGCAAGCAACTCGATCCCGATCTCGACCTGATGGCCGAGGCCATCCCGTTCTTCATCTCGCACCCCTCGCTGGCTGCGCCAGGGTAGACGATGAATGTTTCTATCGTCGCTTTTGCGCAATCGGCGCCGGGGGCGTGGCGGTGGCGCCGTCTTCGGGCCATGCATGGCGCGGGTAGCGACGGCACAGCTCGCGGCGGATCTTGGGGTAGTGCTGGCGCCAAAAGTTGGACAGAGCGCTGGTGACCTGCACGGCTCGCCGGTTGGGCGCCAGCAAGTGCAGCGTGAGCGGTACCCGCCCCTTGCAGATGCTCGGCCCTGCGGCCATGCCGAAGAAGTCTTGCAGACGCGACTCGATCCAGGGTGTCTGGCCCGTTTGATAGTGCAACGGAACCACACGCCCGCTGGCCAGGCGGATCCGCTCCGGCACCTCCTCGCGCAGCAGCCGGGCCACCTGCGGCGGCAGGCTGGCCAGCCAGCGATCCTCGATCGGGCTCGCTTGCAGTTCGGCCAGGCTGGTTATGCCTTCGCACGCCGCCACCACCATGGCTTGCCACTCCTGGGCGTCCAGCACAGGAACGTCGGCCTCGGGAAAGGCCTGGCGCAGAATTTCCAGTTTGGCTTGCAACTCCACGGGGACCTCGCCGTGTTCCTGTCCGCGCGGCGCGCTTGTCAAAGCGGCCTCCGCGAGCAGACGGCTTGCCTCGGGCGAAGGCGGCGCGACCTGGCGCGATTCCTCCAGCGTGAGCGCGCCGTAGAGCAGGCGACTGACCCGTTCCACTCGCTGGCGATCCGCATTCCACTGGAGCTCGTCACGCTCCGTCAGTTCGCCGGGTGCGATGTCAAGCAGCCATTCGGGACGGATGCCCACGGCGAGGCGCACAGACACCGTCCGGCCGCGGCCCCCGGTCGCGCTGCGCTCCTCGACGTCCACGGCGCAGAGCAGGTCATCGGGTGGCTGTGCCCCGACAGCGCCGACACCGCCCGAGGCCAGAAGCGCCTCGCTGCTGCCCGGACTGCGTCGGCGCATCACCCGATCGGGAAAGGCCGCCAGCGTCGCCATGGCCAGTGCCTCGTCGACGGCGTCTGCCTGAGATGGGAACCCTGGGAGGGTTCGCTCCGCCCTTCGGCCCCCCACGCACCCGCAGGGGGAACCGGCAGGCTCCCCACGCGACTCCGTCGGCTGCTTTACCGGTCCATCGCGCCGCAAAGCTGCTGCGAGCTGCCGGCGCGCCAACTCGGCTGCCTCGACTGCGCGGACATCCACTCCCAGGCCACGCAGCCGTTCCCGCGCAAAGCGCGCCGCGCGCGCCTGGCGGAAGCGGTCCAGCCTATCGAGCAGATCGGCACCTTCCGGCGCGCCCGCGCGTGGGCTCTGACCCGCGAACCGCGTTCGCGCGATTTCGCTGATGTCGCCCTCCGCGACCAGGGCTGCCAGCGCCGCTGCGTCCTCGCCCACACCTCGGCGCTCACCTTCGACGATCAGCCTCGCCAGCCGGGGATGAACCGGGAAGCGAAGCATCTGTCGGCCCGTATCGGTCAGCCTGCCCTGGCCGTCCAGGGAGCCCAGGCGCCGGAGCAAATCACGCCCTGCCTGCAGCGCCGGCGCGGCCGGCCGTTCGAACCAGTCGAAGCCCTCGCCATCGCGCACGCCCAGTGCCGCCAGGGTCAGGAGCGCCTCTGCAAGATCGAGGCGCGCGATCTCGGGAATCTCGTGCGGCCGGCGCGAATCGAAATCGTGTCTGGTGTACAAGCGAAGGGCTCGCCCGGGCTGGGTGCGGCCCGCCCGGCCGGCGCGCTGGACAGCCGAGGCCTGGCTGATCTTGCCCACCGTCAAGACGGGCAGGCCGCTCCACGGTGAGTGCGAGGCGATTCTGGCCAACCCCGAATCGATCACGGCGACCACGCCATCGATGGTGACCGAACTCTCGGCGACATTGGTGGAGAGAATCACCTTGCGGCGCGAGGCGGGCTCCACCGCGCGCCGCTGTTCAGCAGGCGGTAGGTCGCCGTGCAGCGGCAGAACCAAGAGATCGCGGGGCTCGGCCAACGACGCAAGTTTCTCGGTCGCGCGGCGTATTTCCGCCGCGCCAGGAAGAAACACCAGCACGTCGCCGTCGAGGCCCTCCTGGTACAGCCGGCGCACGGCGCTCGCGACTTGATCGGCCAGCGGCCTCGCGTCGGGCTGGGCCAAGTGCTCGACGACGATTTCAAACAGGCGACCCTCGCTGCGCAGCAGCGGGCAGTCCCCCAAGAACTCGCACACGGGCTCCGTGTCCAGGGTCGCCGACATGACCAGCAGCCCGAGGTCAGGGCGCTCGCCAAGCTGCAGGCGTCGCAAGAGCGCCAGGGCCAAGTCACTGGCCAGATGCCGCTCGTGGAACTCGTCGAGAACCACCACCTCCACTCCGGGGAGATTCGGCTCGCTCAACAGGCGGCGTAGAAGGATCCCTTCGGTGATGAAGCGAATGCGTGTGTGCGGGCCAGCCTCCTCGGCGAAACGCACGGTGTAGCCGACGGTTTCGCCGATTCGCTCGCCCCGTTGGCTGGCCACGCGTTCGGCCGCCAGGCGCGCCGGTAGCCGGCGGGGTTGCAACACGACGATCTCTCCCCGGTGGCCAAAACCTGCATCGAGCAGGGCCGGCGGAACGCGGGTGGTCTTCCCGGCGCCGGGGGGCGCTTCGATCGCGACAGCGCCGCGTGCGCGCAGCGACGTGGCCATCCCGGGCAAGAGGGGATCGATGGGCAGGGCGGCGAGTGAAGGCCGGCCCATCAGGGAAACATCTGCGCGCCCTGCCCTCGCTGGAGGTCGAAATCAAACCACCCGGTGAGCGAGCCCCCTATGTCGGGGTTGGGCGGTGGCTCCAGATCCTCTTCTGCAGTCACCACCTTTTCGTCCTGCAGGGTCAGCGAGAATGCCGAGGCGTGCAACCGGTCTTCAAGCTCGATCTTGAACGTGAGGCTGACCGGCGTGCGGGCGGTGGGGTCCAACTGATCGTTCTGTGCCGCCGAGCCGAAATCCGCGAATTCGACCCACGACTCCCAAGCTCCGCCAGCCACGGTCTGCACCACGCCATCGTCGGAAAACACATCGTCGGCGGTCGCGTCCACCGGACGGGTGCAGGTCATGCGCGGGCTCAGCGTCGAGTGGACGATGCCACCCACCACGGAAATGCGCACGCGCGCCGGCCCGGTGGTTGAAGCACGGAAGCAATAGCGGTCGTCGTAGTCGTGCTGGTTGGGCTGGCCGGCGACCGCGATCTCGCGACCTCGCACGCAGCGAGCCACTTCATACTCATTCACCACGTCGAAGAAAAGCGCGTCGTTGCTCTCAATCTGCTTGCCCGAGCGTTGCAGGCGAATGGTGATGCGGTTCATGAGTGGTTCCGATCCACTCAGCGGCGACCCGTTCGGGAATTGGGTGAGCTGGTCGATGGGCTCGCCGGCAAAGAATGTTGGGTTCAGATTGTAGTCCACCGGTGCCGACGGGGTGCCGCAGACCCCCGAGGCATCGCAGTAGTCGCCTGCCTTCGAGCAGTCCAGCACGAAGAGCAGCCCGCTGGCCGCCCCCGTACCTTGGCCGACACTGCAGCCTGTGAGAATCAGCGCAATCAGCAGCAAGCCAACGCGTGTGAGTGCCGTCATCCCACCCTCCGCAAACAAACGCGGGTTCCCCGTCGCGCCCCGGTCTCCTCGGCTGCCGAGCCATCGCTGGATATCGACCAGGACAGTGCCTGGCGCCATGGATAGAATCACGCCTTTCATGGCGGCCGCATAGATGTCGGCCGACCCAAAGTCGGTAGTGAGCGTGACGATGGCCATGAACTGCGGCTGGTATCCTACCACTTGAATGTCTTCTGGGGGCGGCCGGCACGAGGTATCTGGCAGGTCCGGTAAAGTCTCGTAGCCATCTTGCCGATAGCTTGGTGCGACGGGTCGCTCAAGATTGCGGAGCCGATTCGTCTATACTATTGAGGCCGATTCGCAGTGGGGCTTGTGCCATGACCAAATCGGAACTTGCCGAGCGCCTATCGCAGGTGCAGAAGCTGCCCAAAGGCCGTGCCGGGTTGTTGCTCGACACTATTTTCGATTGTCTGCTGCAGGCCTTGGCCCGGGATGAGCGCATCGAAATCCGAGGGTTCGGTAGCTTCGAAATGCGGCACTACCACGCCCGCAGCGGGCGCAATCCACGGACCGGTGCGGCGGTACAGGTGAAGCCGAAGCGCCTGCCGTTCTTCAAGGTTGGCAAGGAACTGCGCGACCGCATCGGCAACGTCGTGCACTCCACCCGCGAGTTGCCGGCAGTGGCGTTTCCGGCGCCCATCGCCTCGGCGGTCGGGACTACTGCGAAGAAGGTCTAGAAACTCGCCTTTACTGGTCCATTCACCACGATCGTCAGTGCGCCTGTGGGGGCAGGTCCGCTCTCCACCACCACGTGAGCCGACAGGATCAGGCCGAACGGCGTGTTGAAGTCCATGAGAAAGGATGAGAGCGCAATCTGCGCCTGTGCGCCGAGATTGACTGTCCCCGACATCAGGGGGATGGCGGCCAAAAAGATCGCCCCAGCTCCGCTAGCCGAGGATGTGCCCAAAGGTGCTACGTAGAGGCTGGCGGCACTCAGAGGCAAGGCACCAGCGTCGTCTGCCTCCACCCGGATGTCGAGTTGCTCGACAGTCGCCTGGGCGAGTACAGAGTGACGCTGAGCCTGCAGCGCCGGGACATCCCCCAAATCGACCATCTCGGCATCGTCGTAGTCGAAAGCCAAGGCGCACATGTTGTTGTCGTCGCAGCTCAGCGGGTATTCCTGGCAATCCACCGCGGCCATGGGCGGGGGCGGCTGGCAACAGTCCGTGACCAGCGCGGCCGGGCCGCGACAGACCACCTGCGGCACACCCGTCGGAGGAGATGGCCACCAGCGGGAATCAGTCGTGTCGATGCTGAAGGTCGTCTGAGGCAGAGCGAAGCTCAGTTGTCCGCCTCCCACCCGATCAAACATGCTGCATCCCCCTGCCGCCACGGCGGCAAGCCAGGCAAACGAGAGAGGCCCGACGATGCCGCGCATGGCGCAGAGCCTATCCTATGATCCGGTTCTTGAGAACCTCGCGGACCATCGCCATTTCTTGGACCCCGGTTGAAACCTTCTGCTCATCGCTGCGATCGAAGTTCATGGAACAGAATCCGTCTGCATGGAGCGCGTCTTGGACGCTGGATTCGTCGGTGCGGCCGCTGCGGGGGCACCGCCCGTCGCGCGGGCCGAAGCGAGGAACTGCACCGCCGCGATCTTCTCGGGCTTCTCGGCCTTGTCGCTCCTCTCGACGGCGATGAACCTGATGGTGTGGGGCTGGCCAGCTGGGAGATGGAGCACGCTTTCGCTGCCAAAGGGGTACTCCTCGCTGCCAACCCTCAGGATGCCGCCGCCCGCCACCACGTACAGTATTTCCGTCAAGCCGCCGTGATCGTGTCTTGGCAACTCGGCGCCGTGGGCGAACTCCAGTAGGTTGACGGTCACGCCTTCTCTCCCAGTCGTCTTGGCGTCGAGCAGAGCCCTGCCCATGCCCTTTCCCCCGAGAGTGGGCACCGCGACCACCTCGCTCGCCGTCACCACCGCCAGGTTGCCGTTCCCTTCGGGCGGTATCCTGGCCGTAGCCGAGTCGCGAATGACTTCGAAATCGGCCCGGCCGCGTGCGTCGGTCGGATCGCGGTACACGCGCTCCGGCCCCGGCGGCACGAACGCCTGCAAAAAGACCGCCGTGCTCTGGCGGCCCATGTTTTCAATCACATGGGGATAGCCGGCGGGCACGAACGCCACCATGCCCTCGTCCAGCTTCACGGGTGTCACCCCGGAAGGTCCCAGCAGGCGGGCGTGCCCTTTGAGCAAGTACAGCACCTTGCCGCTGCGGGGGTGACGGTGCATGGCCACGCGGCTGGCCGGGCCGATGTTCAACTGGGTGAGCGAGATGCCTTGCACGCGCATGTTGGTCTCGTCGGCGAGCACCTTGACGGTGAACGGGGCGTCGCGTTTGGGGCCGAGCCCCGCCTTGGCGGACGAAGCAGCGCCAAGCGCACGCTCGGGCACGTCCTCCGCTTTGACCACGAACTGGCTCATCTGTGCCTGAAACGAAAACGGAAGCACGACCTTAGCGCCGGACTCGATCCCATCCACCGTCCAGCCCATGGCGGCCTTCTGCACGCATGCCGACAAGGCACTCGGTGCGGCCTGCCCGTGCGACAGAAGTCTCGCCGCAGCCACCCGCCCGGCCGGTCCCACCTCGACCTCGATCTCCACCTTGCCTGCGGCATCCAGCCGGTCAGCCAGCGATCTCTCGAAACACCGATGCACATCGGCCCCGTGCTTCTGCAGCGCCCTCTCGATGGCTTGCGCGGCCATTTGGCCCTCGCTCGCCTGGCCAGCGAACGCAAGTGCCGCGATCGTCATTGACGCAACCACCACCATGGTCGACGCGCCAGCAACCGGCAATCTCTTCTCTTGCATACCTCTCCTCGGGGGCTTGTTCGTAGCACGAATGCCCGTGATTTTCCTTCCCCACGGAAAGCCACGACGCATTATCAACGATCCGCGCCGAGCAACCGATGATTGGAAATGGCCATGCGGCCCGCGCGTACTATCATTCTTGCAACGCTTGCCGTGAGCGTAGCACCCGGGGCTTTGGCGAAAACTGACCTTCTCCGCACCAGCAGCGGCGCTCTGGTGCACTGGATCGATTACGACATCACGGTTGGGCTCGATCGAGGTGCCCCCAGTCGGACGGTCGCCTCCGACGGGGTGAGGGAGGCCCTGCAAGCCGCAGTCGATGCGTGGAATGAGGTTGGGGATCTACCCGTGCGATTCCGCGTCGTCACCACGCTCGATCCCGCGGTGCGCGTGCGATTCTGCCGTGGCCGGTGGACGGGCGAGTTGGACGACCTGGGCAAGGCGGTGTTCACGGCGGATGTCCGCACGGGCATCGTGGCATCCGCCACCGTGGAAATCAACGAATGCGATCGCTCCTTCTTGGCCCCCGACGAGGTGGAAGACGGCCGCTTTGATCTTCAGGCCGTGCTCACCCACGAATTGGGGCATGTCCTCGGGCTGGCTCACAGCGACGATCCCAACTCACTCATGTCTTTTCGCGGGGGAACAGCGGGCGTTCGTACCCCGAAAGCCGATGATCGCGCTGGAATCGCCATCATCTACGGCCCAGCCGCGAACCGCCGCGAACCGCCGCCAGCCGTCCAAGTCCCGACCATGGTGTTGAAACCCGCGCCGATCGCGCGAGCCCCGTCAGCCTCGGAAGAGATGCAACCCGCCGACCGAATCCCGAACATGGTGTCGCAGCGGATGCCGGCCGAGCAGGCCATGCCGACCTCGGAAAAACTGCCGCCGGCCGGGGTCGTGACCGTCATGCGAGTCGCGGGCGGCGATGGCACGGCCATGATCGTCTACACCTGCGAGCCCACACTCCTTCCCCCCATTTCCCCGATCGAGCCAGAGCGTGAAGAGAAGCCCGCGTCCCCGAAAACGCCTGGCGGCCGAAGACACGCGCACCCCTGACATGGGAACCCTTAGAGGGTTCCCAAACCCTCCCGCGATGGTCCGCCGCCGGCAAAGCCGGCGGGCTCCCCACGCGACTAGCCTACCAACCGGAACGACGTGCGAATGACTATTTCTTCTCGCCCTCGGCGGACTCGACGGCAGGCGCGGGTGCGCTGTCGGGCGCCGTTGGTGTCGCTTCACGCTGCGGCGGAACAGCCACGACGTCCGGGGCAGAGCCCGCTTCAACGACCATCGGCTCGTCCCATCCACCCCGCCGGCGCACCGGCCCGGACCAACCCTGGCCACGTCGGTGGTCTTCTCCGCTGTTTCGCCGCGGACGCTGGTCGCTGCCTGGCCCGGCCGCCCGCGTTGCCTCGCTGCCCGGCCCGGGTGGCTGGGTGCTAACCCCTTCGCGCCCCGCGCGCGGTCGATCTCCAAATCGCGGGCGATCTCCGCGCGGCGGACGATCGCCAAAGGACGGACGATCTCCGCGCGGAGCACGGTTTCCCGGGGACCGGTCGCCGGCCGGCCGCTCACCAGGCGGGCGGGGTCCGCGGCCGTCAAAGCGCGGCCCATGCGGCGGACGGCCGGGTTGCTCCCGTCGCGTCGGATCAACCGGCCCACGATTGCCGCCCCGTCGCTCGTCAGGAGCGCGGGTCAACATCCACCCTTCGCCTCCTTTGGCCAGATCGCCCCTGGGCAGATCCGCATCGCGGGCCAGGGCATTGAACCCACCGCCGCGTCCGCCGAAACCGACCGGACCACGACCGCCGCCAGGACCGACCGGACCACGACCGCCGCCGCGGCCATCTCGATCCCGTCCACGCCGCTCGTCACCACGCGAGTCCACATCGCGCCGAGACTCAGGCCGCGGCATGGCGTCCACCACGTAGTAGAAATCGCCCTTCTTTTGGGCGTTGGCAGGCGGGTTCTCGCCCGACAGGACGCGCACCAGCCGTACCCCGGCCGCGCGCTTGCCAACCACCGCGAGCGCCTCCATGAGACGCGAAAGGCGATCGCCCCGGATCTGCATCGCTTCGGCCACGGCCTCGGCCTCAGGCCCCGTGCCAAGGTCCGGCGCTGCCGCTTCGACGGCTGGCTCAGCCACGGGATCGCTGGCCGGTTCGCCGCCTGCATCGGCCGCGGCCGATGCAGCATCTTGCGCCGCAGGGCCAGCGTCAGGCGGCGTCTCGGCCACCGGTTCTTCTGGCACGTCGGCGGCCGGAGCAGCCTCGGCCGCCGGCTGCGCGGCGGCGGCCGGCTGCTCCTCTGCTTGGGGATGCGCCGCCCGAAAAGCTTGCTGCGCCTCTGCCGCCTGTCGCAAGAGAATCCCGGAGAATTCGGTGATTGTCTTCATGAACGCGTCCTTCGCGTGATGGGGGCCCCGTCAAGGAAGCCCGAATGAATTGCCTCACCCTTCGTAGTGGACTTGCGGCCTCAGGTCAATGGGGAGGCATCATGCCTTGGCAGAGTCCGCGATGCGAGCGCCATCTCTTGCCAGAAAGCTGCGTTGCGCTGGCTGGCGCCGTGGAAATATGGCCCTCGTTGATCTCCCACACGATCGCGCCGCCCAGCCTCTGCGCCTCAAAAAGTGGTGACCCCATCGGGACTTGAACTGCCCGAAGACCATTCATAAAAAACATAGGCGCGACGCGGCCTTGCGCTGGTTTCCTGAAGAATCTTCGAGAGTTCGGCCCGGTGGGAGCACCCCGTTCTGAACCGGCCATTTCCGGCTGAAACCGCCGAAAAGTGGGGTGTCGTGGCAAACTGGTGGCAAAGAAAATCGAGCAAGCCATCGGGCGCCCGTGCGCGTGTCAACGCACCCACGACCGTGGCAGAATAGGCGCTATGACAATGATCGAGATTCGAGCCAGTGCATTGAACCTGCCCGCCCCGGAGCGTGCGGCGCTGGCGCACGACCTCATCACCAGCCTGGACGCCGAAGACGCGGACCCGCGCGCGGACACCCTTTGGGCAGCCGAGATTGAGCGCAGAGCGCGCGAGGTGGCGGACGGCAAGGTCGCATTGATCGACGCGGACGAGGTTCACGCCGAGATCGCCCAACGTCTTCGCGCGCGGACCGGCCGGTGAATGTCCGCTACCACCCCGACGCACGCGCCGAGTTGTCGGCCGCGGCAGAGTGGTACGAGGAGCGCCGACCGATGCTCGGCCAGGATTTCCAAACCGAGGTCCGCCGGGCTGAGGCGTTGATCGCGGATCGGCCGGCCACATGGCCGCGCTGGCCTGGGGTGGGCGTCGATGTGCGCCGGTTCAGGTTGACCCGCTTTCCGTACTGCCTGGCGTTTCAGGTGACCGGCGATGCCATCGCCGTGATCGCCGTTGCTCACCAGAGTCGAGCACCGTTCTACTGGCGGGACAGGGCGAAGTAATGACCATCCCCGACGAGATCCTACTGGCCCTCAAACTCGATCCCGAAGCCGTGAACCTCTACGAATTGGGCCAGCTGTCATCGGGCGCAGCCGCGCACCTTGCCGGCCTGCCCAAGCCGGTCTTCATGACCAAGCTGGCCGACTACGGCGTCTGTCTTCAAGCTTTCCGGCTTCGAGATCGCCCGAGACGCGCAGAACGCCTGACCGGCGCACCGAAAAACGTGAGTCTGCCGGGACCGATCTGCACCGAGTCGCTTTCAGCGGCCGAGAGCGAGCGAAGGGTGCTGGCCGCGGCGCAGTGCCCAACCGACCTTCAGGCCAAGCTGGCGAATTTTGGACGCACCGGGATTGCTGTGCATCGCGTTCCGCCTCATTATGCCAACGGAGGCAGGCCATGATGCTTTCGGAAGATGACGTCACAAAGGCGGCAGAGTACCTCGGGAGGCAGTTCGAGTTGGGGAGGCCCATCCTCTTCACAGGAACTGGATTCAGCAGTCATGCAGTCAACCTGGATGGGGCGCCGATCCCATCAAGTCGGCAACTCGCGCATGCGCTGTGGCAACTTGTCTATCCCGGCGAGCCTCCCGAAGCAGACCTCCAACTCCAAGACATATTTGAGAATGCCAAGCGAAGGAACTCCACTGCGACCAAAGACCTTCTCGTTCGGCAATTGTCCGTCGACACTGCGCGCACAGACTTCACGCTGTACGAAAAGATCTTCTCCCTACCTTGGTATCGCAGCTACACCGTAAACATCGACACCCTCGCTCGCGCGGTGGGATCTGCGCGGAAGTTCAGACGGCAGGTCGTTCCATTCGACGCATCACCCGATGTCCTAGATAGTCCTGAACGCCGAGGCTCCATTGCTGAATGCCTGTTCGTGGCCCATCTCCACGGCCTACTTGAAAACGCTCCTAGCGGCGTGACCTTCGGGCGTCTCCAATATGGCGCGCGTGTTGCGGGCAGCGACCCGTGGTACGAAGTC
>Ga0181533_1000893_pt1 | contig 39710 bp, 40 predicted proteins | sample PEATcosm2014_Bin_45_FD_119772 | JGI IMG/M metagenome (GOLD analysis project Ga0181533, IMG submission 119772) | Peatland microbial communities from MTU Mesocosm Facility, Houghton, MI, USA - PEATcosm2014_Bin11_60_metaG | ecosystem: Environmental > Terrestrial > Soil > Wetlands > Peat | place...
ACGTCGACGACGTGCTCGACGCCGAAGCGCTGCTCGACGCGCGCAACGCAGGAGAGCACCTTTTGCGCCAGCACGGTCGAATCGGCGACGCCCTCAACCTCGCCCAGGCAAAAGTCGCATGCGCCACAGTTTGATAATGGGTAAATTTCGCCGAAGTAGGCCGACAGAGCCGCATGGCGGCATCGAATGACCGTGGCGAAGCGGCGCATCTCCTCAAGCAGCAGTCTGCCGCTCTCTGCCACTTCAGCAGGAGCCGCCGCTTCTTCGGCGCTCCGCTCCATCAGGCTCTGCCAGCGAATCACGTCGGCCGCCGAGTAGAACAGCACGCATTCCGCGGGCAAGCCGTCACGGCCTGCGCGGCCCGTCTCCTGCTGGTAGGCCTCGATCGATTTCGGGATCGCCGCGTGGATCACGCATCGGATGTCGCTGCGGTCGATCCCCATGCCGAACGCAACCGTCGCCACCACTACTTCGATTTCCTCGGTGGCAAACCGGTCCTGCGTGCGACGGCGCTCATCCTGTTCCATCCCGGCATGATAGAACGCCGCGCGGACGCCCGCCGATGCCAGGTACGCCGCTATGTGCTCCGTGTCTTTTCGGCTGATGCTATAGACGATCGCCGCCTCACCTTTATGCCGCCGGATCGTATCCGCGATTTGCGCGTTCACATCCAGCTTCGGACGCACCCGGTAGAGAAGATTCGGGCGATCGAAGGATCCGACCAGCACCGTTGGGTCTTCGAGCCCGAGTTGCTCGATGATGTCGCGGCGCACGCGCTCGGTCGCGGTTGCGGTGTATGCGTGAATGCTCGCGTGCGGAAAGCGCGTCTTCAGCTCTGCGAGCCGGCGATATTCGGGCCGGAAATCGTGTCCCCATTGGCTGATGCAGTGTGCTTCATCGATCGCAAAGCTGGAAACCTCCAGCCGCGCCGCAAGCTCCATAAAACGCGGCGTGAGCAAACGCTCCGGTGCGACGAAGATAAGACGATGACGGCCGGCGGTGATCTCGCGCTCGATGCCGCGAATCTCCGGCTGGTCCATCCCGCTATGCAGCGCCGCCGCGGGATAGCCGCACAGACGGAGCGCATCGACCTGATCCTTCATCAGCGCGATAAGCGGCGAGACAACGATGTCGGTGCGTCCAGCGACTGCGGGCGGCACCTGGTAGCATAGCGACTTCCCGCCTCCGGTCGGCATCACGACCAAGGAGTCGCGGCGCTCGAGTCCGGCCTGGATAGCCTCCGCTTGCAGCGGCCGCAAACTCTCAAAGCCCCAAAAACGCCGCAAAACGGCAAGGATTTCCTCAGAAGCCTGCCGATTCGCGTCGCCCGTCACGCCTCCTGCGGTCGGCGAATCGACGGTCTTCATCGTTTTGTCGCAATCATGTCGGGTTGTTTCGAACTCATTAGTAGCAACATCACCGTCGTCCGAGAAACCAGCCGGTGGTGAGTTTCGTATTCGCAGCAATGCTGCGGGGACATGCCGGTCGTTTATTTCTGGATGTCGTGCAAATAGTTCGGATCGCCAGATGTTAATCGCTGCGCGACCTCCCGATCCCGGAAGCATAACCGCAGCTTCATCTAAAAATCGCGCGAATTAATATCACTCTAATCACCGGGCAATCAGCCTTCTCTATCTTCCCGGTTCTGCCGAAATTTTCATCGGCCGCACTAATCGAACGAGGAGGTACAAGAGAATGCGAAAGAGAATTGCGCGGTCCATTGCATTGGGCCTCGTGGGCCTGCTCATCCAACAGGGCTCGGGCGCTGCCTGGGGCCCTCCGCCGGAAGGGCCGCCCACCGCCACGCCCATCAAGCACCTGGTAGTGATCTTTCCGGAAAACATTTCCTTCGATCATTACTTCGCCACCTATCCGGTCGCAGCCAACCCAAGCGGTGAGCCGCCGTTCTACGCCTCGCCCAGAACGCCGACCGTCAATGGACTCAGCGCCGCGCTGCTGACCAACAACCCGAACTTCCTGAACTCCGTCAACAACGACACCTCCGCCACCGGCGGCGGCCCTGGCGCCGCGGTCAATCCGTTTCGCCTCGATCGGAGCCAAGCCGCGACCGCGGATCAGAATCACGACTACAGCCCCGAGCAGGCCGCGGATGACTCAGGCCTGATGGATCTGTTCCCCTTGAATGTCGGCTACGCTGGCTCGCCGCCGAGTCCGCCGCCGGCGGCCGTTACGACCGACGGCCTCACGATGGGCTACTACGACGGCAATACCGTCACTGCGCTGTGGAACTACGCGCAACGCTTTGCCATGAGTGACAATTCATTCGACACGACCTTCGGACCATCGACGCCCGGGGCGATCAACCTCGTTTCGGGACAGACCAACGGCGCCGTGGCCAAAAACAACGCCAGCGCGGTCAGCTCTCAGCTGCTGGTCGGCCCGAACACCGACGGCTCGTATACCCTGATCAGCGACTCCGACCCGACCGGCGACGTGTGCTCCACCTCGAGCAACCCGGTCCATATGACCGGCAAGAACATCGGTGATCTACTCAACGCCGCGGGCATCAGCTGGGGATGGTTCCACGGTGGATTCAATCTGTCCCTGACCAATCCCAATGGAACCACCGGATGCGGCCGCACCACTACCTCGGCGGTGACGGGCGTTACCAAGGTCGACTACATCCCGCATCATGCATCATTCCAGTATTACACGAGCACCCAGAACCTGACTCATGCGCGTCCCAACGTTCCGCCGAGCCTTTACGGCACCAGCGCCGACACCACGGCCAATCATCAGTACGACACCGACGACTTCTTCGCCGCGCTCGCCGTGAACAACCTGCCTGCGGTCAGCTTCATCAAGCCACCCGGCTTCGAGGAGGGTCATCCCGGCTACTCCGACCCGCTCGACGAGCAGGCCTTTCTCGTGACCGTGCTCAATGCGCTCCAGAAATCGCCCCTGTGGAGTTCCACTGCGGTAGTGATCTCGTGGGACGATTCCGACGGGTGGTACGATCACGTAATGTCGCCGATCCTCAATACCTCGGCGAGCAGCGCCGACGCGTTGACCGGCGCAGGGAAGTGCGGCACCGGAGACGCCGCCCTGCCGGGCGTCAATCCCGCGCTCGCGCATGCGCAAGGCCGCTGCGGCTTCGGCCCGCGCCTGCCGTTCCTGGTGATCTCGCCGTTCTCGCGACCCAACTTCGTCGATCACACTCTGACCAACCAGGTCTCACCCGTCCGCTTCATCGAGGATAACTGGCTCGGCGGAACACGGATCGGTCAGGGCTCCTTCGACGCGATCTCCAACTCGATCGACTCGATGCTGGACTTCGATCATCCGCAGTGGGATAACTCCACGCTGATTCTGGATCCGTCCACCGGAGAGCCGGTCCACCACTTCTAGATCTTCGGACCCATCAGCAACGGGCGCGCGTCCAATCGGGCGCGCGCCCGTTACACCTTGATGTCGCTGGCGTTGGCGGAATTATTCAGCGCGGCTCTTTCTCGCCGCGGTACTTGAGGCTGAGCTCCGCGACTCCGGCCGCAACGTTCAGTCCGTTCTGCCCTTCGACTGATACCGGCTGAAGCGCGATCGACTTATCGAAGCCTCCGACCAGGACGTTTGCGCCCACACCTGCACCAAGCGTGACGCTCGCGGTCACACCGCCGTAGTGCCCGGCCAACGCCCCGGGCTTGAGATCGTTGGTCGACGCGGCGACCGCCCACAAGATCACCGCTGATTTCAGATAGCCGATATCTGCGCCGAACTTCGAGACGCTTCCGCTGTAGTATTCGACTCTTCCGCCATTGGACGAGTATGAGCATTTGAGTTCGCGCGAAGATCCGAACACAAATCCCCATCCCGAGGCTTCGTGACACCTCAGATAGCCCGTCTTGACAGTGTACTTGCTACCCTCGGCGTGTGCCGTCAATGACCAACAACTCAAGAAGAGCATGCTGGCAGCAGCAACCGCGATGCGGAGTCCTGGTTTCATCTCTACCTCCTGAAGCGAAAGCCGTAGTTGTTCAACAATCGACGTTAGCCAAAAAATAACAACCCGGGATTTGCGTTTTGCCTCTCCGATGTCAACTTACTTTGTAAACCGAACGGTCTCCGTTGGGCAAGCCGCACTCCGGCTTCAGTCCATAGAGACCAGCCCCGGCCGTCCACAACGCCGATCGATGCCTTGCCTCCCGCCGCTTCGCGATCGATGCTTCCACTTTCGGCGGGAGCGAATTCCTGGCCGGCGTCCCTGTAAGGTGGGACGATGACGGTTGGCTCAGTGCGGCGCGCGTAATGATTCAAACTCTGCTGATCGACAATTACGATTCCTTCACCTTCAACCTGTTTCAGCTCATCGCGCAGGCGAACGGAAATGAACCTATCGTCATAAAAAACGATCAGCTTGCGTGGGACGATCTGAAGAATTACCGCTTCGACAATATCGTTATTTCACCCGGGCCCGGGCGCCCGCAAAACCACCGCGACTTCGGCGTCTCTCGCGACGCGATCCTGTTCGCCCGGACGCCGATCCTCGGCGTCTGCCTGGGTCATCAGGGGATCGGCGATGCGTTTGGCGCCGCCGTCGCGCTTGCGCCGGAGCCGATGCATGGCCGGGTCGCCCAAGTCCATCATCGTGGCGATCCTCTCTTCGCGGGCGTGCCGTCGCCTTTTTCCGCCGTCCGCTATCATTCGCTTTGCGTCGTGCCTCCCATCCATCCCCCCTTGACCGCCATCGCCTGGACCGCCGACGGCGTCATCATGGGTATCCGCCACGAGGATCGGCCTATATGGGGCATTCAATTTCATCCCGAATCGATCTGCAGCGACTACGGCCATCGGATACTGGCGAATTTTCGCGATCTGTCCCATTCCTTCACAGACACCCGCAAATGCCTTCCCCGGCCGTCTTCTCCGCCCGCAAAGTCTCCCGTCACGCCGGGCGGCGAGCGCGCGGCGAATCGCCCGCCGAAGTTCCAGCTTCGATCGCGCCGTCTCGATATCTGTCCCGACGCGCAAGCCGTGTTTGCCGCAACTTACGGCCGTTCGCCAAGCGCGTTCTGGCTCGACAGCAGCCTCGTCGTACCCGGCCTGTCGCGCTTCTCCTTCATGGGCGATGGCTCGGGTCCTTACAGTTTCAGGGTCCTCTACGATACTCACAGCGGTACAGTTACCGTCGCCGATTCATCGACGAGCCGCCGGATTCGCCGAAGTGTGTTTGAGTACCTGCGGGAATTTATCGAAGATGTGCGCATTGCTCCTGGCGATTTGCCCTTTGCCTTCACCTGCGGTTTTGTCGGCTACCTTGGCTATGAGCTGAAGCGTGAATGCGGCGCCGGCTTCGCCTACGAGGCGGCCACTCCCGATGCGTACTTTCTGTTTGCGGACCGGCTGATCGCAATCGATCACCTGGCCGCCGTCACCTATCTAGTCTGTCTCGTGCCCGCCGGGAATGGCGCCGACGAAAGCGAATGCTGGTTCGATGCGACCGAGGCGCATCTGCGCCGCGTTGCGGCCGGACGTGGCGCGCCGTCGCCCGACCGCCCGGAGACCGCGATCGCTCTCCGCTATCAGCATTCGCCGCCCGAGTACCTCGAACTGATCGAGCGATGCCTGCACGAGCTGCGCCGCGGCGAATCCTACGAAATCTGCCTGACCAATAAAATTTTGCCCGATGCGCGAATCGACCCGCTCGCCACTTACAACGTGCTGCGCGCCATCAACCCCGCGCCCTACGCGGCCTTTCTCACTTTCCCGGGGTTGGCGATCCTGAGCGCGTCGCTGGAGCGATTTGTCCAAATCTGTCCCGAAGGCAAGGTTGAATCGCGGCCGATAAAGGGCACCGCGCCGCGCGGGCGGACCCCCGCCGACGACGATCGCATCCGCCTAGAGCTGCAATCCAGCGAAAAGGAGCGCGCCGAGAACCTCATGATCGTGGACTTGATCCGCAACGATCTGGGCCGCGTCTGCAAGATCGGCACGGTCGAGGTCCCGCGCCTGATGGAGGTCGAGAGCTACGCCACTGTCCATCAGTTGGTCAGCACGGTGCGCGGATGCCTGCGTCCGGGCGTGACCGCGATCGACTGTTTGATGGCCGCGTTTCCGGGCGGTTCGATGACCGGCGCGCCGAAACTTCGCACGATGGAGATCATCGATCGCCTGGAAAACCAGGCGCGGGGAATTTATTCCGGCGCGCTCGGGTTCCTTTCGATATCCGGCGCGGCGGATTTTTCAATCGTTATACGCACGATCGTTGTCGCCGGCGGCGCGATTTCGATCGGCGTCGGGGGCGCTATCGTGGTCGGCTCCGAGCCCGCGCGCGAGCTCGAAGAGGCTATACTAAAAGCTCAGGCGCCGCTGCGCGCAATCGCGATGACCTGCGAGTGAAAGGGCATGGGCACTGACGCGGAATTCAGCCTGATCGAAACCATCCTCTGGACGAGGTCGTCCGGCTACGTGCTCCTGCAATACCATCTGCGGCGCATCACGGCGTCGGCGGCCGCGATGCGTTTCGCATGCGACTCGGGCGAGATCGTCCGCACGCTGAAAGGATGCGCCGATAACCTGTCCGCCGAGGATTTCTGGCGGGTTCGATTGACGCTGGCCCCGGACGGTGCGCTATCCACCTCCGCCGCCCCAATCGAACCACCCGGTTTTAGGGAACCCATCCTGCGGGCGGTGATTTCCACCGTCGCGGTTTCGAGCGCGGATCCGATGCTGCGCCATAAGACGACCCGGCGCGCCTTGTACGACGCCGAATTCAAGGCCTGGTCGGCGCGCACCGGATGCTTCGACGTCATCTTCGTCAACGAACGCGCCGAAGTTACCGAAGGCTCGCGCACCAACGTGTTTATCCAGCGCGGCGCGGAGATGCTTACGCCGCCGCTCGCGTGCGGGTTGCTTGATGGCACGCTACGAAGATGGATGCTCGACAGCCAGGCGATTGCGACGCGCGAGTGCGTGTTGACGGTGGCGGAACTTGCGTCGGCCCACAGGATTTTTCTCGGCAATTCCGTCCGCGGCCTGGTCGAAGTCCGCCTATAGCGCCACTTAGCACTGATTGCGCCCGGCGTCTTCCTCACGCCGTGACCGAGCACCCGACGGCAGCCTGGCTCTCGCGCCAGGTGACCGAGGCTTTCCCATGGTACACGGCCCCGCGCTATCTGCCTCAGTTAAGCGCATCAACTCGATAGCAATTCTTGCAGCATCTCGAATCCCGGTTCAAATGGAACTGTTAGCATGGACAAGGGCCGACAAGACCGTTAATTTGGCCCGTGGCTGCCAAACATTTCAATGAGGATTAGGCCATCATGAAGAAACTTGTGACCGGCGCAACCGGCTTTATAGGTTCGGCGATCGTGAGAGAGCTTATCAAAGATGGGGAAGCGGTAAAGGTATTAGTAAGAAACACCAGCGATACCCGCAATATCGATAAGCTCGATGTCGAGAGGGCGTATGGCGACATCCGTGATGGCGATTCCATGAAGAGGGCGCTGAAAGGTTGCGACACGCTCTATTTTACCGCCGCATTTTTTGCCCACTGGACGCCGGAGCCAAACTTGCTCTACGAGATCAATGTTGGCGGTACGAAAGCATCACTGAAAGCCGCGCTTGAAGCCGGAGTAGAGAAGGTCGTTTATACCAGTACCAATAACGCCATCGCTGCAAGCGGTCCCGTACCTACGAATGAGGAGGCAATTTTCAATTATTGGAAAACCGGCGACCACTATTCTATGTCCAAATACGTTGCTGAAAACGAGGCAAGAATTTTTGTCACGAGAGGGCTGCCGGTGGTAATAGTCAATCCCACCCTTGTCATTGGCACGAATGACATAAAGCCAACACCAGCGGGCCAAATGATTATTGATACAGTCAAGGGAAAGGTGCCGGGATACATCGACGGGGGAATAAATATTATCGATGTCGAGGATGTAGCCCGGGGGCACATCCTTGCCGCCAAAAAGGGCAGGGTGGGCGAAAGATATCTGTTTGGAAATAGAAATATTACCGTATATGAATACTTCAAGCTGATTGCAGATATCGCGGGGTTAAGGCCGCCGAGGATCAAAATACCTTTTCCTCTCGCGCTCGCGCTTGGATATCTCTTTGAGTTTGGCGCTTTAATTACCAAAAAGCCTCCAGTGTTTACAGCTGCTGAAATGCGGATTGGCAGGATGAGGGAATGGTATGACTGCTCGAAGGCGGTAAATGAACTCGGGCTGCCCCAGACACCCATCGATATAGCTATCAAAAAGGCCCTAACCTGGTTCAGGGAAAATGGATATCTGCCATAAGAATCGGGTTGGACATCGCAAAGCAGGCGCTCGATGCTTCGCCGCGTCAACTTGACATAGAAAGGTCGTTGGGCGACAGGTTCGCCGAGGCAGGTCTCAAATGCTGACGACTTCAAAAGAGTTCCTTCAACATGTGTTTCGCGATTTCTCCAGGGACGAATGCCCGTCGATGGCTGCCGCATTGGCGTACGCGACGCTGTTCTCGCTGCCATCGCTGCTGCTGATCGTCATTTACATCGCGGGCCTCGTTCTGGGTCCGCAGGCTGCGAGCGGCCAAATCGCGTCGAAGCTCAGCGGCGCGATGGGCCCGCAGGCCGCCGCGCAAATCCAGGCGATGGTGACCAACGTGGCTCAGAACCGTGCCGGCGGCTTGATCGCGACGGCGGCGGGATTTGCCGGCCTGATACTTTCCGCGACCAGCGTGCTGCTGCAACTTCAGCAGTGTCTCAACAAGGCGTGGAAAGTAAGAGTGGTCGGTTCCGGCCTGAAGCACTTCGCGATGAAACGGGTCCGCTCAATTCTTCTGCTGATCGGAGCCGGGCTCCTCGCGATGGTGTCGGTGGCGGCAAGTTCCGCGATTTCAGCGCTGGCGCATATGCTGCCCTTTCCTGGCGCTGTGCACGCCGGCGAGATTGTCACCTCGTTGATTATGTTTGCGATACTTTTCGCGGCGATTCTGAAGGTCATGCCCGACGTCCAACTGCGATGGAGCGACGTTTGGGTGGGTGGTTTCTTTATCGCCGTATTATTTGTAATAGGGAAATTTCTGATCGCGATTTACCTGGCGCACGCGGGCAAGGCCAGCGCCTATGGAGCCGCCGGCTCGATCGCCCTGATCCTGCTATGGACCTACTACTCCGCCCTGATCTTTCTGCTGGGAGTCGAATTTACTCAGGTATGGGTACGTTACGGGGGACGGGAAGCCCGGCCGAAGCAAGGCGCGGTACGCCTTGAGCCGATAGCCGAGCAGGGGTGACCCCTGCACCCACCATTAAGGCCGCGCTCCGTTGTCGCGCGCGGGCACTGCCAATCACAGGTCGAATCCGCCGGTTGGTACGTAATCGGCGGTTCGCAAAAGTCCGATTCGCAACTATAGTATTAGCGCGGCGCAGGAGGCGGCCTATTGCGCATCGCAGGAGCGAAGCCATGGATGGGGAAAGTCGCCAGCAGGACGATATTGCCGTAGTGGGCGTCGTTTACGACCACCCCTTCGACATAGACGCGGTGCTTTCCGTTTGCGTTGATATGTTGCGGTCCAAAGGCGTCCGCGTCGCGGGTCTGTTGCAGCGCTTCGGGGAGCGACTCCCCGGTGGAAAGCGCAGCATGTACGTCGAGGATCTTTCAAGCGGCGAGCGGATTAGGCTCGATATACCGCGCGGAGCTGAAGCGAGCGGTTGCAGCCTGGACTCCGACAGTCTGAATCGGGCTGCTTGCGCGCTCAGGATTGCTATTGCGCAACGGCCCGACGTTTTGATCGTCAATCGCTTCGGCAAGCAGGAAGCGGAGGGACACGGGATGCGCGCGGAGCTGGCCGAGGCCGTCAGTTCGGGCCTGCCGACGATCGTCGCAGTCAGCCAGTCGCTGGTGGGGGAGTGGGAGAAATTTCTCGGCGAACCCGGCCATCTGCTGAAGCCCGAACCAACCGAGATCGTGAATTGGTCCCGCCAGCGGCTCCGATCTGCCGGCACCTAAGGCCGGCCGGCCTGTTTATCGCGGTTTTGTCCGTGGTAGGGAAATTTCTGATCGCGACTTACCCGACGCACGCGGGCAAGGCCAGCGCTTATCGAGCCGCCGGCTCGATCGCTCTGATCCTGCTATGGACCTACTACTCCGCCCTAATCTTTCTGCTGGGAGTCGAATTTACTCAGGTATGGGTACGTTACCGGGGACGGGAAGTCCGGCTAAAACAAGGCTCCGTACGACTGGAACCGATAGCCAGCAGCTAGGCAGCCCGGTTCAATTCTGGAGCGCGCCAGCGACGAGCAGTGGGCGTCCCAAATCGCGGGCATCTATCGGCAATAGCCGTTCAGGGAGGGCTCAGGGTTGCAACACCTAGACATAATGACTAGCATACCGCTCCATTCTTAACACTACGATCAGCTAAAGTAGGAAAGTCAGATATGCAATTGGCGAAAACCCTTGCAATCGTTGCCTGCGCGGGCCTGCTGTCGGCGGGTGTGATCGGCTCGGCGCGCCATGCGTACGCGCAGGGTGCGGGAACCGTCGATCCGGAAGCCGGGGGTTGGAGCGCGGATACCGACGGCTCGCAGGAATTGAATCCGGAAGCCAAAGAGCCTAAGCCTCCGATCGATGTTCAAGGCTGCTGGTCAGGTACGGTCCACGACAAGGAAAAAGGGGAGGGAACCCTCACGCTCGAATTGGAGCAGGACGGGACGGGCCTTGAGCCGGATACGAGCACTTTTAGGGTCTATTGGAATTCGCAAAACTACGCCTACGGCCCGATAATTGAAGGCTCGGTAAGTTCGAAAGGCATCAAATTCAAAGGCACCGCGACTTCCAAGTGTACGATAGCCGCAAGCGGCACCGGCAACGCCGAGAAAATCCACGGTACATATTCGTTCAAAAAAGAATGCGCGAAGGCTTTCAAAGGCGGGAGCTTTACGATCAAGCCGGCGGCTTGCTGATAGCGGATCAGCGCGAAAGTTCAAACTACCGAAGCGGCCGGGCCTGCGCACGCCTGCGATTCTTCTGAGCTACGGCGCCTTGCTTTTGAGGGTTGGGTCGCGGACGAGGATTCCATCGGCGTAGAGCTTATGAATCTGCTCCGCCGGCATCTTGAGCAGTTCGCGCAGGATGCGCTCGTTGTCCTCGCCGAGCCGCGACGAATGCAGTTCCGTGCGGTCCGGCCATGCCGAAAACTTCACCGGCGCACCCGGAAGCGCGACCTTGCCCAGAATTGGATCCTCGACCCATCGGACCGTCTTGCGCTCGTTCAGATGCGGATGCTTGATCGCTTCGTTGAGCGTCAGCACGGGAGCGCATGGCACGCGCTCGGCGTCGAGCGCGGCGATCGCGTCGTCGCGGGTCGGGAATTTCTTAAGCCATTTCTCGATCACGTCCCGCAGTTGTTCCTTGTTGTCGCGACGCCCGCGGGGATCCTTGAAGCGTGGGTCGGCCGCCAACTCGGGCATCCCAAGCGCACGCAGCAACTGCGGCCATTGATGCGGCGTCGAGGTAATCAGAATGTATTGGTCGCCGCGAAAATGAAAAATTCCGCTGGTGCCGCCGTCGGGATGGATCGATCCGGTTCGCGTCGGACGAAAGTTGTCGCCGCGCAACGAAACGACGGGCACGTTCTTCTCGTGCATGTGGAAGTAGGTATCCAGCAGCGAGGCGTCGAGATACTGGCCTTCTCCGGTGCGCTCGCGATGCAACAGGGCGAAGCCGATCGCCATCGCGGCGGCGACTCCGGTTGAAACGTCGCCGATTGCCATCGTCGTCAGCGCCGGCGGCCCATCGGCCTGCCCGATGCCGTCGGTAACGCCAGCGTACGCCTGTCCGATAAAATCGTAGCCGGGCTTGGCCGAGAGCGGTCCGGTCTGCCCCGCCATCGAAATCGAGCACATGATGATTTTCGGATTGACCGCCTTGACGTCCTTGTAGGCAAATCCGAGCCGGTCGATCACGCGCGGCGCGAAATTTTCGACTACCACGTCAACCTGCGGAATCATCGCCATTACGATCTCTCGCGCTCCGGGTTTTTTCAGATCGATCGCAAAGCTCAGCTTTGAGTGGTTGTGCTGAAGATAGTAAGTGCTATGGCTCGAATTCTTCAATTCAGGCGCGCGCGACTTGAGCCCCTCGGTGCGGATGCGGTCGCCGTAAGGCGCGAGTTCGAGCTTGATCACCTCGGCGCCCATCTCACCGAGGATTCGGGTGCAGGTCGGTCCTGCGACGAACTGCGTGAAATCCAGAACCCGGTAACCTTCCAGCATTTTCGGCTTGTTCGGCATCAATCGATCATCTCCCACTATGTGCGCGATTATATCGCAGGAGCCTTCACTTGCGTAGCCGGAGGCGGGGCTCTGGCATCTACGCCGGCGGCGCCGAAATCCGGCGCCTCATTTTTGCGCACTCGATGCCGGGGGTTAGCGAGCAGGCGACAGCGCATCTAATAGCTAATCCGGAATGTAGCAATGCGTTAATATGCGAGTAGCAACTGGCTAATACATTTATCATTCTGTGTTATCTCACTCTTCAGCCCCAATTCACTAATTGCGTAGTCATCGCAATCCCGATCTGATTGCATATCAGCAGGGATAGCGATGACCCAACTTAAGTATTACCGGGCGATCTGGATATCCGACTTTCATCTCGGAACCCGCGCGTGCAAGGCGGGCGCGCTGCTCGATTTTCTGCGCCGGCACATCGCGGAGACCCTCTACCTGGTTGGCGACATCGTGGACGGATGGAACTGGGGACCGTCGTGGCACTGGAGTGCAGCGCAACAGGAGCTGGTGAATGAGATCGTGCGCTGGCGCCGGCGCGGCGCCAAGGTGGTGTTCTTCCCGGGAAATCATGACGAGCCCAGGCTCAGCCTGGTTGAAGAACTGTTAGGCCCGATCCGTACGATAAGTTCCTTGATCCACAACACCGCCGACGGCGCCAGGATGCTCGTGACCCACGGGCATCAATTCGACGGCTCGCTCAACCCAAACCGCCTGCTGCCGATTATCGGGCATCACGCCTACGCGCGCGCCCAGCGGTTCCATGACTGGTACCATCGCGAGTCCCGGCAGGAACGCGACGAAGGCCGCTCGTTTTCCGACTATTTCCGTTACCCCGCGCGCAAGGCGCTTGAGTTCCTCACCGACTTCCGGGATCGAGCGGTGCTTGCGGCGGTGCGTGACCACCGAGCCGACGGCGTGATCTGCGGACATATTCATCGCTCGGATTATCGGCTGATCGGAACCATCCTGTACGTGAACGACGGCGACTGGGTGCAGAACCGGACGGCGGTGGTGGAGGAGCAGGACGGGATGCTGCAAGTCGTCCGCTGGAGTGGCTCACAGCAAAACATTTCGCTTTCCGAACCGATGCTGGAGGGGGTGGCTTCATGACAACCTATTATCCTCTCGAAATCGAATCGACGAATTACCCGGATGCGCAACTCGACCTGATCTACTTCGACGCGGGCGGCGGGCATCGTGCCTCGGCAAGAGCACTGATATCGGCGGCTGAACAACAGCATCGCTCGTGGCAAATCAATCCGATCAATTTGCGCGATCTGCTCGAGCCGGCCGACGTGATCCGGCGGCTGACCGGCGTGCGGGTGGAAAACTTCTACAATTCGCAGCTCAAGTACGGCCTCACGCTGGGCACCGGGCCGATGCTGCGAATAGTGCAGATGCTGATCCGGCAACTGGAGCCGTCGATTATCAGGCTGCTGGCGGGCCATTGGCAGCAGTCGCAGCCCGAGCTCGTGGTCTCGATGATCCCCAACTTCAATCACGCGATCCTGGAGGGCCTGCGTCAGGCCGACGCGATGCGGGCGCGATCCGAAACTCCCATGGTGACGATTCTTACCGACCTGGCCGACTGCCCGCCTCACTTCTGGATCGAACGGCAAAAGCAGTACCTGGTTTGCGGCACTGCTACCGCGGCCAGGCAGGCGATAGCTATGGGACACGATCGCGAGCGCGTGTTTCGCACCTCGGGGATGATCGTGCGTCCCGAGTTCTATAGCCAGATGGAGCTAAGCCGCGAAGCCGAGCGAACCCGGCTGGGGCTAGACCCCGAACTGCCGACGGGGATCGTGATGTTCGGCAGCTACGGCTCGAGCCAGATGGCTAGTATCGCGCGAAGAATCGAAAGCGCGGGGCTGAAGACCCAGCTTATCTTCCTATGCGGTCACAACGACCGGCTGCGCAATCATATCGAAAGCATGAAGCTGTCCTATCCCTTTCATTGCGCAGGTTTCACCCAGGAAATTCCGTACTTCATGCGACTGGCTGATTTCTTCATCGGCAAGCCGGGTCCGGGGTGTATCAGCGAGGCGCTGGTTATGGGTCTGCCGGTGATCGTCGAGCGCAACGCCTGGACGATGGTGCAGGAGCGCTACAACACCGATTGGATCGCGCAAAATCGGCTCGGAATAGTGTTGCCTTCCTTCCGGCAGATCGCCGGCGCGGTCGCGACGATGCTGGATCGCGAGCAATTGACGGGCCTGCGTGCTAGCGTAAAAGCGATGGACAATCGTGCGGTGTTTGAAATCCCCGAAATTCTGGAGGGCTTGATTTCTCAGCATCGAGCCGCAAACTCGGGAATCGAACCCGCTTCAACCGCGGCCCAATTCGCAGCGGAAGTCCGCCGGAGTGCCTGACCAGCAGTTCCTCCCTTGCCCTCGAACCGGATTCTGAAAACGGCGCTGATGGCCGTGTTCTCAATCGCCGCGATCGCGGCGGCTTGGGGCAATGCGATAGCATTCGAGACCGATCTTGACGCCGCCTTCGATTTCGGCGCGCTCGAGTTGAAGATCTTAAGTCCCGACGGCAAGCAGACGTTAGGATTCACGCGGTTCAAGGCCTCGCGAGGCAACTCGACCGAAGAGGTCAAGGGCGAGACCAGATACTTGAACGGCGAACACGACAACGAAATCGAACAGCTATACCTGGGAAAGCCGGACTCCACACCCAGGCTCGACACTTACGAGCACTGGTTTTTCAACGCTGACGGCACGCTGCATATGATCGACACGCTTTACGTCAAGTCCGGCCTGGCCTCGTGCACGAGCTACAGCGCGGACAAGACCAAAGTGCGCAAGTCGCAGCTCGAGGTCCCAGCCGATTCCTTCGCCGGCGCGTCCGAACTGATGATGGTGGTCGCGAGTCTTAGGCATGGGATCCGCGAAGTCAAATTCCATGCGTTTGCATGCGTGCCGGGGCCTGAGATCTTCAGCGTCGAGACGTCGCTTCCAGATCGATCGGAGCATTGGCCTCTATACCCGGGCGATCTCGTGCGGCTGGATATGCGGCCCGATCTCGGAGCCTTGAACCTGTTGATCGCGCCGTTCATGCCGACGATGGATGCGTGGTTCAACCCGCGAGACAATTGGAGCTACGTCGGCGGCGAGTTCGACCGCTATTACCGCGGACCTCACGTGCTGACGATCCGGGTCCCACCCGCGGATTGAGGCTTCGGCAAGGCCCAGGTCGCCGGGCCGCCGGCCAATTTCGACGAGTGCTCAAAGGGGGGCTGCGTATCCAGTCAACCCGCGCCCGCTTTGCTCGATCCCAGCGCGAGGTCATACTGATAGTCGGTTTATATTACTGGTCGAGGAGTCGCGGCTGCGATGAAAACTGTTCGACGAAAGCCACGAAGCATTTTGAGATACGGCATTGCCGCAGTTGCGCTAATCGCCCTGCAAATGTTGCCGGGCGCCCGGGCGATAGCTCAAAGCGGCGCCTGCAGTGCAATGAAAGTGGGTCAACTCGCCAGCCTGAACGGGTTTGTGCCGTTCGTGGCCACCAGCCTTTGGAATACGGATGTTTCCGGCGCACCTCTGGACTCAAATTCGGCCAGCATCATCAATTACATCGGATCATCGGCGACCCTGCATCCGGATTTCGGCGCGGGTAAGTATGCAGGCGAATCGATGGGCATACCGTACCAGATCGTGGCCGGCGCGCAGCGCAAGGTGACGGTGAAACTGGAAGCATACGCGGACCAAAGCGATCCCGGGCCCATGCCGATCCCGTCCCGCGCTCTGATCGAGGGCTACCCGAAGCCCGGCGACGGCGACCGCCATGTGATCGTGCTCGAGAAGGACGGTTGCTGGCTGTACGAACTGTATCACGCCTACCCGCTGAAGAACGGCAGTTGGAGCGCCGACTCGACCGCAATCTGGGATATGACGATCGATCCGCAGCGCCCTTACACCTGGACCTCGGCCGACGCGGCGGGCCTGCCGATCTTCGCGGGACTGGTGCGCTACGACGAAGTCGCAGCCGGCGCCATCAATCACGCGCTCCGCTTTACGGTGCCGGTGACGCGCCAGGCATTCACGCCGCCCGCGTCGCACTGGGCTTCCTCGGTGACGGACCCCGACGCGCCCGCGATGGGAACGCGGCTTCGGCTGAAGGCCAGTTTCGATATCTCGGGCTTTTCGCCTCAAAATCACGTGATCCTGACGGCGCTGCAGAAGTACGGGATGGTACTGGCGGACAACGGGAGCGCCATTTTTATCAGCGGTGCGCCCGATAGCCGCTGGAACAACTCCGATCTGCACCAGCTCACGAAGGTCACCGGGGCAGATTTCGACGTTGTCTCGACGGGACCGACTTATACGAGTTCCGACGTGCCAAGCGGCGCGAGTCCAACGATCGGCAGTTTCACCGCAAGTCCCACCCATGTCTCGAAAGGCAAGGCCGTCCTGCTCAGTTGGACGACCGGCGATGCGATCTACAACGTCATCTCGCCCGCGGTCGGGCCGGTGCGTGGCGGCTCAATCACGGTAAATCCCAAATCGACCACAACCTATACGCTGTACTCGACAAACCAGTACGGGCGGACGACGGCGAGCGCGACCGTCTCGGTCCGCTGAAAGCGGGCGCCTTTGCGGAGCCACAAGGTCCGGGTGCTTGATTAAATTGGTGGAGCTGACGCGGATCGAACGCGCGACCTCCTGAATGCCATTCAGAAATATTGAAACTTCCTGAATCCTCTCGGAACGCGATCTTACCAGATTCGCTTGATTTGTCGCGCCTTCTTGAGCCCACTGTGGTGCAAGCAGTTTCGCGCAGCCCCACCTAATTTGCCACCTATATGCCACCTTATATGGGTTCGGAGGAAGCGCGAAACCGGAGGTTCGTACATGCCGACGCTCAAAATGACTGCAGCATTCGTCGAATCGGTCAAGCCGCCACTCAACGGACAGCTCGATTATTGGGACGCACGACTCAGCGGCTTCGGACTTCGCGTCTCTGCTGGCGGAACGAAAAGCTGGTTTGTCTTTTATCGCTACAACCGAGCCAACCGGCGATATACAGTCGGGCGATTCCCGTCATTAGGTCTTGCGGACGCGCGCAAACAGGCCGCTGGCGTCATTGGCAAAGCGCAGGCAGGGCTCGACCCTGCAAGCGAGAAACGCGCCGCACGCGCTGAGGGCACACTCGCTGAACTCGCCAAACTCTACATCGAGCGGCATGCCAAGCTTCACAAGCGCACATGGCGCGAGGACCAGCGGATCATCAACCGAGAGCGCTTGCCTGCGTGGCGTCACGCCAAGGCAAGCGACGTCAGCCGCCGCGACGTGATCGCGCTCATCGATCGGATTGTCGATCGTAAAGCCGGCATACAGGCCAACCGCACCAAGGCCCTCGTAAGCAAGATCTACAACTTCGGGATCTCGCGGGGATTAGTCGAGAACAATCCAGCCTATCGTGTCGAAAATCCCGTACCTGAGCGCCAGCGCGACCGTGTCCTTTCGCGCGCGGAATTGCAATCGGTTTGGAAAGCGCTCGACGGAGAATCTCCGCAAACGGCGGCGATCTTCAAGCTCGGGCTGCTAACCGCACAAAGACGAGGTGAGCTCTTGGGCATGATGTGGGAAGAAATGGACATGGTCAACCACTGGTGGACCATCCCCGGCCACCGAACCAAGAACGGACTCCCGCACCGGGTTCCCCTTACCGCGGAAGTCTTGGAGATCTTAAAGAACATTCCTAAGCCGGCCGACAAACCTTGTCCTTACGTATTTCCAGGACCGCAGCGCGAACCACATCCTCGTCATACTCTTCAGAAACCTCTGCGATCTCTAAAGAAGACATCAAAAGTAGACTTTCGCTTTCACGATCTTCGACGGACGGCGGCAACGATTTTGACTGGAGTCGGCGTGCCGTGCCTGGTCGTCGCAAAGATCTTGAACCACGTGGAACGTGGACTCACTGCGGTCTATGATCGCCATAGCTATGATAATGAGAAACGGCGTGCGCTGGTCAGACTAGAGCAGCGGATCATTTTTTTGCTTCGGCAGCGCACACCGGCGCAAGTATTGGTCCTGAAAGCAGGTTGAGGAGAGAGGAGGAGACGGTCAGTGAAGGAAACGTTGAGCCCATCGACCGGAATCTATCAGCGTTCCGTCACCCGGGCGGACACCCAAAAAGAGCAGATCAAAATATGGAAGCAAATCTTTGAAAGCTTCGACCTCGATCACTTGCTGAAAAATATTGAGAGCGCGGTCACTTCAATCATTGATCACTACTGTCGCGACCTGGATTTGAACTTGTCACCTGTGGAGGAGGAGTTCTACGTTAGCTTTAAGATTCTATCCGATGAGGTACGCCGCCGCGTCGCCATGCACAAAAAGATTGATCGCGCGCGGGAGCGGACCAGGCAGATCGACGAATCACTCACTCGTGAGCAGCGACAAGCCCTGATCAACGAACTGCGGGAAGCAGAGCGCGCTTACGGTGCTGAACATGTACAAATCCAAGTGAAGCATTTGCGAGACACAGTGATCTCAGGCGATGCTCGTAGAGCAGCGCTGGACGGTATTAGACTCGGCGCGCTTTGCGAGGAATTGAATGTGAGGATGGTCGAGTCCCTCGCGGCCATTGGGCGCGCACAGAAACTTGCGGGGCAGGCCGGAAAACGATTCAGCTATTACGGTCGTGAACCTAAAGAACTTTGGAAGGATTGGCAGATCCAAGCAAACAAGTTGCACGAGAACGAGCCAAAGCTATCCTTTCGCAAAATTGCGAGTTGGATAGCCAAAAGGTTCGGATTCGACGAGCGCACCGTGCGCTCGCACATCAGTAACCCCTCACGATTCCCGGGAAACCCCTCCTAACTTCCCACTTTCTCCTGCTCAAATGTGTCCGTGCGCACACCAAGAGTGCGCCGGAGATGCAGGATGATTCGAAGTAGTTTTTCCGGACCTCGACTGGTGCGGTTGGCGGAAGTGCTCGAACGAACGGGGCTCAGCCGCACGACGATATGGCGCCTCGAGCGCTCCTCAAAGTTCCCGCGCCGCCGACGTCTCGGCCTCCGTGCGGTGGGATGGCTTTCGTCCGAGATCGAGGAGTGGGTCCTGGGCCGGTGGACGAGCGGTTCGAAAGTTCTTCCGCAGACAGCGCAAAGAGCAAGTTTCCCCGCCGGGGTCGAACGCCTCAAGGCGAATTCATGGCGACCAAGTTCTTAGGCAGGTGCCATTACTCGTGGGCGCAATGACGTTCGAGCAATTTGTTGCCCGTCTTGACAACGTCCGGCCTTGCGCAGGCGGAGTAATGGCTCGCTGCCCCGCGCATGACGATCGCCATAACAGCCTGAAAGTGAGCAGGGGAAAAGATCGCTCGTTGGTTCACTGTCACGCCGCCTGCGAAATCGACGCGATCTGCAACGCGATGAACCTCTCGACGGCGGACCTCTTCTACGTCTCTCGCAGAGGTCACTCGATCAACGGTCCGGCAAACGCGGAAGCGCGGCCCTTGACCCTCAAACAATTCGCAGACGCCAAGGGATTCAAGCCCGATTTCCTAAAGGATATGGGGGTCGCCGACAAGAAAGGTGGCCTCGTTTTTCGTTACCTTCTGATGGACGGGCAACAGGCCGTTCGGCAGCGAATTCGTCTCTCCTTGTCGGGAGACAAGCGTTTCATCTGGAATAAGGCCGAAGGCAGGCCGGTCCCCTACGGTCTTTGGCGGTTGAAGGAAGCGCGCAGCCTCGGGTTCACGGACTTGGTGCTGGTCGAAGGTGAGAGCGACAGTCTCACCCTCTGGAGATATGACATTGCGGCTCTCGGCATCCCGGGAGCGGATAATTGCGCACTCCTTCAGGCTCCGCATATCGCAAAATTTCGCCGCGTCTTCATCTGTCGCGAAGACGACCACGGTGGCGAGGTATTCGAGAAAGGCTGCACGGGCCGGCTTGCGCAGCTCGCGTTCGACGGCGACGTTGCGGTTATCGAGATGGCGCGAGCGGCGGTCAAAGACGTGAACGATCTCCATCTTAAGTTTCTCGGCAGAGCCGACGATATCAAATCTGAGTGGAATGCTCTCGTTCTACAGGCTCGTCGGATCGAGCTTTCGATCGTCGGGCTTGAGATGTTCACCGTGGATACGATCGAGGAAAAACCAATTCGATGGCTCTGGCCGAACCGGATCCCTCTCGGGAAGCTCGTACTCTTCGTCGGACATCCGGGACTTGGCAAGTCATTCGCCTCGCTAGATGTTGCCGCTCGCCTCAGCAATGGCCAGATGTGGCCCGACGGATCACAGAATTCAATCACCGCGAAGACGATCGTATTCAGCGCCGAGGATGCCGCGGATGACACGATCAAACCGCGGCTGACTGCCCTTGGGGCGCTGCAAAGCAACATCGTGATCGTCAAGCGAGTACGTGAGATGAACAAGGCCGGAGAAGTAGTCCGTCGCGGGTTCAATCTTTCGTGCGACCTGCCGTACCTCGAAAGCGCACTGAATCGCTATGCTGAGGCGAAACTCGTGGTGATCGATCCGATATCGGCGTACATGGCGAAGATCGACACGCACAAGAATGCAGAGGTTCGTACGGAAATTCTCGATCCGCTCGCGGAGCTCGCCGAACGTCGGGAAGTAACCATCCTGGCCATCACGCACTTCAACAAGGGCGGTTCCGGCAACGGACTTGAGCGCGTTTCGGGAAGCGTGGCTTTCCCAGCCGCGGCACGAGTGGTTTGGGGCTTCTCGCGCGACCCGGAAGATCCCAGCAAACGGCTGATGCTATTCGGAAAGAGCAACGTGGGGCCCGAAATGCCTGGACTCGCCTTCCAAATCGCTGAGGACCAGGACGGCAGACCGACGCTGCAATGGATATCGGGCGATGTGGATGAAAACCTGACCGACGTATTACGCCGCGAGCAAGACTCTCAGCGAGACTCGACCTCAACCAAACTCGATCAGGCCAAGAAACTCATCACGACGTTATTGGCCGACGGTCCGCGCTCGGCATCCGAAGTCCACAAATTACTAAGCGACGTAAATATTGGCGACCGCACTATCTGGCGCGCCAGGGCTGAATTAGGAGTCGAAATCTCACGACAAGGATATGGGAAGGGGTCGAGGGTCATGGTGACTCTGCCGGCCTCCCCGACCGACTTCCGGCGTATATCCTGAGACCTGGCAGAGTATGCAGAACACAATACGGAGAGAATGGGTTCCTGCTCTGCCAAGCATGGCAGAGCGTAGAGGTAGAGAATGGATTTCATACCCTGCCATCCGACTCATACCCTGCCAACACCACAGAGTATCAATAACTGCAATGAATATGAACTTTTCCACTTCTTTCTATTCATACGCTGCCATCTCAGAAGATATCGTGCGCGCGCCTTCAATGCGGCGGGATTGATGCTGATTCATGGCGGCTAAGTTTACTGAAGCGGCAAAAAGCTGGAACGGAGCAAGAGCGCAGAACCAGCCGACGCGAGCGAAATTGAAACTGTGATGGATCAAAAACGCGAGAAATTGCGATCAAGGTACTGGAAGTGAGTCTCCGAATATTAGAGAAATCGGTCTGCTTCGCTGCCAAAAGCCTTCGATTTAGAAAAAAACTGGCACGTAGTTCCGCAATTTCGATCGTATTCGCGGCCACCGAAGCAAGGCGCGCAGGCATCGGAGCAACGCCATCGGGCAGTGCAACCGACCGATGGTGCTCGAAACGATCACCGGCGCCGTCGATTTTCGTCGGAATACCAAGGCTTTTGAGCAGTACGGACCATAGCCGGTCAAATCTCTGGGAGTCGGCGAGCGTTGACCGCATGCTGGCCAAACGCGTGTGGCCGCAGGTTCGGGGGGAGGGGGAGTGGGATGATAGAAATCACAAGCAAAACCATTCGCGATCGAATCGTGGAACTGCGGCGGATTGCCGCGCGCGAGCTGGTTCCCAATCCGCGCAACTGGCGCCGGCATCCGACACGCCAAGCGGCAGCGCTCCGCAGCGTGCTCGAGGAAGTGGGCTACGCCGACGCGTTGCTGGCGCGTCAGTTGCCAGACGGCAGTCTTATGCTGGTAGACGGCCACCTGCGTGCCGAAACCACGCCTGACCAGCTGGTGCCGGTGCTGAAACTCGACGTCGACGAAGCTGAAGGCAACAAGCTGCTCGCGACGCTCGATCCGCTGGCAGCGATGGCCGAGACCGATAAGCTCGCGTTCAAGGAGCTAGCTGGTTTCGTCCAGACCGACAGCGCCGAATTGCGCGAGCTGCTCGATGGGACGGCCGGCATCGCGAGGGAGACCCAACAGGACGCCATTCCCGCGCTTCCGGTAACCCCTGTGGCGCGTTTGGGGCAGATCTGGCAGGTCGGTAAGCACAAGCTGCTGTGCGGCGATTCCACGCGCCCGGAAGACGTCGCGCGCCTAATGGGCGAGGAGCGGGCGGTGCTGTTCCAGACCGACCCGCCCTATGCAGTTGGCTACACGGGCGGCTCGCATCCGGCGACCAGGGCGAATCGTGGTAAGGCGAATCGGAACAAGGACTGGTCTGGCCAGTACCGCGAAGCGGCGCCATCTCCGGACATCGAGAGCAACTCCGAGATCGGCCGCGAGTTCTACCTCCGATTCATCACGGCCGCTATCGAACGCGCGATCGCGCCGAACGCAGCCTGGTACTGTTGGCATGCGAGCGCCCGCCAAGCGATGCTCGAGGCGGTTTGGAACGAGGCCGGCGCGTTCATGCACCAGCAGATCATCTGGGTAAAGAGCCGGCCTGTGCTGACGTATTCGATCTACATGTGGGCGCACGAGCCCTGCATGTTCGGCTGGATCAAAGGCCAGAAGCCCAAGGTCGAACGTAAGTAGGAGGGCGGGTATCCGTCAACGGTCTGGGAAGTCCCGAGCGCCGAGATTGAAACCAACGAGCATCCGACCTCGAAGCCGAATCGGCTGTTCGCGATTCCGATGCACTTGCACACTCAGCCCAACGACCTCTGTTACGAACCGTTCAGCGGTAGCGGATCGCAGCTAATCGTGGCCGAGCAGCTCGGGCGCCGCTGCTATGCGATCGAGTTGGAACCCCGCTTCGTCGACGTAACAATCTCGCGATGGGAAGAACTCACCGGCCAGAAGGCCGAAGTGATGGAGGAGGGTGCTGCGGATGAAAACACCGGGACCGCCGCCAACGCCGACTAATCTGAAAATGCTCAGGGGAAACCCGGGCAAGCGGAAACTGAACACGAACGAGCCCGATCCGGCACCAGCGATCCCACCATGCCCCAGCCACCTGGATAAGGTCGCCAAGAAAGAGTGGCGCAGAGTCAGCAAGGAGCTTTTCGCGCTGGGGATAGTCTCGAATTTGGATCGAGCCCCTCTCGGCGGCTACTGCGACGCGTACAGCCGCTGGGCCGAGTCGGCGAAACAGATTCAGCAATACGGCTTGATTTTCAAATCGCCGAGCGGTTACCCGATGCCGTCACCGTATCTGGCGATTCTCCATACCGCGCTCGACCAAATGCGCGCGTTCCTCACGGAATTCGGGTTAAGTCCCGCATCTCGCTCGCGTGTGAGGGTTGCGAATCCCAAGCAGCGAAGCCTGTTCGACGATTTTCTGGACCAGGAAGAATCTAGCTAAACGAGTTTTGTTGGCGGTGGGGAATCAGTGCCTGCCGACTGCTTCAAATAACATTCCTGATCGTTCAATCACCTGTCTCGGGAAGACTTCTGGCTAACGAACTGCCCGGTCGGTTGCTTTGAAGGGCAGCCGGCCCCAGGGCTTCAAGGATTTTCACTGTTGAGGACCCACCGGTTCGCGGCTGCAAGGATCATGGCACAAGCAGTCAAAGAACAAGCGCGTGTCGAACAGATCCTGCAGGACCTTATGGTCTAGCCCGCATCGGAGCTTGAGTGCGAAACCCTTGAATTCAAGGGCTGGTGCAAAAATGAGCGAGGTCTTTCACACGAACTCGAGAGAGCGACCGTGTGTCTCGCGAATGTGGAGGGAGGTCTAGTTGTCGCTGGAGTCAACGATTGGACAGCAGGCCGAGCCGCATTCGAGCGTTGCCCCCACGGTTTGGTGCAAGTCGAGTGGGTGAAATCTCGAATCCGGCAGTTTATAAGGTCTCCCGTGCGTTGCAGGGTCGCGAAGGTGAGCCAACTGGTTTCCGATCCTCCGTTCCCAGAAGCCGGCGAGGTAATCGTGCCTTTCTATTGCACAGACTTTTGCTCCGCGCTGCACCAGGAGATGCAGGGTTACGTGCGCGTGTCGGCGCCCGGTGCGAAGGTGGCGCTGTCATGGCATGGCGGAGGGAAATAATAGCGCAAGCAGCGCAGCGTCGGCCGGACGTGATGGTGATCGGCGAGCCAGCCTCCGGCTGATTCCGCACGACGAGAGAACACCGATGAAACTTAGACTGTCGCGGGCCATGATGCTGATGGCGTCGCTGCTTCTTTTAATCTCGTTCGCCAAGCCGCTTTGGCACTACGACTTCGAGGCGCCGCAGTACCCCGAAGGTCTGGCGATGATCATCTACGTTGACCATCTCGGCGGCCGCGTCGACCTGGTGAACGAGCTCAACCATTACATCGGGATGCACAAAATCGTGGAGAGCGATTTTGCCGAATTCCGCATGATACCGGCGCTGCTTGTGCTTTTCTGTATCGTGGGAATCGCGGTGGTGGCCTCCGCGCGGTTGTGGGCGCTGGTCGGATGGGTCGCCGGTCTCGCAATTGCGGGTTTACTCGGGATAGCGGACTTCTACTCGTGGCTCTACATGTACGGGCACGAGCTGGATCCGCACGCGGCAATACGGATTGCGCCGTTTACACCGCACCTGCTCGGCTCGTACCGCATGATGAATTTCCAGATCGTCAGCTATCCCGGTATCGGCGGAATTGCGATCATGCTCGCGGCTGTTTTCGGGTTCCTTGCGCTTGTGATGGAGTGGGCGCACGGCAGCTTCCACGGCTCTCCCGCGATCGCACGAATGGGCTCGGAAATCGGGCCGAGGCATGCGCATCCGGGAGCGGCCCGGTGAGATTGACGGTTATCGGCGGTGGCTTTGGCCGCCGAGCTTGCGCCGATCGTCCTGGTCTACGCCGCCCGCCGCTTCGCGCACGGACCACTGCCGCTCTCGCCGCGCTACTGTCGCTCGTCGTAGTGCCGCGCATGACCGCTGCGGCGCCGCCGTCAGAAATCGACGTCTGCCCTTCGTGCCCGTTCTCAAGCCTCACGGTCGCGGTGCGTGAGGCGCCCGCCGGGTCGCGGATCGTGGTCCGCGGAGGAATCTATCACGAGCACGGAATCACGGTGAACAAGCCGCTGGAGATCGTCGGGCAGGGATGGCCGGTAATCGACGGCGACCACGCCGGCGAAACCATCACGGTCACCAGCGACGACGTCCGAATCGGCGGGCTCGTCGTGCAGAATTCCGGCAGCGCCTTCGCTAGTGATCCTGCCGGGATCAAGGTAAAAAACTCGCGCCGCTGCGTGATCGAGCGGAACCGCCTGGTCAACGACTTCTTTGCGATTTATCTCGCTGCTTCGTCCGAGTGCACAGTCAGAGACAACGAGGTTCGCGGCGACGCGGTCTCGGAGGCGCTCAGCGGCAATGCGATTCACCTGTGGAACTGCCGGAACATCGTAGTCCAGGGCAACCGCGTCAGCGGCCATCGTGACGGGCTCTACTTCGAGTTCCTGCACGACAGCACAATCGTCGACAACCTAAGCGAGCACAATCTCCGCTACGGGATGCACACCATGTTCTCGGCTGACAACAGCTACCGCGGCAACACGCTGCGTTATAATAGCGCCGGCGAGGTGCTGATGTACTCGAAGCGCCTGGTGGTAAGCGGCAATCTGATCGAGCACAATTGGGGCGAGGCGTGCGACGGTGCGCTGCTCAAGGATCTCGATGAAAGCCGAATCGCGCACAACCTCTTCATCCGCAACTCGGTGGGGCTCTACGCCGAAGACTCGAACCGCAACCGGATCGAGGAAAACGAATTTCTCAACAACGGGATCGCGGTGCGGGTGATGGCCGATTCGATCGGCAATTCGTTCGCCGCGAACAGCTTTGAAGCGAACAGCTTCGACGTGGCGACCAACAGCCTGAGTACCTCCGAGAACAACTTCGACGGCAACTATTGGAGCGACTACCGCGGCTACGACTTGAACGGCGACGGCATCGGCGACGTTCCCTACCACCCGGTCTCACTGTTTGCCGTGTTGATCGAGAACTACCCCGCTTCCGTAATACTGCTGCGAAGTCCGTTTGTCCGGATGCTCGAGGCGGCCGAAACCGCGATTCCGGTGCTCACGCCCAAGGTGCTCGTCGACAACCGCCCGCTGATGTGGAGGCCGTCGTGGTCGAGATCCGCGACCTCAAAAAGCACTTCGGCGCGCTGACTGTTTTCGACGGTATCAGCGTCACCTTTCGGCCCGGCGAGATCACGGCAGTTGTAGGTCCCAACGGCGCGGGCAAGAGCACGCTCCTCAAATGCATCGTGGGACTGGTTCGCCCAAATTCGGGCGAGATCACGATCGATGGCGCCATCGTCGGGCGGGATTGGCGCTATCGCGAAAAGGTCGGATATGTTCCGCAGAGCCCGCGATTTCCCGACGCGCTGTCGGCGAACGAACTGCTCGGCTTTTTGAGCGACCTGCGCGGCGTGCGCTCGGTCAACGGCCATCGGCTGATCGATCTTTTCGATCTGAAACCGGTGATGAGCCGGCCGCTCCGTCATCTTTCCGGCGGTACGCGCCAGAAGATCAGCATCCTGGCAGGCACGGTTTTTGACCCGGAAATTCTCGTGATGGACGAACCGATGGTGGGACTCGACCCGCTTGCGGCTCGCAGGCAAAAGCGATGGCTCCTCGAGCAAAGGTCGAACGGCAGGACGATAATCATGGCCTCGCACGTGATGGCGGAAGTGGAGGCGTTTGCGGACCGCGTGACCTTCCTGCTCGACGGTCGCGTGTACTTCGATGGCGCGCCGGCGGCGGCGCTCGCGAGCTCGGGCGAGCGGACCCTGGAAAACGCGATCGCGAAAATGATGGAGACCGGCTCGGCTTGCGCCAGGTGCTAACTGTCGCGCGCTTCAGTGTGCGCGAGCTCGTCCGCAGCCGGTGGGTCGCTGCGTATGCGCTGTTTTTCGCGGCGGCCGAGTGGGCTGCTTTCGCGGTCGGCGCTGAGCCCGCGCAGGCGGTCGTGAGCGTGCTCGAACTGACATTGTTCGTGGCACCGCTGGTGAGCATCGTGGTAGGGCTACTGAGCTTCTACAGCACGCGCGACTTCGCCGAGCTCCTGCTGAGCCAGCCGATCGCGCGCCCGACGGCGTTTGCGGGCCAATACCTTGGACTCTCGCTTTCGTTGGCCGCGTGCCTGGTGCTTGGACTGGGCGTGCCGTTTCTATGGTACAGTCCTTCGGGCGGTGCCGCGCGCGGAATCTTCGCGATGTTGCTCCTGGCCGGCGTGATGCTCACATTCGTGTTCGTGGCGCTAGCGTTTGCGGTCGCAGTGCTGATGGAGAATCGAGTGAAGGCGCTTGGCGTGGCGCTCGTCGTGTGGCTTTTTTTCGCTGTGATTTACGACGGGCTGATGCTGATGCTGATCATTGCTTTCCCGGCGGTCCGGCTCGACCGCGTGCTGCTCGGACTCGCGCTTCTGAATCCGCTCGATGTGGCGCGCCTCTTGATCCTGCTCCGGCTCGACGTCGCGGCGCTGATGGGATACACGGGTGCGGTGTTTCAGGAGTTCTTCGGAAGCGTGGAGGGGATCGCTGTCGCATTCGGTGCGCTAGGTTTGTGGATTACGGCGCCGCTTTGGCTCGGTCTTGGAGCGTACGCGCACCGAGACTTCTGAGACCCGGCGCGATCGTGCCGCGCGCGGCGCTGGCCATCGCCGCGCGCAACATCCCTCAGCCAAGCGTCGATGGCGTAGGAATGTCTCCTTCACATCTCGCGGCCGGCCATAGCCGCTCTACCAGGGAGCGCGTGCCATCGTCGGAAGTAGCCGGCTCATGCCGATGTGCTTGAGCAGGCCAGCGCGAAACGGGGCGTGCGCCGCAGTATCAATCGTACCGGGCTTGGCGATGGCACCTCGAAGCAGCGCATCCAAGCGGCCGTGGTCGTCTGCGAGGAAACCTGCGACGGGTCCAAGCGCATGATGCGGGCGATTTCCGGTTGAAGACGTCGTTGACTTCATGTCGCGTCCCCTTCCCATTCAGCCGAGCGATGCCCCGCTCCGATAATACCGTGCGATCTCAACGAGTCGGCCGATGAGTTCCGAATGCCCTTGTACGTGGAAGATATAGCGTGGGATTTGCTGGCCGGTCGACCGCGACATAAACGGCTCACCCCAAAAGCTCAAGTGTGCTTCAACAGCACCTTCGGGCCCGATATCGGCGAGGATGAACGAAACGCTTTCTTTCAGCTCGCACCAACGCGGCTCCCTGACCTTCTCAGCCCCGCGACACGCGCGGAGCTTTGGCACGATATCCCTCAACCACCTCTCTTTCTCGCTCGCATCCAAAATGAACTGGATCTCGGTGACACGTGGATTATCGACTGCCGGCCGCAGCAACACATCGAACAGCGACTGTGGCACAAACATGAGAAGGCAAACATTGAACCACGTCATGTCCCCGCGCGCGCGCTGCGCGAACTGCTCGCTTTCGGCACGCAGACGCGATGGGCCAATGAGAATGGTATCGGGAGGAGTGAGCGCGGATTGCAGCTTCAGCACCGCAGCGTCCGTACGCTCCGCCAGCTCCAGGGCGTGCTCCTCGCGACCCTCGCGACGGAGATCACGGATCAGGATGAGCGCCAGGATCACCAATGTGATGGTAAGCAAGACCGACTGGTCGACCACATGCAGGAGGTGCAGCACCAAGGCCACCACTGCGGCGGAAACTCCCGCCATGGCCTCCCAGTCCAGCGTCCGCAGGCGACGCAACGTTCGGGGATGCTTCATCGCTTCATGCACAGAGGCGCTCCGCGTGCCCGCTCCGCCGCGGGCAGCAGCACCTTCTCCTCCATTGCGATGTGATGCAGCAGCGCACGGCGGAACTGATCGTAAGCTGCGAGTTCCTCGACGCTGTGGCATGACCCGGCGCGCAGAAGTAACGAATCGAGCCGCGCGTGATCGTCCGCCAGACACCGCCAGATCGTGCCATACGGCGTCGCGCCGCTTTGGTCCATCATCTTTTGATTTTGACCAGCACGTCAGGCCGCTCGCAAGAGCACGGCCGCAGCCGGATGAAATTTGCTTCGCGCGCCGAACGGGTTCAGCCAATTTGTCGGTTCTGTTCGTGAGGAGTAAACGCGGATTTCCATTTTCTAAGGGAACCACCAATTTGATAAGGTGCCCGAAAAGCCTTTGTGCGCGAAGCTTGACCGAATTCCTGCACGAAAATTCGCATGGTAACAGGGAAAAAACCCAACGCGGCCGAACTGCTCGCGCGATGCCTCGAAAATGAAGACGTCGAATTCATCTTTGGCATCCCCGGCGAGGAAAACATCCACTTTATCGATGCGCTGAGCCGCTCGCCGATTCGTTTCATCCTGGTGCGCCACGAACAGGGCGCCGCATTCATGGCGGACATGTACGGACGATTGACCGGGCGCGCCGGCGTTTGCATCGCGACTCTGGGCCCAGGCGCGATCAACCTGCTGCTCGGCGTGGCCGACGCGCACGCTGACAGCGCTCCTCTGGTGGCAATTTCGGCGCAGGTCGGGCTGTCCCGCATCTACAAGGAATCGCATCAAAGCGTCGATCTGGTGGCGGTGTTCCGTCCAGTGACAAAGTGGGCCGAAATCATACTGCGGGCCGAAGCGATCCCGGAGATGGTCCGCAAAGCGTTCAAGCTCGCTCAGACCGAGCGACCCGGTGCTGTCTACCTGGCAGTGCCGGAGGATGTCGAGCAGCTCTCGATCCCGCGCGATGCGTCGCCGCTCGCAATCAATGTCGTGTACGACATGGCGCCCTCGGCCAGCCAGGTCGGGCGAGCCGCCGAGGTGCTGAAGCGCGCGAAATCGCCAGTCATCCTCGCCGGACACGGTGCCGCGCGCAATGACGCAAGCGAGGCGCTGGTGCGATTCTCAGAGCGGCTCAGCATCCCGGTGGCCACCACGTTCATGGGGAAGGGGGTCTTTCCCGACGATCATCCCAACGCGCTCGGCGCGCTCGGCTTCATGCGCCACGACTATGTCAATTTCGGCTTCGACCGTGCCGATGTAATTGTTTGCGTGGGCTACGATTTGCAGGAATATGCGCCTGATCGGATCAATCCAGACGCGCGCAAGAAGATCATCCACATTCACCGTTATCCCGCCGAGGTCGATGCTCACTACCATATAGCGGTCGGAATCGAGGGAAACATTCCGCAGTCTCTTGATGCGCTCGCGGGCGCATTGGAGCCGGCTCAAGGCCCACCGGCGGCCAGCGCCGTGATCCGGGGATTGCTGCGGCAGGAACTCGATCGGGGCGCCGGCGATGACTCATTTCCGGTCAAGCCGCAGCGCCTCGTCGCGGACATCCGCCGCGCGATGGGCCGGGACGACATCGTGCTGGTGGACACCGGGGCGGTGAAGATGTGGATGGCGCGGCTCTATCCGGCCTACGCGGCAAACACCTGCCTGATTTCAAACGGGCTTGCGACCATGGGGTCCGCCCTGCCCGGCGCGATCGCCGCGAAGCTTGCCTGTCCCGAACGCAAAGTGCTCGCGGTGATGGGTGACGGAGGCTTTCTGATGAACTCGCAAGAGCTGGAAACAGCGGTACGCGAAAAGATTCCCTTCGTGGCGCTGGTCTGGGAGGATCGCGCCTACGGACTTATCAAGTGGAAAATGGAGCTGGAACTGGGACGCAACTCGCACTGCGATTTCACCAACCCCGACTTCGTGGCATACGCGCAAAGCCTCGGAGTAAAGGGCTATCGGGTCCGCGCCGCCGGGGAACTTTTGCCCACCCTGAGCCGTGCGCTTGCGGATGATGCCGTGTCGCTGGTTGCCTGTCCGGTTGACTACTCTGAAAATCTTGCGCTGACCAAGAAGCTTGGCGAACTCACCGACCCGCTATGAGCGGGCCGGCGAATTGCAAGTCGGCATTTCAATGCCGGATGAAGGAACCTTGACCACCAAAACACCGCGCCGCGGTGTGCCATGGAACCTGAAGGCAGCAATCCCGTATGAAGAGCCTCCGGATGGCCGATGCGGACGCGATCGCGCTTGGGCTGTGGTGTTTTGCCGCCACCGCGATCTGCGGATTCTTCGGGGCAGTCGCCTTCGCGACCACACCCGCCCCCGCCCCGGCCGCACTTGCAAAGCGGGGCGAGGCGCTGACAACCGAGTCTGCCGCCGGCCTAAAAACCGCGTGTTGGGCAAGTCAAAACGGAAGTCCCGGTTAAGCTGCTCCGCCCATTGCGGTACGTGCGTCTGTTTGGCGGGAGTTGGCGTTCATGCCGCTTCACCCGCGATGTCCTGTGCCCGTGTTATATCCGGCGTTCTGTAAAGACCGAAAAAAGTCTTGAGTGCGGCGATCACGAGCGGGACGACACCGACCGCGATGAAGATTAGATCGCCAGGAAGCCGCGCCCACTCGAGCGCCTGCATCAGCGGGCTGTGTCCGAACGCTGCGCTGCGCGCGTGCCAGTATCCGTTTTGCAGCACGTCATAGAGCTGGAGAACGCCGCCCGGGAAAAGATTGCTCACGACCATCATCGCCAGCCCGACGTTCAGTCCCCAGAACGAGACGCGGATGTATTTTTCCGTATCACGCCATCGCTCATCGGGCGTCACCTGCCGGAATGCGAAGACCATAAGAGCAATCGCAAGCATCCCGAATACGCCCATGAATGCCGCGTGCGCATGATTGGGCGTGAGCATCGTCCCGACCTCGAAGTAGCTCACGATCGGCATATTGATGAGGAAGCCGAACACACCAGCACCGACGAAATTCCAGACTCCCACCGCCATCAGGAAGTAAAAGGTCCATCGATGAGGCACGGAAATATCCTCGCCGCAGATATCGCATCGGCCCCGCGTCAGCGCAACGAAATCCCACGCGTCGAGCGTAAGCAGCGTGAGCGGCACGACCTCCATCGCCGAGAACACGGCGCTGAGCGACATCGTGAGCTGCGCCTGGCCGGTGAAGTACCAATGGTGTCCCGTGCCGATAATCCCGCTGCCGAGGTAGAGCAGCGCGTCAAGATAGACGACGCGTGACGCCGTTGTGCTGGAGACGATCCCCAGCTGGTAGAAGATGATCGCGACCGCGCAGGTCACGAACAGCTCGAGAAAGTTCTCTACCCAGAGATGGATGACCCAGAATCGCCACAGATCGACGACGGTGAAGTTCGACGCGGTGTTGTAAAAGAACGTGGGCACGTAAAAGACCGGAATCGCGATCGCGGCGGCCATGAACAGCGCAGAGAGTTCGCTCGATTCGTGGCCGCGCAGCCGCGGTGCGATCGTGCGGTACAGGAGCACGACCCACAGCACCAGACCGGCCGCGAGCATCATCTGCCACGCGCGCCCGAGGTCCAGGTATTCCCATCCCTGGTCACCGAACCAGCTCCACAGCCGCCCCATCCACTGATGCACTCCGGCAAATTCTCCAAGCAGGCTGCCAACGACGACCAGCACGAGCGCGACAAACAGCACGTTTACCCACAGGGTTTGCGCGCGCGGCTCATTTTCTCCAATTGCCGGCGCCAGGAATAGTCCGCCCGCGACGTACGATGCGGCGATCCAGAAAATTGCGAGCTGCAGATGCCAGGTGCGCAGGATCTGGCTCGGCAGAATCGCGGAGAGATCGATTCCGTAAAAGCTGCCGGCGCTGGCGCGGTAATGCGCTGTGGCGCCACCGACAAGCGCCTGCGCCAGGAAGAGCAGCGCGACGACGGTGAAGTACTTGATCGTCGCCCGCTGGCTGGGCGTCGCCGCGCCGGGGAGCATCTTCGGATGCACATGCCCGCGTGGCCCGCGCCATCCAAGGAAGTTGAACCGCCCGAACGCGAACAGCACCGCGGCCGTCGCCCCGAGCAGCATGATCAAGCTCAGTGCGCTCCATAGCACGGCGCCGCTCGTCGGTAGGTTGCCGACCGCGGGATCATAGGGGAAATTGTTCGTGTACGAGTAATTGCGCCCGGGCCGATCCGTGACCGAAGCCCACGCCGCCCATGCGAAGAAGGACGTCAGTTCGCGAAGTTCCGCAGAGTCCCCGATGTAATTGTGCGGAAGGCCGCCATTCTTTTCAGGATCCTGGAAGTATTTCGTCCATAGGCTGATCTGGCGCTGGAAGGACGCGGCCTCGGCCTCCGTGAAGGTGAGAGTCTTCGAGACCGGGTCGTAGCGATTCTGTTTGAGTAGCTGCGCGACTTCCGCGTTAACGATCAATCGCTGGCCGGGCCGCAGCGCCGCCTGCATGACGAAGCCGTGGCGCTGTGCGACGGTCTCTTCAGCGTCGAGCGCGAGCGTGTGCAGATACTCAGCGGAGAAGTCGGGTCCGATATACGCGCCGTGTCCCCAGAGCGTGCCGTTCTCCATCAGGCCGTAGCGGAGAAAGACCTGTTGGCCGGCCGTGATATCGCGGTCGGTGAACAGTACAGCCCCGTCCGGCCCAACGACGCGTTCGGGAATCGGCGGCGCGCCGGAATAGGTCAGCTTCGAGAGCCATCCGAGTACGCAGAAGCACGCAACAATCGTAACAATCGCTGAACGCCGCCACCACGGCGAGAGGGTTTCAACTTCGGCCATACACAACTCCTTGCTCCCGCCGCCATGAACTCCTGAAAATATTTGAATATGCCTCACCGGTCATTTCGTCTTCAGCCATCGCGACTTTGCCTGTTACGGCGCGCCACGCGATGGTATTGTACGGAACCTGAGCGCGATCGGCGGTGCCTGGCTTGCCGCGGGCAACACCAATATGAACCGACCGGCATCATGGCCGCGAGAGCGGTTGAGCTAAATGGGAGGGTTTCAAATGACGAGCGAGCACAATAGACAACCTCTTCGTCCCACTGCGGGCGGAATGATAACGGTCAACCTTGCTGACGAAATTGCGCGTCTCAAGACCAGTGCCGAATGGAAGTCCGGGGATCGTCACGCAGTAAGCCTCGTGAAAGATGATGCGCTGAATGTCCTACTCATGGTGCTCAAGAAGGGCGCCCACCTGCATGAGCATCATACAAAGGGTCCCATTACCGTCCAAGTGGTATCCGGCTCTATTCGCTTCATCGGCGGCCCGGACCAGCGCATCATCTCAGCTGGAGAGATGGTGGGTTTAGACCGTGCCGTTGCTCACAGTCTTGAGGCATTGGAGGAATGCGCACTCATCCTCGTCACGGCGATCGAATAAGGTCCATAGGTAACAGTACTACCGTCATTGCGAGTCGGGAATCGACGTGAAGACTACGAACGCCAATACGGATGTCTCGCTGGGCCTCACCGAAGCTCAGCCGAGCTAACTCTGGGTGGATCGATGCCGTGGCGCCGCTGACAACGGGCAACGCAGATCGAACCATATACCTCTGCGATCACACCACCCAACTGGCTATTCACTGAGCCCTTAAGGCTGCGCTGAGACTCGCACGCCAGATCGTCGAGTGTGAGAAGGCCGATGAGTCTACCATCGTCACCGACCACTGGCAGTCGACGGACGCGGTTTTGGGCCATTACCCTTGCGGCGTCATCTATGTCGTCCGTAGGGCGGCAGGATATTACGCGCCGAGCCATGGCGCTCTCTACTCGCAGGGCGTGCAAAGGTGCACCTTGGGTGTAAGCCGCCATGCAGATGTCACGATCGGTCAGAAAACCGACTGGCTTTAAGTGATCGTCCACCACCGGGACCGATCCACATACGTCTTCCCACATGATCTGTGCTGCGTCGTTAAGTGAATCGTTTGTGTGGCAGGTTCTGACGCTATGCCTCATCATTCTTCGGACTTCCATTTCAGGTCTCCTCAGCGGTTCGAGAAATACGGTGTCGATCATCAAGCGCGTCGTCGAGCCTTCAGACGGCCGTCTTTGTTGATCCCGTCTGCTTTTCCAGATCGGCGAGCCGCTCCTTCAATGCTTTGTCCCGAGACCACCGCGCAGTAACATCGCGAATCACTGTACCCGCGCCGATGAGCGTGCCTTCTGAATCGCGCACTAGCGCGATGGTGAACTCAATCGAGATTCGTTGTCCATCCGATTTTATGGCCGGCACCGCAAGAAGGTCGCGAGCATAGCGCGTCACCCCGGTGCGTATGGTTTGCTGATAACCATCCCAGTGTCGTTGGCGCAGACGCTCGGGAACAATGATATCTAGCGACTGTCCGATAGCTTGGTCGGCGGGATAACCGAACACTGTCTCGGCACCAGGGCTCCACAATCGAATGATCCCATCGCGATCCGAGAATATGAACGCGTCTCCCACGCCGTTGATGATTTGCTGACACAGCCATTCTTCCGAGACCGTCATGTCTATGCTCCTCATTCGTTCTCCGAATCAAAAGTGTCAATTTCGGCCGCCGCTATTTCTCGCGCGGAAGAACCACCCAGATTTCTGTGTCCAAGGACGCCTTCAAGTGCTGACGGCGAGTGAATTTCGGCGTCGGATTTCTCGACCATCGTCCGCGTTATCGTACCGTTGGTGTGACCAGTCGATGGTGAAGTCTCCAGCGATAGCCTCGATGAACCGCTTCTTGCCCTCTAATACTTCTCGGCGCCCGCTAATCTTCTGCTTTGCCGGAAAGCTTGCATTGATGGGCAATTGAGTAACTGCTATTCGGTTAGGGGTGCCTTCCCGCTTCTTGGTCATTAAGATGTAGTTACAATATATCTCTTAGGATGAGCATCGGTCAGTTGTAGTAGTAGATGAAATGGTGATTTGGTTCATAACGAGATCGAACGACAGTTGGTATGAGACATCAGCTGGATTCTCCGCTCGACGGCGCGTGAGACCACGGCGTCTCCGGGGGGCGTCCCGTCAACCCGTTGCCTCGCGAATCATCACCAACATCATCTTGAATTGCTCGACCGCCTTTAGCGCGTGGGGCACGTTGGCCGGCATCAGGATCATCTCATCCTTGCCGAGGCGATGGGGCACGCCGCCAACGGTTATCTCGGCCACACCGTCGAGTACCTGGACGAGGGCGTCGAATGGCGCCGTGTGCTCGCTGAGGCCCTGGCCTTTGTCGAAGGCGAATAGCGTCACCGTGCCGGTCTTCTTCTTGACGATCTCCCGGCTCACGACCGCCCCGGCCTGGTAGGCCACCAACTCGAGCGCATTGCCCCCAGTGAACTTCCGGGTTGTCTTTTCGTCTTAAGAGTTCGTCGTCATGTCGTTTCCTCCTGCCATTGTCATTGCGGTGCTCTTGCCGCATCCCCGTGGCGCGGGCACACGTTCAGGCGCCGCCGTGGTCGTCTATTTGATGAGGTCCGACCTCGGCTGACGGTCCTCGCAGTTCATGCCGAGGTGAGCGGCGGGTGAATCTTGCGTGCAACGCGCTCCTGAGATCGCGCAGGGCCAAACAGGCGGCGCGCCAATTGGCTTCTCCGCACAAATAGGTCGGCCAGTGTGTAACGGTCGAGAGCCGTGACGAACGCCTGGAACGCCTCGTCAAGAATGTTGGGCAGATCGCAGGTGCCAGTAATCACGCACTTGTTGCCAGTCCGAAAGCATTCGACTGGTTTAAAGGGGCCTTCCATATGCCGCACGACCGCGCCGATGATTACGTCCTTTGGATCCTTTGCCAGCGTGAAGCCCCCTCCCTTGCCGCGATATGTCCGGACAAAGCCGCCTTGCGCCAGCCCGTGCACCACCTTCATCAGATGGTTTTCAGAGATCCCGTAATGTTCCGCAACCTCGGATATCAGGCAGAGCTTTTCCTCGCACAGGCCTGCGTACACCAGCACTCGCAGTGCGTAATCCGTGTAATAGGTCAGTTCCATGAAGCCCTCCGCGACTCCTTCCCCTCGTCCAACCCGATGCGTGTCATTCGTTCCAGCACCTCTCGCAGCGCTACTGCCTGATTGTGCGTTTCGTCTTTGGCTCCATATACAAGGGTAACAGTATTCTTCGCCGCCAGTTCCGCTAGCTCTCTTAGCATCTGCCGCATACGGACCGACCTCAGTTCCTGCCGGTAACGCTTGCGGAACTCTTCCCAACGTGCCGGATCGTGATTGAAGAATTTGCGGAGCTCATTGCTAGGCCCCAGTTCCTTCATCCATTGGCTGACTCGCAGCGCCTCTTTCTTTACCCCGCGCGGCCATACGCGATCGACCAGCACACGCGTACCGTCCTCAAGTACCGGAACCTCGTAGACGCGCTTTATCCTGATCATAGCTGGTATCCTCCAGCATGTCTTGCCGCGGCCCTTTCGTTCAACGGTAAGAACTTACGCGCTCGGAGAAAGGGCCTGCGTGCAGCGTATCTCCCATTGGCCACCGCTGGAGCATGAGCGCCACCTTCATTGCGAGATCGGATCGCAATCAGGACCACGAGCGCGATCAGCGCGGCGATTTATGCCAGATCGAGGAACGTTCGCATCGATTGGATCTTCTGATCGCTCCCGGGTGGCAGCTCGATCGCGAATCACGTTTCTTGACATGCCCTTAAAGATGTATTTATAATACTTCTAATCGGGATGCAATAGACACCGTTTGAACAGTCCGGGCCTTAAGAAGCTACAGGAGGCAAAGGGCGGTGAATCCGGAGCTTGAGCTCAAAGTTTCTGACCTTGCGGCGGCGGAGCAGCGGGAACGAATTTTCTCCGCTTTTAACCGCCTCGCTGCGGGAAAAACTCTCGAACTTCTGTTAAGCGTGCCTGCGGCGGAAGTGGCCGGCCTCTTAGGCGATTTTGAGGACCGCTACAGGCAGGGCTTCGATTGGTGGCCAGTTGACAACAGATTCGGTGCGTTCCGGGTGCTGATCGCTAAGCGCGCCACAGAGCCGCGCACGATAAGCGGTTTTCTTGGCACCGACCATCATCGGTTAACCCAGTGCTGGGAGGAATTCCTCGAGGCAGTAAACACGTGCGAGCTCCATTACGAAACCTTGTTTCCCACGGGAAAAGGACATCGGATTGCCGCAGTAGATCGGCTTTCAGAATTCATTTTTGGGTTACGCCGTCACATCCGGATGGAAGAAAATCACTTCTTCCCGCTTTTCGAGGATCGAAGCCGGATACCCGCAGCTTCCGGGCCCACGGCGATGATGCGCGCGGAACATCAGGAGATCGAAGCAACCCTCGGGGTGATGGAGAAATTTCTCGACGCCGGTGACTGCGCGACGGTTATCCAGACCATCGAAGGCCAACCGGTCCATCCGTCTTCGCTATTCCGCAGTCATGACGCAAAGGAAGAACGGATGCTGTATCCCATGGCGGACCGTCTATTCACGCAAAATGAAAAGGACGACCTTTGTCTGAAAATGCAGACCGTCTGACGAGACCGGGGCTTACCGCCGAGGGCGAAGAGATAGGATACGATCTTGAGCGCGATCGGGAGCGATTCTTCGTCACTGATTCGGGCCTGGTCGTGATTCCCAAAGGCCCCAAGCGCGCGCGATCGGTATTGTAGAGAGCGCCGCACAAGATGGTATCCTCGCCTTCATCTGCAAGTCCCAGGCTTGATCGCAGCGATTCGCTCGATTCGCCGGGCGATGTGCTCAAGCGCGGCGCAGCTCCGGCCGGCTCGGCTAACCGCGCGTCGACACCGGACTTTCCGCGCTCTCGCGCAAAGCCGAAGAGCATGCGGATGCGGCTGGGCCTCAAGGATCGGCTGATCTTCTGGTTGCTGGTTGGCGTGCTGCACGCGCTAAGCCTGCTTCCCGACTTCCTCCTCTACAAGCTCGGAGAAGCCGGCGGGTGGATCTTCTATCGCTTGGACCGCCGTCACACGCGAATCGGAATCCGCAATCTGGAGATCGCGTTTCCCGAACTCAGCGACGCAGAGCGGCGCCGCATCCTGCGCGCGTCGTACATCAACCTGGGCCGGACCGGCGCGGAGTACATTCGGCTCGGCGGATTCTTCTACCGCCGCCTGGTGCGCCGGGTTAGCTATAATCGGCCCGACATCTGGAACAATCTCGCGCGGAAGTACCCCGGCAAGGGCGCGCTCATCCTGACTGCGCACTTTGGAGATTTCGAGCTGCTGCCCGCGGGACATGCGCTGCACGGGTTCCAGATCGCCCTGGTTCATCACACCCAACGCTTCCTGGCCGGCGACGCGCTGCTGACCTTCGTCCGCGAGCGGGTGGGTACGCAGATCATTCGCAAGCATACCGCGGCGCGCGAGATACTGCGTGCGCTCAAGCGCGGCGATATGGTCGGCATCCCGCTCGATCAGAACGCAAAGCGCTCCGAGGCGATCTGGGTGCCGTTTTTCAACGAGCTGGCCGCCACCCCGAGTGGCTTCGATCGCCTCGCAATGATGACCGGCGTGCCCGTGATCCCCGTGTTTATCGTGCGCCAGCCCGACGGCCGCAGTCACGTGATCGAAATTTTCGAGGAGATCCCGCAGCAGCGGACCGGC
>Ga0181533_1000896_pt1 | contig 39608 bp, 37 predicted proteins | sample PEATcosm2014_Bin_45_FD_119772 | JGI IMG/M metagenome (GOLD analysis project Ga0181533, IMG submission 119772) | Peatland microbial communities from MTU Mesocosm Facility, Houghton, MI, USA - PEATcosm2014_Bin11_60_metaG | ecosystem: Environmental > Terrestrial > Soil > Wetlands > Peat | place...
GCGACCCGGCGCCGGACCGATCGGATTGCTGTGCGAGCTCGGCGGGCTCGAGATCGCCGCCCTGGCGGGGTTCATGGTGGGCGGAGCCGCCGAACACCTACCGGTGGTGGTCGACGGCGTGATCGCCGCCGCGGCCGCGCTCGTCGCCACGGAGTTGGCGCCGGATGTGATCGGTTACCTGATCGCAGGGCACCGGTCGAGCGAGCCCGGGTCCTCGACGGCCCTGAAGCATCTCGGGCTCGCCCCCGTCGTCGACCTCGACCTGCGCCTCGGCGAGGGGAGCGGCGCGCTGCTCGCTGTGCACGCGGTGCAGGCGGCGGCGAAGATCCTGCGAGAGATGTCGACGTTCGACTCGGCCGGGGTCACCGACAAGGCCGACCCGAGGAGCTGACGCGTGTAGCCGGGCGTGAGAGGACGGCTCAGGCCCTGCGAAGCTTCACCAGGTTCCGCAGGGCCTCGCCTGCGCCGCTCACGCCCCTTCTGGGACAGGCGCCCCAGCTGTCGATGCGCGATGCCGCGAGCCGTTCGTCACGGAGCGCCTGCTCCTCGATGTCGTCGAGGGGGGCCAGGGAGATCCCCGTCACCATCGTGAGCAACAGGTCGGCGAGAGACGGGTTGCGGGCGAGAACCGGCCCGTGCATGTAGGTTCCGATGACCCTCCCCGACACCGCTCCTTCGCTACGGTCACCCGTGCCGTTCCCGATCCCGGCCAGGACACGCGCCAGGGGGCGCACTCCGGCCCCGAGCCGAGTCACGCCTCCGTGGTTCTCGAACCCCGTCAGCCGCCCGAGTCGCGCGCCGCGCGAGCTCCACGGCTCGAAGAGAGCGACGGGTTCGGCCAGAAGCTCGCCCACAGCGCGCCTGGAGCGCCCTTTGACGGTGGAGACATCGAGCAAACCGGCGCCGGCTCGCGTCGTGCCTTGCGCGTCCGGGAACGACTGCCCCACCACCTGGTACCCCGCACACACGGCGAGCACGGCCGCTCCCGCCTCCACCGCTCCCTGCAGTGTGCCGTCGGCGAGGAGCTGAGCCGACTGCACCTGAGGCCCGTCCTCACCCCCCCCGAGGCAGTACAGGTCTGCGCCGGCCGGCAGGGCCGTGTCCGACAGGGCCATCACGAGCTCGACCGCGATCCCCCGCCACGCGGCCCGGTCAGCGAGCACTCGTCCGTTGCCACCGTCGCCGTAGGTGCCGAGCAGATCCGGGTGCACCACCACCACCCGCAACGCGCTCGCCCCGTCACCCCTACCACCGCGAGAGCGTGTCGGCGATACCTGCGGCCCACCACTTGCAGGCACCTTCACCGCCACCGAGGCGGTTCGAAGAGGCCGGCGGCCGAACCTGCGGTGTGCACTTCGTGCAAGTGCGCGCCGCAGCTGTTGGAACGCCGTGTAGTTGCCCACGTAGTCCACCTGTGCCGAGCCTGCCCTATCCAGCGCGTCAAGCTGGTCACGCACCACCAGGTGCTCCACGCCCGCGTGTCGAAGGCGGACGGCGAGGTCACGGCAACGCTCGCCCGTGGCGACCACCAGGCGGCCCGCCAGGCGCTCGAACTCCACGTCCCACAACCACGAGGGATCGTGCCCGTCCGCGACGCGCGCGTTGATACCGATCACCGTGGGGTGAGCCTGCTCGTGCAACAGGTCGAGCAGCTCGGTCCAGCCGGCCGGGTTCTTGGCCAGAAGCAGGCGTACCGCGCCTGCGTCGTGGTCGACCGTGGCGAAGCGACCCTCCACGTCGCCGACCGCGGCCATCGCAGCCAGCGCCTCCTCCGTTTCGACACCGAGCACGCTCGCACATCGGGCCGCGATCGCTGCGTTGGCACGATTGCAGCGCCCCGGCAGCTCCAGACGAAGCGGCAGACTGCGTCCGTCGCCAGTGACCAGCTTGTCTCCTTGCAGCCGTGAGTCGGGCTCTGGCCGTCGGAACCCGCACGAGCACCACCAGTCCCCGCCGTCGCGCCCTTGGGCATCGGCGAAGACGATGCGGCCTTCGCAGGCCGGGCAGCCGACCGCGTCCGCGTGCCAGAGCTGACCGGCTGCCACCCAGACGACTCGTGGCGCCCCCTGCGCCGCCCAGGTCACCAGCGGATCGTCCGCGTTCGCGACCACGACCGTGCGTTCGCGCCCGATGAGCGCCGCGCGCCAGCGTGCGGCGACCATTCGGACCTCGCTCATTCGATCCAGCTGGTCGCGCGACAAGTTGAGCAGTGCGACCACTGCGGGTTGCACGGTGTCGGCCACGTTCGGCAGGTGACCCTCGTCCACCTCGAGCACCGCCGGGGCCTGCGGCGCCGAGTCGGCCAGCGCGGTCACGAGGCCGGACGGCATGTTCGCGCCCGCCGCCGAGGTAGCGACACGATTCGGTCCTCCGAGCGCCGCCGCCAGCAACCGGGTGGTGGTGGTCTTGCCGTTGGTGCCGCTCACGAGGGCGACCGTCCGGCCCCGAGCCAGTGCGCCCAGAAGTCCCGGGTCCAGGATCAGCCCGACCCTCCCGCCGATGACCGAACCACCACCGAGGCCCAGCGCCTTGGACACCGAGCTCACGCAGAGCGCGGCGCGCCCTGCCAGGCGGGCGCGCCCGGGCGGCGTCACGTTGTGCAGCTGGACAAGACGATCGTGATGTCACGCACGGCCCAGAACGCTACCGCCGCGCGACCCTGCCCCAGCCTGTGCAGGGGCCCTGCCCCCGCCCGGCCGAGCCTGTTCGCAACGCCTCACACGCGACGAAGGGACCGGCGGGGGGGCGACCGGTCCCTTCGCACCGACTCGACAGAAACTAGGAGGGGGGGTGTCCAGTCCCTGTGGTCAATTACATCTTGCGGCATGCCCGTCGATCAGTCAAACAGCTATTGCAGATTTGTGGTATCACTATTCATGATGGAAATCAGGCATCTTCAAGCTCTCGTGGCCGTATCCGAGCAGGGTTCTTTCTCCGCGGCCGCCGATTCCCTGGGGACGGTCCAGTCGAACGTCTCGGCTCACGTCGCCAGGCTGGAGAAGGAGCTCGGCACCCAGCTCGTCGACCGCTCCGAAGGACACCTCACTTCCGAGGGAGAAGTGGTGGTGGCCAGGGCTTACAGGGTGCTCGGTGAGCTGATCGCCCTCACCGCCGACCTCGGCGCCCTACGAGAGGAGGTGGGTGGCACGGTTCGAGTGGGGATGATCGGCACCACCGCGCGCTGGCTCGTCCCCCTGTTGCTGGCCAACCTCTCAGATCGACACCCCAAGCTCCGCCTCGTGGTGGCCGACGGCACCACGGCGGCGCTCGAGACGCAGCTGGCCGCGGGTCGTTTCGATCTCGCGGTTCTCACCTTCCCGGTGTCGGGTCGTGACCTCACCTTCGAGCCGCTGTTCGACGAGGAGCTCGTGCTCGTCGTGCCCGCCGACGACGACCCGCTGAAGGGGGCGGCACGCGTCGCGTTGGACGAGCTCGGCCACCTCGAGCTGCTGATGCCTGCGACCGGCACCCAGCTGCGCGCCGAGATCGACGCGGCGGTGAAGCCGGCGGGCATCCGGCTCCACTCGCGCACCGAGCTCGACGGCGTGCGGCTCCTCGCCTCTCTCGCCTTCGACGGTTACGGACCCGCCGTTCTCCCCGCCACCGCCGTACCTCCGCATCTTCGGTCTCGGTTCAGGCTCGTGGCCATCGACGAACTCCCAAGGCGGCGCGTCGGTCTGGCCATGCGAAGCCGAGGCATGCCTTCGGCTGCCGTGCGCGTGGTCACCGAGGCTCTGCGAGGTCTCTTCGCCTCCTCCGACGACCTTCCTGAGGGACTGCATTCGTTGGTCCCGCTCGCCGCCTCGCGAGCGGAAGGATCGCCGCGTTCGTTGGTGATGCCGAACGGGTGACCGACTGCACGCACTTCAGCCCGGGACTGGTCTGGGGTCGCGCCACATGAGCCAAAGAGTCGGCCCGCCACCTGGTGTGTGTATCTCCCCGGTCACTTCGAACCCGTGACGCGCGTAGAAGGCGAGGTTGCGCTCCTTGGAGGACTCCAGGTACGCGGGCAGTCCTTCGAGGTCGGCGCGTTCGAGCACCTTGCGAAGAAGAGCGGAGCCCACACCTTGTCCCTGGCGATCAGGATCTGTTCCCAAGGTGGCCAGGTACCAGTGCGCCTCGCGCGGACGCGCGCGATCGACCGACTGCAACAGGCGCATCGCGTCCGCCGCTCGACGCCCGAGCCCGGCCAGATCAGGGAGCAGCGGCAAGAAGTGCACGACGTCCCTGCGCCCGGGTCGAGGCTTGTTCGGCGGCGCCCACAGAGCGGCCCCCGCGGTGTCCGTGGTCGTCCACACCTCACCGTCGTCCAGGTACGTGTGACGCAACTGGACGAAGAAGAACCGCCTGAGCCCACGACGCCTGCGCTTGTCGCCGCGGAACAAGAAGTTCGGCATCGGGTCGTCGTCGAAAGCGCGCGCCAGCACCTCGACGAGCTTCGCCACGTCTCCGACACCCGCGCGCCGGATCTCGAGCTGGGGAATGGGCGTCATCCTCTCGAGCTGAATCGACTCAGTTGACCGAAGGATGTGGAGGATACGCGGCGAGCATGGCCAACTTCCCTCGCTGTCGCCGAAGCACGTCGTGCCACAAACGGTCGGGCTCCGCACACAGCAGATCGTCTCCCGTGGCGTCGACGAGGTACCAGGCCCCTTCGCCCACCTCCTCCTCGAGCTGACCCGTCGTCCATCCCGCATAGCCCGAGAACAGTCGCGCCCCTGCCAGGGGAAACGGCTGGTCCTCTGGGGGAACCGACAGGTCGACGGTGCCAAGCCGGTCGACGACGGGACGCCAGCGGCCGACGCCGTCCACATGCGCGAGATCCCCCTTCGCCGAGAGTGAGCGAGCGAGACCGATCACGGCTTCGCGCGACACCGGCCCACCCGAGAACACCACGCCCGGAGGTGCCAGGCAGGCCTGGTCGTACCAGGGTTCGAGGATCTCCTCGACCGGAAGTCCGGTAGGTCGGTTGAGCACGATGCCGAGAGCCCCGTCTGTACCGTGGTCGAGCAACAGGATCACGGCGCGCTCGAAGTTCGGGTCCCCCAGCTCGGGGGATGCGACCAGCAACCGGCCGATGAGCCCGCGTGGGCCCGCGTCCTGACCGTCAGGGATGCCGCCGGGCATGTCTAGATCATGCCCGAGGTCGCCATGCCCCGGCGCCGAGACCGGCGCCATCGTGGATCGGACGCTCCGGTTCGGTCGCTCGGCTCGAGGTGCCTGCGTGCTTCAGCAAGCCCTAGCGTTGGACGATGCCGCGCGAGGCGGGGGTGGCGAGGGCTTGGCCGCTCCTGGGCGCAGGTGCCGTGGTCGAGCTCCTCGCTCTCAGCGGGGTCTTACCCGCGCGTCCTGATCTCGTACACGCGGTCGCCCTGCCCCCTCTGGACCTGACGTTCGATCTCGGGACCCTGCTGAGCAGGACCACCGGGCCGGTCTGGTTCGCCCTCGGACTGGTTCTGGCCATCATCGGACGAGCGACGATCCTCTGTTTCATGCTCGGGTCGCGGCGGTGGTGGTTCGCGCTTCGCTTCGAGCTCGTGGTGCTGGTGCCGTCGTTCCTTGCAGCAGAGCTCGCCTACTGCGGACAGGCGTTGCTCTACTCGGCTCCTTTCTGGGTCGGGTCGGCCTTGGCCATCGCGTCGTCCCTCGTCGTCGCTCACGTGCCCTGGGGTGGTTCTGAGTCGGTGCTGTCCATGATCCGACGCGGGCTGCAAGGCGGTCCACGTCTACCCACGGTCCTGTCGTACCTGGCCGGGCTCGGCACACTCGGGGCCCTGGTGCGAAACGGAGGCGAGGTCCCTGTCCTGATCGGCGTGGGAGCATCGGCGGTGCTGACGGCCGCCGTGTTGGTCGCGGCATCACTCACCACCACCGGCGTGCACCGTCCTCGCCCTGTGCAACGCGCCGGTGAGCTCGTCGTGGTGGCGGGCATCGACACGTCCAGCGGCCACGGCTCGCTCTTCTCGCTACGTCCTTCGGATCTGGGGTTCAGATGCGCACAGACCGTGTACTACTCGTACGCGGGCACCGGGCAAGGGGCCCCTCGGGGACAAGCGGCGTGCCCGATCACCACCGGCTCTCACTACACACGCGCCGACACCGAGCGGCCGCTGCCCGAGCTGGTGAGATCCTTCCGTGAACAAGTCGACAAGCTGACTCCCCCCGTCACGGTGATCACGCACTCTTCGGGGGCATGGGTCACATGGGCGGCGCTGTCAGGTGACCGCTCGACGCCTGTGCGAAGGATCGTGATGCTGGCACCTCTCAGCGATCCCCACGGCTACCCCCCGCCGGGGACGAACGCAGAGGGGGCCGTCGGGGCCGCGGCCATGCGCCTCATCGTCTCTATCGCGAGATGGGAGGGGTTCTCACGCTTCGACCCCGACCGTCCCCTGGCGAGGATGCTTCTCGGCCATCCGCTCGCTGCTCACGCGCTGTTCGAGCGCACCCTGCCACGGCAAGTGCGGGCCCTGGCGGTGCCCACCACTTTCGATCTCGTCCTCTTCTCCACCTCCGACACTTTCGGACGCGCCCAGGCCGCCTGTGCGCTGTTCCAGTCGCACGGGGCCGTCTCCACGTCGGTTGCGGCGGTAGTAGACGCCGATCGTTTTCTCTCGGGTCGTCCCCAGTTGCCTTGTGATCCTTGGCCGTCGTGGGTCGCCGACGCGGCTTCCGGTTTTCGCGTCCCCTGAGGATCCCACGGAACGACCCTCGACGCCGTGGTCAAGGTCATGCCGTGTTCAAGCCCTAGAGGACCCAGGTGATAACGTTGTTGCAGTCCATCGCTGCGATCGAGTCCGTCCAGCGGCGCGTCCCTTCTTCGTGCAAAGGGTGGAGGAGATATTCGTGACACGAGATCAGACTGTGCGCCGTCGCATCGTCGGGTACCTCAAAGAGCACGGCCCTGTCAGAGACGCTAGCGGCAGGGCGACGGCAGTACTGAAGGACGGCGTCGGTTACGAAGGCAGCGATACGGGCTTTACCCAGCTCGTGTCCGCCATGGCCAAGTCAGGATCGTTACTGCGCGAGGTGAGAGGAAAGCGCACCTATCGCATCTCGCTGAGCCCGAACAGTCAGCCCCGCAGCATCCCCGGATCCGCCCGCGAAGACCCTGGCGACGCGCTCATGGACTACGACGAGCTCGCGGCTGCATTGCTCGCGCGGGTCACGAGGATCCTCTCGACCCCCTCCGATGCTTCGGAGGGAGCTTCTTGGGCACGCCGGCGCCTCGAACAGCTCGAGACACGGAACACCGCCCTTCAGCGCGACGTGGCACGTGCCAAGGCCGAGCTCGAGACGGCCGTCATCGAACGTGACTCGTTGCGCGGCCAGCTCGAGGCCGCCCAGCACAACCTCGCGTTGCTCACCGAGCGTCTCGGAGAGCCCCGTCACCTGCAAGGACGCGCGGCAGAACGCCTCGGAAGCGACGAGCGGACCCTGCTCAACCAGCTTCGCGGTCGCCACCGGCCCAGCGCTCCCTCGCCTGAGCCCGTCAGCTGAACAGCGAGCGGCCCTCCTCTTGGTCGCAGGTCCCCTCGGGCCCATCTCTCCTGGTCACAACAGCACACGGTGGCGGAAATTGCGCAACCCGAGCCCCAGGAAGACCCCCAAGAAGGCGACCAGGACCGGGTAGACCACGTACAGGTGCATGTGCGACGCCTCGGTGAGCCCTGCGCGCATGCCCTCGGCCACATAGATCAACGGGTTCGCCAGCACCAGGATCTGGAGCCAGTGGAAACCTCCCACGTGCACCGGAGCGAGCCGTGTCCACTGGTAGTAGGTGCCGCCCAGGAACGTGAGAGGAAGCACGACGAAGCCGAACATGAGCCCGATGTTTCGAGGCTCGAAGCTGGTTCCGAGAAGCAGTCCCAGCGAAGCCATCGCCAGGCACGCCAACGGGATCAGGGTCAACACCACCCACCAGTGGAACGAGAGGTGCGCGTGAACCCCGCGAGCGTGGACCACCGCGGCGATCGGAAACACGATCAGGGCCGAGACCAATCCCTGTGTGGCGCCTGATAGCACTTTGGAGAACGCCACCAGGGAGATCGGACACGGCGCCTGGACGCGGTCCTCGATCTCCCTGGTGAAGCCGAACTCCGTCGACATCTGGACCGCCACGGCCTGGATGCCCTGGAACATCACCGCGATCGCCACCACCCCGGGGACCAGCACGGTGGCGAAGTTCGACTCACCCAGGCGACTTCCGCCACCCCCGATGCCCTGACCGATGCTGGGGAACACGTAGAGGAACACGAACACGAGCAAGAACGGCTGGATCAGCGTGCGGACCACGAACTCGCCGAAGTTCTTCTTCAACACGACGAGGTCGCGCCGCACGAGAGCGGCCATAGCCGCACGACTCGAAGCGAAGGCCGAACGCCGAGGATGAAGGCTGATGGCCATTCGCTCCACGGCCGTAGGCGTCGAGGTCTCGACCATCAGTCCCTCAGTTCCTTTCCGGTCAGGCTGATGAAGACGTCTTCGAGGCTCGGGTCTGCCACCGAGATGTCGGCGATCTCGAACCCTGCTCTTTCGGTGGCGGTCACCACACGAGCCAGCACCCCGCTCGTCCCCTTGGCGTGAAGAGCGATGCCTCCGTCGACCTGGCGCGCCCTCTTGATACCTTCGACCCTCTCGTTGAGCAGCGATACCAGTTCGTCCATGTCCCCGCTCGCCTGCATCGTGATCACCGTGTCCGCGTCGATGCCCTGCTTGAGGCTTGCTGGAGTGCCCAGAGCGAGGATCCGCCCGCGATCCATGATCGCCACCCTGTCACAGAGCTTGTCGGCCTCCTCCATGTAGTGCGTCGTGAGCAAGATGGTCTGGCCCTCTGCATGCAGCTGCCCGAGGATCTCCCAAAGAGCAAGCCTGCTCTGGGGATCGAGGCCTGCCGTCGGCTCGTCCATGAAGAGCACGGCGGGGCGGTGGAAGATGGCTCTGGCCAGCATGAGGCGTTGAGCCATGCCGCCCGAGAGGGCGTAGACAGAGGCTCTCGCCCAGCGCGCCAGATGGAACTGCTCGAGAAGCTCATCTGCGGTGGTACGCGCCGTGCTCCGCGGCATTCCGAACAGCAGACCGTGGAAGTACAAATTCTCCCACACCGTCAGCTGCCGGTCGAGCGTGTTCTCTTGAGAGGCGACACCGATGAGCTGCTTCGCCAAGGTCGGTTGCGCGACGACGTCGATCTCCCCCAGCAACGCTCGACCTGCCGTCGGCACCACTCTCGTGGTGAGCATCCCCACGGTCGTCGTCTTCCCCGCGCCGTTCGGACCGAGGAGACCGAAGATCTCACCGGGCCTCACCTCCAGGTCGAGCTTGTCGACCGCCGCGACGTCGCTGCCGGGATAGATCTTCGTCAACTGGCTGGTACGGATGACGCCGTCGACCACGACGCGTTCGTCGACGGAACCCTCGGCGGCCGGCACGCGACCATCTTCGCGCCGCGGCCGTACTAACGCCGTTCGGCTCGTGTCGGTGCAGATCGCTGGACCGCACAGCCCGGCGGTGGGATCATGCGGCCATGATTGCTGCCTTTTCTGTTGCTCCGGGCGGGCTCGGTGAGTCCGTAAGCGAGTGGGTGTCCGATGCCGTGCAACTGGTCAGGGCAAGTGGCCTCCCCAATGAAACGAACGCAATGTTCACCAACGTCGAAGGCGAATGGGACGAGGTGATGGCCCTCGTCAAAGCGTGCGTGATGAGGATCGCCGAGCACGCTCCTCGCGTGGATCTGGTGATGAAGGTCGACTACCGACCGGGCGTGACCGGCGCTCTTCGCGCGAAGGTGGAGGCGATCGAAGAGCGACTCAGAGGCGTCTGAGCCGCACCGCCTCGCCGATGACGTGCGGGGACACCGGCGCGGCGAAGCGGGGCCCGAACTCGAAGCGCCGACAGCTCTCTATGCGAAAGCCCACGTCTGCAATGGCCGCTTCGGTGTCCCGGTTGGCGTGGCATCCGCCGCTGAAGAGCGGCCAGATCCAGTCGATCCGGTCCTGGAGCCGTGCCCGACGGAGACCGTCGGAGCGAACGTGCTCGTAGAAGCGCAATCGCCCCCCGGGCAGGAGCACTCGATGCAGCTCGGCGAGCGCAACACGCTGGTCGGACACCGAGCAGAGCACCAGCGAGACCACGGCGACGTCGAACGACGAATCGTCGGTCGGCAGGTGACTCGCCTCTCCGCCGACCACCAGGACCGGGACCGGCGCGATGGCGGCGGAGCGCTGGGCCAGGCGGCGGAGGTGGGGCTCAGGCTCCACCGCAAGGACCTCGCTCACCGTGCGCGGGTAGTGAGCGAAGTTCAGTCCGCTGCCGGCACCGACCTCGACGACCCGGCCTGTCAAACCGGCGAGCAACTCGGCGCGGTGATCGGCCACACCCGTCTTCTCCATCGCCGGAGCCGTCCACCCGTAGACCCGGGCAAACAACGGATGACGCGTCCGGGTCACGTCCTGTCCACGAAACACTCGCCGGCCGCGGTCGAGCGGACCGTAGTTTCGCTCGGAGGTGTCCGTCTCAGGGGTGTGACGGAGCCAACGGAGCACCGTCGATCTCGAACAGCAGGTCGTCGGCATAGCACCACCACCAATCCTCGCCTGGTTCGTAGGACCGGATGAGGGGATGGTCCACGTGCTCGTGCCAATGGGCGGTGGCGTGGCGGTTCGGGGAGCTGTCACAGCAGCCCACGTGGCCGCAGCTCATGCACAGACGCAGGTGAACCCATCGCCCTCCTGTACGCAGGCAGTCCTCACACCCGTCGCTCGACGGCGTCACCTCGACAACTCTGTCCAGATGTGCGCAGGTGTCAGACATGGAGAGGGCCCTCAGGTATCGGCACGCGACATTGCCGGTGGCGACCATGTTGAAACCTCGAGTCCAGCACGGTCCCACCCGGCCAACTCGGCGACAGCCTCGTAGGTGCTCTGGAAGAAGGCAAGGAGCGCCGCGTCCGGATCTTGCGCTGTGCGAACTGCGGCGTAGGGCAGGAGAAACTCACCGAGGCTCTCGTCGTAGAAGGCGGCGTCCGGCTGCACGGACCACTCGGCGAAGCCATCGGGCTGTGGGTAGGCGTAGGCATAAAACGAGCCTTCGGTGCTCCCACCCGGCCAGAACCCGCAGCTGCTCACCTCGTGGCTGTATGCCAGCTCCTGGACCCAGTCGGCGCAGTTCGGCACACCTCCCGGGTGCTTGGGTGCCCGTCGGCCCGAGAACCGGGAGACGGCGAGATCCGCGCCACCCCAGAAGAAGTGCACGGGGCTGGCCTTGCCGACGAACCGTGACCGGAACCGATTCATGAGCCGATGCGCCTGGAGCAGCACCAGCCAGAATCGATTCGCCGCGTCGGCATCGTAGGAGGCGTGGTGCTGGTCCATCACGAACGGAGTGGCCTCGACCAGCTCCACCGGTCGGGCGAGGATGCTCACGTGTGCGCCGAGCTCCCCGAGGGCGGCCATCGTCGTCTCGTAGAACGCCGCCACCGATCGCGGCTCGAGCGCGATCGTGCGCATCTGGCCATTGCTCGTACGCATCTCGAGGACGTGGTGGATGAAGTCGAACTCGATCTCGATCCCCTTGCCACCGCAGTGCATGAGTGATGTCGTGAGCCCTCGGGCCGAGACGTAGAGGGGAACCTGCCACCAGTGGTTCGCCATGGGCTCCAGCGCCAAGCGAACCTGGCCGACGACCTGGGTCCACAGGTGCAGTGTCTCGCGTGTGTCGTCCCATCCTGACAGCACGAGCTCGGGCCACCGTGGGGACGGCCCTGCGTCGTTCTCCGGGTCCCCGTGCCGTTGAAGGATGTCCCCATCATCCATTTGCATCATCCGTCCGCGTGCTCCGCCCGAGGGCGGGTGACCGTCAGGCGCTCTTCCAACGGTGTTGCTCGTATCGCACGATAGTGCCGTACATGATCGGCGCGAGCGCGACTGCACCGATCGGGCCGTCCGCCCGGGTGCCATCGTTCTTGGGGGACCACGCACGCCACAGGATCTGAGCGATGTGGGATCGTCTCGGGACCTGGGATTGCGTCCAGTGGACAAATCCGGGGCCAGGAGCTAGACGACCGGGGCCCAGATGACCAGAACCTCAACTGACCGGAACCGTAACTGACCGGAACCGTAACTGAAAGAGCAATCGCATGAACGCCTTCCTCAACGAGATTCGTCAGACCCTCGTTCCCGGCCGCGACGGCGAGCATGGTCCGCTGCCGCCACTGCTGATCGCGATGACACTGGTCACCGGTCTTGTCGACGCATTCAGCTATCTCGTCCTCGGTCATGTCTTCGTGGCAAACATGACGGGCAACGTCGTGCTCTTGGGATTTGCCCTGATCGGTGCGCCCGGGTTCTCGGTCGCCGCGTCTGTACTGGCCATAGCGTCGTTCGGCCTCGGTGCCCTCGGCGGCGGCATCGTTGGCTCCCGGCTCGACCACCGTCGGGACTGGTTGCTGAGCTCTGCCGCAACCATCCAGGTGGTGCTGTTCACGGCCTCGGTCGTGTTCGCCGCCTCGAGCGGAAGCCCAGTGGGGACAGGATACCGTTACAGCCTGATCGCGGTCCTCGCGATCTCCATGGGGATCCAGAACGCAGCCGCCCGCAAGCTCGCGGTGCCCGACCTGACCACCACGGTGCTCACCTTGACCATCACCGGTATCGCTGCCGACAGCGTCATCGTCGGCGGGACCGGATCCAAGTCGGGACGTCGAGTCATATCTGCGGCAGCGATGCTCGCAGGTGCCGTCGTCGGAGCCACATTCATCGTTCACTCCCGTATCTACTACCCGCTCGTCATCGCCCTCGTCGTGATGGCACTCGTCGCGGCTACGACCCGGATACTCGCGACGCCCGGCGCTCCTTGGGTCCGCGCCGGGAGCTGACACCGCAATCGCAGGACGCTGACGGCGACTTGGACACCTGACCGGAGGCCCACGTCTCGTCCACAGGAGCCTTTGCATGTCTTCCCAGCTTCGTCCCAGGTTCCTGGAGCATGCTGGTGGAACTCGTGCTCGCCTCAGCCGTGGGAAACGCCCCAAGGGACTTACAGCGATCGCGGGTCGCGTTCGCAGGGATGCCGAACACATGACGCGCACCACCGCCGGTACCGTCGATTTCGGTTGGCGCCTCCGCGGCCGATCCACGACGATGCCGACTGACCACTCCTTCGATCTTGCGCCAGCCCGGCCTGAGCCCTCTTTTCTCGAGCCCTATTGCTGGAACCTCGCAGGACTTCAGTCCTGTTTGCAGTGCGGGGTCTGCACGGCCACGTGCGACCTGGCCGGCGACGACGGCCGGTTCCCTCGGCGGCAGGTCACGTTCGTGCGCCTCGGGCTGAAGGACACGCTCCTCGCCGACCCGGACATCTGGCACTGCTACGGCTGCACCGAGTGCTCCAGCCGATGCCCGTCGGGTGTGAATCCAGCCGGAATCATGGGCGCGCTGAGACAGTTCGCCACCGAGCGTTACGCCTTCCCACGGTCGGTCGCGCGTGGCGTCACCGGTGTGCGATCGTTCTGGCTCGTCTACGTCGGCGCCGCCGCTCTGTTGTCCGGCCTAGTCGCAGCGACCGGGGCGTTCAACCCCGGCCCCGGGCCACTGCGGTACGCGGGCATGCTGCCCGACCGGGCTCTCGTGCCTTTCTTCGCGGTCTTCACGATCCTGCCGATCGTCGCGATGCTCGCAGGTGCCACGAGAGCTTGGCGCGCTTGGTACGGGTCGTCGCTGTGGGCCGTGCGGCCGCGGATCTTTTGGCGTGCCCTGCGGCTCGCCGTGGCGGAGGTCCTGGCGCACCGCAGGTTCTTCGCGTGCAAGGAGCGCCGACTCAGGCCATGGGCCCACGGGGCGGTTCTGTACGGATTCCTCGGCCTCGTGGCCGTCTCCTTCGCGCTGGCGCTGTTCGTGCTCAGCGGCCGCTCCTACCCGATCCCGATGTCCGATCCGTTCAAGGTGCTGGGCAACGTCTCTGGCGCTCTTCTTATCGTCGGCTCGTCGTACTTCTTGCTCGTGCGAATCCTCGACTCGCGGCGAGACCGCGCCAGTACGGTCTTCGACTGGGCCTTCCTCTGCAACGTGCTGCTGGTGGCGCTCACGGGCGTCGGCACAGAGGCGCTTCGCGTCGCGAACGCCAGGGTCCTTGCATACCCCGTCTACTTCGTTCACCTGGTGCTCGTATTGGTGCTGATCGTCACGCTGCCCTACACCAAGCTCGCTCATGGCGTGTACCGGGTGATGACGCTGGCGGGCCAGCACTACGGGAAACTCGCCGGGGATGAAAGAACTCTTGGGCCTCGCAGAGCGGAACGCGATATGTCGCTGCGAACGAGGACGGCCGAGCCGCTTGTTGCGCCGGAGCGCCTCGTGGAATTGGGCCACCGTGAACTGGCCGCCTACTCCGATGACGAGCTCGGCGCGGCCTACTACGTGCTGCGCGACGCGACCGAGCTCAACGCCAACGGGAGGCAGTACCCGAACATCAAGCGGCTCTTCGGTACGCCCTTCGAGCGCGAGAAGGACAGACGGGAGGTGAAGGCCCTGCTGAACGGGCCGAACACGCCCGAGTGGCAAGACTGGTACGAGGAGGCCGCCGAACGGCCCTGCACCTGGTGGGTCGAGAACCACCTCGTGGCCCGCCATGCCCTTTCGCCCTGTACCTCCTGTGGCATGTGCACTTCCGTGTGCCCGGCAGCCGAACACTACGAGGAGTACGACCCGCGGTGCATAGTCGACGTGGCGCTCTCGGGAAACGAGGAACGGCTCGTGGAACTCCTCCAGTCCGACTACCTCTGGTATTGCGTGCAGTGCGGCTCTTGCAACTCGCGCTGCCCCATGGAGATCGACATCATGAACCTCATATCGTCGCTTCGTTGTCTCGCGCAGCTGAAGGGCTACCACCTGAACAGCGTGCGCGGCAGACAGCAGTACGCCGGCCGGCACCTGTGGGGAGCCAATCTCTGGAACCGGGCTCGCAGCTTGTACTTCCGAAACGGCGATCCGACCGATCACCCCGACTTCGGCCCTCGCTACGCACGGTGGCAGGCGGAGCTGGAGGACCAGTTCGTCCGTCTGGGTGCCCAACCCGACATGGACGGGACCTTCGCCGGCTGCAAGGTGGCCCCGGCCACGCTCACCGAATTGCGCAGCTGCATCCGCGGAGGGGGGACGTTGTTCCTCTGGGACAAGATCGAGGAGCACGCGGCCAGAGACGCGGAGAGGCTCGGCCTCGACCTCGACCAGTACTACGAGAAGGTGAGAACCGAGGGATGACCCGATGAAGCTCCCGCAGATCACGACACGCCGCTACGTGAAACCGATACCCCACGACGGTTATTACCTCACGCCGAGTTGCGTCCTCGGCGTGTTCAGCCCCGCCAGCGAGCCGCTCATCGCTCGCCTCTACGACCTCCTCGGCCGCCGCTGGGCAATGGGCGGCATAGGACCGGAGTCGCAGAACACGTGCTGTTCCGGCATCGTCACACACGGCAACGTCTTCACGATCGAGAGCTCGCTGCTCGTCGTGGCGCGCCTGTGGTCGCTGTGCGCCGAAGCCGGGTTCACGAACATAACGACCGCATGTGTCACCTCGTTCGCGGTCCACAACGAGTGCATCGAGTTGCTCCACAAGGAGCCCGGGCTGGCCGAGAAGGTGGACCGAGTCCTCCTCGAGAGCTGTGGCCGGGGGCTCGTAGTTCCCGAGCACATCGTGCACTGCTGTGACGTCATCTACCACTACCGCTCCGAGCTCGCCAGCTCGATGAAGTACCGCCTGGTCGACACCGAGACCGGCCGGCCCCTGAAGGTGGTCGACCACGTAGGTTGCCATTACAACAAGCTGCTCCCCCGGAAGTCGGTCGGCGGGACCGAGTATTGCGACGTGCTCGCGGCGATGATCCGTGAATGGGGCGGCGAGGAGGTGGACTATCCCGAGCGTCGTCACTGCTGCGGCATGGGTTTCCGCCAGTGCATGATCCGCCCGAACCGCGGCTTCACGGTGGCCTGCGTTCGCAAGAAGTTGGAGAGCATGGCCCCCTATGAACCTGATCTGATGCTCACGAATTGCCCGGGTTGCCTCCACGTCCTCGACCATGAGCAGTGGGCGGTCAACGAGCTCACCGGCGCCGATCACCGGGTACCGGTTCTCAACTATGCAGAGCTCGCCGGCCTTCTGCTCGGTTGGGACCCCTACGATGTCGTCGGTATCCAGACCCACACCGTGCCTGTCGAGCCGCTCCTGGAACGGATCGGCATCCCCGACCCGGCGAGCCCGGCCTACCTGCAAGATCGGCCTCTCGCCGTCCTGGGGGGCACCGCCGGATGAACCGCCCGACATTGGTCCTCGGCGGAGGAGTCACCGGGATGCACGTGGCGGTCGCGCTTGCCGATCTCGGACTCGACTCGGTCCTCGTGGAGAAGAGCTCCGAGTTGGGAGGCCTCGTCCCTCGACTGTCACGTACGTTCCCGTTCTTTGACGACGACGGCTTCAACGACGGCGCAGAATTCGCCGGCCAGATCGAAGCCGAGATGAGTGCCCGGTCCAAGATAGACGTGCACCTGGGCACCGTCCTGACAAGCGTCGAAGGGGAATTCCCCGAGTTCCGGGTGACCTTCAGCGACAAGTCTCAAGAGATCGTCAGCACGATCGTCGTTGCCACGGGCTTCGAGCCGTTCAACCCCTGCGAACTCGAGGAGTACGGCTACAGTCGCTATCCCAACGTGGTGACGGCACCGGAGTTGGAATGGTCCCTGAACCCGCGAGGCCCGACCCGGGGGGAGCTGAGACGGCCCTCGGACGCCAAGCGCGTCGACCGTCTGGCAATCGTCTTCTGCGTCGGCTCGCGCAACCGGCGGATCGGGGCGCCCTTCTGCTCACGCATCTGTTGCTCGTACAGCACCAAGCAGGCCCTCACCGTGCTCGATCGGAACCCTGAGGCGGAGATCACGTGTTTCTACACCGACATCCGGACCTACGACCGTGGGTTCGAGGAGATGTACTCGCTCGCCCAGGATCAGGGGATCCGCTACATCCGTGGACGGGTGTCGGGCTGCAAGGAGCTGCCCGGTGGCGACATCGTCGTGCGTGCCGAGAACACCCTTGTCCAGAAGATCTTCTCCAGCCCCTTCGACATGGTCTCGCTCTCCACCGGGATGCGACCGTGCAAGGACGTCGAGCAGCTGGCTCGCGTGCTGCGCATCGGGCGAGTCCCGGACGGGTTCTTCGCAAACCCGGCTTGGTTCCACTACCCGCACGACTCGACTCGCCAGGGCGTCTTCGTCGCCGGGTGCGCTATGGGAGCGAAGCCGATCCGCAATTGCATCGTGGATGGCAGTGCGGTAGCCGCACGCATCGCGGGGTTGCTGAGGAGCGAAGGTACGAGGTCGGGTCCAATAAGCGAAGCCAACTATCGCCGTTCCGTCGGATGCGTGGGATCACGAGCAGACTCGGCCCAATGACGACGGCGGCGTGCGTGCGATTTCAAGTTGGTGGGCCGTGGTCACTCGTATTCATAGAGAACCTCGACGATGTCCGGCAGCGGCTCACCTGGGTGTGAGAGTAATATAGTCTTACTTATGGTCACTCCCGCTACCGAGCAGGTCTCCCTGGCCGATGCCAAGGCACGTCTGTCCGAGGTCGTCGAAGGGATCGAGAGCGAGCACCGTCGCGTCGTGATCACCAAGCACGGGCGACCGAGCGTGGTCGTACTCGCGGTCGACGATCTCGAAGCGCTCGAAGACACGCTCGACGTACTGTCGGACCCGAACGCGATGGCCGACCTTCAGGAAGCTGCAACCGCCCGCAGGACCGGCCAGACGATCGAGCTCACCAAGGAGGAGGCACGGGCCCGCTGGTCCCGTGGATGACTACCTGCTCCGGTGGTCACCCCCCGAGGTTCGCCAGCTTGACCGTCTCGCGACATCGTCCTCGCGGGTGGTGGGCGCCGTCGTCGAATTCTGCTTCGGCCGCCTGATCGCCAACCCTCACAGAGTCGGGCATCCGCTCGGGCGGGAGCTCGAAGGCTGGTACAGCGCACGAGTTGGGGCGTACCGCGTCATCTACTGGATCGACGAGGACGGGCGCATCGTCTACGTCGACCGCATCGACCATCGAAGCGACGTCTACCGTCCAAAGTGAGCGCGTCCACCAAGCTCTCACGATTCGAACAACGACACAAGGTCTCTTCGCTAGTGGGCCGTAGTCGCTGGTGTTCGAACTTCGATAACGTGCGACTTCGCTTCGCGCACCTCGGCCTGCAGCAGCCGTAGCTGAATGTCGACGCGGACGTGCGCCGCTACGACTATCGCTTCTCCGAAGGCGGCGCCGGCCGAACAGGCGACTTCTGGCCCTTCTCGATATAGCCGATGAGATCCTTGTTCGGCCGGAAAGGAGGCGGCTCAGGCTGACTCTTCGAGGGTTGTGGGGCTGGCGCGCTCTGTGGCGCCTTCTCGTCAGGCATGGAGCTGACCTCCCGTAGCCGTCAGTATACCGGCGACGATCAGCGCCGCGGCGATGGCCAGACAGCCGACGGCGGCTCGAACTCGCCATCCCTCCTTCTTCACGAGAGTCGCCGCCTCCTTCACCATGACGATCTGGGTGTCGAGCAGCTCGAGGCGCGTCTCCGCCTCCGACGCCGTGAGGTTGCTCTGTCGGAGTCGCTCCACCTCCAGCACCGGGTAGCGTCGAGGGAGGAACGCCCACGCCGCCAGGATTGCTGCGACAACGGCGACGGCAAGTCCAGTCCGCTACGGACTCCCTGAACGAACGCGCACGTGACCAGCGAACTGTCTACGAAAAGTGTGGTGGGCCGTAGAGGACTCGAACCTCTGACCCCTTGCGCGTCATGGAGACAAGGGCTATTCATCGGGGTCCATGCCAGGTCATGCACGTAACGCAAGCAGGGCGTTTAGTTCACGTCAGGACATCGCAGGTCACGGAAAGTTGGCCCGGTTGCTGACTCCGTTGCTGACGAGAGAGTGAGTGGAAGTGGTGGTTCGGGTCGGAGACCCTTCTACTTAGTCCCGAAGATGTGCTGCAAAAATAACGTGTCCTGCACGCTCTGAACTTTCACAACCTTGCCATCCCGGTAAGTCAAGATGTCGACTCGGTCACTGGACTCGCCGTCAATAGTCATGTGGACGAGCACCATGACCCGTTCCTCATCACCGAGGAAGTGCTCGGGCACCATGGTGAGCGACTTCTCCGCAAGCTTCGTCCAAAGAGCGCCCAGCTCTTCCTTGCCATGGTAGGTACCGCTCACCGCGCTGTTACCGGGGACGACCCACTCGATGTCGTCGGCCATATTGACCATCGCCGCCGCCCGGTCACCCCAAGAGAACGCCGCATAACCCGCCTTCGCCGACCCAATATTCTCCTCTGCAATCTGTTCTGCACTCTGCTCTGCAGCCATGGTGTCTCCCCGTTTTAGCGCGCACCACACTCTAGAGGCGCCGTAGGGTCGTAGCAGGGACATTCCACATGACGAGGATCAACGGTCTGTGCATGGTTCCGGCCATGATGAGCACTGCTGCTGACCACCACCGACGAAGTGGTCTCCTGGTCTGGCTCGGCCGCCTACTCCCAGGGTTCTACCCGCCAGTCGCAGATTGTTGGTGTCGGAGAATCGACCTGCACGTTCTCGTACCAAGGGGCATTGGCGGCTTGGGCCGTGGTGACCGGCTACTGGAGCATTGGTCGCAGGACTGCCGTTTCAGGCTGACTCGATGCCTGGTAGTTGTTGGTCTCCGGAAATGAGAGAGTGCCAGTGAGCGTGGCAGGTGCGGCAGAGCCAGCTCATAGGCCAATGCTCTGCCTCGCTGGCAAATAAGGCTCTTGGAGCCCAGTGGTGTAGTTCGGTTCCCCAAGCTCCACACACTTCACAGGGAGGGTTCTGTTGTCGACGATCGTCGACAACAGGAACACCCTCGGTCTGCCGGCTAGCTTGAGCAATCCATTCGCCGGATCGCAGCATGTGATGACATTTGCTGCAGCCTTCGTATACGAAGAGACTGCCATTCGGATTGATTCTCGCCAGGAGTGTCGCTTCATCGTGGGTACACTCCGAGTCCTCTGGAGGTCGGGCCTTCTGAAGCTCCTCCCATCGCCTTCGGAGTCGTTCAAGGCGTTCTTGTTCGGGTGTCAATCCCTCGCCATTCGGCATTGGCCAATTATGCGTTGAGTGGGGGTGAGTTGACTAGGGGCAAGTGCGTGGGGCGGATCTACTGGCTAGTAACGCCTCTCGGGGAGGGGACGTCCTCGTTATCCGACTGGCGCATTCAGCCGTGGGGGGAGCAGGGGACGGCCAGTCAAGGTTGGCTGAGCGGGGCCTGTAGGAGGACCCGGGGCTGGCCAAGGGAGGATGTGATGCTCCCCTTCGGAGGACGATGACGCTTAGAGTTCTGCCGGGCTAGAGAGCTTGTAGGAGCTGGCGGAGCCGGGTGAGGGCAGGGTGCGTAGGGTCGAACATGTTACCGGTGCAGGCAATAGCGGCGGTACGAAAGACGCGTGGGTGAGCGGCAAGATGAAGCTGAAGGCGCATTTTCGAGCGCTTTTTCGGGACCGGGATGGCGTGTTCGTTGAGGCATTGCTCAAATGCATCGATGCAGGGGACAACCGGGGATTGGCTCAAAATCTCCAATAAGAGATCGTCAAACTCCCCCGTTCGTGTCTCTCCGGGAGAGATGAATATGGCGACGCGGGGCGCGCCATCGGCGAATACTTCAGGCTGTTGTGGAACTGTTAACCCAGCTGACGACAGCGCATTGCCAGTAGAGCGAAACTTGGCCTCGGGAGCTGAGTTTGCGTCTCGGATCATGAGGATAGATCTAACCCCTCGGAATCCGGAGGCGCCGGTTACCATCCGTACCTGCCTAGGCCAATCTGTCTCGCCATCGAGGCAACGAACTTCGATGTCAGTTAGTCCCCATTTCTCGATAAGGCACTTGACCACTCCGTACTCATCCCAGCCCTCCACAAGTACGAGCTTTGACGCTGTTATGGGAGCTGGCTGCGGAACCTCCTCGTCCGGCACTATCGGACCTCAAATCCAAGCTTCAGTGCGTCGCCCAATGTTTCAAGGTCAAACGAAGTCGGTTCGATCCGATCTCCGTTCATCGGATCATCAGCTTTGACTCGGTCCAGCCTGAACACTCGGAACTCGTCATGGCTACTGCTCAGTTGAAGCTTGCCCGAGAAATAGCGGTGGGCCGCTCTGATGCATTCGAGACTGTGGGTTGTTGCGAAGAATTGGGTGCCGGAAGTCCTTGTGGCCTCGTCGATTGCTGTCCACAGCCGATCCAGGACTGAGTAATGGAAACCGTTTTCGATCTCATCTATAAGAAGAAGTCCGCCTTGGACTGCAGATGCATCGACGATGAGATTCGCCATCCTGTTGACACCTTCGCCCATCAAGCGGATGGGAAGTAATTCACTGAGGCCGAGGTCTCCGTGAAGGAGCGGACCCGATGGCGTCACGATCATCTTGATGTCTCGTAATCTGGGTTCAAGAAGCTGAAGGGTCTTGAGAAGGTTGCCGATTTGTTTCCGTATGTCCAAGGATCCGTACCTCTGCGCGAACTCGTTTGGATTGAACTGTTCGTTCGCGGGTTGGTATGCCGCTGGCTTGAGGATGGGGTTGGGATTGCCTGAGGACCGGATGCCACCTTGGCCGCTCATAACAGTGAACGTGCGAAAGTCTCCGTAAGGGCCTGTGACGTGGAATTCGATGATGATCGGCCCTTGCAAATCAGTGGACATGGATGGTGGCTCGGAGATCGAGGGTTGTCCGGGGGCAATCAGACCAAAGACAAGGGGCTGGAACTGCTGATCGATGTCGGCGATGTTTTCAACGAAGCGCATCGACATGTCTGTCCGTTGACCGCTCTTATCCGCGAGGCTCAGGTGAATAGGCCGCTCCGTGTGGAAATCATGGAACCAGGCATCCCATGGTGTCGGGTGACTCATTTGGGGTATCGGTGCAAACCCGCGAACGCCTCGTGAGGTGTTTGATTGAAGGAGGAAATTCGCATTGAGTTGAGAGTGCGCCATGATCATCGCTTCAAGCAAGGCTGTCTTGCCGACATTGTTGTAGCCGGCGATCAAGTTAATTCGGGCAAGTGAGCCGATCTCAAGGGCGGAGAAGCCTCTGAAGTTCTGGATCACGGCAGAGTCGAGCCAGTGCTTGTTGAATGTGGTTGCTTGGGTCGGCTCGTCTTCCATGGTCTTCCTTTGAGTTCGAAGGTTGACGTCAGGCTAACCACTGAAAGGTAGGGATTGGCGAAATCGGGAGGGCCTACGGCCTGGGAGAGAGTTGGAGGCCTCCGGTGCGCCCGGCGGCTCGGAGCGACAATGGCGACCGTGGTGATCTCCTAACACTCGGGTGCGGACCCTGTAACACAGCACCTGCAAACTGCATCGAGCTTTCGGGCAAGCCGCTTAAGTGGAGCAGGAAGGGCGGACGCCGCCCTTGGATGCTCAGCTGAACGCGACCGGAACACCAGAAGTCAATGCTTCGTCAAGATCCACCATGCGAAGTTCGAGTTGGAGCCCTAGCGCTTCTGCGATCCTTTGCAACGTCGCGATATTGGGCCTGACTTCCCCGGCCTCCAGTCGAGAGATCGCAGGCTGCTGACAACCTAGGCGTCGAGCCAGATCTCGCTGGGAAAGTCCGGCTTGGTCCCTCAATCGACGTAAGTAGGTTCCCATTGCCTTCGTGTCCTCTGTGACTTGGCAGAAACTGGACATACCTTTAATGTTATCACCAAGACTCGCGCTCGTGCTGGAGGTACGGCGGTCCGGGACCGGACGGGGGGTGAGGTAGCGAACGCCCCGTCCGACCCGCCCGGCCGGAATCAGCGAGCGCCAAGGGCTTGTCTCCTGGCTCATATCTCGGCAGCCCAGGTCAGAGGCCGTGACTCAGATTGATGGCAGGTACTGCGTAAGTGACGTCAGTAGGCATCAACTCTGGTTGGGACGCGGCTATCGTGTCCGTTGTGAGTAGGAGCCGCAAGAGGAGAGGTTCGGGGCGGGTGACGCCGCGTCAACGACCTGTGCCCGCTGAAGTGATGCCGGTCGTACGCCTTGAGGACATTCCCGGATCGCCATCTCCCTCCTCGCAAGATCTGTTGAACATTCTCGTGGGCCTGGTAGAAGCGAGGCGGGGGTTGGAGCTTGAAGTCTCAGGAATCGTTCGAGCGGCGAGAGCTGCCGGGGCGAGCTGGGGGCAACTCGGTAAGGCCTTAGGGGTAAGCGCCCAAGCCGTCCACAAGCGCTACGGCACGACCGACGAGGCAACTAGTTCGACGCTAAGGAGCAGTCAAGGGCCGGCCGTAGGCCGCCTGAAGAGATCGCCCTTGACGGCCCCGGGGCCGAAGTCCTTTACCGGCTGACAATGGGATTTGACCTGGCGTAGCCAGGTCCTGGGTGCCACTTCCTGGCACCTGCGCCCGCTAGGCTGGTGTCATGGCGAAACGGACGGGGCGGACCTGGGCTGAAGTTGGGATTCGCAACGGTGGCTTTCGAGCGACGATTCGAGGTCTGCGATTCGCGATGGGCTGGGGTCTGGCGACGGCCGAGCTGGGACGCGAACCCGAGTCCATAGACGAGTACGCCGAAACAATGGAGCTGACTCGTAGAACAGCGTTTAGAGACCAGGCTGCATTTCGGGAGGCTTTCCCGACCGAAACCACCCCGGCTCGTATGAACGAGATGGCGGGTGTTCAGGCAAAGTACAACGCGAGCTGGCGACGGCTACGGGACCTAGGTGCTGCCGAGAGAGAAGCCGAGCCTCTGACCTTCCTGGTCGGTTCCGCCACAGCGGACGTCTGAGCAGCCGCCCGGGGCGGGGCGCACGGGGTCTAAGGGAGCGAAGACCCGGCGCTCGCCACGGGCGACGGCACGGGGACCGTGAGGCGCCCCTGAGAGGGTTGTAGAAAGAGTGCCAGATACCGGCACTGCCGTCTGATATAGTGCCAACTAATGGCATTGCTCCATAACCGCTCGTTATTTGTCGTGAGGGTCCGTAATGCATGACTGGAACGGACAGTCGAATTCAAAATGGGGAGCCGACCTTGGTCCGCCGGTTCTCATCACTGTGGAGCAGGCAGCGACGCAGCTGGGAATTGGACGGACTCGGACGTATCAATTGGTGCTAGCCGGCAAGATCCAGAGCGTCAAGATCGGCAGACGACGTCTAGTAGTGCTAGCCCGGCTGGAAGAGTTCGTGCGCCTACTGCTGTCTGAGCAAGTCGGAGAGTGTGCGACCTCTTAGGTCCAGAGGGCTTCGGTCATCGCATCGGCTGCTGCCTGACGGGCGGGTGCGAGCACGTGTCCGTACACGTCGGCGGTGAGTCGGATGGACGAGTGGCCGAGGACATCGGAGACAACTTGTAGGGGGACTCCCTGGGCAAGCATGAGGCTTGCAGCGCTATGGCGCAGCTCATGCGGATGCCATTTGCCGATCTTGGCCTTCTGACAGACCGAGGCGAAGTCTCGGTAGAGGTTTCGTGGATCGACCGGGGTTCCGATCTCACTCGTGAAGACGAAGCCGGACTCATGCCAGGCGGGTCCCAGAGCCAGGCGAGCGCGCTTCTGACGGGTCCGGTGATCCCGTAGGGCCAGAATGACGGGGGCGGGCAGATTGACGGCCCTTCGGCTCTTGGCGGTCTTCGTGTCGGAGGTGACAAGGTGTCCGCCCTCACGTTTCAGCTGGCGTCGGACCATCACGATGCCCCGAGAGAGGTCGAGATCTTCCCAACGGAGTCCGAGAGCTTCGCCACGCCGGAGTCCGGTCGTGAGCATAAGGACGTAGAGGACTTCGTAACGATGGCCGGCAAGAGACGTATGGAGCCGCTTGGCCTGGTCTGGCGTGAGGGTTCGGCCCTCTTTCCTGGGCATCTTCGGGCCCTTCGTCAGTGCGGCCACGTTCCTACCGACCGCCCCCTCTCTGAGTGCGTAGTCAAGGGCTTGCACGAGAACAGCCCGGATCCTGCGCACGGTACTTGCTGACTTGCGCTCGTCCAGCGCTGCGGTCATGAGGCGATTGACGTCGGCCATGGTGAGGTTCGCAACGGTCTTGCGGCCCAACATGGGAACGATGTGGTGGGTGAAGATGCTTCGGTAGTTTTCAGCGGTGCTGCGGGCGACCTGGATGCGAAGCTCCTCGTCATACCAGCGGGTGAGGAGGTCCTTCACCGTGAGCCTGTTGTCGGGCGGGGGAAGGCCGTCATCGCGTTGGCGGACAAGAGCGGTGAGCCTCTTTGCGGCTTCTGCCTTTGTCCGAGCGCTTACGGACTTGCGGATGGGGTTGCCACGAGTGTCGTAACCAAAGTGAACGACGCCCATCCAGAGTCGGTCGCTGCTGCGTTGATAGAGACTGCCGTCGCCGTTTACTCGGCGTCCCGCCATTTGCGTGCTCTCCCGTTGCTGAAGTAACTGCTGAAAAGCCTTGCTTCAGTGGGTCCTGAAAGCAAGCATTCTGAGCGATAGGCCTTCCCACCTGGGAGAATACGGTGGGCCGTAGAGGACTCGAACCTCTGACCCCTTGCGCGTCATGCAAGTGCGCTACCAACTGCGCCAACGGCCCGTCGCAGGTGAGGCTATCACCGCCTCAGGGATCCCCCGTGAACGACACACGGCCCGGGCGACGTTACGATTCGATCTTCCAACACAAAACTGCAACGGGCCACCCCGTCGACGATGAACACGCCGCCGTGAGCCTGCACAGTGACAGATTCACCGAGGCACTCGATCTTGGGACAAGAGCGACCACGATGACCACTCACGGAACCAAGAGCGCCTACAACCGTGGATGTCGCTGTGACGCCTGCCGGGAGGCGAGCCGACTGGCCCGGACCCGTCAGCGACAAACCGCGCGCGAACGTGTGAAGGTGCGGTGTCTCCGGGCCACTGAGGAATCGAAGGACGAACTCCCCGATGCTCCCCAGTAGACGGTACCGGTTCATCAGGAGACGATCGTGAACACGGTGCCCCTGGGCAGGACATCTTCTTCTGTTTCCCCTGCTCCTGGCATGGTGCGCCGGCTGTTGATCGGCTTGGGCAGCGTGCTGATCGGTTTCGGCGTCCTGGTCCTTCTATTCGTCGCCTACCTCTTATGGGGAACGGGGATCTCCGAAGCCTCGCACCAGGACGCGCTGCGCCAGCAATTCCAGCACGAGCTCGCGGGGGTCAACGGGCGCGGGTCGTCGTCGACATCGTCGTCGACATCGTCGTCGACATCGTCATCGATACCGTCGTCGAGGTCGTCTTGCTCGACCACGTCCGCACCGAGTTCGTCGACCACGACGACACTTCCTACGTCGGGAACCCAGACACCGGTGCCGGGCACCGTGCCGGCGGAGGGCCAACCGATCGGCATACTTCAGATCCCCAAGATCGCAGCGGACAACGTCGTGGTCGAGGGCACGGCCACAGCCGACCTTCACCTTGGTCCAGGTCACTATCCCGGTACACCTCTTCCAGGACAGCCCGGAAACGCGGCGATCGCCGGACACCGAACCACCTACGGTGCTCCCTTCTACAACTTGGACGAGTTGGCACCGGGCGATCCAATATTCGTGACGACCACCCAGGGTCGCTTCTGCTACAACGTCACCCGCGTGCTCGTCGTAAGCCCGTCGGACTTGGCGGTCGTCGCACCTTCTCCCACACCCGAACTGACGCTCACCACTTGCAACCCGCGTTTCAGCGCTTCACAACGCCTGGTGGTACAAGCATCGCTCTCGGTGGACACTCCGCCATCGACCATTCCTGAGCAACCGTCCCGGTCGCGTCCGCGGCGTTTGTCTTCCTCGGGTCTGGCGGGCGAGCAGGGTGGATGGACCGGCGCGCTCAGCTGGGGCTTAGCCTGTCTCGCGGTGGGGATCGGGGCGTGGGCCCTCGCGCGTACGCGCCGTCATCCTGGCGTCATCTACGCTCTCGGAGCCATCCCGTTGCTCGTGGTGTTGTTCCTGTTCTTCGAGAACCTGAGTCCGCTCCTGCCGGCAAGCTTCTGAGGCTGCCGGCCCTGGTTCGCTGGGTCCCAGCGTCCTCCCAGGTCGCCCCGCGAGACTGCTGTTCCGTGACGCTGCTCACAGGCTCCCACGAGCACCGGGTCACCTCCCGGGTCAAGGCCGCTCTGAGGTCAATCTCTCGTCCCGACCGATGGGCTCTCGCAATGTTGGTGACGCTCCCGCTGGTCGCGTTCGTAATACCGGCGCTCGTCGGTCACCCGATCATTCCCGGTGACGACTTCACACAGAACTACCCGATGCGGGTGCTCGTGGGCGACCAGATCCGCCAAGGGCACCTCCCATTGTTCGATCCCTACATCTGGAGCGGAGCACCACTGCTGGGAGGTTGGAACGCCGCAGCCGCATATCCGTTCACTCTGCTCTTCGTGATCTTCCCCGGTATCGCTGCATGGACGCTCAACCTGATCGCGACGTGGTGGGTCGCAGGTATCGGCAGTTTCGCGTTCCTGCGCGCATCGCGCCTTGCCGTGGTGCCGAGCTTCCTCGGCGCGTTGTCGTTCAGCTTCGCGGGTGCCATGACAGCCCAGGTTGTCCATTTCGGTCTGGTTGCGGGCATGAGCTGGGTACCCGTGGCACTGCTCGCAGTCTTGCAGCTCTCCAAATGCGCCGGAGGCAGCGAGACATCCGCCGAAGCTCGACGCGCGGCACGCCGCTCACGGCTCGGCTGGACGGCTCTTCTCGGTGCGGCCGGGGCCATGGCCATCCTTGCCGGCGAACCGCGTGCTGTCGCGGATTTCGGTGTGATCGTCCTCATTTACGCGCTGTGGCGGGCGTTTCGTCTCGGACGCGGTGCCGCACCGTATCTCGGGTGGACGGTGGCGGGCGCGTTGATCGCAGCAGGACTCGGCGCCATCCAGTGGCTACCTGGAGTAGAGGCCGTGAGAACGTCTCAGCGTGCAGTGAGCAACGCGTACTTGTTCACCTCCGGTTCGCTAGCCAACAGGTGGCTCCTGCTGATGCTCGTACCCGACCTCCTGGGCGGGTCGGGATCGTTCGGACAGCCTGCCTTCTTGGCCAGTTACAACCTCACCGAGGTGACCGGCTATGTCGGTCTCATGCCGCTCGTTGCGTCGTTCGCCCTTCTCGGCCGGCTGCGATTTCGACGACCGTTGCCCGAATGGCTGATCTGGCACGTGATGGCGCTCGTCGGGATCGTCCTGGCCCTCGGGGGGAACACTCCCCTATGGCACTTGCTGATCCAGGTGCCGTTCTTCGGCGGACAGCGACTGCAGAGCCGCAACATCCTCATCGCGGACATGGGTTTTGCCTTCCTGCTCGCCTACTGGTCCGACACCTGGCTGGCCGGTGTCCGGGCACGATCGCCGCTTCGGACTCGACCTGCACTAGCGACGGCAACTGATACGTCCCCCGTGCCAGAGACAGCACCGACATCCGCGGCCGAGCAAGATGAGTCGGTCTACGCGCGGCGGTCCCGAATCCTCGGGACGATACCGGGGTTGATGGCAGTCGCGACGGTCGCAGTCGGATTCGCCTGGGGAGCGGGACTCCTGCAGTGGCTGGGCGTAAGCCTTCGTTCAGCTACCGAAGACGGGGGCCTGCGGTTGTGGTTCTTGCCGTTCGGAGTCCTCGGTCTCGGCGCCGTCGCTCTTGTCCTCGCAGGACACCGACTTGGACCTCGTCGACTCACGCAGACACTTGTCGGCTTCGTGGTCCTCGATGTCGTCACCTTTACGTTGATGGCGGTGGTCTTTCTGAGCTTCAACTTCGGCGGAGGTTCCCCCACCAACGCAACCGTCCACACCATCAGTCCTGGGGCGTCCGTCCCCAGTCCCCGGACCACCATCTCAGCGGCGGCCTTCGCAGGTTCCGGGCGCTTCGCCGTATATGACCCCGACCTGATCGACTCCAACGGGCTCACCGTCATCGGTGCACCAGACCTGAACGTCGTCCACGGTGTGGCAGCCGTGCAGGGCTACAGCTCGATCGTCGACGGCACCTATGCCTCTGGCACGGGATCGCACCAGCCGACCGGCCTCGGGCAGGACATCCTCAGCCCGGGTGCCATCGGAGATGGGACGCTCGACCAGCTCGACACCACGGTCCTTTTCGCACCGCGCGATTACTTCCTCGTCTCCCCCGAGTCCGACGCGGCGGCACCCGATCCGACAGCGGGCGAGCGGACGCTCGCGCCTGGTGAGCGCACGACGTGGTACTTCGGCGAGGACCTGGCCGTCACGAGCGTCGTGGTACTGGACGTGAACGCCAGCCGCGACGTCAGCCGAGGCCTACGCTTCGGACTGGTCACGTCCACCGGCGACACGTTGTGGGCACCTGCGGCGACCCTCGTGGGTCCGCACCTTCTTCGGGTCGCGCTCGATCGTCCCGAAGGAGCCATTGCTCTCGTAGCCGAGGCAGGCTCGACGAGGATCGGACTCGGCTCGCCTTCGGTCACGAGCGCGGACGGAACGTACTACAACGCCGACGGGCAGCTTCAGGGCGCGATCTCGCCTCCCCGTTGGACCTTTCGGGGCCTCGATGGATCATTTGCCGTCTTCGCGGACCGCTTCGCGCGTCCGGCTTTGACGCTGCGGGGCTCCCCACGCGCGTCGGTTCACGCGACGGCAGGACCGGCGTCTGCACCTTCGGCCGCCACCGTCTCGTCTCCCGACGGCGTAGAGGTGATAAGGGCCCAGGCGGCGATCCCGGGCTGGACCGCAACGTGGCACCCGGACACCGGCCCGAACGTGGCGCTCCGGGTGCGCCGGGTCGGCCTGGTCCAGGGCGTGGACGTGCCCGCCGGCCGCGGCGAGCTCACCTGGACCTATAAGCCGCCCGACTGGACCGTCGGCTGGGCTCTCTCCGCCTGCGCGCTCGCAGTCTTGGCGGTCATGGTCGGCTGGGCCTTGGTGGCGAGCCGCAAGCGAAGCAGCCCGAGTGACGGGGCTTCGAGCTGAGCGCGAGGTCCAGAGGGGGAGCTGACGTGTCAAGCGGACGACGCCCGCCCACGAGTGAAGCCGGCCTTTCGGCCGGCTTCACGAACAGACATCTATGAAGTTGTCTCCAACCGCCCCTCAAGCCACGCAATGCCCTCGGGCGGAGACCGTCTTGTCGGTCAGCCAGCGCATGACTGGCACCTCCACGGCCTTGTTGTGGGCTGGGCCCGGGCGGTAGATCTGGATGCTCCGCGGCCCCCGAAATCCGGCGGCACGCGGAGCCTGACTAACGCGGCGGACCACCCTCCTGTTCCGAGCTCGTCGAATGCATCGTCAAGCTCCTTCCGACTTCCTTCGCCGGATGAACGAACCGGCTCACTTCCATTGTCCGCCGAAGATGTCACCGCGTCAACACCTTCGACCTCCCGATTCACGGTTCGAGAACCGCGACGCCCCGCGGGTGATCCGGCTGCCCCTGGGACGGCCCGTGCGGGCTTCTAAGGTCGTGAAGTGGGCACCTCGACGCCCTGGATGCTCAAGAGGGTCTTCCCGTTACTCACCACCGTCATCCTGATAGCTGTCGGGATGGCGTCTTCGACTTGGTGGGGCCCCCACCTCGCCGGAAAGCCCGCGTGGCAGCTGCCCGACGACCTTTGGGGGACGATGATCGCAGCACAACGCCTGTTGCATCTGCACATAGGAGGCCTTTACACACCCCCGACCGGGTTGGTGGCGTTGCCGGGCGCTGCCGTGGCCCTGGTTCCGATCGCCGCGTTGATCGATGCAGCGGGACTCGGCTTCGATGTCCCCGGCGTGCACGACACCCACCCGGCCTCGTGGCTCGTCGCGGGGCCGTACGAGATCGCCCTCTCTGCTACGGCGCTGTTCGCCGCCGATTCGATCGCCGAACGCCTGGGGGCATCTCGACCGAAGCGAATGCTCCTTGCAACGGGAGGAGGGGTCACACTGTGGAGCGTCTCCGTTCGCTGGGGACATCCGGAGGATGCCGTGGCAGTCGCCTTGCTCATGTACGGCGTCCTGGCACTGGCCGACTCGAGAACCGAGCGCTCTGCATTTCTCCTCGGAGTTGCCGTCGCGGTCCAACCGCTCGTTCTTCTTGCCGTCCCCGTCCTCGTGGTCATGCTCGAGCCGAGGCGGGTCACCGGATATCTGACGAGGGCGGCCGCGCCAGGCGCCGCGCTTCTCGTCGTCGCACTCGCGGCGAACTGGCGAGCCACCTTGACAGCGGTGGCCGACCAGCCCAATTGGCCGGTGATCGACCACCCGACGCCGTGGATCGCCCTCGCGCCTCATATGAGCCACGGGGCGGTTGCCGCCGGTCCGGGTAGGGGGATCGCAGTAGTCCTCGCCTGCGCGTGTGCGCTCATGGTCGAGCGTCGGTGGGGAGGTGAGCTACGCACGACCGAATGGTCCTCCGTGAAGCTCACTGAGCTGCTCTGGTGGATGGCGGTCGCGTTGGCACTTCGTTGCGTGTTCGAGTCTGTGATGGTCGCCTACTACGTGTGGCCCGTGCTGGCGATGGCCCTCGTGGCGGCGGTTCGTCATTGGTCGCGCCTCATCCCTGCAACCGCAACGGCCTCTGCTCTCACCTTCGTCTCGCAAGCCTCGTGGCGCGGTCGATGGACCTGGTGGACCGCGGTCACCGCCGGCCTCGTCCTCGCCTTGGTCTTTGCTCGCGGCACACGGTCCGAGAGGCGACTCCGTCAGATGATCATCTCGCCCGAGGTACCTCCTCCCCTCGCCACCACATCGTCTCAAGGCAGCCAGGACAATCGGCTGCGCAACACCACATAACCAACGAAGGCGCCCGCGTCGATGAGGCTATGGGCCAAGACCAACCGCATCAGCCGCCCCCGGCGTTGGTAGAGGCGGCCGAACAGAAGGCCCATCGCGGCGTTGCCGAGGAACCCACCGAAACCTTGGTAGAGGTGGTACGCACCGCGAAGCGCCGCGCTCGCCACAAGGGATCGATCGTCATTCCATCGGAGCTGGCGAAGCCGATGAAGCAGGTAGCCGCAGACCACCACCTCCTCCAGCACCCCGTTCTGCACAGCCGCGAGAACGAGCACCGGTATGCGCCACCACGTGGCGGGCAGGTTCGTCGGCACCACGCGCACGTTCAGCCCTGCGTGGTACGCGCCGAGGTAGAGCCCGAGACCCGCACCGCCTACAACCACGCCAAGAACGACACCCCACGCCGTTTCCCTCCCGAGCCGGGTCGTGTCGAGGCCGATGCTCGAGACCGACTCGCCCGACCTCACCAGCAGGTAGACGACGAGAGCGACCGGCACCATCGCAACGGCGATCCCCGCCAACTGGTATGCGAGGTCGAGTACGGAATGGCCCGGTGCGGCAGACGAGTTGATCACCGCCTTCTGCGCCCGCAGCGGAGCGCTCGCGCTGAGCGAGCGGAACAGGTCCAGCACGGCATAGAGAGCCGAAGCACCGAGGGAGAGCCCTAGTACGAGCCAGACCTCTATCCCCAGGGCTTTGCGATCCAGCACCTCTGAAGACCGCGCCAGGTGCTCGGGTGCTTCGCCACCGGTCAGAGCCTCGCCCACTCGGATCGACGCTAATGCCACGCTCGAAGGCTGCCACCACAGGATCCGGGCGATCAGCGATCTGGAGGCGAGAGGATCCCTCCCAGGTGCTCGAGCAGATCGGCGATCATTCCCGCGATCTCCGTCACGGTTCGGGGCCCACTGCACAGGGCGTCGAGTATCGCCAGGCGGGTGGGATCCGAGAGCTCTTGCAAGAAGCTCGCGCCGCTCTGCGACAGCGGCGTCCACGGAGCGCCTGGGCGGGTGGGCTCCTGGTCAGAGCAGGAAGGCGCCTGGCCGGACCCGAGTGCCTGCCGAGCAGGACCTGATCGCCCGCGAAACGTGATCAGGCGCGCAGTGTCCGGAACCTGAATCGCTGTCCAGGGCGCGTCGTCGTCGCGAAGCCCTTAGAAGGGCGCGGAACCGCCGGCCGCCACGGTCGCATAGAGGAACTGCGCGTAGCTCGCCACCTCCGACGCCGGCGGCGCGGTCAACGACACCGGGAAACCGAAGTCGCTCAACGTGATCCCGGCGTGGAGCGAAGCACCGGAAACCCCGGGGACCGCCATCGAGAAGTTGATCGCCCGCAGTTGGCTGTCGGAGTCCACGTACACCTTGTACACGATCGGCCCTGCCATCTCGAGAACGCGCTCTCCCGCCTGCACGGCCGACGGCGGCAGCCCGGAGCTCGATAGTTGAGCCCCCGCGGCGGTCTTGTTGATCAGGACGGCGTAACCCTCGACCGGCACACCGTCGATCGTCGAAGACCCGATCGAGCTGACCGTGTTGCCCCGAGCCGCGAGCAACTGGAGCATCTGTGTCGGGTCGCTGCTGCTCAGAGAGCTTCCGGCCGCTGAGCTCGTGTTGCCCACCGGCACAGAGACCCAGCTCTTGCCGGGGAGCAGCTGCGAGATCTGGGGAACGCCCACGAAGACGTTACCGTCAGAGCTCAGGACCGAGAGGTGCTCGCCCTGGACGCTCATCGTGAGGCTGACGTCGCGCGTGGAGAAATCCACACCGCCACTCCCAGTCACCGTGATGGCGCCAGCTCCCGAAATACCTGTGATGGTCTCTGTCATCGACATCTGCGCACTGTGAAGATGCTGGGTGGTGCTGGCCGCGGTGAGCACTGCCTTCGCGGGGCTCACGGCCGCCTTGGACCCTACGGTCCTCACCGCGAATACCGCTCCTGCCGCCACGACGACCAGCAGTGACGCGGCGAGGGCGAGCCGGCGCCGACGCGACTTGGACCTGCCGGCATCGGGGCCGTCGGCGAGGACCTCGGGCGCTGCGCCCTGTCCGGCCTCTTGCTTTGATGATGCGTCGGCCGGCTGGATGCACGCCGCAAAGGGCTCGAGCGATCGGAACACCCTCCAAGCGGCCGCGTGCTCGGAGATCGGCCACGTCTGGTGCGCCGCGCCCTCGGGGTCGCCTACCTCCCAAAGCCCGCAGATCTGGCGGTCGGGGCTGTAGCCCCACAAGAAGCGCTGGCCCTGGTACGTGAACGTCGGCTGTGCTGCAGCTTCAGAACGCACGACTGGACCCCTTTCTGGCTATGTGGGCTGACATCGGCAATTTGGGACAGAACCTGAAGCCCAGCGCCCAGCAGGAAAGGGCGGTCCACATGGGCCCACCATGCCACGGCTACCGTGGCAGCAGATCGGGATGTCGGCCTCTACAGCGCCCGGTATCTTGCCGAACAATCCCAGACAGCGAAGGAGACGCCTCGTGACAGGCGACCTGCGAGCCGAGACGATCACGATCACGGGCCACGGAGGCGACGGGGTCGAAGCCTACCTATCCCAACCGCTCGATGAAGGGCGACACGGCGGGGTGGTCGTGATCCACCACATGCCCGGTTACGACGACGGGACGAAGGAGATCACGCGCAATTTCGCGGCTCACGGGTACCTGGCGATCTGCCCGAACCTGTATTCACGCGAGGCCTCGGGATCGGGTCCCGAGGACACCGCCGCCGCTGTCCGGGCCGCGGGTGGTGTTCCCGACGAGCGCCTCTTGGGTGACGTCGACGGGGCGGCGAGGTTCCTCAAGTCTCTGGATCGATCGAACGGCAAGGTAAGCACGATCGGCTATTGCTCGGGCGGCAGACAGTCCTTCTTGTCCGCGTGCAGCCTCAAGCTCGACGCCGCCGTCGATTGTTACGGTGCCTTCGTCGTAAGCGCACCGCCCAAAGAGCTGGCCGGGCTGAAGGCCGGCCCGATCCTCCCCATGGCGGAGAATCTCTCTTGTCCCCTGCTCGGACTGTTCGGCTCCGAGGACCAGCACCCCTCACCCGAGGAGACGGCAGAGCTCGAGAAGGTTCTCGCGCGACACGGCAAGACCTTCGAATTCCACACCTACGAGGGGGCCGGGCACGCCTTCTTCGCGACGGACCGTCCCAGCTACCGGGTCGATGCAGCCCGGGAAGGTTGGAGAAGGATCTGGGAGTTCTTCGGTCGCTACCTGTCGGGGTGACGAGGTGATTCGCCCTTGCCGAGGAGTTCGAGCGAGCCGTCGAGAATAGAGCCGAAGGGTGGGGTCGATGATCGTCGGCGTTCCGAAGGAGCGCATGCAGGACGAGTACCGGGTGGCGATCACCCCGGCCGGCGTGCGCGAGCTCACATCGGTCGGTCACACCGTGTACGTCGAGAAAGGAGCGGGCACGGGATCCTCCATCCCGGATGAGGATTTTGTCCGTGCCGGGGCGGAGGTTCTCGCCGAACCCGACGACGTCTGGGCCACCGCAGATCTCGTGTTGAAGGTCAAAGAACCCGTGCCCGAGGAACATCCGCGCCTGGGCCTGCGCTCGAACCAGGTCCTCTTCAGCTTCTTGCACCTCGCTGCATCGCTCGAGCGCACCGATGCCCTCGTCGCCGCCGGCAATACCGCGATCGCCTACGAGACCGTGCAGCTCCCCGACGGCTCTTTGCCCCTGCTTACCCCGATGAGCGAGGTCGCGGGTCGCATGGCGCCGATCGTGGGAGCCCATCACCTGATGCGGCCCGGTGCCGGACGTGGGGTGCTCGTCTGCGGCATCCCTGGCGTGCGATCTGCCAAGGTGGTCATCCTCGGCGCCGGCATCGCCGGGGTGGCTGCGGCGACCCTTGCCGTGGGCCTCCGCTCCGACGTGCACATCCTCGACCGCAACATCGAACGGCTACGTCAAGTCGACCACCATTTCCACGGAGTACTCGAGACCGTAGCCTCGAGTGCTCACGCCATTGAAGAGGAGTGCCTCGAGGCCGACATCGTGATCGGTGCGGTACTGGTGGTGGGAGCCCGGGCGCCGAAGCTCGTCTCGGACGACCTGGTGGCGCGTATGCGCCCGGGGTCCATCCTGGTGGACATCTCGGTCGATCAAGGCGGCTGTTTCGAATCGACCAGGCCCACGACACACTCGCACCCCACTTTCGAGGCAAACGGCTCCCTCTTCTATTGCGTGGCCAACATGCCCGGCGCGGTCCCTCACAGCTCCACTCACGCGTTGTCAAACGTGACGTTGCCCTACATACTCGAGATCGCCTCCCTCGGGTGGCACGAAGCGCTGCGACGCGATGTCGCCCTGGCCAGAGGTGTCAACGTCGCCGAGGGAAGGGTCACCCACGAGCGGGTGGCAGAGGCACACGATCTCCTGTACACGCCGCTCGCCGAGTTGATGTGACCTCCCGCCCCGAGAGCGATCGGCGGGGCACTTGCCGAACGACGGCGTCGTAGCGCTTAGTCCCTCGTGGCATTCATGGAAAACGCAAAGGAATCCCTCAGTTTGCTCCAAGGCTCGCCGGACATGCTGGTGGCGACAGATCGGCGCCGGCTGACTCGGCCGAGGGCCCGCGCCGATGAGATCCACGGTTGTGGCGCGAGATCATCGAGGAGACCAGGAGATGCGAGACATGGACGAACCCACTGGCACGAATCCCGCACAGGAGCCGCCTTCCGGTCACCGCGTGCCGCCCAGCTCCGAAGACGTCGACTCCGAGCCGGCAGCTTCTGCGCCTGAGACCTCCACGAGCGACCCGGTCACGCCCGGCTACCAGTCGGCCGACATGACGCCCGAACCCACTGCCGAGGTCCCTTCCCAGCCCACAGCCGAGGTCCCTTCCCAGCCCACAGCCGAGGTCCCTTCCCAGCCCACAGCCGAGGTCCCTTCCCAGCCGACGACCCCACCGGGCTCCATCCAGCCGCCTGGAGCTGTTCCTTATGCGTTCGCCCCACCGCCCGGAACCGCTCCCGGTTCCCCCCCGCCGGGAGCGGTTCCACCGGGCCCACCTCCTCCTGGCGCCGTGCCCCCGTACGGCGCCTTCGGATACGGCGTGTCGCCTCCCTACCATGGCGGGCCCGGCTATCCGGGGAATGCCACGTGGCCCGAGAGTGGCGCGACCTGGGCCTGGCCTACCGCAGCGTCCAAGGCGCCTCGGCGCCTCGGGATGACGATCCTCACGATGATCGTGACCGCGGGTGTCGCGCTCGCCGCCGCCGCGGGGGTCCTGATCGGGCATGCGCTGTGGCACAACACATCGACCACGTCGGGTGCAACGCCGAGCGCCAGCTCTCCGCTCGGTAACTCCGGGGAAGGCTCGAACCCGTTCGGTTCAGGGAATTCAGGCTCTGGACAGGGCTCTTCGGCATCGGGCAGTCCTTCCGACGCGGCGTCCATCGCCCACAACGTCGACCCTGGCCTGGTGGACGTCAACACATCGATCAGCTACGACGGGGTACAGGGGGCCGGTACCGGCATGGTGCTCACACCCGCCGGCGAGGTCTTGACCAACAACCACGTCGTCGAAGGCGCGACCAAGATAAGCGTCACCGACGTCGGGAACGGCAAGACCTACGACGCCACGGTGCTCGGTTACGACCGCTCCGAGGACATAGCAATCCTCCAGCTCGTCGGCGCTTCCGGACTGCAGACGGTAAGCCTCGGCGACTCGTCGAAGGTGAGCGTCGGTGAAGGCGTCGTCGCCATCGGCAACGCGAACGGCGCCGGCGGCACGCCCAGCTACGCCGGCGGCTCGGTGACAGCGATCAACCAGTCCATCACCGCCAGCGACGAGATCGACGGGACATCGGAGCAGTTGAACGGTCTGATACAGACCAACGCCAACATCATCTCGGGTGACTCGGGGGGACCACTCGTGAACAGCTCCGGACAGGTCATCGGCATGGACACCGCTGGCTCGGGAGGATTCCAGTTCCAGTCCCCCAGCACCAGTGGCTTCGCAATCCCCATCGACCGGGCGCTGAGCACCGCGAAACTGATCAAGGCAGGATCCGCGTCGGCGACGGTACATGTAGGTCCGACCGCTTTCCTCGGGGTGGTCGTCCAGTCCGTAAGCGGTAACGGCCTGGGCCTCGGCGGCTTCGGCGGGCTCGGGTCGGGCAATGGAAACGGGTCGAGCTCCTCCACCTCGGGCGCCTACATCACAGAGGTGGGGTCCGGTAGCCCTGCGTCGCAGGCTGGGCTGGTACCCGGTGACACCATCACGTCGGTCGACGGTCAGAGCGTGACCTCCGCCAATGCGCTCACCAGCATCATGGTCGTCGAGAAACCCGACGCTTCGGTGCCGGTACAGTACGTCGACACGTCGGGACAACAGCAGACCACGACGGTCACGCTCGGCACCGGGCCACCGCAATGAGCGAGAGCGCGATGATGAAACGCACGTTCAGTGCTCCGACAAGAACCTCACGATCGCTTGCCGGAACTCCCGCCTCACGACCGCCGAGACGTGGTCCCCGGGAACCAGTTTGAGCTCGGCCTGAGGGATCGCCCCCGCGAACGAATCAGGTCGTCCTATAAGCGCGTCACGCTCCCCGTTCACCACGAGCGTGGGCACGGTGACGGCGCCGAGCACCTCCACACCGGGAGCCCCACATCCGGCGCGCTGGATTGCCGCTAGTGCCGCGCGGTCGGCACCTGTCGCGTCGGCAAAGTCCCGAAACGCCAGTGCCGTCGGGTCCGCTATCGCAGACCTGTCATCCGCCTCCAGTGCCTCAGCAATGCTCTGCGCCTGCTCTCGGCTCGAGAAACTACCCTCGAGAGTCCCGGTTCCGCCCAGCACGAGTGAGTGCACACGCGGGTCGGACACGGCGAGGCGGACAGCCACGAACGAGCCCATCGAATATCCCACCACAGAGACCTCTTCGATCTCGAGACGGTCTAGGAGCGCCTGTACGTCGTGCTCCATGGCTCCACCGAGGTACGCCTCTATGTCGTGAGGCTTCTCCGAGCGCCCGTGGCCCCGAGCGTCGATGAGCACCACCCGCCGCCCTGCATCGACGATCGCCCGGGCAACACCCGTACGCACCCAGTTGATCTTCGAATCAGACGCGAAGCCATGGTGCAAGAGCGTGGCGTCTCCGTCTCCCAACTCCTCGTAGGCGATTCGAACGCCGTCGAACGATTCGAAGCTCTTCACCTGTCGCGCCCTCTCATTCCTCGCTCGCGCGTTCACTCACCGAAGCGCACACTACAAAGGCGGGTGATCCCTTCCGTCGCCTCCTTGGGAACCTGTCACAACAAGGGTCGATTCCCCTCAGGACCAACAGGCGCCGCTAGCGTCAGGACTTGCCATTGATCTTCTCGACACCTGCGGTGGAGACAGCCAATGCTCGAGAAACCCTCACGCCCTTGGAGGTGGTCGCTCAGGTGGGCCGAACTCACCGCCCTCGTGCTGTGCGCTGCCACACTGCTCTCCTCCTGCAGCACGACGTCGCCCAACACGCGCAACGAGGGCACGGGCAATACAGACGCCGACGCCAACGCCAACGCATACGTCGGTCACTCAGGTCGGTGGCTGACGGACGCCAAGGGCGACGTCGTAATCCTGCACGGCATGAACATGGTGTACAAACGACCGCCGTACACTCCCGCGGCCACCGGCTTCGGGGAGATCGCGGCGCGCTCTCTGTCCGATTACGGGCTCGATCTAGTGAGGCTCGGCGTCATCTACTCGGCCGTTGAGCCGAAGCCAGGTGTGTTCGACGGCCATTACCTCGACTCGATCGCGGCGACCGTGTCGACCCTCGCCCGGCACGGCGTCTACACGCTTCTGGACTTCCACCAGGATCAGATGAGCGAGGCGTTTGGAGGCGAGGGTTTTCCATCATGGTCGGTGCAGACCAACGGCCTACCCGAAAGACGGTAC
>Ga0181533_1000899_pt1 | contig 39575 bp, 34 predicted proteins | sample PEATcosm2014_Bin_45_FD_119772 | JGI IMG/M metagenome (GOLD analysis project Ga0181533, IMG submission 119772) | Peatland microbial communities from MTU Mesocosm Facility, Houghton, MI, USA - PEATcosm2014_Bin11_60_metaG | ecosystem: Environmental > Terrestrial > Soil > Wetlands > Peat | place...
AAGCCCATAGCGTGACGAGAATTAGCTGAAGCCAACAGACAAAACAGATTATCGACAGGGCCAGCGCCATGCTGGTCCTGCCTGTCTTCCCGGCTTTTTCAATTTCAAATAAATCAATCGCGGCGAGGGAGCATCAGACCGCCCTGGAAAGCACCGATGTGTCACTGAAGGGCAGTTGCTTCCACGCCATGGAAGCTCAGAGCTTCAGCAGCCGATCCGCGTTACCATGAGCGATTTTCTCCCTGTCCTCCGGGCTGACGGGCAGCGAATTCAGGAAGTCGCGGCCCTCGGCGTTGGGGCTGAACGGATAATCCACTGAGAACAGGATGCGGTCGGCTCCCACGACTTGTAGCGCGCACAGGAGCGGGGGCACGGTGAAGTAGCCGCTGGTGGTGAGGTAGAAGTTCTTACAAAAATAGTCGGCTACCCGGCGCTGGAGATGATTGGCGCCGCGCGCCAAGATCGAATCGGCGCGGGCAATCGAAAAGGGCAGATTTTCCCCCATGTGTCCGATGATGATCTTGAGTTTCGGAAAGCGGTCGAACAATCCGGAAACAATCAGGCGCAGGCAATGCATCCCGAGTTCCGCGTGCCATCCCCAGGCAGCCGTTGAAAGGAAAAAGCCGGTGTTGCCGGGCAGCCCGCCATAGTATGCATCCTGCACCGGCTGCGGCGCCGGGGTCGGATGCAGGTAGATGGGAACGTCGAGCGCCTGCGCGGTTTCAAACAGCGGCGTGAACTGCGGCTGATCCAGAAAAACGCCGTTGGTGGTGCCGTGCACGAGCGCTCCCTTGAATCCCAGTTTACATACGCAGCGCTCAAACTCGGCGGCTGCCGTCTTCGGATCTTGCAGGGCCAGCGCGGCGAAGGCTGCCAAGCGGTCAGGGTGCTTCCGCACGGCAGCTGCTAGCTGGTCGTTTGCGTTGCGCACCAGCGGCGTCGCGGTTGCGGAGTCCAATTTATCCATGCCGCTGTTCACCAACGATAGTACTTGCACGTCGATGCCGTCCGCATCCATATCGGCAATCCGGCCTTCCCCCACGTCGAGCAGCTTGCCGCGCACAACTTCGACAAAGCCTGACCGGGAACCGCTCTGCAGGTGTGCCGTGGCTTTCACGACCTCAGGGGTAGAGAAGTGTTCTTCCAGGGTAACAGTTCGCATGATCTATCAACCTCGGGATACGAGTTTAATGCCTGCTGCCGATAAAGGCCGCGAAACAAATCGAATATTATGCGCTAGAAATTCCGGAATCAATCACTAAGGATGCCACGCAGTGCGCATCACACAAAACTATTTTTCATTGATTCCGCGAGAGCAACCCCTGAGAGGATTGCGGACCAGTTGTGGACGACTGAAGGAGACGCACAATTACAGCTTTCGATAAGGTTCCGCGGCTTCAGCGTGTTTTACGCGGCTTGCTAGGTCTCGGTTCGGCCAATTAGCTCGTCCAGCAGCGCCGCCGCCTTGGTCACGTTATCAACCCCGAAGACGACGAGCGGCAGCGTCGATCCCGGTTCCAGTCCGCAGTAGGAGTAGTTAATGTTGACCTTGTTTTCACCCAACAGCGTTGCCGCGCGTCCCAACTCGCCTGGACGGTGCGCCAGTCTGACTACGGCAACCTCCTCCTCCTCGAAGTTCATTCGCAGATTGCCCAGGGCCGCATTAGCGCTGGGCGGATCATCCACCACGAACCTCGCCAAGCTCTCGCCTTCCTCGACATACGACTGAAAGGCCAGGATGTTCACTCCGCTTTCAGCCAGAGCAAGGCAACACTTTCCCAGAACGCCCGGTTTATCCTCAATCGTTACCGTGAACTCCTTCGCCTTCGCCATGCGGCGTCGCCTCCTTCGTGTCCAGGACGCCGACAACTAGAGCAATTCTGGAGTTGATGTATCCCTGGATATGACGCCGGGCTTTAGCGCCCGGCACTTTTACGGGTTACACCTTCCGCGCATCTGGTCTAGCGCCACTGCTCCCGATCATACCAGCCCAGGAATGAGATTTCCTCCCGCCGAATATGGCGAGGCGCACCCGTGCGGTTTCGCCTGGGCGAAAGCCGGTTCTGCAACCCGCGATCCTGGTTACTGGATAGCTGCGTCTGTCGCGGAGGCGGCGGCAGTGGCGTTGTAGCGAATTACGTCAGATCCGTCCGTGTAGTAGTTCTTGATTCCCGTAGAGCCCAGCTTCGCAGGCGTTCCCTGCAGCGTGTAGCCCACAGAAGAAACGATGGTGTAGGTGAAATAGTAGCCGCTCTTGCCAGTGGCCGAAGTCGTCGCGCCTGCGAGTGTGGTGTCGATCAGGCAGGCTGCGCCTGATGTCGGGGCAGCGCAACTGCTACCGGCCAAAGAATTCATATCCGGCGAATAACCCACTGCAGGATAAAGCGTTGAATAGCTGACCTCAGCGGTGTTGATCGCGCGCATCGATCCCACAGCTGATGCCTCGTTGGCCGCGATACGAGCACGGAGCAGGTTCGGGATGGCGATGGCGGCGATAATCAGGATGATCGCTACCACGATCAGCAGCTCGATAAGAGAAAAGCCCTTTTGTTTCTGCACGCGACCCTCCCCGCGATAACTTTGCGAGTTAATGGTCGGCCTTGTTCCAGCAGAGCGCTACATCACATAAGTATCGATAGAACTAAGGCGGAGTACATGTACTGCGCATCTTTGAGAATCTCCGGCTGGCGCTGCGGGGACCGCTTTATTGAACACGTGATACCTAAGGCCATGGCCAGATGCGCGTGAAGACCTTGCTCTGGACTTTTCGGTATGTGCGGCGTGTCTACCGCTCCTGCAATTCCTCACGCGCAAGCATGCTGATTCCGGCCGACTGTAGCTGCTCGATGGCGGCGTCCAGATCTTCAAAGCGAAAAACCAGAATGGCCTTATCGCCATGGCCGAAGGGAAATGCGTACATGTATTCGATGTTGAGAGAGGTGGTTTCCACAGCGGCCAGAACCCCGGCTAGGCCACTCGGTCCGCCAGGTACTTCCACCGCCAGTACCTCGGTCGGCTTCACCACATAGCCGGCCTCCTCCAGAAGCTTGGCCGACTTTCGCCAGTCGGAGACAATCAACCGTAGCACTCCGAAGTGCAGGGTCTCGGCCAGCGAAATCGCGCGGATGTCTATCCCCGCATCGGCCAGGAGCCGACAAGGCGCAACTATGTAGCGGGGTTTGTTCTCGGCGAAAACAGAGAGCTGAGTGATCTTCATATCTTCCGCCTGTCAATGACGCGTTTGGCCTTCCCTTCGCTACGTTGAATCGTGCTCGGGGCCACCAGCGTTACCTGCACGCGGGTCTGCAGTACCTGCCGCATCGTGTCCGACAGTCTTTTCTGCAGGGCCTCCATGGTCGCAACTTTGTCACTGAAGATCCTGGGCGTTACTTCCACCTGAACTTCCATCTGGTCGAGGCCGTGTTCACTGGTGAGGATGATCAGATAGTGCGGCGCCGCCTCGTCGAACTGCAACAGAACCGACTCTACCTGCGAAGGGTACACGTTCACGCCGCGGATGATCAGCATGTCGTCGCTGCGCCGGCCGACGCGCCGCATTCGCCGCAGGCTGCGGCCGCAGGCGCATGTCCCGGGCATCAGGGCCGTGATATCGCGCGTACGGTAGCGGATCAACGGCATTGCCTGCTTGCTGAGGGTGGTCAGCACCAGCTCGCCCTCTTCCCCCTCCGGCAGCACCTGCTGCGTTTCCGGATTGATGATCTCCGCGTAGAAATGGTCTTCGAAAATGTGCAGACCGTCCTGGTGAACGCAGTCGACGGAGATTCCGGGACCAACGATCTCGGAGAGACCATAAAGATCGAAAGCTTTGATCCCGGCTGCCTGCTCGATCCGTCGCCGCATCGCGTCGGTCCAGGGTTCCGCCCCGAAAAAGCCGATCCGCAGTGACATTTGCCGGAGGTCCACTCCCAGTTCATCGGCGCGATCCAGTACGTGCAGAAAGTAGGTGGGCGTACTGAACACAACCGTCGTGCCGAAGTCGCGCATGAGCATGATCTGGCGTTCGGTATTGCCGCCCGAGGCTGGGATGACGGTTGCTCCCAGCCGCTCCGCTCCGTAGTGATAGCCGAGCCCCCCGGTGAACAGTCCGTAGTTGAAACAATTCTGCACGATGTCGCCCTCTTGCACTCCGGGGACGGCCAGCGCGCGCGCCATGACCGATGTCCAAACCTCGAGGTCGTCCTGCGTGTATGCGACAACGATCGGTTTGCCCGTGGTGCCGCTGGAAGCGTGCAGGCGCACCACCTCCCGCATCGAGCTGGCGAACAAGCCGAATGGATAGGTATCGCGCAGATCGGTCTTTACCGTAAACGGCAGTTTGGCGGCATCGGCGAGGGAATTGATGTCTTCGGGGGTCACTTCCCGCTCGTTCATGCGGGCACGGAATAGCGGCACCCGCTCCCAGGCGCGCTGAACTACGCTGCGCAGGCGCTTGAGCTGCAATCGCTCCAGCTCCGGCCTGGGCATGTAGTCCAAAGCGCTCTCCGGCCGATAAAAAGACTGGGTTCCTTGTGTCCCCGTTGTCATGCACCCCATCCCTGTCCAAGCCTGCAAACTGGTTTTCCGCAATGTCTCAAGCTGATTGCCCGATGGTGACGACCACCGTTTAGGGCAGTTTTATGAAGCAGCCGGGGTCCCCGGCACACGCTGCTGTTGGTCAGCCTGTTAGTCGGCCGATACCGCGACCGTCTTGCGGTGCATCGCAGCTACGTCCGGACACGCGGCAAAGACGTTTGCCAGTCCGGTGACTGCGACCCGGCGTCGAATCTCCGCGACGTCCGTGAGATAGCTTCCGCGCTGCTTCATGCGTTCGAAGAAGACCGAGCCGGAGAAAGTGAACTTCATGCCCAGACCCTTCTCCGTCTGCATTTGTTCACGCACGTGGCTGACGGCATCGCCGGCGAGCAGGGTGTCCGGAAGTATCAGCGGCTGCTTGCCGTCGGCGTGGCGGGCGGCATTGTAGCCGGCCAGCGTGCCGGTGACCACCGCCTCCGTGTGCCCGACCAGCAGACCCGCCTTCTCGCCGGCGCAGAACACATTTTCCAGTCCGTCGATCTTGAGCGCGTCGTTACGTGGCGCCATGTTGATATAGCGGATGGAATTGCCAAAGGTGCCCCCGTAGGGGTCGGAGTAGCGAGCGTTCTCGAAACCCCGCACCCGCCGTAGCAGGGGCAGCGGAAAATACGGAGTCATCAGCTTGGCGCCGCCGGTGTCGAGCACCACCACGTTGGTTTTGTACTCGGCTTGAGTGTATTGCTGACAGGCCTTGATATCCAGCTTGCCCGAGCCGTCGTCTTCGAACTCGGGAATCGGACGCATCACCATGCCGGTGCGACTCATCTCCGCCAGCACGTCGTCGGCCAGCGATTCCCTAATCAGTTCGCAGGAGCCGCTCATGGCGCCGAACTGATCGCCCTTCTTGCCGGTGATTTCGGCAATTCCGGCACGCCCGGCAATGCTCACGCGAACGCCAAATGCATGGCAGCGCAGCACGCACATGCCACAGCCATTACCGTATTTACCGCAGGCATACGGGTTTCCGGAAGTGCCCGTCGTCTCGACAAAGGCATCAGCCTCGAAGCGTTCCTCGCCGGCGTCCTTGGCGGTCATCACCGCCGCCATGCGTTGGCCGTCCATGGCGACATCGGTGACACGGGTCGACATCCGGAGCTGGACGCCGAAGCCCTTGAGCAGGCGCGCGACCCCCTGCTCGATGGTCATGATGTTGTAGAGCGATGCATGTTTGTGGCCCGGGAACTCGATGTTCTTGTGGACGGCATGAGCATCCATGAGTTCAAACAGCTCGCCACCGCCGAGTGCGATCGCCTCCTCGGTGGCAGTAAAGCGGCCGTTGTTGCGGAAGATTCCTCCGACCAGGCCAGTGCCCAGCAGCATATCGGTGCGTTCAGCGAGGGTTACCTCCGCACCCTGCTTGGCCGCGGACAACGCGGCGGCACAGCCAGCCCAGCCTCCACCAATAACGACGACCTTCATAACTCGCTCCCCTTTGTTGACGGGTGTAGTCTACGCACCGCACCACTAAGTTGAGCCCGATTGGCAGGCCGCAAACGCCCATTGCCGGTCGACGCTAAACCCCTTTACAGCCGACGTCGAGCAGCGCACCGGTTTTCATGGCACGACCGCCTCGCGGTTGTTGACACATTGATACATTGTATACAACACTGGTTCCCACGCGAACCATTCTCTGCGGCAAAGAAGTAAAGGCGATCAAGATCGGCCTGGGATGTCCGGTTCCAGACCATAGGAGGATCTTCGCCGCCAAAATGAGCGCGGTATGCGCGTAACTGCCAGCCATTTCCGAGGTTTCTAATCATGCCGGAGACGGTCACCCTGACAGCGGCTCATTGGCTTTATCTACTCGGCGTTGTCGCCATCATTACCACCATGGCTTGTCGAGTCAACGTCGTGCTGCCGGCGATGCTGGCGACGTTCGTCACGGCGTTCGCGTTTTCCGGGAAGCTGTCGATTGCACTGGAAGCAATTTTTATGGCGCCGCTGGTGGCTGGAAAAGAGCTGTTCAATATCTTTCTCGTGATCGCCATGATGACGGCGCTGTTGAACTCCCTGGTGACGATCAGCGCCGACATTGCGATGATCCGGCCGTTTCGCCTGGTCATGAGAAACGGTCACATCGCCTATTTCGTTCTCGGATTTGCCAGCTACATCGTCTCGCTTTTCTTCTGGCCGACGCCCACGGTCCCGCTGATGGCCGGAATTTTGTTGCCGGCGGCGATTGCCGCGGGGCTTCCGCCGCTGGGCGGCGCGCTCTGCATCGCCGTGGCTGGACTAGGAACCGCGCTATCGTCGGACTACGTGATCCGGGTCGGGCCGGGAATCAGCGCCAAGGCCGCCGGCGTGCCGCTGGCGCTGGTGGCGGATAAGGCGCTGGTGCTCTCGCTCATTACAGGTGGCGTCGCCTTCCTGCTCTGCTACTTTCTAATCAGGAAGGACATCCAGACCCCCAGCACTGCCCACCTGGATCTTTGGGAAAAAGCCGACCCTGCCGCTATCAGTCCTCATAGGCCCGTCGCTCAACCTAAATCCCCGATGACGGCGAAACGACTGACCCTCTCGCCACGGATGGAGAAGTGGTCTCGGCTAATCGCGATTGTTACGCCGGTGGCATTTCTCGCCATTGTCATCGACATGATCCTGCCGAAGCTGTGGCCGGGTTTCGAAGCGCCTCAAGGAGCGGCTGCGGCCGCGGTCGTTGGCGGCGTCGCGGGGTTATTGATGTTGATCGTTTCTCTGATCAGCGAAGGCCGCGGCGCATTTCGGGCCGTGGCTGTTTATTTCACTGACGGTCTGGTCTTTGCATTTCGAGCGATGGCCCAGGTATTGCCGATTGCCGGTTTCTTCTTCATCGGAGTAGCGACGCTGGCCGGTCCGATCCTGAGCGTTGAAGCAGGGCACAAGGCTCCAGGATTTCTGTTCGAGCTGGTGCGAAGCGCCGATCATCTGATTCCGCGAAGCCGCTATTTCGTTACCTTTGGGGTGTTGTTTTCGGGCATGGTGACCGGCATTGACGGTTCAGGATTCGCCGGACTGCCGCTAACCGGAGCCTTGGCCGGCGCGCTTGGCAGGGCGGTCGACTTCGACGTCTCCACCCTGGCCGCGGTCGGACAGATGGGATCGGTGTGGACCGGAAAAACGCTGACGGCTTGGTCGGCTTTGGCCGCGGTCGCGGCCTTTGCCCGGGTGTCGGTCTTCGATGCCGTGCGGAAGCTGTTCATCCCCGTGGTTTGCGGCCTCATCGTCGCAACGCTCTTCGCCATTATTGTCTGGTGAGCAATATACTTTTGGTGCCCCACGTTCGCCTGTTTTTGGCTAACGTGGGGTAGTTCATGACGCCTACAAATTTACGTTGCCGGGCGGCTAACACCAATCCAGCTCAGGCGTAGCGTGCGGTCATGAACTCGGAAACCTTGGCGTACGCCAGGGTAAGGATTTTTTCCTCGGGAAGAAAGACGATGCGGCAGTGAGCCGTGCCCGACTTTTCGCCAAAGCCGGCGCCGTGAACCATCAGCACCTGGGTCTGTTCCAGCAGCTCACGCACGAAGGTTGTGTCGTCGTCTGGTATGTCGAGTTTCGGATACGCGTAGAACGCCGCTTTCGGAGCGACGCAACTGACTCGCGGCGTCCTCTCGCACCAGCTCTGCGTGATGTCGCGGCGGCAGCGCAGTTTTTTGTTCATCTCCCTCAGGTGGTCTTGCGGCCCTTCCAGCGCTGGTTTGATGGCGAATTGCAGCGGATGTGGCGCTGACAGCCGCGCGCGCAGCAGCTTGTAGACGCCTTCGAGGAACGGTTTGAGGGAGTCGTCCGGACCTGTGGCAATGCCCCATCCCAGGCGCCAGCCGGGGCAACAATAGGCCTTGGAAAGTCCGTTGAAGGTCACCACCGGCACGTCGGGAGCCAGGGCCGCGATCGCCACGTGAGTTTCCGTGGGGTCCAGGATCAACCGGTCGTAGATCTCGTCGGAAAAGATGATCAGATTATTGCGACGCGCCAACTCGGCTACACCTTCCAGCGTCTGCCGCGAATAAACCGCCCCGGTGGGATTGTTGGGATTGATGATGACAATGCCACGCGTGCGCGAGTTGATCTTGGCGGCCATGTCATCAAGGTCGGGCTCCCAGCCCTCTTCTTCCTTCAGCCGATACGAGGTAAGCACACAACTGTTCTTCGCCAGGGTGGCCGAGTAGAGCGGATAATCGGGGCACGGCGTCAGCACGTTATCTCCCGGATTTACCAGCGCTGTCAGGCACGCGTCGACCGCCTCACCCGAGCCCATGGTGACGAACACACCCTGAATGTTGGCGAAGCCGTTGCCCTCGGCCTCGTTGCGGATGGCCTGTACGGCTGAGTTCAAGCCCAGCGAGTTTCCGTACCCATTGATGCCGTCCGTCATCGCCTTATGAGCGGCTTCGATCATGTGCGGCGGCGTCCTGAAGCCGTAAAGACAGGGGTCTCCGATGTTGAGATAAAGAATCTCTTTGCCCTCGCGCGCAATCTGGTCGGCGATCACTACCAGGTCGCGGATCGCATAGTTGACGTTCTCCATGCGGGAGGCCGCGAGGATTTCACAAGCTGAATTCGTTGCCATTCACTGCCCTTCTTCCACAGCCGGCTGACGTGAATTGTCCCCGTGCGCCGGTCGAAAAACTGAGCCGGGGTCCCAACATGCGCCGGAGTTGTGCGCGTTGGGTGGCCCCGCTCTCTTTATTGCCTTCCTTTGCCTTATTACCCCTGCATCCTGTCACACGCCATTCCCACATGGCGAATGCTCTAATCTGGTCGGTCGATCTGGGCTTTTTGCAGCCGGTCGGAGTAATCAACATACACCGATTTCCACTCCGTGAAAAAGTCAAAAGCGCCGATTCCACCCTCGCGATGTCCATTTCCGGTGGCCTTTACTCCGCCAAATGGGAGGTGTACTTCGGCCCCAATCGTGGGTGCATTCACATAGGTAATGCCTGCGCTCAGCTCCTGCATGGCCAGGAAAGCGCGATTGACATCTTTGGTATAGATGGCCGAGGAGAGCCCATAAGCGACGCCATTGGCTATATCAATGGCATGTGCCAGATTCTCACAGGGGATGACCGAAACGACCGGGCCGAAGATCTCTTCCTGGGCAATCCGCATTTTGGGATCGACCTCGGAGAAAACCGTCGCTTCAAGGAAAAAGCCGTGTTCGTACTCACCCCGGGTGAGGCGGTTGCCGCCGCAGAGCAGCTTGGCGCCCTCAGCTTTGCCGATTTCGATGTATTCGAGGTCAGTCTGCAACTGCCGGGCATTGATGGCCGGACCCATTTCCACGCTTTCATCGAGGCCATTGCCGATCTTGAGCTTGCGGGCGCGAGCCACCAGTTCTGCGACGAATCGGGTGTAGACCCCCTTTTGCACGATAATGCGGCTGGTCGCCGTGCAACGCTGGCCGGTCGTGCCAAAGGCGCCCCAAACCGCGCCTTCCAGCGCCAATTCAAGATTGGCGTCATCGAGCACGATCATCGGGTTCTTGCCTCCCAGCTCCAGCGAGCAGCGTTTCAGTTGTTCGGCGCAGGTGACTCCCACCACACGGCCCACCGCCGATGAGCCGGTGAGCGAAACCGCACGAACCTCAGGATGCGCGGCGAGCGGCGCGCCGACTTCGCTGCCAAAGCCGGTGACGATGTTGACCACGCCTCCGGGGACACCGGCTACGGTCAGTGCGTCGACAAAGTTAAACACCGAGAGTGGCGTGTCCTGGGCGGGCTTAATGACGCATGTGTTGCCGGCGACAAGGGCAGGGAAGAGCTTCCACGATGGAATCGCCATCGGGAAGTTCCACGGCGTGATCATCGCACACACCCCGACGGGCTGGCGCACGCACATGGCAAACTTGTTAGGAAGCTCGCTCGGGGTGGTAAAGCCAAACAGGCGGCGGCCTTCGCCCGCCATGTAGTAGCCGGTATCGATCGCTTCCTGGACGTCGCCGCGGGTCTCTTTCAGGACCTTGCCCATCTCCCGCGTCATGTCGCGGGCAAACTGTTCCTTCCGCTTTTCCAGGATAGAGGCGGCCCGGAACACGATCTCAGCCCGCCGGGGCGCGGGCGTCAGCCGCCACTTGTCAAATGCTTTGCTGGCGGCCGTGACGGCGGCATCGACCTCCGCCTTGCCCGAACGCTGGAAAATGCCGACCACCTCACGGGTGTCCGCCGGGTTCAAGTTCTGGAACGTCTGGCCGCTTGCGGACTCCACCCACTCGCCGTCGATAAAGTTACGGAAGACCTTGGACTTGGCGGCAGAGGTGCTATCGGTTTTTGGCTGCTCGATTGTTGCCATAACCCACCCTCGCGTCTATTGTATGCAAAATGCAACACCATGCGATCAGCAATTCTGTTCCACAATCCCGAGCCGTAGAATCTGCCTTTGCGCTACAGCAGATCCGGGTTGGGCGCCTGCGCTGGCATGACGTTCATCCGGCAATGACCGCCCCGTCTCAGTCTGACAGCTTTCCCTGAGCCGGGGCCGCTGGTTTGGAGCCGATCCCTAAAATCCAGAGCGCGTAGCGTTAATTTGGTCTTGAGTGCTCCTGTTTCCGCTACAATAGGTTAGGGTACTTTTTAACTCAGATCGGCCCATCCGGTAGTGTCTCGGAGTATTCCATCCCCGCGCGTAGGGTGTTCACGTTAGGCGAACGAGCGGGTTTATGGGATAACGTAGTGTGTCCGCTTGGGCTTAGAGATCAATTGTATCCAGAGAGAACGTTCAGTAATGTCATCCAACGGTTATCATTCCGGCTCCCGCTTCGCTAACATGCGTTCGCTGTTCAGCATGTTTTCCAGCGATCTCGCCATTGACTTGGGAACAGCCAACACGCTTGTCTTCGCGAAAGGCAAGGGAATTGTTGTCAACGAGCCTTCCATCATCGCCGTCAATCGCAATACCAATGAGGTGGAAGCGGTCGGCAAGGAAGCCAAGGAAATGCTGGGCCGCACGCCCGGCAATATCGTCGCTATCAAACCGATGAAGGACGGCGTGATCGCCGACTTCCGCCACACGGAGAAGATGCTGAACTACTTCATCCAGAAGGCGCACAACCGCAAGATGCTGGTGCATCCGCGCATTGTCATCGGGGTGCCGTCGGAGATCACGCAGGTGGAAAAGCGCGCGGTCATGGATTCGGCATATCGCGCCAAGGCCAGCGAAGTGCATCTGGTGGAGCAGGCGATGGTGGCGGCAATCGGCGCGGGTTTGCCGATTACCGAGCCCAGCGGCAACATGATAGTTGATATCGGCGGCGGCACCACCGATATCGCGGTGATTTCGCTCAGCGGCATCGTCTACTCGCGCTCGGTGCGCATGGCCGGCAACCAGATGGACGAGTCGATCATGAATTACCTGAAGCGCAAGTACAACCTGCTGATCGGCGAGCGTACGGCAGAGCAGATCAAGATCGAGGTCGGTTCGGCTTTCCCGCTGGAAAAGCCGCTGACCATGGAAGTCAAAGGCCGTAACCTCATCGAAGGCGTGCCCAAGACCCTCACCGTAGACGACGGCGAAATACGCGAAGCCCTCAGCGAATCGGTTTCGACCATCGTCAACGCGATTCGCGTTGCGCTGGAACGCACGCCGCCTGAACTTTCGGCGGACATCAGCGACCGCGGCATCGTCCTCACCGGCGGCGGCGCCTTGCTTAAGAATCTTGACAAGCGCATCCGCGAGGAAACCGGCCTGCCGGTTTCCATTGCCGACGATCCGCTGGCGAGCGTCGTGCTTGGCACGGGCAAGATGCTGAGCGACTTCAAGCTGCTGAGAAAAATATCGATCGATTAGAGGTAAGGTTCAAGGTTTCAGGCCGGTGCGTGGGATTTGGGTTTGCCTATGAGCGAACTCTGAACCGGTACCGAGGGCGGCAGCAGAACTCTGAAACCTTCAAACTTTGAAACCCTGAAACTGCTTTTATGGAATCCTTTTTCGCCCGGCACAAGAACGCGACCATCCTCGCCGTTGTGCTGACGGCGCAGATCCTCGGCTTGGCGACGCAGATCAAGCGGCCGACGGAGAGTGGTCCGGTGCGGCTGATACGGCAATGGGCCGTAGCGCTCGTCACTCCCTTCGGGCGCGGTTTCGTTTATTCGGAACACTGGGTTCGCCACGCATGGCGCGACTATATCTACCTGCGTGGAGTGCACCACGAGAATGTCGAGCTGCGCGAGCAGATCGAGCGCATGCGGTTGGAGCAGATTCGCATGGAGCAGGATGCGGCACAGGCGCGCCGCATACAGGCGCTGCTCCAGTTCAAAGAGCAATACATTTCCCAAACGGTCGCCGCGCAGGTGATCGGGTCCAGCGGTTCAGAGACATCGCACCTCATCTACATCGACCGCGGTTCGAACGAGGGCGTCGAGCCTAACATGGCAGTCATTACGCCTGAAGGAATCATTGGCAAAGTGCTGCGCGTCTACCCGTCTACTTCGCAGGTGCTGGAGATTACGGATCAGACCAGCGGTGTCGGCGCCACGCTGGTGAAATCGAGATTGCAGGGCATCCTCAAAGGCCAGCCGGCCGGGAACCCGAATCTGGCCTACATCATGGCCGACGAAAGCGTCGTGCCGGGCGAAGACGTCATTACCAGCGGCGGCGACCGCATCTTCCCGAAAGGTTTGCCCATCGGCAAAGTCGCCTCGGTCAGCCCTGGCAGAGATCTTTTCCTCAACGTGCGCGTAACGCCCTCGGCGAACCTAAGCCGCCTGGAAGAAGTGCTGGTCATCACCAAGATCACGGAGAAAGAGGCCGACACCAAGGGCCTCGGCCCAATCCGCGCCGCCGACATTCTTGCTCAGCGATTGCCTTCAGTGCCTGATAAGCCCGCCGGGGCCACTCCAAATTCCGCGACTGGCGGCGCCCCGCAGACTCCATCGTCAACCGGAGCTGGTGCGCCGGCAGCGAGTACGCCCGGCGCTGCCGCTGCGCCCAAACCTGCCGTGAACGCTAAACCTTCGGCGCCTGTGCCGGGCTCGGCGAGCGGCAAGCCGGTCACCGCGGGCACTGCCGCTTCGAAGCCCGCCGCATCGCCCACCAATGGAGCGGCGGCCAAACCGAAGGCAACGCAAACGCAGCCGGCGAAACCCACGGTTGAAAACCCGAAGCCGGCAACAAGCGGCGAAGATACTCCATAGGCGATTCAGGCGTGAACACCAGCTACACATCTCGCGAGCAGGTTGAAGTCTATCGCTTCTCTTGGGGAGTTGCGGTTGGCGTACCGCTGTTGGTTTTGTTCCTGCAGGGATTTATTCCAGTCCGGGTGAGCGCTCTTCGCATTCTCGATCTGCCGCTGGTGGTGACAATTTTTTTTGCCATATCGCGCCGCAATCCGATCACCGGCCTGGGCACGGGATGCCTGATTGGATTGGTGCAGGACGCGCTGACGCAGCATCCCATCGGCGTGAACGGAATAGCCAAGACCGTGGTCGGCTTTCTCGCCTCTTCGCTCGGCGTCAAGATCGATGTCGAGCAGCCGGGCTCGCGGTTTCTGCTGATCTACTTCTTCTACCTGCTACACCAGCTGATTTACTTCGGCATCATGCGCGGCTTGGCCAATGAACCGCTCATCTGGCGCTGGGGACATCAACTGCTGGGCGCTCTCCTGGACTCGCTGATCGGAGTCGTGCTGTTCATCTTGCTCGACCGCTTCAAGCAACGGGTCTAGGCCCTGTTCTTCGGCATGGGCAGGCTGCCGCGCAAATTTCGGGATAAGGTGTAGCCCTTTGCCGCGAGCAGCATCGCTGCGACCTTTACGGCTCGTTTTACGCGATCAGTCCCGCCCCGGCCACGCTGATGTTGTCGCGAGTTGAGTTCTTGACCGCGTACATCATTTCATCGGCCTGATGAATGATGTCGTGCGCATTCTTGGCGTCTTCCGGATAGGTGGCTACGCCCATGCTCACCCGGACGTTGAGGTTCAGCCCCTCGCCCTTCAAAAACTCGGCGGTGCGAAAGATCTCCAGCAGACGTTTAGCCACCACGGTCGCCGCATCTTTGCCGGTCTGGGGCAGCAGAACCACGAATTCGTCGCCGCCATAGCGGAAGGCACAATCGATCATGCGCAAGTACGATTTGATGACGACACCGACCTCGCCAAGCAGTCGGCTGCCGACCAAGTGGCCGTGGGTGTCATTCACCCGCTTGAAGTAGTCGAGGTCGAGGAACAGAACGCTAAACTGATAGCCGAAGCGCGCGGAACGATTGACCTCGGTGTCCAGAGTCTTGTAGAGGTGGCGCGCGTTATACAGGCCAGTGCAATCGTCGGTAATCGTCAGCTCCTGAATGCGTTCGACGGCGCGAGCATTTTCGATGGCGATGGCCGCATAGTCGGCCATGGCGCGCATCAGCAGCAACTCGGAATCGCCGAACCCCGTCATCTCGACATTGACAAGCTGAATGACGCCCAGCACGCGCTGCTTGGAACACAGCGGCATGCAGATGATCGAGCGCGTGTGCCACTTGGTAAGCTGGTCGACCCGCTTGGCGAATCGCGGGTCGGTGTAAACGTCGGGGATGAGAAGCGGCTCGCCGTGTTTGGCGACCCAGCCGGCGATGCCCTCGCCGATCCGCAACCGCACCGGCTTGAGGACATCGGCCGCGTCGCCGACCGCGATGGCGAAATAGAGCTCCTGCTTCGGCTCGTCCACCATGAGCAGGGACCAAGTATCGGGTTTGAAGTAAGCCGCGACTTTATCCATGATGGTCTGCAGAATGGAATCGAGATTCAGCGAGGAGGTGAGCGCCTTCGCGACATCATGAAAGATGCTCAACTGCTGGTGGTGTCGGGAGTTGCCGATCGCAGAGCCTTCAGTCATGGGTAAAAGTACATGCCCATTCTAGTCTTTTTTCAGACGAGAACAGTGGGAGGCTATTATAGGGTTCCGGTCGCGGAACAGGCAACTCGCCAAAAAGGGCCGGGGCAAACGAGTTTCGTGCGGGACGCGCCTGCCTTGGCGCCTTGCTTGTTGCTTGGGCGCGTTTCCAGCACGGCGGTTGGCATGTTTAGCCGCATTTTCGGGTTTGACTTGGACGGAATGCAATCCTATTATGCGAGAAGAACATGCACCGGCGAGAGGGCACCCGTGGGTCAGTTTGGCGAAAAACTGCGGCGCGAGCGTGAACTACGCGGTATCACGCTGGAAGAAGTTGCCGTAGCCACCAAGATCGGCACCCGTAACCTGCGCGCGCTGGAAGAAGAGAATTTTAGTCAACTGCCGGGTGGCATCTTTAACAAGGGCTTCGTCAGAGCGTACGCCCGCTATGTCGGTATCGACGAAGAGCAGGCGGTTGGTGATTACATGGCCGCCACCCAGGATTTGGTGTCCTCAGGTGACGTCAATATTTACGTGGTAGCCAGGCAGTTCGAAGCTTCCCGCGATGCTGGATATGGCCCCCGCAAGCATGGCGCGACGACCCTGGTTTGGAGCCTGGTGGCTGTTTTTGCCCTCGTCAGCGCCTCCGTTGGCGGGTGGCCTTATCTGCAGAGATGGGCGGCGCACCGGGCGGAAGCGCGGAAACAGTCTTCGCCGCCGGCCAGTGTGACTGCTCTTCAGGCCTCGCTTCCGCAGCCGGTGCAGGCCGCCTCGAATTTGCCAGCGCCTCCATCACTGTCCGCGAACACTGCCCAGGTCGTAAACGGTACTACTTCTGCTCCTGCGGCAGGTGTTGCCGAATCCCGGAACCCCGCCCGGCCCCTTGCGGCCGGCGGTACGCGGCAGCCGTCAGTGGCGTCGACGGAGGTCAACAAGCCGGCCATGACTGCGGGCGCCGCAGAGGGCGGGAAGAAGAAAAAGGCGGCAGCGAACGGCATTTCCCTGGTATTGACCGCCAATCAGCGTTGTTGGGTGTCGATTCAGGTGGACGGGAAGCAGGTGATGGAAGACACCATGGACCCTGAGTCGTCGGACAAACGGGAGCGGAGTTTTCAGGCCCAGGACCGTGTAGTGGTGGTGGCGGGGAATCCGGCGGGAATTGACGTGACCTTCAATGGCCAGGTAATGGGACGGATCGGTCCAACGAACTCCAGGCGAACCATTACATTTACTCCCGAAGGAGTGCAGCAGTAGGGCCGGTTAACGCTGACGGACGAAAAACAGCACTTCAATGCAAGTACCAGCCGTTCACTTTAATTTACCGCACATAGACCTGTCGTGGTTGCGCGGCAAGCGGCGCCCCTATAAACTTAACTTTCTAACACTCGGTTTTCTGCCCTGACAGAGCCTTGCCGAGGATCTCGACTTTCCACTTGCCGGGGTCCACGTCCGTCCGAGTATTTTTCGAACCAGGAGGACAGCTTGTCCCGTAATCGCTTTTTGTTTACTTCCGAGTCAGTAACCGAAGGTCATCCCGATAAAATCGCCGACCAGATCTCCGACGCCATCCTCGATGCTTGCCTTGAGCAAGACCGGTATAGCCGGGTGGCCTGCGAGACTTTGACCGCTACCGGACTGGTAGTGATCGCCGGCGAAATCACGACCAAAGCCTACGTCGACTTCCAGTCGGTGGTTCGCGGCGTGGTCAGCGCGATCGGTTACGATAACGCCCTTTACGGTTTTGATTCCAATACCTGTGCGGTCATCTCGACCATCAACAAACAGTCCGGCGACATCGCGATGGGCGTCGACACAGGGGGTGCGGGCGATCAGGGCATGATGTTCGGTTACGCCACCAACGAGACCCCGGAGTACATGCCGGTGGCAATCTCGCTGGCTCATAAGCTGGTACAGCGTCTCTCCCATGCTCGTAAGACAGGATTGCTTTCCTACCTCCGCCCCGACGGCAAATCCCAGGTGACCGTTGAGTACGACGAAACCGGCAAGCCGGTTCGCGTGGATGCCGTTGTCATTTCGACACAGCACGCCGAAACCGTCAGCAACGAGGAGCTTCGGGCCGACATCCTGAAGCACATCATCCAGGCGACAATTCCGAGCAGCCTGCTCGACGCCGATACCAAGTACCACATCAATCCCACCGGCCGCTTCGTCATCGGTGGTCCGATGGGTGACACCGGCCTGACCGGCCGTAAGATCATCGTCGACACCTACGGCGGCATGGGCCGTCATGGCGGCGGAGCCTTCAGCGGCAAAGACCCGACCAAGGTCGATCGCTCGGCTGCCTACATGGCTCGCTACATCGCCAAGAACGTTGTGGCGGCGGGGCTGGCCGATCGTTGCGAGGTACAGCTTGCTTATGCCATTGGCGTGGCCGAACCGGTCAGCGTGCTGGTCGACACCTTCGGCACCGGTAAGATCGCGCGCGAAAAATTGCAGGATCTGGTGCGCCAGAACTTCCCGCTGACGCCGCGCGGCATTATCGAGCACCTCGACCTGCGGCGTCCGATTTACCGGAAGACCGCGGCGTTCGGTCACTTTGGCCGTGACGACAAGGATTTTACCTGGGAGATCACGGACAAGGCCGCGGCACTGCGTGAAGCGGCTGGGCTGCGGGCCGAGGCCGCGAAAAAGTAAGGCTCTCCGGCAGTAGGCTCGGATTTGTCGCCTTGCTTGGCACGTGCTGTGGTTGCGCGTGCTTTGGGTGCAACATCCGAGGCGCCAGGGAAGGCCAGGCTGCATGAAAGCCGTTCTCCCGTAGCTGCCGGCAACCGTGTATCGTTAAAACAGATTGGGGTGTAAAGATTATGCCAACCGCGGCACAAGTTCCTTCGTTTGATATCAAAAATCTCGAGATGGCGGATTTGGGACGGAAGCGCATCGACTGGGCGAACCAGTCGATGCAGGTTCTGCAGATCATCCGCAAAGAGTTTATTAAGAATCAGCCCTTGCAGGGCATGCGTATCGCCGCCTGTCTGCATGTGACGGCTGAGACGGCGAATCTGGCGATCACCCTTCGGGATGGCGGCGCCGACGTGGTGTTGTGCGCTTCCAATCCGCTCTCGACCCAGGATGATGTGGCCGCGGCGCTGGTGCGCGATAGCAATATCCCGGTCTTTGCCATCAAGGGCGAGGACAACGAGACTTATTACAAGCACATCATGGCCGCCCTTGATCACAAGCCGCACATCACCATGGACGATGGGGCGGACCTGGTGACCACGGCCCTGACCAAGCGGACGGATGTGCTGGACGGCATCCTGGGCGGCACGGAAGAAACCACCACCGGAGTCATACGGCTGCGCGCCATGGCCAAGCAGGGCGTGCTGCGCTATCCGATCATCGCCGTGAACGACGCCGACACCAAGCACCTGTTCGATAATCGCTATGGCACCGGACAATCGACGATCGACGGCATCATCCGCGCCACCAACTTCCTGCTGGCGGGCTCCAAGTTCGTCGTTGCCGGTTATGGCTGGTGCGGACGCGGCCTGGCGAGCCGGGCGCGCGGGCTGGGCGCCGAGGTTATCATCACCGAGATTGACCCGACGAAGGCTCTGGAAGCGGTAATGGACGGCTATCGCGTAATGGCCATGGAGCCCGCGGCCAAAATCGGCGACATCTTCTGCACCGTGACCGGCAACAAGAACGTGCTGCGTAAGGAGCACTTCGCGGTTATGAAGGACGGGGCCATCGTCGCCAACTCGGGCCACTTCAACGTCGAGATCGATATTCCGGCGCTGGAAAAACTATCCAGCGGCAAGCGCGTGACGCGCAACTTCGTCGAGGAGTACTCCCTGCGGGACGGCCGCAAGATCAACGTGCTGGGCGAAGGCCGGCTGATCAACCTGGCCGCGGCCGAAGGACATCCGGCGGCGGTCATGGATATGAGCTTCGCCGACCAGGCGCTCTCGGTCGAGTACATGGTCAAGAACCACGCCAGCCTCGATAAGAAGGTCTTCAAAGTTCCTGATGAGCTAGACAAGCGAGTGGCGCGGCTGAAGCTGGAATCGATGGGAATCAAAATTGATCGTCTGACGCCCGAGCAGGAGGAGTACTTGGCGGGCTGGGCGGAAGGCACCTAGAGCAATTCCGCAGTCGACGTATCCCCTTGGAATCACCGCCGGGCGTTAACGTCACCCCAGCAAACGCCAAAGCGTTTGCCGGGGACCCCGAACGCCCGGCTCTATTTTGGGATTTACCTTTCCGCGATTAGCAAGCTGCCGAAAAACGCGACGGCTGGGCCGTGCCATCTCCGTAGCCAATGCAGACGCTGGTTGCGCGTGCCCGAAGGTGGGCGGCGTCCGCGTGGTCCGTCCGGGCCGATCTAAGTGATTACTAATTACTAAAGGTCTATGTACTTTGGGTGGGAAATGTTTTCCCAAATGGTGCAAAAGCGTGGTGCTTGCCGGCAGTGATTACCATTATCGGTCTTGTTTTCTTCCATTTGATTACCTGCGCAAAGGTGGCTATCCGATTGCACTGTTGGTGTGTTCAGACTTTCGTGGGATAAAGGGGCTGGAATGCGTAAATGGGCCTTGGTGCTCGTCTTGGGGCTTTTATCCACCTCTGTAGCTGTACTGGCGGACACTGTTACGATCACGTTTGAAGGGACAGGAAGTAATAGTTACAACGGCATTAATGACTATCCGTACTATGTTTCGGTCAATGGCAATGCAAGCGTAGCGATGTCCTGCATGACGTATGGAAACGAGATCTCATCGGGTGAACCGAGCTGGCAGGCGACGGTAAGCAGCCTCTACAACACGACGAACACCTTTGGCGGCGCCGGCAAAATCGCCAATTACCAGCAAGCCGCATGGCTCTTCCTGCAACTCGGTGCGAACCCGTCGGCGAACACGGCCATTGGCATCAGCTACGCCATCTGGGACCTTTTAGATTCGAGCGCTCCTGCTTACACGGGGCCGGGAACAAGCTCCGCCGCTTGGATCGCTCTGGCGCAAGGCCAAACCTTCACGCCGACCGAGTTCGCTGGTCTGGCGATTTACACGCCCACCACCACGCCCAGCGGTTACGGCACGCCGCAGGAATTCATCGGTCCCGCTCCGGTGCCGGAACCAGGCACTCTGGCTCTGCTTGGCACAGGCTTGGTGAGCCTGGCAGGGTTTATTCGCAAGAGATTCAGCTAGACCGGATTCGATTCGCACTCCTGGCTCAGGGCGCTCCGCGGAGCGCCCTTGCTATTTGCCGCTGATCTGGCCGGCAAGGGCGGGCATGTGCCGGAGACTGGCGCATTTATTACGGGCGTGCAACAAAGGAATTCCAAGCGGTGCAGGGAGGCGGGGTGGGCCGGTGGAAAGAGATTTTCCCGGAGGCGTCAGGCTTGCGCGCGTTTGGACATCGAGAATTCCCCAATGCACATGTGGGACTGTTCCGCGATCTTCAGCATTGCAGCAGCAGGACTGCCCACGACCTTCGAGCACAGCAGGCAGGTGGACAGAATAATCCCGTTACAAATGGTCTTGCGAACAAAATGCGGCAGGTTGGGCGGCAGATTCACCGGGCTCCTTCGGGGACAATCTAGACCTGGACTAAAGCAAGCACATCTTAGCCGTTTGCGGCCGAGTTCGGAATAAACTGATCCTCTGATTTCAGTCTTGCGCCGTTACCGAGAGACCGAGTCTGTTTTGCTTAATTCCTAAGCTGTGAGTAGCAGGTCGAGGGGGCCGGGAGAGCCGAGGACGGCCCGGACTTGTTATCATCATCGGTTCGAGGTGAGCATGAAACGGATTGCTGAGTGGGCACTAGGGACGGCGCAGGCTCGGGGCGCCAGCTACGCCGAGGCGCGGGTGGTGCACGAGCGCGACCGGGCACTGGCGACAAAGAACGGAAAGATCGGCACGGCCTCCAGCTATGAATCGATGGGAGCCGGGATCAGGGTGATCGCCGATGGCGCCTGGGGCTTCTCCGCTACCGAGGATCTGGCGCAGGAGGGGGTCGAGCGTTGCGCCGCCGAAGCCGTCGCCATTGCCAGGGCTTCGGCAAGGGTGAAGGAACGCCCGCTGCACCTGGTTCCGGAAGAGCCGGCGAAGGCCGACTGGAGTTCGCCTTGCAGAATCGACCCGTTCACGACGTCGATAGACGACAACCTCCAGTTGCTGATGAGCATTGACGCGGCTCTGCGCGGCGTTCAGGGCATAACGCTGGCCGAAACGAACCTCAACTTCCGCCGCTCGGAGCAGTGGTTCTACAACACTGAGGGCTCCGATATCCGCCAGACGCGCTTTACGACCGGGGCGGGTTATGCCGCCTACGCGTTTGCCGGCACCGAGATCCAGAAGCGCTCGTATCCGAATTCGTTTGGCGGGCAGTGGCAGAACAAGGGCTACGAACTGGTCGAAGAATTGAAGCTGGTGGAGAACGCGCGGCGCATCGGCGAGGAGTGCGTGGCGCTGCACCGGGCGGCGAAGTGTCCGCAGGGGCGCCTGACGCTGGTGCTGGATTCTTCGCAGATGGGGTTGCAGATTCACGAATCGATAGGCCATCCGATTGAACTCGACCGCGTGCTCGGCATGGAAGCGAACTTTGCCGGAACTTCGTTTCTCACCCTCGACAAACTGAACAACCTGCGCTACGGCAGCGAGCTGGTGAACGTGGTGGCCGATGCGACCGAAGCCCACGGCCCGGGGTTGGGCACGTTCGCCTACGACGATGAAGGCGTGCAGGCGCAGTGCGTGCCCATCATCCAGAAAGGGCAGTTCACCGGGTATCTCTCGTCGCGCGACACGGCGGCGATGATCGGGCGCGCGCGCAGCGGCGGCAACATGCGCGCCGAAAGCTGGAATCGCGTGCCCATCGTACGCATGACGAATATCAGCCTGCTGCCGGGCGAGCGCCCGCTGACGCTCGATGAGCTGATCGCGCAGACCGACGACGGCATCTTCATGCAGACGAACCGTTCCTGGTCGATCGACGACAAACGCTACAACTTCCAGTTCGGCTGCGAAATTGGCTGGGAGATCAAGGGCGGCAAGCTCGGGAGGGTGATCAAAAATCCTTCGTATTCGGGGATCACCACCGAGTTCTGGAACTCGCTCGACGGCTTGTGCTCGCGCGATCAGTGGACCCTGTGGGGCACACCGAACTGTGGCAAAGGGCAACCCCAACAGGTGATGGGGACGGGGCACGGGGCGTCGCCGGCGCGCTTCCGCAATGTGCAGGTGGGCTCGGCGTATAAGGGACAGTGATCGGCCGGCAACCACAATAGCGTGTGAAAGCGAGAGAGCGTCATTTCGAGCGAGGGCGGGCGAATTCTCCGTCCGAGTCGAGAAATCTTGCGTTGCTCGACGGAAGTGGGAACCTCGAAAGGCCGCAGGCAAACACAAGATCCCTCGACTCCGCGGCAATAGAGGCCGCTACGCTCGGGATGACGCCCGTTAGCCGCAATGGCGGTGCGATCACCCGAGCGGACGGAGCGACAAGTCAGGAAGGAACGGCAAGATGCTGAACAGAGATAGAGCTCACGAGATTTTCCAGCGCATTCGCAAGCTTTCCTCCGCTGATGAGGTGGAGTTGATCGTGAGCGGCGGATGCAGTGCGCTTACCCGTTTTGCCAACAACGCCATCACGCAGAACGTGGCCGAGGAGAACTATGCCGCCTCCCTGCGCGTGGTTTTCGACGGCCGCACGGCGCGGGCGAGCACCAACCGCTATGACGACGAGAGCCTGAGGCGCGTGGTTGAGCAGGCCGAGTCGCTGGCCGGGGTACAGCAACCCGACCCCGACCTGCTTCCGTTGCCCACGCCGGAGGAGACAGGCGGCGGTTTGGCCCCGAACCGCCATGTGGCGCGTACCGCGGCTGTCGATGCGGGACAACGTGCCGAAGCTGTCGCCGGAATGGTCGCAATCGCCAAGCGCGAGCATCTGACCGCGGCCGGCACTTTCGCCGTCTCGGAGCAGATGGAAGTGCTGCTGAACTCGCGAGGGGTCGACCTCTACCACGCGCAGACGCTGGCCGAGGCCTCGGTAACGATGCTGGCGGGGAACTCCTCCGGCTGGCAGAAGAGCAATTCGTCCGATATTGATCAGATCGATGCGCTCCGGCTGGCGGAGAAGGCGGCCGAGAAAGCGAAGCGTTCGGCGAATCCGAAGGAATTGGCCCCGGGCAAGCACACTGTCATCCTGGAGCCGGCGGCGGTGCTCGACCTGGTTGGCTTCATGTTCTGGGATTTTGGAGGTATGGCGCTGCTCGACCAGCGTTCGTTCTTGAACAATCGGATCGGGAAAAAGATCTTCGGCGAAAACATTACGATCGACGACGACGTCTATCATCCCTTGCAATCGGGAGCGGCCTTTGACGGCGAAGGCGTGCGCCGCAGGCGGGTGGAGCTGGTAAAAAACGGCGTCATCAAGAACCTGGTATACGCTCGCGGAAGCGCGCGGCAGCTCACTGCTTCGCCATTCGCTTCGCAACTGGGAACGGTTCGACCCACCGGCCACGGCTTCCCGCTGCCGAACGAGATGGGCGAAGCCCCGATGAACATTGTGTTCGCTGTGCCAGGCGCGGCCAAGACGCTTGACCAAATGGTGAGCGAGACCGAGCGCGGGGTCTACATCACGCGGCTGTGGTACATCCGCGAGGTCGACCCGTACGAGAAGATTCTTACCGGCATGACTCGCGACGGGACCTTCCTGGTGGAAAACGGCGCCATCGGCGGCGGGATATTGAACTTCCGCTTCAACGAGAGCCTGCTGCACATGCTCTGCAACGTAGTGGCGATGAGCGCGCCGGTGCGGGCCAGCGGTGAGGAATCATTCGACATGGTGGTGCCCGCGATGAAAGTGAACGACTTCAATTTTACTGAGGTTACTAAGTTCTAACTATGGTTTAACTGATTGCAGGATAATCACTTCCAGGAAGCTATGGTCTTCCGGGCGGGGTCCCGGGCATCGGTTCCGGCCGAGGATTACTTTCGTAATTCGGACAATTCGCGGTTCAGGTATATGCTCCGAAACTGTGATAGCTCCAAGTTCAATTCCGGATTTGCGTTGCGGTGTTCGCTTCCCGCTCAGGCTCGCGATCACAATTCGCTACAACGGGCAAGAGTTCCCCGCTGAGTCTCAAAACATTTCGTCAGCGGGCGCCCTCTTCCTGTTGGATCAGTTTATCCCGGCAGACAGTACAATCGAGTTCATCATGGCTATGCCCGCGGGAAATATCCGTGCGGGCAAGGATGTACTGGTGAACTGTACCGGGCGCGTGGTACGCTGCTCACCTGTAGGTAATCGTCAGGAGTTGGCTGTTATTATTGACGAGTACCGATTCCTGCGTTCGTAAATAGGAAAGGGAGAGTTTCCCCAGGGAACCGCGATGGCCACTGAGCCCGATAAGGCACAGGGACAAACAGAGCAAGAGCTTGATGGCGGCATCAATCGGATTCGAGTAGTCGTTGCTGATAGCGAGCCGATTTTCCGCGTGGGCATGAGGAAGATTTTCGCCCTGGAAGACGACTTACGCGTTATGGCCCAGACCGAAACTCTGGCCCAGACGGAATCGGCTATCCAACGGCATTCCCCCGATGTCCTCCTGATGGAGGCTGCGATTGCGTCGGACCCGGCCGAGAGTGTCGCCGCGCTGCTGCAAATTGCTCCCCTGTTGAAAGTAGTGCTGATCGTAGCCGATCAGGATGAATCGGAAATCCTGGAATACGTCCGCCGGGGCGCCTGCGGGGTCGTGCCGCGCTCCATTTCTCCAGACCTTCTGATCAAGTGCATCCGCAAAGTTTCCGCCGGCGAAACCTGGCTGGATAATCGCTGTATCAACCTTGTGATCGAGGCCTATCGTGCGCAGGCGATGAAGCTGATCAGTCCGAAGACCAGGACGAAGTTGAGTTCGAAGGAGTTGATGATCATCTCGGGCGTCACGCAGGGGCTGCGGAACAAAGAGATTGCCACGGAAGTTGGCACCACTGAGCAGGTCGTGAAGAACTATCTGCGCAAGATCTACGACAAGCTGGGCGTCTCGGACCGCCTGGAGCTGGCATTGTATAGCATGCATCACAAACTCCTCGGTAATGCGCCGGCCGTGCCGGAAACTCCTGCCGCTCCAGCCGCTGGCAACATCAGTAACATTGCCGAAAACTCCCGCTAACCAGTTTCGCGGAACGTAAATCCCATGAAGCAGCCGGGCGGCCTGGGGTTCACGGCAAACGCTGCCTTAGTGTTTGGGGTAACAGTTAGCCTGGCGCTGATATCTCCGACGTACGCCTTCTCGAAACCCGTCAGACCAGCTTCGCCAGCGAAATCGTCCAAGCCGAATCATCAGGGTTTTCCCCGCGTTCGTCTCCGGTGGCTCGGAAGGGTTTACAATGCAGAGTCGGTGGATTCGACTCCGCGGGCGCAGTCAAGCGTCGCTTCGGGAGGCTGGCAAAGTGAAAGGCAATGCGAAAGTTATTGAGGTGCTGAATCAAGCCTTAAAGGCAGAACTGACTGCCATCAATCAATACTTCCTGCACTCTGAAATGTGCGAGAACTGGGGCTATGAGCGCCTGGCCAAGCAGATCAAGAAAGAGTCCATCGAAGAGATGGTCCACGCCGAAAAGCTCATGGAACGCCTTCTCTTCCTGGATGGAACGCCGAATATGAGCGATTATTTCAAGATCAATATCGGCGCCACCGTCGAACAGCAGTTCCGCAACGACGTGCAACTGGAATACGACGCCGTGAAGCGGCTGAATGCCGGCGTTAAGACCTGTGCCGAGGCTGGGGACAATGGGTCCAAAATGCTGCTCGAGCAATTATTGAGCGATGAAGAACACCACATCGACTGGCTCGAAGCACAACTGCACGCCATGGCCGAGATGGGCGTCCAGAATTACCTGACCGAACAGTTGAAAAAAGACGAAAAGTGACGGCGTTTCGCGCGATCCGAAAGCATTATCGCGGCAAGCTGACGATCTGTTGCGCCGCTATGAGCTGATGGTAGGCCACCGCCGGGCCGTCGGCCTGTTTTGCGGTCTCGCCGGCGTCTGACAGGGCTTGATGCATTCGCCGGGTGGGGGTGGGCGTGTGCTGAAACAAGAACGCAGGACAGGGTTTTCCCGGTCAGAGCTACGGAGGACCGGGCAGGCCCTCTGCTAGAATGGATTTAAGCTGCTGTTGCGCGTTCGCGCACTGCTCCGCGGAGAGATGGCCGAGTGGCTGAAGGCGCACGCTTGGAAAGCGTGTTTAGGGGTAACTCTAACGTGGGTTCGAATCCCACTCTCTCCGCCAGTATTATTATTTTCTTACACTTGACAGGCCGTGATACCATCCGTGATACCTAAATTACGGGGGTCGCGGCCGAATGAACAAGGAAGCCAACCTCACCAAGCGCGTCAAAACGCCGCACGGCGTTCGCTTCTGTCCTGTCGTCATTTCCGCAAACGGGCGCGTCAAACCAGACCATGTAATCGTTGCCGGCCGCGAAGAACGCCATCCGGAAGGCGCTTACTACGTTGAATGGTACGAGGGTGCCAAGCGGATTCGGCGATCGGTCGGGAAGGACGCAGCTACCGCCGCGGCACGCCGACTGCAACAAGAGAAAAAACTGGAAGCGCGAGCGGCAGGCCTAAAACTCGTCGATGATGCAAAATCCGAGGGCTCGTTGCTGGCTGATGCTGTTATCGGCTATCTGGACGAGGTTAAGAATGCGAAAAAACCCAAAACATACGCGGCGTACAGCACCGCATTGGATTACTTCCTAGAGAGTTGCAGTAAGCAGCGCATTGCGGACATCTCACGCGAAGACATGCTGCAGTACAGCGCCTATCTGCGTGATGAAAAGAAACTCACGCCGCGGACGTGCTGGAATAAGTTCTCCAACGTGATGACGTTCCTCAAGGTGCAAGGGATCCGCGGGCTTCTACACAAAAACGATTGGCCACGCTTTGTCGAGGAAGAACCGGAAATTTACGAGCGCGAAGAACTGGACAAGTTCTTTGCGGCCTGTGGCGAAGACGAACGGTTTTTTTTCGAATTCTTCCTCATGACAGGGTTACGGGAGCAGGAGGTAATCTACTGCACCTGGAGCGAAGTCAACTTGAGCCGCGGTGTGGTGACAGTACGTTATAAACCCGAGTATGGGTTTTCACCCAAGGCATATAAAGGGCGTGAAGTTCCCATCCCGGACAAGTTGGTCAGGGCCTTGAAAAAGTGGAAATCGAACGCTGATTCTGGCTGCCCGTTGCTCTTTCCCACGAAAGGCTGCCGACCGTGTCTGCATTTCCTGGAGAGGTGTAAAGCCATTGCGAAACGCGCGAACCTAAATCCCGATGACTTCTGGCTGCATAAATTCCGCGCAACATTCGCAACCTGGGCGCTGTGGGGCGGCGTAGATCTGCGGACCGTGCAGCAGTGGATGGGGCACAGCGACATGGAAAGCACAATGCGCTACTTGAAGCCGAATCGCAGCACGGCTGTTCGGGAGAAGGTCAACACCATCTTCGGGGATTGAATCGCGAAGAGTACACCTACCGCGAAGCGAGTCCAGAATCCTGGACAATAGCCTCCCCCGCCACTTGTACCGGAACTCGCCGGCCAGCCGACAGTGGAAACCAACTTGCCACTTTGTCAGCGCTGATGGAAGCGACCGGCGTTAATACATCAACGCCGGCGCGCGAGAGCCCGAAATACTAGACGGAGACACCGGGTGTAGGTCAGTACGAGTTCGAGTCCAACTATTGGACTTTGTGTCCAGGCAGGCCGACACAGGACGATCCTCCTCCGCAAAACAAAGTCCCCTCAGCCAGGTTCGGCTGAAGGGGCAAAGAGCAGATTCATCTTGCGGAACGGATTTTAGCGCCGTCCGCCTCCGCCGTGCCCACCGCTGAAGCCGCTGTGCCCTACACCTCCGCCACGTCCACCGCTGAAGCCGCCGGCAACGTGCCCACCTCCCCGATAGCCGTAGCCACCCCCGCGGTATCCATAGCCGCCGCGGTAGCCGTAGTAACCACGGCCCCAGCCCCCGCCATACCAATCGCCGCCGATTACGACTCCACCGTAGGGATAGGCGCAAGGATAGTAAGGATAGTAGCCGCAGGCATAATAGGGATAAGGCGCAGGCGCAACGTACCCGTAGGGTCCAACGCCGATTCCAATTGCCACTTGCGCGCTCGCGTTGGGCGGCGCAGCCAGGGCAAACACCAGAACCAGACCAAATAGCGCGATAATGGTCTTTTTCATTGTCCAGACCTCGATCTTCTGTAATTAAGTAAACCCGGCCCGCTTGAAAGGGTTTTGTCAGGTGCTCCGGGTTCGTGACCCGAATTCCCGACCTACTGATTCGTAGTTCCTAATGAGCCTAGAATCAATAGGTTGCACGAAATACGGCGAGTAGCGGCGAATTGCGATAAGTGACGATATTGCATGCAGTTGATCGAATCAGCATCGTAATTCGTCGCAACTCGTCGGGGTTGTTGGTAGGCACAAAATTGGGCACAGTTATGGAGGCCCAGGAAAGTGGGCTTAACTGACCGAATTCGAGCTCCCTCAATGCCTCATGATGCACGCTCGATGGCTCTCGGTGGCGCCGGTTCACTTCACTCTAGCTGGAATCCAGCGGCCCATGTCGGCATTCACTGCGTCCCTACCCGATTTGGAATTCAAAACCGAGCCTGGACCCGAATTCTTTTGAGATAGATACTGGCATAGTCGGATTTCGGAAGACACGAGGACTACGATGACCAGCTCGCGTGCGCTTAACCTTTACCTGCGGGGTCCACACTTCAAGCACCAGATTATCCGGGGTTATGAGCGATTCGAGATTTTGTCGGAGGGCGCTCTCCGGACGGCCGTTGCGCTCGCAATCCAGACGAAGCTAAGTAAAATTAGGGGAACCGCCGAACGATACCGCATTACCTGTGAAACGAGACTTCCGGGCAGCAACGTGGTCCCTGACATTTTGATTTGGAAGAATGACGACCCGCGGTTCTGGGTCGAGCTCAAAGACACTCGTACGTTCAATCGCGCCGCTGCAGAAGCCGATTGGATGAAGTTGCAAACATTCTGCCCGAAGTATTCAAGTATCAAGGCGGGCTACTTCATTTATGTCGCCCGGACCAGCGCCAGAGAATTTCCAATTCGGCGATCTCGTGCGACGATGCGGTTCTGGGCAATACCACTCGTCCTGCAAAACGAGATGCGCTGTGATTTCAAAGCCGGGGATGCCGAATATCGGCGACGGGCTCATTATCGAAGTGAGCAGGTGCTCACCAAGTCTGCTTCGGCTCATTAGAGAAGGCGTCTCTGCTGGTTTACTCTTGAAGCTGCTGTTGCTTGTGGCAGGAAGCGAGTCCGAAATACTAAACGCGCACCGGGTGCGTGGGTGGTATGAGTTCAAGTCCAGGTCCCTGGACTTTGTGTCGGGACGCGTCGGAGCACGACAACATGCGGCCCGGGGGGACCGTGTTTCAAGCTGAACGCTCGTCCTCCCGGCGGAGCAGGCCCTTCGTATTTTCGCGGGAAGTCCGATGACGGCCGACAACTTTCTCTCCTTTGCTGCTGCGGGACCAAAGCCCAAAATATCGAGTGACGGCCCGCTGGTCCCGGCTGATCCCACATCGGCAGAGCCGAAGCGTTTCTGCTTGCTCTGCGGTAATTTTTCCATTGTCGCTCACCAGAGCACCCATACACATTCTTCGTAAGCAGCTACTCGCAAACGAGTTAGCTCAACATCGAAATTGGCATGACGTTTGCACCTTAGTCCCGTGTGTTTGCAGGGAGGATCTCCAATGTTTGAACCACTTCCGGATAACGCGCAGATCAAGCAAGAACCGGCGCCCCGGTTGCTCTCAGGCCTCCGGATTGCCATTGCCGCCGTCATCGCCCTAAGTATCGCGGCATTGTGTGGTTATACCGTCCACGAGCACAGGGTTGCGGCCGCAGCAATCGAACAGAACGCCGCAATCACCGCTTCGCTCAAAAGCACTAACGCCCAGGTGGAGCAGCTCACGGCGAAACTGAACGAGGTGTCGGCTCCCAAGCCGCAAGCCGTGGAAATCCCAGCGCCGCCGAGAAGTGAGCCGATCGGGAAAGCGAAGCCTAGCTCCGGTACGCGACACAACGCGCCCTCGCATCGTTTGGTCCGTGACGATCCGCGTTGGCAAAAAGTACAGTCGCAGTTGGACGAGCAGGGCAAATCCATCTCTTCAACCCAGCAGGATTTATCGAACACCCGCACCGAACTCCAAGGCTCTATCGCTCGCACCCACGCAGAACTCGTCGTGCTTCAGCGCAAGGGCGAACGGCGGTACTACGAATTCGACATTCAGAAGGCGAAGCAGTTTAACCGTGCCGGCAGTATGAGCATTAAGCTCCGCAAGTCCGACGCTAAGCGTCAGTACGCTGACCTCGACTTGCTGGTGGATGATCGCGTCGTCACCAAGAAGCACGTCAACATTTACGAGCCCGCAATGTTTTACACCAGCGATGATGAGCAGCCTGCTCAGGTCGTAATTAACAAGATCAGCAAGGACCACATACACGGTTATGTGAGTGAGCCGAAATATGGGAAGGCTGAACTCTCTTCAATGCCGACAGAGAGTCCGGCTCAAGGAGGCACACAAACCGACGCCGCAACGGAGGCTTCTCCGAGACTCCATCAGCGTGCGACGCTTGCGAACAAGTAGCGGAGCGAAACGTCTGGTAGCTCAGCGGCTCCTCGTTTTTTGAGTTCAGATCGCCACAAGATCCACACTTGGTCGTGCAATCCGGAAATCGACCGTTTGCACTGTACTTGACCGTGCTAACTCGCCGGCGGGATTCACTCGGTGATCGACTCCGCCCCGACGCGAATCTCGTCACATCCATTCCCGACGTGGATGATTTCTGATTCTTGTAGCAGAAAGCGAGTCCGGGACCTGGACTATAGTCTCCTCAACTAACCGCACCGGTGCCTTGCCGGCCGACAGCGGGATACCAACCCACCACGTTGTTAGCGGTGATGGCAGCGATGGCCGGCCTCCACAACAACCGGGCAAAAGGGCGGAAACTTGGGTAACCCCGTGTAGCCGGCTCTGTTGCGGAAATCCACGCTCCGCTTGCGCCGGGCATTTTGATGACGGCGGTTGGCGAACAACTTGGCGTTTCCGCGGCAACAGTTTGCCGCCGCGCTCGAGCGGTCAGCTAGTAGATAATCCGTCTCGCGCGTGAGCACGAGACCCGGTTGTTGTTAATCGCCACCAGATTAAGTCGGTACCAAGGTCAGGAGCTGCCTGAGTTGTAAAAGAGCAGCGTCGAATACGGCCTGTGGATTCTCGGCGTGCAAGATAGTCATAGCTGAGGAAAATCCCGGTGCGCCATGGTCATCAATGCCGTCCTGCGCAGCCGCACCTGCATTTTCGAACAGTTCGATGATGAGCGTATTCAAAAGGCTGGGGTAGAGTGAAATCTCTTCATCTTCTCCTTTCAAAGGCACCTTGGGTCCGGGAGAATAATCCAGCAGTGCGTATTTCCATAACTCAGCCAGTTTCGGGTGCGTCATGGGACATTCCCGCACTCCTTTTCGAAGCAACTGCCGAAATGCATCTTCGATGACTCTATGAAATTCATAGTAACGCTCATCTTCACCTGCGTACCCTGCTTCCCACCAGTCATTGAAGGACACATCGATCATTGCCAAGAGGTGCGAGCAGTCCGCCAATCCGCAATACGGACATTGGATTTCTACGATAGTGTTTTCCTCAAGCATAAAGTTCTCCCAATCTTAGGGGTGCCAGGGTGCGCGCCGGCCTCCACAACAACCGGGCAAAAGGGCGGAAGCTTGGGACCGCGGGTGTCCGGCTCCCTGCGGAAATCCGCGCGCTGCTTGCTCAGAGCTTTTCGATCGCGGCGGTCACTAACAACTTGGGGTATCAGCGGCGACCATCTGTCGTCGCGCTTGCCTGGCTCGACGGTAATGTACCTGGACGGCCGACCAGTTCTCCGCCTTCTCGCGTACTCCCCCCAGACCCTCACGACATCCAGAGCACTCCCGAGTTCGCTCGCACGCAGCAAATTATCGGGAAATACAACCGCCTGATAATAAGGGGTGCCCACCAGCTAATTCGTAAAGGAGAACTAAATTCACAGAAGCGGATAGCCCTGTTTAGCCAATGATACTCAGTGAATTGTCTGGTCTCAAGGCTGGTGGAAAGGCCGGTATAAGTCCGGCCTGATTGGTGGTTTTAATCGTGCACGCAGTGGCATCTGCATATGGGTACACACAAAGGAAGCAGCGCCGGGTTACATTCTTGATAGCAAACGGCGTGATATCCGTAACCACACTGTGTTGTGCAATCAGCGAATAGCAAACCAGTTGATATCAGAACTAACAGCAGCAATCCTAAAATGTACTTCATAAGAATTCTCCTTGTTGTTTCACTTACTTGTTGTGAGAATTACGATGCCTTGCATGACAGGGCCAAAGGCATGAAGGCCCGTAACCCCAGAAGCCAACCCGCCTATAACCGCCACAGGACAGAGCATGAGAAGAACGACAGCACCAAATTTCAGACCCCAGGGAAGTTCTGGTTGTGTCACTTCAGCACCTCCTGCTCCAGCGAATCACTGCCAGATGACTGTCACAGGCCCAACGGAAATGACCGTACCTCTATAGAGGAATTCAGCGCCACTACTCTACGCCCATCATTAGCATGTGGCAACGGGCATTTCAGCGGACATTTGTGTGCGGTTTGGCAAGCGCGTACGCCGGCTGCGGGAGGCTCGCGACTGGAGCCTGACGTATTTCTCCGTCCACAGCGGTCTGGCTAAGACGTTCGTGCATGACATTGAGACGGGCAAGAAGGAGCCCTGCCTGCGCACAGTCGAGACTATCGCGACGAGCTTTGAGATGACGGTCGCACAGCTGATGAGGGGTATTAACCAGAAACACAAGTAGCTTCTCTTCCGACGCTGATCGAGACAATTGCCTCAAGCGAAGGCTATTGCTCTCCGGTCACGCCTTCCATAACACCAGCAAATAAACCTGCAGCTGATAGCGATCCAACAAGGTCGCCAAGAACTGGCGCATAATCGCTACAGCAGCATCGATTCGATTGTCCGGAAATGAACGCAAGGGTGACACAACGTGTAATTGACAGCTCTGACCGGCGGAGTTAGCCTAAATACGACATCACGAGCGGCACGGACTTGCTTCGTGCCCCGCAACCGAATGGACACAGAGATTCTTAATGTGCCATCACGGTGCGATAGCTTCACAGCTGATGTGGCGGGTGTAAAGGGCCCGCAAACATGAAAACAATACCAGATTTAATCGTCCGAGATGAGGGAACACTATTCCTCTTTTGCCCGCTCACACCGAGAGCCAGAGCGTGGATTGATGAACACGTCCAGCCGGATGCCACTTGGTACGGCGACGCTTTGGTCGTGGAACATCGATACGTTTGGGCGTTGGCGGTCGGCATGAATGAAGCCGGGCTGACGATCGCCTAAGCGGCTGTCCTGCGCAGCCGGGCACAATCCGGCTGGCTCACCAGCGAGGTCGGTCGAACCCCAAGCTTTGTCTCAACAAGGCCTGAGCAATTCAACCCCGAAGAATGGAAAACAACATGGATCAGAACAAGCCAAATGACATGCCGAAGAATCCATCCACGACAACGGAATCGAAAGAGCTCGACATCAACAAAAACTTTCTCCAGTTCGTGATGAGGGTAAAGCGGTATCCAATTGACCTCCGGCCAGCTCCCGAAGAAGAGGAGAACGAGACTTCCGATTCGGACGCGAAACCTCGTTCGGCCAAGCCGAAATCAACATCTCGAGCTCGCAAGGCCCACCGCGGTCCGGGTGGCAAGGGGAATGTATGACCTATCGTGGTTTCATTCAGGAATTTCGCAGCGCCACGCCGGGTGGCCTGGCGATGTTGTGGATCCGGCGCGCCGACGGCACGATCGACGAAGTACCCTGTGAGCAGGCGATAGCGGTCGCCGCTCTGCTGCGTTGGTTTGATTGCGACGTTGAGCAGGAAAGCCTCTCGCCGGCGACGTGCCAGAAGGAGGTAGTGTACAGCGTCGATGATGTGGGGATCTTGATCGCGTTCACACCGTACGATCGATGGCTGTTTACGTCTCGCCCTGAAATCCCTGCAGATGGTATCGACGACGACGCTATCTACCGGGTTGTTCAAAAGATAATTCGTGCGGGCAAAGTTTCGTGAATGGGAAACCGCCAGGGCAAGCCGCTCGTCACAAGCGTCCGCACTAGTTCTCGACTGCGGCATTTGATTACGTCGAGAGCAGCACCTTGCCCTTCGAAAGTCGCGATTCGATTAGACGGTGGGCAGCGGCGACGTCGCTTAGTGGGAAGATTTCGGAGATCGGCGGCTTAATTGCCCCTGCGCCATACAGCGCCAGCAGGCGTTCGACGATGCCACGAAGATAGGGCACCTGGTCCCAAAACAATAAGATCTGTACGCCCGAGAGGCCGCGGTTTCGCTCCATGAAGTAAAACGGGTGGAAAACGCCCCCTTGCAGCAGGTCGCCAATAATCCTTGTCCATTCGCCAAGCCGAAACTGTGCCGGGGGTACGATTTGAGCTGCTCCGATTGTGACAGCATGGCCGCCGGGTTGCAGGCAACGTACGCCCTTCCGAAGTCCATATCCGCCCAGCGAGTCAAGCACGAACTTCACTCCTTTACCACCGGTGAGCCGCTGAACTGCAGCTTCAAAGTCCTCGCGGAGGTAGTTGATGCCGTGGTCGAGGCCGAACGACTTCGCATAGTCCAGTTTGGCATCGCTGCTGGCCGTATGAAGATGGGTATTGACTCCATAGGGATAGATGCGAACCCGATTGGAAAACCATTCATGAGCAACTGCAACAGCATCGCCATCTGACTTTGCAGTTGGTCTGGGAAGAATGCCGGCAAACGAATCCCGAGGGGCATCGCTACAGTTGGTTTTGCGAGCGCTATCAGCACCGACGGCGGTAGTTGGATGCGAGTGTCAACTTCTGAGTTTTTCTTGTAAAATTTTTTTTTGAGAAGACCCGACTGCGTTTACCAGGTCATCCTAGGAGCAGTGCAGCCAGTCGAGGGGGCCATTGCCGGGGGTGGGCGTTTCGCCGAAAAAAGGGACCCACAATTGCGCAGGAGCGGAAAAAGCTGCTCAGAAAACTGGCCGGCGGTCCGCCTCACCGGGTACACGGCGTGCTGCACAACGGGGTGAGCGACAACGCGGTCACGCTCCTGCCGAGGCCCGGTTGCCAGCGTTCGTCATCTCTCACAGCCGGGCATAAACCCTGACCGCGTCTAACAATCCAGCACATCTCCTGGTGGCTGCCACGGGCGAACGCGGGAATTCCATCACCGATCTAGACCGACGGCCAGGGCCGGTCAAAAAACGGTAGCGAGGTTGCCGGTCTTCAGCGACGAAAAACAAACCACTTAATCGCTCCGCGTTTTATGGTCATCAATCGATCGTTTATTAGACAAATTAGGAGTCCAGGCATCTGGACCTCTCCCCAGAATCACCGCCGGACCGAGTAGGAATCCCGGTACCGGATCATTTTCCGGCAGTCGCGCTTCAACAGTCTGCTTTCCGGTTACCGGGTTTTCTGCTCGCCAGCAGTCTCCTCCTGCTGGTCTTCAGCCTTTCGCCAAGTGGAATTGGGGTTGTATTCCGTCAGAGCTTTGGCGAGAGCATCGGTCCTCTTGCCGAGATCCTTCTGATATACCACTCCATCCTCGTTCACGATGAATGTCATCACCCCAGACGACCTGTATTCCGCTGGATAGGCCACGAAAGCGAAACCCGCGGTCATTTTGCCGTTTTCGATGTAACTTTTCGCACCCCCCGGGCCATTTTTCCCCTGACGCGTGAGGATGCGGTAATAGTAACCGCGGTACGGAGTTAGAGCGCCGGCTTGGCTTTTGGCATAGCCTTCAGTAAAGGCCGCTGCCACCAGCGGTCCGATCGGGCTCTGGGTTTCGCCACCAGTAGCCTTCCAATAAAGGCCATTGTGCTGCCCTTCATCACTGAAGATTTTCCTGGCGTACTCGTCGTGTGTGGAGCGGTATTCCTTTTCCGCCGCCACGAGCTCCTGGCAAACGCGAATAGCCGATAGTTCATTCCGGCCAATTCGCCTGTACAAAATTTCTTTCTTGCCGGCCGCGGTGTTGAAATACCACAAATTACCTTTGTGCACGATCGGTATGGGCGTGGGCCAATTTTCCGCGCCGATATATAAGGTAACGGTCCCGTCCGGTTCTTTCATTAAGCGGTGCATTTCTTGATATTTCTTCACAAAATTAGCGCGGTTATGGGCGTCTTCAGCTTCGTCTCCCGAGGAGACGATTTGCTTACCGTCCGGCCCGAGGATCTCGAGCATTGCTTCTTCGTCATTCCCCTGCGCCGCCGTGACGAGTGCGTTGCTCGCGTCTTCGGGCGATGAAAATGTTTTCTGACCCTGTTGCTGCGCTATGGAACGGGTGCAAAAACACCCCATCAAAAGAATCGTGACTGCGGCTAATTTAGGAAGATTGGCCCAATGAAATTTGTTGAAGTTCAGCATCGTTTGCCGCATATGACTTCTCTCCATTTCTAAATTTCATTAACAGGAACGCCACAAAATCTTGATTAGCGACGCCCGCCACCACGAGCTCCTCCGCCTCCGCCGCCACGCGGTGCTCCGCCGCCACCACGCACTGTTCCGCCACCTACGCTGGCACTTCCACGCGAGGAAAAGCTCCTTGCTTGTCCGCCATGGTCGTAGCCGCTGAATGCCCCCGAGCGGACGTTGCTCTGACCGCGGGGTTCAGCATATCCTCGAGCAGCCTGGGTGTTTCCGCTGAAAGGATGGGTCGTCGCGCCGGGACGGTTGTAAACTCCGCCTCCTCCTCGGTAGAAATTGTTCCGGTTATAAAACGTCCTGCTCTGAGAGTAGTACCTGTTGTGGTTATAAATTGCGTATCCGTGATGCCAATCGAATCCCCAGTAGGGCCAGCCCCACCCAAAATGTCCGAACCAACCGATTCCGAAGCCGATTCCGAACGAGAGGTACGGACCGCCAAACCAGATTCCAGGATACGGGTACCATCCCGGCCACGCGACGATTGGCCCTCCGTAGACTATCCACGGATCATAGGCGGGGACGTAAACGACATCAGGGTTAGCAGGCTGAATAGCGATCGTCGAACCTTGGGTGGTTACGGTCTGCTGCGGCGTGGTCTTAAGACTTCCTGCTTCTTCGGCTCGCTGGCGCATCACCTGTATGGCGTTCATCACATCCTCTTGCTGGTTGTAGTAGGCGTCGCCCAGAGATGACGTCCAGGACAGGTTCTTGTCCATGTTTCCAAGCACGGACGGAAATGCAGCGAGCGCTTTGACGCTCGGGTCCCAGGGTTGTTGGTCCACGGCTTGAGCCAAAGCGTCGCCCGTCAAATCAGGATGCGCCTGCACCCATCTGTCGGCCTCGACGACTTGCTCGGGAAACGTGGATGCCGCCAGGATCTGCGCTACCAGCGAATCCGGATACAGCGCAATCGGCGCTACCAACTGCTGCAACTGCTCGGGAGTCTGTTGCGTGTATGGCGGTGCCGACGCGGGCTGCGCGGGCGGCATCGGGACTTGCGTATCTTGATAGGCCAACAGGTTCTGAGGCCAAGTCGCGAACAACAGAGCCAATGACAACAGGGGAACCAAAATCTGCTTTCTCAAGTGAGGCCTTGGAGACCCTGCGGCATGTCCGAAAATGTTCATGTTCTTGAACCTCCTCTGCACATTCATTGCTAGCGCTCTTCGTGCTCGTCGGCACAAACAGCAATCCGCGAAAACAATATCATTTCCAGAAACCCGCGAATGAGCAAATATTTGCGCGGTTCATCATAAAATTATGCTTCGGAGATGGCTGGACGCGTATGGACTATCGAAGCCTGATCCGCCTGTCGGGCATGGCTTATGTTCAGCCACTTACGCGGGTTGCGCCCCGTCTCTAGGTCAACCCAAGGGCAGCGGAGCCAGCCGAGGGGTCTCCCCTGCCCCCCTACCTCGCAGGAAATAGAGGACTCGTTACCAGGGTGACCCAAAAATGCAAAGCCGGCTACAGACCTTGTTTCCGATCGTCATGGAAATTCAGATCCCTCGGCCACATCGCCGTGGCGCGCGTTCCAAAGGTTTCAACTTCTGGAACGTAAGTTGGCTCAAAATCAACCCAGCCAGATCAACAACTTACAACGGGCCTCGCAAGCAGACTTTTGGAATGCCCGATTTCTGCGCTTGACAAACCCATCAGTTCGGTTTATAAACCTAGCCGATAGGTTATGAAATACAAGTGCCCCATTCATAAAGTTGAACTGATCTGTCCGGCCTGCCTGGGCGCCAAGCGCTCAAAAGCCAAGGCCAAGGCATCACGGGCCAATGGAAAGCTTGGTGGGCGGCCACCAAAGAAAAATGAAGGCACAAAATGAAATGCGCGATCTACAGCCGAGTTTCTACCACCGACCAAACTGTCCGCATGCAGCTTGAAGAACTCCACGCTTACTGCGAACGCCGCGGATTTACGATCGTCGGGGAATTCTCCGACTCAGGCATTAGCGGATCCAAAGAATCTCGCCCTGGGCTGAATCGGCTGATGGCCGACGCACGGCGCCGGAAGTTCGACGCAGTTGTGGTCTACAGATACGACCGCTTTGCGCGTTCGCTCCGGCAACTGGTGAATGCACTGGCCGAATTTGATTCCCTCGGAATCGATTTCATTTCGCTCTATGAAGGCGTTGACACCAGCACTCCGACTGGCCGCCTAACTTTCGGCATCTTCGCGTCGATCGCGGAATTTGAGCGCAGTCTGATCACCGACCGCGTGAAATCTGGCCAACAGGCGGCGCGCCGGCATGGCGTGAAATTCGGCCGTCCGCGGGTCGAGGTCGATGCAGGGCATCTGGCGAAGCTTCGGGACAAAGGCGCTTCGTTTGCGGCAATCTCAAAGGAAACTGGCTTGTCGGTCGGAACGGTGTTTCGAGCGCTTAGCCCCGCGGGCAACATGCAGATCTTCAAAAGCACGCAGTCGCATTAGCCACTCAAACTGGAGTCCAGGTGCCTGGACAAGTTCTCGTTGAAGTTCGCGGCTCGTAATCGCCAATTTGCGAGTAGTCCGTGACTCACCAACGGACTCACGGCTGACTTCCCAGAATAAGGCTTCGGGCCCGCCTCAGCAGATTTGCTCATGCGAGAAGCACACAAGACGGTCAGACAG
>Ga0181533_1000903_pt1 | contig 39434 bp, 38 predicted proteins | sample PEATcosm2014_Bin_45_FD_119772 | JGI IMG/M metagenome (GOLD analysis project Ga0181533, IMG submission 119772) | Peatland microbial communities from MTU Mesocosm Facility, Houghton, MI, USA - PEATcosm2014_Bin11_60_metaG | ecosystem: Environmental > Terrestrial > Soil > Wetlands > Peat | place...
AGGCAAGCGCCTGGCTCTCTCTCAAAAACGACCCGCCGAGACATTTTTTGCCGTTCTCAATTACGTGCACAACCCCGTCTTTTGTCTTGATCATTTCAAACGCGCTGATTTCTGTCTCTTCAGCTAAGGCTTTAATGCCGGAGACTCGTTTGGCAACGCGCTCCTCCGATTTCTTATCAGGCCAGCTCTCCACATAGCCGGGGAGCATCACCGCGTTGACAGGCGTCCACTTGCGTTTGTCTTGAACATCATTTCGCAATTCTGTGTCGGTCTTCATGACAGTTCCTCCTTTTTTGATATGTGAGCTCATTTGCTTTTTGAGCAATCCTTAGCTTCCTCTATTTCCTTGTTTTTACCTTTTCAGCCTTGGTGAGATCAGCTTTATCACCCTTTTTTTACCAACGTCTGAATCTTGTCACTGTCTATTCAGCCTGTGCCCTCGCCTCCTTTTTGATTTTAAAAAGCTGATCACGGTTTTTAAATACTGCCGATACTTTTTTCAGCTAAGCTCAGGAAAGGCGGCTCTCAGCTGGAAACTCTGTAACGGCATTATCGAATTTTGTTCAGCCAAGTCTTATATAGCGATTTATGTGCCAGGAAAAAATATAACAATATCAGTGCCTGAAAAAGGCCGCCTCTTTTCAACAACAATATACCGCGATTATGATTGCAATATATTGTGGAAAAGCATATAACCGCAATATGTTGAGATTTTATAGCCCTTGGCCGAAAACCCCATGGTTTTGAAGACTGGGGATGAAGGCCTGCCCAGAGCGTAGCGGCGGGGCCTCTAAGCATGCACCGGTTTGGACGAAGGTCAACGCTGGGCATAGATATAGAGGTGTTTTACAATCGGCAGCGAAGACAGGCAAGGCTTGGGTATCTTTCACCTGCTGCATTTGCGCAGCAGCACCATCAAAGACGGATGGCGGCGTGAGCCAATTGGTATCCACTGTTGACATCCGACCTCAATGTATTATAATTTTAAGTGACACAGAGTTAGAATCGATGTGCCAAGCCTATGAAAATAAACAGAGGAAGGCTCTTGATGTAATAAACAAAAAATATGGGGAATTTATAAGAGCTTGTCCATCTTAATTTTTAATTACTAAATTACATGAATACACAACAAGTCGAGACATTCTTAAAATTACAACCACAGTTAAAAAGTGCTTATGATGAAATTAGTCTTTTGTCAGCGAAAAACCCTACAGACGCGCTCAATAAGTACAAATTAAAATTCATTAATAGTATCTTAGTTAGAACAAATGAAATACTCGGAGAAGAGTATAAGCCCTTTCGAAATGAGTTTGATTTATTTGACGAAAATGACATGCCTAATAACGGTGACGTAGTCTTTATACTTTCACATTATTTAACTTCTCTAGAAAAATTAAGATGCGACAATATAGTAGAGGCTGGTATCGGTAGTAATTGGTTCTGGGTAGTAAGTGGAGAAGTTTCAGATAAAAGGACAGATCGCCCGACAATTAAATAATCATTTGATAATATTATGACTGAAACAAATAATTGGCTTCCAACAGAAAAAAATATTGAAGGTTACTCATTACTAATGGGCATGCTTAGCGCAAAGGCAAGAATTTGACTTATTACCTAAAAAGAAGTCAGATGGTCAGCTAAACAAAATGAAAATAAAAATGGTAAATAGGGTGCTAGAACCGTTAAGGGAATTATTAACAAATGAACCTTCCCATAAATTCTTAGATGTACTTAATGAAGATGCCTACGAATAGTGATGTTGTACTAATAATCAGTCAGTATGAAGGAAAAACTTTTATACCCTTTGGAAACCGGCGCAACGACCTTTTGCAATTTTGACAGCCTTGGAATAAATTCGTCGAACTGCTCTTTTCCCAGCACAACGTATTGCAAGTCTTTCATATATGTCTCTTAAAATCACTTGCAGTTATTCCTATTCCACTGCCCTTTAAAAGGACTATCAGGCAATAACATGCATGTCAAGCAAACCGGCCAAAAAAGGGCCATTTTCTGTGACTCTCTTAGCATGATATGATTATCGGACAGTCTGAAATTTCCTGCAAATAGACCAGCAGTTCATGGCTGTGATATATGTGATATAATTGAAATGTGGAGTATCATCACAAATAAATTAGCTGAGTGCTATTTAATGTGAGAGAGCTCAAATGGAAATATGTTTCCGCATGAAATCGTTGCTAAGTACTCCTTTTCATAAATACGGTGTCACACCGAGAGCGTCGATGCGCCGCGGCGGCAAGGCGCGCAACTGAGGCGTACCGTTGCGTACGGCGAAGGAGTGCAACGAAGCCGGCGAGGATGCAGCGGCGGTGGAATGTAACCGTATTTATGAAATGGAGTACTAAGGGCCTGCTAATAAATAACTTGCGAGTTCAGGCGCTCAGATTCAGGGCCGGGTTCGGCTGATCAAGATTGAGCAAAACCGAAAGTGTAACAGACCTGCAATAAGGATTTTGCGACCTAAGATCGGTCAAGGATGACTCGAAGCTGAGATGAATCAATGTGCAAGTTATTTATTCGCAGGCCCTAAGGGGGGCAGAAGGGTGAATAGGGAACGCAGGAGTATTCATAAGGAACGTGTGGCGCAGATTATGCGCCGCGGAGCAATAACCTGCAATGAAGATACGAGCCTTCATTTCGTGGCCCAAATTATGGTGGTAAACAGGATCAGGTATTGCGCGGTTGTCGCCGGTACCCACGAGGTCAGGGGCCTCATCTCAGCCGACGACATGATCGACGCCTTTGGGAAAGATTTCGATAAAATGAAGGCCAAAGAAATCCCCGATAGGGACACGATGTTAACGGTTACTCTCAACACCCCGATTAAGGAGGCTGTGGCTTTGATGGCAAAGAAGGGTGTTGAACATCTCATTGTAGTTTCCGACAGGGCCGACAGCCGGGCGGTGATCGGGATGGTCTACGCCAGTGATATAATCGCTGAAATGGCCCATAGACAGGAAGGAGGTGCACTGTGATGAGGATTTGTGACCTTATGCATAAGGGTGTCATTTCTTGCTACGCAGAAGACAGTGTGAAAGACGTAGCACAGATTATGGAGGACCACGAATTACGATCCGTCGTTGTTGTCAACGAAAGAGGAGAAGTCTGGGGCATTATTACCTACCGTGAAATGCTTCTTCACTACAGAGAGGACATCTCACAACTGAAGGCCAGGGACATCATGAGGCAGTACAGGGTCGAAGTCGATCCACTGTGGCCGGTCGAAAGGGCCGTTGAAATCATGAAACGCATCCGGTACTATCATCTCATAATAGTGGACCCCAATGTAGGGACAAAATGGCCCATAGGAATGTTAACGAGCTACGATGTCGTGCAATACATGGCGCAGCTGGAGGCCGGACATTTCCAGCAAATGCTGAAGTTGGGCGAGAGCCCTAAGAGTTGAGAGATGTCCATTTTCCCTTGAGACACAGGTCCATGAAACGGAAGCCCTTCTCGGGACAAGCCCTTTCACATCTGAGACAGGCCGTTCCGCTGCACCGGTCAGTCCTTAGTCGAAGGATAGCGGTGTCGTTTGCATCTTCCAGAGCAAGGGCCTTTTCAGGGCACGCGGCTACACACTCCCCGCACGAAACGCAGCCTTCGAAGGCATGGCTGCATTCAATCCCAACCGTATCGATCACCCGAAGTCCGAGTTTTCCCAGCTCTTCGATGTCCCTGGAAACAACTTTATTGACCTGCACGCTCATGGCGACCGGGGGTAATGCCGGAAGGCCGTAAATATCGATGAACCTCTGATACTGTTCCCATGGCATACCTTCTCCCCAATATGAGAGTTCCAGAAGGTAGGCCTTCTGAAAGACATCGGATTCAGCGAACATACAATGGCTCGCGCGAAGATTCTTTGCCAGGTCCTGCAGGTTTTCGAGAAGGTCAGGATTTAACACGATGTCCTTTGCTAGCGACAGGGAGGTATTTCCTATTTGATATATAGCTTTGACCTTGGGCGGTACCATCCCTACACTGTGAGCCTTTCTGGCATCCACGTAAGTGCCCGACGCCCCGGCCATGTATGCGGCCCTGATCTGACCGACCTCAATTCCGGCCTCCCTTGCCAGCGTAAGGTACCCCGCCCGTATGGCGCCTATCGCCTTTCCTGCCTCGACCAGATCTTGCTCAGAGAACGTTATCCCAAACCCCAACCCGAGTGTCTTGTCCTTCGTTGTAATTTGAGGGAGTTTGATGAATCCGTCCTCCATCCCCTGATGGAGGATGGCAATCACACCTGTTCCGGTGATACCGAAAGGCATGAGTGCGCCCTGCTCCTTTACCGCCCCCCCGTCGAGATCGACCAGGGGACCATCTCCCGGCAGCATGGCATCGTTAAGAACAGCGCATCTCCATAAATCCCCCTCGGGATTTATGTCGCTCATCGCGCCCGGAGCAGCGAGCATTCCCCGGCTGATCTGCTGCCCCTCAAGCGCAGGTCCTGCAGCAGCGGAGCCGGTGATGATCTTATTCCCAACCTTGATCGCCATCTCCGCATTTGTCCCGTAATCAACAGCAAGGGCTATTTCATCTCTATCCAGCATGCCTGATTTGACCATCAGGGCGAGGGCATCGGCGCCGATTTCATGCCTCACGGCAGGAGGAATTAATATCCTGCAACTATCACGGAGTGCGAGATTCCGGATCTCACCAGCCAGCTTAATCTTGGCATCCCTGTTGGGAGACTGTATGCCAAGCAGTCGCTTCTTATTTTCACCTGCATAGGCGAGGTCCCGGATCTCGATCCCCTCGAAAAGCGAGAGCTGTATAGGATTTCCGCAGACGGCAAGACGTTCGCAGTTCTCCAGAGAAATCCCCAGGAGCGAGATGACCTGGTTGACGGCGGAGATGAATATATCGTGAGTAATCTCCAATCCTGCTTCAATTGCGAAGGTCAGCTGGTCCATAATGTTTGCGCCGGGAAGCGGGTGACGTGACGTAATAACGGTTGAGAGGACCTCGCCTGACTCAAGATCAATCGCTTGCCCCCTGAACCCACTCGTGCCCAGGTCAAGGGCTATTCCATATCGTGACATTTTCTACTCCTCCTGATGAGATATCTGCATATCTTTCAGCATCCTCGTAAAATATCCGTTTTCCAGTCCGGTCCCGATAATAAAAAGACGGCTCCCGCCGTCCGGTTCGTTGATCTCTTCCCAAAAGAATTCCCGCGGCACGTAATCGATCCGGAACCATCCGGCAGTCGTCCGCACCAAGCCCTTTATCCGCACAATGGCGCCGTAATGCCCGCCCGGAAGCTGCTCAAGGAATTGCTGCAGTCCTTCTCTCTCCACTTCATGATCAAATACCCAGGAAAAGGTACTGTAATCGAAATCATGGCTGTGTTCGCTGTTAGCTGTGCGCTCTCCTTTATTAAGCAGAGCCTGAGGAAAAGAAACGGGAGAGCCTCCCTTTTCAAGAAAGCTCTCCCAATCACCAAGAGAAATTTGTCCAAAACGGGTCAAAAACACCTGTGCGGCACTGTTATACTGCAGTACTGTATCCTTGATCAGGTTGGCTGTTTCAAAGGGCACTTTATCGCACTTGTTAATCACTACAAAGGAGGCCACCCTGATCTGTCCTTCCATAAAGAAACGGGTCTTGATGTAAAGATCGAGAAAGCGCTGAGCGTCGATGATGAGGAGCACATTGAATCCCTCAACATGCTCCTCCATGCCCGGGGCATCCAGGATGCGCAGGACTCCCTGTATCGAAGCAGCGCCGGTGGGTTCGATGAGCAGGAGGTCCGGGTTATAGAGTTTTTTGATCCGGATTATCTGCGCCTTGAGATCTGCGGTGAGGCTGCAGCAGATACACCCGTTCGCAAGCTCGACAACCTCGGCCTCCCGGCTCTTTATAAGGCTCCCGTCAATTCCCACCTCTCCCAGTTCGTTGACCAGAACAACAATCCGTTTTCCGCCCCCGAAATCTTTCAGGATGTTCAGTATAAACGTTGTTTTTCCTGAACCGAGAAAGCCGTTAATAACGCATGCCAGCATAGTGTTCCGCTCTTATGCGTTAAACTTCTCCCGTATCTCTTTCCAGCTCTTCCCGGTGACTGCATCGGAAGCCATGGCAGGGGCCTGCGATGCATCCTTTCCGTACACTCCCAGATCAAACGTGTCAACCCATTCCTGGGACACTGCTCCGCCGCCGCAGACGAAAGGAATTTCGATGCCCTCGTGAATGAGCCTCTTTGATATTTTCTGGAAAGCAGTCATCGTTGTAGTCATGAGCGCAGTCCCGGTAAGCATGGCCGGTTTGTTCTTCTTCACCGCATTCACCACGTCGTCCACCGGCACGTCTTTTCCGAGATCGATGACCTCATAGCCGTTGGCCCTGAGGAGGGCATTCGCGATCTTCTGCCCGAGATCGTGGATGTCGCCTTCAGCTGTGTGAGTGATGACCAAACCCTTTTTTTCCATTGCGGCGCCCATCTTTTTCTCGCAAATCTCAATGCCTTTGAGCATTGCATCCGAGGAGAGGATCGTCTGCGGAAGGTAATAAATGCCTTCCTCCCAAAGACGGCTTACCTCGTTCATTCCCTTGACCAGTCCCTCTTTGATGACTTCCTTAGGGTCAGTTGTCTTTAAAGCTTCATTGACAGCCGCATCAATGCCCTGGATATCTCCTTTTACTACGGTGTCAAGTACCTTCTGGAGCTCCTTGCTCTTGGCCGCAACCTTTGTCTCTTTTCCTGCCGCTGCTGAACCCAGGTCATAGCGCACAAATATCTTCGAAAAATCGTCAATAACTTTCATGTAAAGCCTCCTTATATTTTTTATAAAGTTTTAGTGACCTTTTTTACTGTCGCTGCCATAGCAAGAACATTGGCCGTCGGGGTTGCCGGAGGTATCGAACAACAGGGGGCGATGATATCGTACCCATCATCCAGGGCGTCCAGCACTTCATTTTCAACGTCTTCCGGCGTTTTTGGCAAAAGGGTCCGGACACAGTCCACACCGCCGATAAGAGGGAGCTTTTTCCCTGCCCTTGCCAATGCAGCTTTTACCGCCCGGATATTAACCTTGATATCGAGACTGAGAGCAGTCACTCCCGTGTTTGCAAGATCCAGGATCACAGGATCAACCGTTCCGCAAATATGCAGGATGGTGGGGACATCCTGCAACTGCTGGATCTGTTTTTTCTCCCACGGCCATGCGATGTCCCGGTATATCGTGGGACTGATCAGGTCAAGGGATGCCAGCATATCTTCTATGCAGATAACATCCGCTCCGGCCTCTATAAGCGCCCTCGCGAGCATAGTCCCGGCCTTCTCGGCCACTTCAAGATAAGGCGTTACCGAAGCAGGGTCCGTCATACATGCGGCAAGGAGTTCGGTCACATCCACAATATTTCCAGCAATGCTGAACGGACCTATGATCCCGCCGATCACCGCCACCTTGTCTCCCACGGTGTCTTTCAGTATCCTTACTGCCTCGATCAATTCCGGGATTCTGCCCTTGGAGAGAAAGTCTTCAGGAAAGGAAGGCGTTTCACCCATCTCATAGCGGTGTTTCAAAACGCTCGGCACGTTTTCGCTCCCCCCCGGCCTTAATTCGGACCCGAAGATTTCCGCCTCGATCGTCTGGCAAAAGGGAACTCTCACAGCATCGAAACCAAATTCACTATAAGCTGCTGCTGCGAGAGTAGCCATGTCTTTGGCATTACAATATGCATCAGGCCAATATGCCGCCACTTTTTCCATCAACTCATAGGTGCCGGTCTGGTCTGCAGAGAAAACAGCGGGGCGGGGCACTTTCCCTCCCTTGAGCGCAGTCAGAAAAAGCTCTTTGTTCGACATTAATTCAGCAGCCATAAATCTATCTCCTTACAGCCCATAATTCTTCGGGTTAAAGCCAGGTATCAGCTTCTTGTATTCTGCCGTGCACTGATCGATAAAATCAGCCTCTTTGTCCGGGAGTGTCTGCAGAACAGCCAGTGCATCCTTCAGGACCTGGCGCTCATGGGCCGACATTTGAAGTTTCTTGTCATTCATCATCAATTCTCCGGCCTTTATTCCGGCAGCGCGGGAGCGTGAGTAATAACTGGCGCCGTTGTCCACGATTGCCTTTCCTATTTCCCATGCATTGTCCGGCGCAAGAATGAATCCATGAGTGTCACGGTATTTATCCGAGAGGACCATCATTTCCTGCAGGTCTTTTGCCTTGCCGAGCAACGTGGCAGAGTTCATTAACGCCACATCATATCCAAGTATCTCCGCGAAAACAGCCGGGGTAGTGCCTCCGAACATATCATGATATTCAACAGCTTCGTTGCTCCAGAGGTCACAGCACGCAGCCACCAGGTTACCCAGCAGATCGCTGTGAGCACACGCTGAGGTCTTGCCCTCCATAGCAATAGGGATCCCGGAGATAGCCTTGATGATCGGGTCCTCGTAACCGCAATCCTTAGATGGTCCCTTTGCTCCCTGCTCATAGGCGACTAGTGAGCGGCCTGCGGCAATCGCCCTGGTAAGCGCTGCAAAGGTGTGGGGCACCGACCTGTCCTGGTACCCGCCTGCCATGAACATGGCAACATTGGCCTGGGCGCAGTCGGTATCGCCGCCGGGTGTCGCTTTATATTTATCTGCAATTTCCACAATGTGTTTCCAGCAAAACTCCATGTCCCTGCTGCCGAGCACTCCGATACCGAACAGCACGCCGCGGATATCGCCGCGTACAATGGTGTAATCGCTGATTTCCTTGCCGCCGACGCTTTCCATGGATAGATTATCAGCGCCCTGTTGAGCGCTGCTTTCGAATGTCTTAAGAGCCAATTCCATGGCGGTGCACTCCCTGATGTTTTCTTCCTCAGGTTTCCGGTTGTCGGCTATGGTCGCCCGGATTGCGCTCTTGAGTCCGTACTTCTTATAATAATCTTCCATTAAGTGCTTGGTCTGGGCCGCAATCTCTCCACCCCAATCAGGGTTTTTCGTCATCTGCCATATGTGCTCCAATTCTATCTGAATGCCGGGTATCCCGAGTCCCACGCACCTGTCAAGAACATCCTTCACCATCCGCTGATATTCGCGCACGAGGGACCTCTTGGACTCTTCCGAGCCGGGACGAGGGTGGGGTACGAGTTCAGGATAAACCACTCCGCCTCCCACTTCAAAATCACGCCCGTATTTCACCGGAGATTTACAACTGCCAAAAATCATTTCGTCTGCGCTTCCATAGGCCATTTTCGTAAACTTCTTCGACATTTTGTCCTCCTTTTTTCGTTTGGCTTTTTATTGTGGAGAAAGGCAACAAAAATATCCCCACTCTAGCCGTTATAAATACGGCTATTCCTTGTTCCCCTTCCAACTTATACGTGGGATGCGCATCCTTTACGTGCAGTCACTTTAATAAAGCAAATTATGAACCAGATTCATTTGGCCGGCAAGTCATGAGTGGATATTTGTTCAAGTGGTCAGACAAAATCTATGGATTTATTGCTTAATTAGCTGTCAGAAAAAATTTAACCTCAGCTGAAAAGGGTTCTGACATCGGGTAAAGCGCGTGTGGAAGTTCCTTTATAATTCACACACGGCGTATTACGCGTTTCAGCGTGAAAAGGCATGTCGTTTCATGGCGGAACAGATTTCAACAATAGAACATGCGCTCAACAAGTCAGGACGGCAGTGCCTCTCCCATATCGGTCTTGCAATGCAGCTGGCGGGCGCAAAGGGTTAAGGCTCAGAAAGAGTTTTTATATTGATCGATATCGATCATATACCGCCTTATTTTTCTCCAAAGCGTAGTCCTGCCGATTTTAAGGTCCCTGGCCACGGCAGAGAGGTTATCGGGATGCTTCTTCAAACTCTGGATGATCATTCTCTTCTCCCGCTCTTCGCTTTTGAGCGCGGCATCATGTACTTCGATCATCTGTATCCCCCCATGGATCAACACCGAGGCCGGCAAGTCATAATACCCTATGTAGTCTTCCTCTGAAATCGCAACGGAACTGTAGACGATATTCTGGAGTTCTCTCACGTTTCCGGGATAATCGTAATGGGTGAGCCTTTCTATAGCTTCAGGAGTAAAGCCCGCCACATGAGACTTCTTGAGCTGAGGCGCACTGATCGATAAAAAATGCTGTGCGAGGAAGGCGATATCTTCCTTCCGCTTTCGCAGGGGGGGGACATCCATGTGCAGGACCTTGATCCGGTAATAGAGGTCCTCGCGGAAATCTCCCTGCTGTACCGACTCATAGAGATCTATGTTCGTTGCAGCAATCACCCGCGCATCGACCGGGCTTTCCTTGTTGCTCCCTATCTTTCTGATCACTTTGTCCTGTAGCACTCCGAGCAATTTCGACTGGACCGCTTTAGGTATCGTGCCTATCTCATCAAAGACAATGGTCCCGCCGTTGGCAGCCTCGAAGAGCCCGGTCCTTTCCACGGCAGCCCCGGTAAAGGCGCCCTTGGTATGTCCGAAAAGCTCGCTTTCAAGGAGATGCTCCGGAATGCAGGAACAGTTGACGGAAACAAAAGGCCCTTTTGACCGGGAACCATTACGGTGAATGGCCTTTGCACAGAGATTCTTCCCGGTACCGGTCTCTCCGGTGATCAAAACTGGAAAATCATTCATTGAGAACTTTCTGATCATATCTTTCAGGTTCTTGATGGCCTGGCTCTCCCCCATAATCATCGGAGAATCCTCAGGGGCCTCAGCCTTTGCCATCACCATTCCCGCGGTTTCTTTATAGGACAAGGCCCGGGTGGCCTCTGCTTCCGCCCTCACCCTTCCCGAGGTTTCTTTACTGGATACGGCCCAGTCGATGGCACGTTTTGCCTTGTAAAGGATATCTATATACTCGAAGGGTTTGATAATAAAGTCATATGCGCCCATCTGCATTGCGGTGACCGCAGATTGGATCGTCCCGTAGGCGGTCATGATAATCACGGGGACTTCAATACGGCGGTTTTGGATATGCTCGAGCAGGTCGATCCCGCTCATGGCATCCATTCTCATGTCGGCGATCACCAAATCAACAGCATCTTCTGCAAGCGCTTTTAAAGCCTCTTTTCCGCTTGCGGCCTGAGTTACCAGGTATCCCTCGCTTTCCAGGAGAATGGAAAGACTCTTCCTCATTCCCTCTTCATCGTCCACTACCAATATTTTCATCATTTTATGTAACTCCCGGGGATATGGCATCCCCTGCTGATAGTACTCATTCGACGGGAAGATTCATTTCCACCGCCGTCCCCTTGCCCTCAGAACTCGAAATGTAGATATTCCCTCCGTGATAACGGATAATCCTCTGCACAATGCTCATGCCAAGACCGCTTCCCCTGGTCTTGGTCGTAAAAAAAGGTAAAAATACTTTTGTCAGGGCGCCCTCCGAAATGCCGATGCCCGTATCTGTTACGACAATAGAAGCCTCACGGTATCGTTTGCTGTTGATTATCTGTTCTCTATAGAATGTCTTCACCTTAAGGATGCCTCCTTCGGGCATCGCTTGAAGACAGTTCATAAAAATGTTCCAGAAGACCTGTTTCATCGCGTCCCTGTCCATATAGAATCGGGGCATGTATTCATCAAACTCTTTTTCTACCCGGACCACAGAGTCTTCCTGTCCGGAGGGGCTGAGCAACGACAGCGCTACCTCAATTGTAGCATGAAGACTCGTCAGCGATTTAGAAAACTGAGTCGGCCTCGAAAAGTCAAGAAAATCAGAAATAATTTTATTTAACCGATTGATCTCTTTTTCAATGATGTCAAGCAGTTCTGCGTCTTTAGGTGAACACCACAGCCGGTTCTTGAATACGCCGACAGCATTCTTGATAGCGCCGAGGGGGTTTCTGATCTCGTGGGAGATGATGGCCGCAAATCTGCCTATTGACGCAAGCTCCTCGGTCTCTATCAGTTTTTCCTGCGTGTTCCTTAGATTTTCATAAGCACGTCCCACTTCATCGGCAAGTCTCTTGAATCGCTCTCTGGATTCATGGAGGTTGTAAAATGATTCCTTTATCACAAAGGAAATTATGTAGGTCAGCCCCGTCAATATGGCCAGCCTGGTAACATGCCAGCACCACCATCTTAGACTCCATACACCGGAGATGCCGAAAAAGAGTTCGTTCTGGGCAAAGAGAAAGGCTGACGCTGATAGCACTAAAAATACAATATCTTCCGACTTCCGGTAATGCTTCAAAAAAATCAGGCAGGAGAGGAGAAACCCTGCTATGGCAAGAATTTGAAAAACAGGAGGCGAGATAGAGTATTTGCCTAAAGCAGGAAGGTGAACGTCAATCCAGTAGGATGCGCCAATTGTGCTCTCATAAGGCGCGGCAGGGGACCTGCGGGAAAAGGCGTATGCGATGAGGAGAGCAGTGGCCACTCCGAACAAAACCATATACCGTATCAGGCGCAGAGGGACTTTCCTGTCTTTTGTCAAAGAAACTGAACAGAGGAGAAAAAAAAGAGAACCGATGAAGGCACTTAAAGCATGTGCCCTAATAAAAAAGGACAGATCCCTTGCAGAGAATAAACAAAGAAAGTCATTGGTCCCCATCCAGAAAAAGGCGGAGAAGAGGTAAACAGCGCTCTCTTTCCGGGACAAAAGGTATTCGTGGTATATCTCGTAGAGTATGATACTTGAGAGAATGAGAAAAAGAACTTCGAAGAGGTCATGGCTGAAAATACTGATGAACATCCCCTCGTTGAACGGGGAAAGCGATATGCCCGTTGAAGCCGAAAGGAACAGCGCGAAGGCAAGGGCCAGGAAAACATGGGGTCTTTTCTGCCAGGTCGTTTTCTCGTGCCCCTGGTATTCGAGTTGCCAGGCAATGTTCCTAAACATAGATTTACCCGAGGCGTCCATACATTTCACTTCCCCGTGAATCCACTTTAACTTTATATGAGGCAGAAAAAAACTTTTTTTATTATATAAAAAAACATGCTATATTGCCAAAACTTACAGATTAAGTCTATTTATAGTCAGGGGGCAGCCTTTTTAATTTTCCCTGCTCCCTGCTTTAGTTTTCTGAACGCCACAGATAGTGTAGACGATTCCGCAATAGACGCCGTTATCAGCATTACATCCATAATCTCATCAAGCGTAGCTCCTTCCGTAACAGCGCGATCAATGTGCACTTCGAGACAGTGCTCGCAGCTCAGTGCCGCAGCAGCCGCAATAGCGACAAGTTCCGCCGTCTTTGTATCTATGGCTGCAGGCTCCCTGTATATTGAAAGTCCTTTCAGTATAAAAGGATTGAAAGTGCGGGGCCGCTCACTTAGCATGCTGAGCAGGAAGCCCAACCCGCCGCGCTGCTCCGTGATCATTTCGCACAGCGCCTCAGAAAGTTCCTTGTCAGCCATGGCATCTTTTGCTTTTTCCAAAAGTTCTTTTCTATTTTTTCCAGTCATGATTTTCTCCTCAGAAAACGTATTCGCATAATATAATGGGAGTATATCAAATTTCACTCTAAACAAACTGTCTCAATGTGGAAATTTACCCCTATAACTGTGGCAAAATTCCCCAGGCTCTCCTAAGTACTCAGGAATAATCTCTAAAATTTTGGAATACTTTTAAAAAGACCCTAAACGAAATGAAGCTTGTTTCAATGTGTTACAAAATTGTGGGACCAAAAAAGGCTGTCAGGCATTAAAGTTGCTTTAAATATATCTGATGATAGAATTCTCCGAAGACATTCTCCTTTGCAGCCAGAACCCTCTTTTAACAAAACAACTATACGGTCCTCTGAGGGATTCCGGGCGCCGGGTCGAAATAAGCGAGCATGCCGCTGAAGCGATCAGATGCGTACTCGGGAAGCATTATCTGGCTGTTATCCTCGATTCGCGGGACGTGGGGCTCAATGTTATAGAGGCTGCGGACATAATAAAGAGCCTTAGTCCTGACATCTACATTTTTATCATTGGAGAACATGACAGTGCTGCAGACGGCTATAGCGTAAAAAGGCCGGAGGACTTAGAGCGACTGGTTGAATTTATAAACAACCTATCCAGCCCGAAGATGGCGACAAGGTCTTAAAAAAATTCTTAAGGAGGAGCAATATTATGATGACACCAAGAGAAACTGTTTTAAAGGCATTCGAAGGTGGCAAGGCTGAGAGAGTTCCGGTAACACTCTTCGGCGGCGGCATGTGGAGCATCAAGGATTACGGCACAACCTTTGAGGCGCTTTCCACCAATGTCGACAAAATGGTCGACATGTGCGTTGCAGAAGCGGAAAAGATCAGAAGCGATATTGTTTATGTCGGCTCCGGTTATAATAACTTCCACGCGTCAGCTCTCGGCAAGGATTTCGGGGTAGGCATTAAATACCGTGAAGTCGGAGCGCCGGACCTTACAAAACACTTTGTGGAGTCGGAAGAGGACATTGCGAAGCTTAATAAATCCGACCTTTTCAAGGAACCGGTCATCAAAACGGTCATGGACGCAACCTTGCGGGTGAACGAAAAAATAGGCAAGAAGTATTTGGTCACCATGACCTGCTGGGGCCCGTTCACGCTGGCTGCCCGGTTTGTAGGTGAAGAGGTCTTCATGAAGTACACGTTTAAAAAACCGGCTTTTGTAGAAAAGATGGTCGATTTCTGTGCTGACCTGCTGATAACGCTTTACGAGCCGCTGGTCAATGCCGGTATGGAGGCAATCAGCATTGCTGACCCGACCGCTTCGGGCGACCTGATCAACCCCAAGCAAATGGCGAAATTTGCCGTCCCCCCGCTCAGGAAATTAAGCGACTGGGCAAAATCCAAGAAGGCCCACACTATCCTGCACATATGCGGCAATACCAGTGACCGCCTCGAACAGTTCGTAGAGACCGGCTGCTCCACCATCTTCTTCGACCAGAAGGTCGATATAGCAAAGGCAAAAGAAGCCCTTTACGGCAAAATGAGTTTCGGAGGCAATATTGCCCCTGTCCATATACTGCTTAACAAGACTGTCGCAGAAGTTGAGCAGGCATGCAGAGAGACAATAGAGATTGCGGGCAAAGACGGAGGATATATATTGGTACCTGGCTGCGATATCCCCCCCACTATTCCGTTCGAAAACCTTAAGATGTTCCACGATGTGGCGCTTAACTGGAAGTATTAAAAACGTGAAACGTGAATCGTGAGACGTGAGACGCGAGACGTGAAGAGTCAACATCGTTTGCTTATTTTTTCTATTCACGTTCTTTGTGTATGTCTCTTTGGTCTTTATCCTTTACGTTTCACGATTCACGTTTCACGATTCACGGCTTAAAGAGGGGAGGTGAGAAAATAAGAGCGATAAGCAATGACCCTGATCAAGGGAGGAGACAATGGGACTTTTAGATTACGTCAAAAAGCTTCTGGCCCTGCAGCCGGAAAACCACACTAAGGAGGAAAAGAGAATGGCTGATGCAAAGAAAATGACGTTGGAAGAAGTCAATGCGTACATGAAGGACAAATGCGGTTTTGTGCCGAGGATGTTCCAGATCATCAACACCGTGACCCCTGAACCCGGCAGAACTTTTGCAGATTTTTATGCAAGTATCTTCGCCGACGGCGCCCTTTCCAAAAAAGTAAAAGAACTCATGTTCATGTCTGGCGGTGTTGCCTATTGCTCACCCAGATGCATTATTCATGCAATACCTGCTGTCGTGGCAGGCGCCACGCAGGAAGAGGTATTTGAAGCAGCCGCTGTCGGCATGATCCTTGGCGGATTTGTCCCTGGCGGTCCAGGCATCCCGTATGCTTTCGAGTACGCCCTTAAATGTCTTGATATCGCTGACAAGTTCAGAAAAGGCGAGAAGTGGGAATACCTGCCAGCGCCTAAATTCGATCACGGGATATTCTAAGAAACAAGTAGGGGAATAGATCAATAAAAAAAGGGGCAGCGCCTTGAGCGCCAAGGCCAACTGCCCGAAAAGAAATACTAGGAAGGTATTTTAATACAAATTAATATTGAAAGGAAAGGTAAATGTTCACATTTAAGACTAAACAGAAGGTATACGATTTTTCCGGCATCAAACTGGGGGGGCAGCCCGGAGAGAACCCGCCCCTGATGATTACGTCAATGTTCCACAACAAGGACAAAATAGTCCAGGACAGGAAAGGCAACTTTGACCGGGAGCGGGCAAAAGAGATCATCAAGAAGCAGGAGGAGATGACGAATATAACCGGCGTACCCAGCATGGTTGCAATGGTTGCCAATTCACCTGAAGAAGCAAAGATCTATGTTGATTTCTATCTTGAAAACACCAGCATGCCCTTCGGCATTGATATGTGGGTTGCCGAGCAGCGGGCAAAAGCAACAGAGTACGTCGCCAAAATAGGGGCGCAGGACAAGTTCCTTTACAACAGCATTACACCCTGGGACAAAGACATCAAAGGTCAGGTCCAGAAGCTCAAGGACCTCGGCATAAAGCATGTGGTCATCCAGGCCTTCGATGATCAGGACCAGTCCCCGGCAGGCAGGGTAAAATCCCTCGAGGCGATCCTTTCCCAAGGGGCAGACGTATTCGATACAATTATTGTTGACACCTCGGTGATGAATCTGCCTTCCACCTCGTTCTCGCTCGTTGCCAACAGGCTCATAAAAGAAAAATACGGCTACCCCTGCGGCGGGGCGTATTCAAACGGTACGCACATGTGGAAGGAAATAAAGGAAATATGGGGGATGGACGGCTTTAAGGCTATGGATGCGGTCGTTCAGGGTATGTCCTCTGCTCTCTGGAGTGACTTTAATTTCTCCGGCCCTGCAGTTACAGCGCCAAGGGTCTTCCCTGCTGTTGCAAGCGCGCATATGCTCCTTTCGACGCTTGTGTATGATGAATCCGGGACGATATACGACAACCCTAACCTGCCTTTGAGGAAATATTACGGCGAATTTATTCAGAAGCTGCAAGAAGGCGGAACGCGAAAAAAAGGGAAATAAAAAAAAAGGAGAGCGAACTTAATGAATTCAAGAGAAAGAGTATTGAAATTGTTCAAAGGCGAACCCGTCGACAGGGTCCCGTGCTTCAGCGGCATGGGGAATATCACTGAAGAGGGGATCAACAAGCTCGGCTATAAATTCGCAGCCATACATTCGGATGCAAAGATGATGGCCGACACCGCCGCAACGACATACAAACTTTTCGGCTTTGAATCCGGCGTGGTACCCGTTGACCTGTGCGTCGAGGCCGAAGCAATGGGATGCGTCATCAATGTTTATCCTCATGCCGAGGGGATCCTCTACCCGACCATAAAGGAAAAGCTCATTCATAAAGAGGACGAGATGGACATCAAGCTCCCAGCCGACATTGGAAACCGTGGCAGGGTACCGCTCCTCAGGGAGGCCATAAAGCTGCTCAAGGCCGATATAGGAAATGAGGTGGCAATCGGCTCCTATGTCCTCGGCCCCTTCACCCTTGCCGGACAAATCATGGAGTTGAATGACCTGCTGAAGCTGTCATTCAAAAAGGCGGACAAGGTAGCAAAACTTCTTGACACAATGGCTGATGCCATAATCGCTGTTGCAAAAGAATTTGAAAAGGCCGGGGCCGATTTCATTACCGTCAGGGAAATGGGCGCCACATCCGATGTCTTGAGTCCTCGGGTCTTCAAGAACCTCATCCTTCCGCCGCTCCAGAAGATTATAAAGGAGATCAAAGTGCATTCAGTGCTGCATATTTGCGGCAAGACAAACGATATCGTGACCTTCATGATGGAGGCCTGTCCGACAGCCATAAGTGTAGAACAGAAAAACGATGTCGCTGAAACGAGGAAGAAACTCGGCAAAGACGCGCTCATCTTCGGCAATTACGACCCGTATAACGTACTGGTATCGGGCGATGAAAACCTGGTGAGAGCGACTGTGAGGCAATGTATTGACAACGGGGTAAGCGCGGTATGGCCGGGATGCGACATATGGCCAACAGTCCCGCCGCAGAACATGAGAGCAATGATGGACGAAATAAAAAATTACGGAGGTAAAAAATAATGTCTGACGAAGCAAAGAAAAAAGAAATTTTAGAAAAACTACGGAACGGAGTTATCCAGTATGACGAGGATGCGTGCAAAGAAGGGGCACAGGAAGCCCTGGATGCAGGCATAGACCCAAACGAAGCAATCTTTGACGGTCTTGTTTCCGGGATGGAAGAGGTCGGGAGACTCTTTGAGGCCCAGGAATATTTCGTCCCTGAAATACTTATGTGCGCCGATGCCCTTTATGCAGGTCTCGCTTTACTGAAGCCTCATTGCAAAGCGATGGACATAGGGCTTAAGGGCGCAGTGGTCATCGGTACGGTTGAAGGTGACGTTCACGATATTGGAAAGAACCTTGTCAAGATGATGTTCGATGTTGCCGGCTTTACCGTCTACGACCTGGGCAGGGACGTTCCTCTTGATCAGTTTGTCGAGGAGCAGCTGAGGACCGATTCCGACCTCGTCTGTCTTTCCGCGATGATGACCACCTCAATGGTCGGCATGCCGAAAGTCATCGAGAAGATAAAAGCGAAAAATCCTGATGTTATGATCATGATCGGCGGCGCTCCGACATCCAAGGAACTGGCAGAGAAATTTGGAGCTGACGGGTATGCTGAAGATGCGAGCAACGCCCTTAAGGAAGCGATAAAGATGGTGTCCTTCCTTAAGAAATTGAGAGATGAGAAGGCTGCGAAGAGCAAGTAGGAAACGTGGACTCTGAACCGCTCAAAAAATTTCTGAAAGAGAACGGGGCGACCCTTGTTGGGGTGGGTGATTTAACAATTGCGCTTACCCGGGAAATCGTCCACCTTAACAGGGGGATTGCCCTGGCCCTTAACAGGGGCCTCAACCGGGACACGAACGAGCAATTGATGCGGCTTCAGCAATTGACGGAAGACTGGCTGAAAGAAAAGGGGTTCAGGAGCTTTTCGGTGCCGCCTGATTCGGACAGAAAAAAAAGCAAATGTATCACCAGGCTCTATCACCTCATCAGCCATAAAACAGCGGCGACGTGTTCAGGACTTGGATGGATCGGGAAAAACGGTCTTCTGATCAATGGTGATTATGGATCAAAGCTGTCATGGGCTACCGTGCTCACCGACGCCCCGTTTAAACCGGATATTCCTACCGTGAAATCAGAATGCGGCGCTTGCGAACTCTGTGTCAAACATTGTCCGTCAGGCGCGGTACATGGGCGTCTTTGGTCCAGGGACAACCCTCTGAGAGAGATCGTTTCTTATGAGAAATGCATCTCGCTAAAAAAAAAGAGGTCTATTTTCGATGAAAAACCCAACTGCGGGCTTTGCATAACAATATGCCCTTACTCCAGAAACGGTGAGAATGGTCATAAAATGATGCGATAAACGCAGTGAGTAATACGCAGCGGAAGCTAAACGCCTGAGGTGCGTCCTTTTGGGGCATGAGCCCGCAAAGGTCCCAAGCTGCTGATTCCAGTACATAAAACATTAATTAATATTTCAGGAGGATAGAATAAATGCCTAATACACATAAAGTAATCTTTCAGCCAGCCGGCAGAAGAGGAGAAATTGAGGATGGCAAAACCATCCTCGAGGCTGCCCAGGCGCTCGGCGTCGATCTTGAGGCGCTATGCGGAAATAAGAAGGTATGCGGTAAATGCAAGGTCAGGATCGAAGAAGGCTACTTCGAAAAGGACAACCTTGAATCCGGTATGGCGCATTTAACACCCGTTGCCGCCACTGAAGACGAACTGAAGCATATCAAACCCGAAGACGGCCCCGGCATCAGGCTTGCATGTTCGTGCGAGATCCATGGCGATTTGAAGGTCTTTGTTCCGGAAAGGTCAAGAGCAGGTAAGCAGGTTGTGCGCAAAGAGGCCAGAGAACTCTCTATCGAGCTCGACCCGGCAATAAAAAAATACACGGTGAAGCTCACCCCGCCTACTCTTCATGATATGACTACCGGAGATTATGAGAGAGTACTCGCGGCATTGGAAGAGAGTTATGGCCTCAAGGACCTGGTATTCGATTTCAAGGTACTTGTGACCCTTCAGGATGTGTTAAGGGAGGGCAATTGGATGGCTACCCTTACCGTATGGCAGGGCAAGGAGATAATTAAGGCAGAACCCGGCGCTGTTGATATAGCATACGGACTTGCCGTTGACGTGGGGACAACCACCTGCGTCGGCTATCTATGTGACCTGTCCACCGGCGTAGTCATCAACACCGAATCCATGATGAACCCTCAGGTGCCTTACGGAGAAGACGTCATGTCGAGGATCACTTACGCCATGAGCAATCCTGAGGGACTGAAGACAATGCAGGATGCCATCATCACGGGCCTGAACGAGATCATTGAAAAAGTCGTTGTAGACATAAAGAAAGACGGCCCTAATCCCGGTTATGCCATTGAAGACCTGACCATAGTTTTCAATACCGCAATGCATCATATCTTGCTCGGGCTAAACCCGGTCTATATAGGACGCTCCCCTTTCATCCCTGCGGTGCAGCGCTCCCTGGATATTAAGGCGCGCGACCTCGGACTGAAGATCAACCCGGGCAGCTATATCCATGTACTCCCTATTGAAGCCGGCTTCGTGGGGGCTGATAACTGCGGCGTCCTTATTGCCCAGGAGCAGTATCATCAGAACGAAAAAGTCCTCGTCATCGACATTGGCACCAACGGCGAGCTACTGCTCGGGAACAAAGACAGGGTATGCTCCACCTCCTGCGCAACAGGCCCTGCTTTTGAGGGCGCACAGATAAAGTTCGGAATGAGAGCGGCGCCCGGAGCTATAGAAAAAGTAAAAATAGATTATGAGACAAAGGAGCCGTTGTATAAGATTATAGGAAAAGAGGAGTGGCACAACAAAATCGAAGGGAAGATCAATACCAAAGGCATCTGCGGATCAGGCATCATCGATGTTATTGCTGAAATGTTCAAGGCTGGTATCATTGACAAAACCGGAAAGTTTGTCATGGACCTTCCCACCAAGAGGGTGCGGAAGGACAGTCAGGGGAAACCCGAGTATGTCCTTGCCTGGGCTTCAGAGACGTCCATCAACGCGGATATTACTGTTGCACAGGCAGACGTCCGCGCTCTTCAACTTGCAAAAGGGGCCCTTTACACAGGCGCCAAGCTGATGATGAAGAAGATGGGTTATGAGACCCTGGACAGGGTTGAACTGGCAGGCGCCTTTGGAAGCCACATCGACAGGGAGGCCTCCCTGGCCCTGGGCATGTTTCCGGATGTCCCTATCGATAAAGTGGTAGTGGTCGGAAACGCCGCAGGAGACGGCGCAAGAATGACCCTCCTCAACAAGTCGAAACGTGAAGAAGCCAATTATCGCGCGCGCTGGGTCGAGTTTGTGGAAATCGCCACTGACCCGACCTTTGAGAAGGAATTCATGCAGGCAATGCATATTCCTCATATGAAGGACAAGTTCCCTAATCTCAAGAAAATGCTCGAAGAGCAGAAAGCGCCCGCTGCTCCATTTATAAAAGGATAGTTTCGGAGCGAGAAGCAATGGCTACAAAGGTAATCATAAATCCCGGGGCCTGCGGGTTCACCGCCACGGTGGTGGTCAAGAAGAAGGAGGAGGACGACAAATTCTCCGTCACGATCACCACCGAATGCCCGATGGGATCGAAACTGGGCACAGAAATAGCTGAGCTCGCCATGGGGGATGTGTTCAAGAGTTTTTTGAATAATCCCGTATATAGAAAAGCGGCCGCATGCCTGAAGCATGCGGCCTGCCCCGTACCTTCAGGAATTCTCAAGGCGCTCGAGGTTGAAGCGGGACTGAATGTAAAAAAAGAGGTCTCAATAACTTTTGTAGTTGATGAAGAATGAATACGAATCATGTAGCGGGAACAATCCTTTCAGTCAGCGCATATCTGACAATTGCCTCCTTTAGTGCAACAGTCTGTCTGAAAACCGCCGCACTCTTGAAAGCTTCGGGGACAACCATGGCAGGCAGGGGGAAACCCGGGGCTGTCTCGCGTACGTCAAGCCGTGCGGTGTTGAAGTGGGCCGGCGATATCTTTTTTTTCACGCGGCTGCTCAGAACCAATGATGTGCTGTGGCTGGGAGAATGGCTGTTTCACTGCTCTTTTTTGTTTGTGGTAATGAGGCATTTGCGTTATGTCGTTGAGCCGATCCCGGGGTGTATAGTATTTGCACAGCCGGCAGGAATAATAGCTGGTTTCCTGCTTCCGGCAGCCCTGCTCTACATACTTGCTGTCAAATGGGCCGTCGAGAGGACATATGCCCCTTTATATAATCTGTTTCTTATCATGCTGCTTTTAGCACTCAGTGTAACAGGGGTCCTCATGAGAACGGCAGCCAGGCCCGATATCGTAGACGTAAAGGTATTTGTCCTGGGCCTCGTGCATTTCAGTCCCCAGGCGCTGCCGGGAAGTTTTTTGTTCGCCCTGCACTTCATGCTTTTCCTGCTCCTTGTGCTGTATCTTCCTACGCATGTAGTTGCCGCGCCGCTGATCATGCTGGACGCGCGGAAACGTGAAGAGGAGCTGAAGCAGCTTATGCATTAGGGCCAGGTCAACGAGGCAACGGAGAATTACGGTAAATAATAAAGATTGTCGATATTATGAGATTACTGCCCGGTGTAGTATAATTATTAGTCTGAATCGACTAGTACAATATAGATTGAGAGGATAGACATGAGCCATTTTACTCTTAGATGCAGAAAATGCGGCGCCGAGTTAAAGGATGTTTATTGCGCTTTTTGCGAGCACTGTGCCGGTGCACTGCTCATAACAGATTACAAAGTACCGTTCGCTATTAACAGCGAACGGAATGATCTCTGGAAATTCAACTGGCTGCCGGTACATAGCCACGATTTTGATCAGCCCGGGCCTGTGGTTTATAAATCGGAAGGGCTTTCGGACCACCTCGGCCTTTCAAATCTTCATGTGGCCTTCAATGGATACTGGCCTGAGAAAGGAGCAGCACTCAAGACATGCACTTTCAAAGAGTTTGAGGCCGCTATCGTCTTGCAAAATGCAAGAGAAAACGGGGTGCCGGGCTTGACAGTGGCATCTGCAGGCAATACTGCGAGGGCCGTCTGTCATCTTTCCGCCACAACCGGTTTTCCAGTCATTATTGTCGTGCCCAAAATGTGTTTTATGGAGATGTGGTATCTGAGAGGGCCTGTCAAGGTCCCCACACTGGTTGTGGGAGACGGTGACTATTCAGACTCTATAGACGCGGCAAAAAGAATAGCCCTGCTGTCCGAGATGCCCTTTGAAGGGGGAGTCGCTAATGTCGCCAAGAGAGACGGGCTCGGCGCCGTGCTGCTGGAGGAAATCTCATTTAGCGGGAGACTGCCCGACCATTACTTCCAGGCGGTGGGAAGCGGGGCAGGCGCCATAGGTGTTTTCGAAATGGCGGAGCGTCTGATACGTGACGGCAGATTCGGCTCCGCGCTGCCCAGATTGCATCTCGCACAGAACCTGCCTTTTGCACCTATGACAAAGGCCTGGCAGAAAAAGAGCCGCGCGCTTTTCAAAGATGATCTCAGGCCTGAATTGATCGGCGAGATCACTACCAGGGTGCTCTCAAGCCGATACCCGGCTTACAGTGTCCAAGGGGGAGTATTCGATGCCCTGACTGCCTCGGAAGGATTGACTTATGGCATTGAGAACCAGGAAGTCTTCAAGGCGCAGGACCTTTTCCTGGAGACAGAGGGAATAGACATTTCTCCCGCCGCTGGTGTAGCTGTTGCCGCGCTGATCAATGGGGTGCGGGCAAAGAGCGTCGGGAACAATGATACAATACTCCTGAACATTACAGGCGGCGGAGAAAAGAAGTTTTTCGAGACCCACAAAAGGCATGAGGTCGTACCGGTCTTCATTTCTAAGAACATTAGCGACAAAGACCTCAAAGATGTGTTATGCACGGTCCTGAAAAAGAATTCATAACAATACTGAAGCAGAGCGGGGTTGATCTTGTGTGCACCCTTCCCTGCGACCGCGTTAAAAAGCTTATAGAGCTGCTCCCGACGGCATACAGTTCCCCTTTGCAGCATATTCCGCTGACCAGAGAGGAGGAGGGCGTAGGCATCTGCGCAGGCGCCACCCTTGCCGGAAAGCGCACTGCTATTATCCTTCAGAACACCGGCATCGGCAACATGATCAATGCGCTCCTTTCTCTTACCGGTTTTTATCAGCTGCCCCTTGCACTCTTTATAAGCCACCGGGGCGTTTACAAAGAAAAGATCGCTGCGCAGATACCTATGGGAGAGAAGTTGCCGGGCATATTGAAAGGCGCGGGCATAGGCTATTCACTGATTAACACAATGGCAGATATGAACAGTATCGGGAAAAAGCTGACGGCGCTTTACGATAAGAATTCGATGCACGCTTTTTTGCTCAGTCCCCAGGTCTGGGAAGATACGGCCGCTTGCAGCGACCCGGCAGCTGCACAAGCTCCGCCAGCCCCATGCTCTGCTCAGTCAATTAAGGCGGAGCATGGATACTTGCGAGCAGACATCTGTGGCAGCAGGTTAAAGCCGGTTTTCACACGATTCGAGGTGCTGGAAACAATCGCCCCTTATCTTGAAAGTCGGGTTGTCGTATGCAACCTTGGAATCCCCTCGAAAGAATTATTTTATATAAGACACCGTCCTTCGAATTTTTACATGCTCGGCAGTATGGGCATGGCCACACCCATCGGCCTCGGGGTCGCGCTATCATCTGATAAGGAAGTGGTCGTTATCGACGGTGATGGCAGTCTGTTAATGAACCCGGGAAGCCTAGCCACCACGGCATATTGCGCACCGGATAAACTCATTATTCTTGCCATCGATAACAGCGCCTATGGCTCAACAGGAAACCAGCCCACACTCACCGGAAAATGTGTCGATCTCGAACTCGTAGCGAGGGGATTCGGGATACAAAACACCTGCAAGGCAGCAGGAAAAAAACAGCTGATCAACGCAATCAAGATAAGGGGAGAGGGCCCACGGTTCATACACTGTCTTGCACTACCGGGCAACAAGGATGTGCCGAACATTCCCCTTCACCATCTTGAGATCAAACGACAGGTGCAGGAATTTCTCCTGACGAGGTGACAGCTGCCCTGAAGTCCGCACAGTGCGATGTTATTTTTTCTTCATACAATCTTTGCGTATGTCTTGACTTCACGCTCTAAGCGTGATGATTGCGCGAAAAGTGATTAAACATTCCAGTTTTTTTTGCCAGACCCACGGCATACCCGACTACACAACACCAGCAGTATTTTGACAGGGGGATCTCGTCCTCTGGATGATAACTGTTTGAGGAGTAATGTCGAAGTCCTCGTTTTAGAACTATGCAGCAGTCCTTCCTCCTACAACGCATTCATTAGAACATTAAAATCTGGATGTCTAGAACAGTCTTTTTAAAACAGGTAACACGGATGCTTTTGTCGGTTGACAAAACGCCTAATTCCTTAATATGATCTTATTGCTTGATTTGACCATATGGTGTTTAAGGCTAAATGCAGCTACCCAAGTGAGAGGTTGCCAGGATATCCAGTATATTGTGAGGTGGCTCATGCCGATATACAGCCCGGTAATAACAATACTGCAAGAAAACATTTCATGATAATCCATCCAAAAATATCAGACTCCGCGCTGCCTCCTTCGGCATTCAGCAAGCGGCTGGTTATAGGAGCCCTGTTGATCAACCTGTTTGTTATAGCACTGGTGGGACTGGCTTTGCGCCAGAGCCGGCTTCAATATGAGCAGCGGGCCGCGGTATCGACCGAGAACCTGTCACATGTGCTCGAACAATACATTGCTGGTGCTGTCGACAAAATCGACCTGGCGCTATTTGCAGTGGCGGATGAAGTTGCAAGGCAACGCGCCGGCGGTGTTATTAATACAAAGGCGATGAACGCCTATATCTCCCGCATATTTACACGCCTGCCGTTTCTTAACGCCATGCGTATGGCGAACGTGAAGGGAGAAATTGTTTACGGTGCTGACAAAGAGGCAACAACTGCCAAGCGCATTACAAGCGTAGCTGATCGCGATTATTTCATTCGTCTGCGCAACGATCCTGCCGCAGGATTGGTGATCTCCAAGCCGGTGCTGGCGCGTATCACCGGGAAAAGGGTGATTATATTCGCCCGACGCCTTAATAAACCGGACGGCTCTTTCGATGGTGCGATCTGGGCGGCAATCGAGCTGGGACATTTCAACGAGACCTTTGCCCAGCTCGATGTCGGACGAAATGGGGTGGTCAGCTTTCGCGACAGCGAAATGGCCCTGATCGCCCGACATCCGGTTCTAAAGGGGACCGACGATTCAGTCGGGCAGAGGAAGGTCTCGCAAGAGTTGCTGGAGCAGGTCAAGGCGGGTATGACCTCTGGAACTTATTATACTCCTACCGGGTCAGACAATATAGCAAGAACGGTTTCCTTTCGTAAAATCAGCAGTTATCCGCTCTTCATCATCGTTGGCCTTGCCACCGGTGAATACCTTGTCCAGTGGAAAAAAGAAGTTGTAAAAATGTCTGGGTTAACAGCGCTTTTCGCACTGATTACAGGAATGTCGTCGTGGCTGCTCTACCGTGATTCAACCAAACGCAGGCTTGCTGAAGTAGCAGTCCGCAAAAGCGAGGCACTGCTTAATGAGGCCCAGCACGTAGCCCATATGGGCAGCTGGGAGCTTAACATCGTCAGCAATGTACTTGTATGGTCAGACGAGGTCTTCCGAATCTTTGAGATAGACCGCGAGAAGTTCGGCGCCACTTATGAGGCTTTCCTGGATACGATACATCCTGATGACAGAGCAATTGTTGATGCAGCATATACTAATTCAGTGAAGGATAAGATGCCCTATGATATCACTCACCGCTTGCTTATGTCTGATGGTCGGGTGAAATATGTGCATAATACAGGTGAGACATTTTATGACAAGAGTGGAAGGCCCATTCGGTCCATAGGGACTGCACAGGACATCACCGAGCGTAAGAAGGCTGAGGAGGCACTTCGGGAGAGTGAAAGTTTACTCAGAGAATCTCAGCGGATTGCTGGTTTGGGCAGTTATATTCTGGATATCCCCACCGGTTTGTTTAAAACTTCGGATGTGCTTGATAAGTTGTTAGGGATAGACGAAACATACGAACGATCTCTTGATGGTTGGTTGGCCCTCGTTCATCCAGACGATCTCACAATGATAGTTGACTATCTTAAAGAAGTTATAGGCCAGAGGAGACCTTTCGACAAAGAATATCGAATTATCCGTCACAACGACAAGGTGGAGCGTTGGGTATATGGAACAGGCAAACTTGAATTCGATGAGCAGGGACGCTCCCTGAAGCTGCATGGAACGATTCAAGACATTACCGATCGCAAGAAGCTGGAAGAACAACTCCGGCAATCGCAGAAGCTTGAAGCTATAGGGACTCTGGCAGGTGGCATAGCTCACGATTTCAACAATCTGCTGCAGGGGGTATTTGGTTATATATCTATTGCGAAACTAAATGCAACCAATAATGATAAAAGCATTGCTGCACTGGAACAGGCTGAAAAAGCACTGCATATGTCTGTGAACCTGACCACGCAGCTTCTGACCTTCTCGAAGGGTGGAAAGCCGATCAAGAAAAAGATTGCGCTCCAGTCAGTGGTCGAAAACTCAGTGAGGTTTGCGTTGAGCGGTTCAAGCGCTGATTACCTAATCAAACTCGATGCAGACCTATTGAATGTGGAAGCAGATGAAGGACAGATAGGTCAGGTCATCCAGAACATAGTGCTTAATGCCGACCAGGCGATGCCTGTAGGAGGCACGATAGTGATCGCCGCAAAGAATGTGCAGTCAGTGAAAACAGGATTCTCTGAACTGCCGCAAGAAGGGAAGTATGTGGAGATCTCTATTAAGGACAATGGAGCCGGCATTTCTGAGGAGTACCTGTCTAAAATATTCGATCCCTATTTTACTACAAAGGCGAAGGGCAGCGGCCTCGGACTGGCAACTTGCTATTCCATCATCAAAAACCATGGTGGTGTAATTCATGTCTCATCAAAAATGGGCAAGGGCACTACGTTTTATGTTTATCTCCCTGCGGTTGAAGCAGGAAAAGAGGAACCAAAGCCACCTAAACTTTCTCCCTTTGTTCGGAATGGGAAAATCCTTGTTATGGATGACGATGAACTGATAAGAAATATCGCAGGAGACATGATAAAGACACTTGGTCATGAGGTAGAGTTAGCGGAACATGGTGAAGCAGCCATCGAAAAATACAAAGCATATATGGAGTCTGGCAAGCCTTTCGATATTGTAATTCTTGATCTGACTGTTCGCGGCGGCATCGGTGGGTTAGAGACTATTGAACGGCTCGTTGCAGTCGATCCCGGGATTAAGGCTATTGTATCGAGTGGTTACTCTGATGATGCCGTCGTATCTGATTATCGTAATTACGGCTTTAGCGCCCGATTGACAAAGCCGTACAATCTTCAGGAACTGAGCGATACGTTGAATAACCTGCTGAGACCTCATAATTAAGAGTCTAAATAAACTTATTGAGAATATTTTCCCGGTTCGAAATGAGGTGATCTAACTCCTATTGATCGCAGGGTCGGAATATGGCAATTCGATACCGTGTTTTGCAAGTGTATCTTGGGACATTTTGCTGTTCAGTTTCTAAATGCCGGGTCTTCCAGAGCGAATAAGCAGGATTAATCCTATATTTCTTACAGTCTCCCCGTCTTCTTATATTCCTGGACATATAGTTTGATCGCCCGAAGGATCAACCAGTCCATTGTCAGGCTGTTCTCGTCAGCAATTGCGGCCAGCGCGACCACTATTTCTTTTTCAACAGCCGGGACCGTGCCGCGTTCGGCGGCTGACCCTTTATCAGCATGGGCGCCGATGTGTGTATCTGCTGGAATTGACCCGGGGTTATTTTTTTCATGCTCCCTGCGGAGTATCTCCATAAGACCTTTTACATCCCCGTCAGCAGCAGCTTTTACCAAATCTTCAGGAGGCTGAAGAGGTCCTTTTGCCTCCGAAACAGCTTCGGCATTCTCCTCTGAGGGCCTCTCTCCCGCCTTTTTATTCGGAGCCTGCGCTATATCCCCCATTCCGGACATGCCCATCATCATCATGGCCAGTTTCCTGGCTTGCTCGTTGTCAGGCATTTCCTGTTCTATATATTCATTGAGCTTTCCTTCTGCCATTGCCATTGCGAGCTGGTCAGCAACAAGCGGGCTGTCATCCACGGCCGGCTCAAATCGCTTTTTTTGCCCGAAGGGTGTTGACGGCGGGTGAGGCAGCGGTTTTTCTTTTTCAGACATATTCATATCCTCCTGAGATAACAATGTGTTAGTATAACATAAGTCTGACACGCCTAGTCCTTGGGAGGGGCTCCATCCTGATAATGGTCTCCGGGAGGATGGACCGCTCTGATAAGGGATGTGTCAAATATCTCCTCACGCAATACGTTGCGGTTGACATACCCCAGTTTCCTGAGTGCAGCTGCGAAATCCATAGTTGCCCTTATATACTCATCGCTAAGCTGTGCGCAGTATTTGGGCGATACCTTCAGCGTATCAAGCACAAATGCTTTATCGATAAATCCCACATATTCGGAAATGATGGCTGCAGCTTCTTCAGGAGAGCTCCTTATAAGCGACGTAGCGCTTTCGTGTGCAACAAGGAATGCTTCAACCAGTTCTCGCCGCCCTGCCGCAAATTCATCATACACAACAATGCCGTAACTGGGATTATAAGGCCAGAGCTTCGCCGGAGGATAAAGGATTTTCCCCCCCGCGTAACGTTCAAGCGCCACCGCAAGCGCAGGGGTCCCTATAGCAGCAGCAACCTCACCCTTTACTATTGCTTCTACGATAGCATCAGCCCAGGGGAAATGTATTACCTCAACAGAGGCCTTGAGATCGAATCGATCGAGACAGTCCGTTAATATAACATCATGTATAGATCCATTCCCCGGAACTCCGATTTTCAAGCCGCAGAACTGACGGAAAACAGCGCCAAGATCATCAACCTCAGGGAAGCCTCTGTCGCTGGTCCTGCCACACACCACTGTTCCTTCGATGTGTCCACCTGCTATGCATTTTATCCTAACACCTCTTGCAATCCCGATGATTGCCGGGGGCAGCCCGACGTAAGCCAGATCAAGTTCGCCCTTTTCAAAGGCATTCACAATGGCCGGTCCGGTGCCAAAAAGCCTCCACTCAACACCAGCTTCCATCTTTTGCTCAAGCGTGCCCTCTGCCATTAAAAGCATCGCAGTATGGTAGAAAGTGGAAAGGTGTCCTATTCTAATATGACGGGTTGAGTCGGGCATGGTCGATCAGTCCTCACTTTTTATGAAATCAAATCAAGTATTCGTTAAATAATTAGTAATGGTTCAGCACCCCCCCACCCTAACCCTCTCCCACCAGGGAAGAGGGGATTTTTAAGACTTCCCTCCCCCCTTGATGGGAGATATAAGAAGCTATTCCCTACCTCTTGATGTGGGAGGGTTATGGTGGGGGTGAACTATTACAATAATTGTAGCTTATTTTGATGTACAATGTTATTAAATAGGGGAAAGGGGTGAAACAATGACAGCCGGTTTTTACGAAAGGATACATGTCGATGACAAAAATATCTGCAAATTATTTCTGAAGGAGATCAGTGAAATTTATACCGATATGGAACTGACTGCAGAAGAGTTGGAGCTGCTGGCAATGCCGCGGCGGTCATTTACAGTACATTTCCCGGTAAGAATGGACTCGGGGAAAACCAGGATGTTTATAGGGCACCGCGTGCAGTACAACGACGCAAGAGGGCCGGCGAAGGGAGGAATCAGGTTTCATCCCGACCTTACTATTGATCATGTAAAGGACCTCGCTTTTCTGATGGTGCTCAAATGCGCGGTGGTCAATATTCCTTTCGGGGGGTCAAAGGGCGGTGTTGTCGTCAATCCAAAAGATCTCAGCAGGAATGAGTTGGAGCAGTTGACAAGAGGATACATACGTGCAATTAAGAACTTCATCGGCCCCTTCAAGGATATCCCTGCCCCTGACGTCTTCACTGATGAAAAAATAATGGTCTGGATAATGGATGAGTTCGAAAGAATCCATGGAGAACATGTGCCGGCAGTAGTCACGGGCAAGCCGGTTGAACTGGCAGGCACGAAGGCCAGACATTATTCCACGGCCCTGGGAGGAATCTATGTCCTTGAACAGGCGATGAGGAAGGCCGGGATGGAAAAAAACAGGGCGAGGGTCGCAATTCAGGGCTTCGGCAACGTTGGGGAAAATGCCGCCCGGCTCTTTTTTGAAGGGGGCTATAAAGTAGTGGCGGTCAGCGCAATAGAAGGGGGCATCATGGACCCGGCCGGCCTGGATATTCACAAGGTAATGCAGCATCATAAAGCAACGGGAAGTCTGCTCGATTATAACGACGGTAAAAACATCACCAACGAGGAATTACTGGCATGCGACTGCGACATCCTTGTGCCCGCTGCCCTCTCCGACCAGCTTCACAAAGGCAACGCAGATGAGGTGAAGGCCAAGATCGTTCTGGAGCTTGCCAATGCGCCTACGACCACGGAAGCCGATGAGATACTCTTTGACAAAAAAATCACGGTCCTGCCTGATGTGCTTGCGAATGCCGGCGGCGTGGTAGTAAGCTATTTCGAATGGAGCCAGAACCTCACCGGCAGTTACTGGACAGAAGAAAAAGTCTTGCAGAAGCTGAAGAATATCATGGTAAGCTCCTTTAACGACGTCTCTTCTGCTTGCAGCGAGACACGTTGCAGGATGCGAAAAGCCGCCTATCATCTGGCTATAAAGCGGGTGCTCGATGCGGAGAGGCTGCGGGGGAATCTTTAGGGTCTGCAAATAACTAACTTGTGCACTGCAAGCCAGGTGATAACCTATGACCTATGACTTGGCTTGTGAATATTAAGTGGCTGTTTAGCATAGGTATTTTTTTACCTTGTAACCTTCTGACCGTTCCTATCGACTACACATATAAGATTAAACTGTCTTCTGACAGGATGTTAAATAAGGAGGAAAAGAAAGTATGAGAAAAGTATTCTTGTTTTTACTCACAGTTCTTTTTGTAATGGGGCTTGCAGTTAATTCCGGGGCAGCAGAGAAAGAAAAGAGCGGCGCTCATCACGGTGACATGTACAAACATGAAGGCGGCTGCGGTTGTGGCGGCCCGCAATCATTTATGGACATGTTCAAAAAACTTGGCCTTGACGAAAAACAGAAGGAAGCTGTACATGCTATTCATCTCAGGACAATGAAGGAGATGATAAAAAAGAAGGCCGATATCAAGGTGGCAAATATTGAACTGGTCGAAATCCTCTCGAAAGACCCTGTGGACATGACAGCTGCCGAGATAGCAGTAAAAAAGTCAGAGGGCTTGAAGGTAGAAGTGAAGATGATGCATATAAAGGCAATGGAGGAGATAAAGTCCAACCTGAATGCAGAACAGAAGAAGGAATTTAGTTCAATGATGAGACATATGATGATGAAACGTGAAATGATGAAGCACGGCATGGGAGAAAACATGAAACACGGCATGTGTGAAGAAGGCATGGGACACGGCATGGGTGAAGGCAAATGCCAGTGCGATATGCATGGGATGGGCCATATGCATGATAAGGGACAGATGAAAGGAGAAAAGAAACACGACGAGCAGCATTAAGCAAGCGCTTTTGTCCGACAAATAGACCAAGGAAGGGAAAGGCAATGCCTTTCCCTTCCTTGGTCTATAAACATGCAGAAGAAAAACATATATCCTATTGCTGCTGCTTCAGAAGGTCCAGCATCTTTTTTAAGATAAGATCGGGCAATAAATCCCGATTGGCCGGAGTCACCTCATGTATATCCATATCATACCTTCTTTTTATTGCCACAATAAATTCATCACCGCCGTAGGTGATAGTGCCTAATACGACATTAGATGCATCGAGGGCAGTTATTGCCGCCTCTCTGAACTTTTCCGAAAAACACTCCATTTTGCCGATTTCGTCTATAACTATTATGGTACGCCCATCAGCGGGAGTTATTGAAGGAGCGGCGATGGTCTCAATATTCCCGATACTGACCCCATAGCGTCGTATATAAAATTCTGATGTTATGTTTTGATGTCCAAGGTACCCCCTTTTGCCATCAAGGGTATTCATTAAAAACCCCACTCTTTTACCATTGACCCGCTCCTCTTCCGTATAAAACCCTTTTGCCGGGAAACCCAGTTTGGCGATTACTTTCTTGATTACTGTGGTTTTTCCGGATGAGGGGGCCCCTGTAAGAAAAATGTTTTTCCTTGTTTTATCCATAATAGACCCTGTCTGTGTATATATAAATAAATCATATCATATCGCATTTGTGATCGCGCTGTTGTAAACGTCTTTAAAACTTACTTGCATCATTCTTAGATAAAGTCTAAGAGTAGTCGAGAATGAGTTGAAGCTCTGTTGGAAGTTTGCCCACAGCGGCCCTCCATTCCGGACAGCAAATTAGAAGAAATTCAGAGGTGAGGGGCGAGTACTTCGAGTCGTAACCTGCATACCGTTTCGCGCATCCTAAACTGAGATGTTGCGGGAAGGACATGACAAAACAGTTCATCACCGAAAGTCCGGTTAGCGGCCTTCAGATCACCCGGACCACCTGATAAGTTTTGCCCTGTACTATCTTTTAAAAGAGGCATTTAAAAAAGTGAGACAAATTTCTCTTGTTCTTGCTGAAAGCCTCCATCTAAGCCCCATTCGTTCAAGGTTATGGTTTCATCTGTAGATGCGCAGAGCCTTCACATTCCAAACCCATGAGCAAGGGATGAGGTCGCTTTCACAAAGGAAAATGTATCTCAAATTGACAAGAGGGAATAAAGGTGACTACAGCAAGAATTCTTCCGCAAACATGTTCTCCCTCTTCTCGCGTCCTATAGTTGTCTCGGGTCCGTGTCCGGGGAAAACCTTTGTGTCTTCCGGCAGGGCCATCAGCCTCCGGAACGATTGCTTCAGTTTATCCTTATCTCCGCCGTAAAAGTCTGTCCTCCCAACCGATCCCTTAAAAAGCGTATCGCCGGTAATGACCGTATTGCCTGCGTAGAGACTAATCCCGCCGGGACTGTGTCCCGGGGTATGGAGTATTGAAAAACTCAAGTCTCCTATTGTAAGCGTATCGCCTTCAGCCAATAACATATCCGGGGAAGGAGGGGCATCCAGTGATTGTCCCCAAAATGCAGCCATGTCCTTTGCGCCGTTATATAATTCAAGCTCATCACGGTGTATGGCGACCCGCGCCCCTGTTTGGTTTTTAATGTCGCCTACTACACCCATATGATCAAAATGGCCGTGCGTGCACACAACGACTTCAACAGTGAGTCCCATCTCACGGATCGTCCCGACTATCCTGTCAGACTCGTCTCCGGGGTCGACGACAATGGCCTTTTTTGACACATCGTCGGCAACAATAATACAATTGGCCTGAAGGGGGCCGACAGCAATACTTTTTATTATCATAATCGCTCCTTTCAAAAAAATCGTGAAACGTGAATGGTGAAACGTGAATCGTAAAAAAATGTCAACAGCCCATCTAACGTTTTGTGTTTCGTCTCTAACTTTTCACGATTCACGTTTCACCATTCACGTTTCACGGCCTTTTCTCACCTTTTTTATTATATACCCCAATTCCTCACTTTTTATCAAATACGCTATCGCAGCATATACTGCTATGCAAAAAACCATGGTTGTGCTGAGGTGAGCTGCCTTGCTCAGACCATGTCCATTCAAAGTCCATAGTGCGTAACGGCCCGCCAAAAACCATCCGGCAAACCCCATCACAGCGGATGCAAAAAAGGTTTTCATAAAAGAAAGGGCAATCCTGCCCGTCCCGATTCCGCCGAGTTTTCTCCTTAGGAAATAAAAAAGCATCATAAAATTGCACGTTGCTGAAAGGGCATTCGCAAAAGCGAGCCCGCCGTGCTTCAGCGGTCCCATTAGAAGCAGGCTCAGCAAGACATTAATTACCATCGTGGCGGCTGCTGCCATGACCGGCGTCCTCGTATCCTGCATGGAGTAAAACGTGGCCGCGATTACCCTGACGCCAACCATAGCCCATATCCCTACAGAATAAAACATCAGGGCATCGGCAGTGCCGATTGTCGCTGCAGCGCCGAATTTCCCCCTCTGGTAAAGAGTGGACACAATGGGAAACCGCAGCGCTATAAGCCCAGCCATAGCAGGCACAGTAATGAAAAATAAAAAACGCAGCGCAAATGAGAAATCCTCCTTAATCTTGTCCTTTTCTCCCCTTACGGCATGCTCTGAGAGGGAAGGCAGCACCGCCATCCCCATGGCAACACCGAAAACACCTACAGGAAAATGGATCAATCTCATGGCATAGTAGAGATAGGTAATACTGCCTTCGGGAAGATTTGATGCCAGAATGGTGCTAACAAAGATATTGATCTGTGTAATTGCAAGTCCTGCCGTAATTGGAACAACAAGCCGGCCTATTTTTTTAAGCCCCGGATGCCACAAAGGGCGACGCTCGGAGGTCCCTGCGTTCCCGCGTCTTCCTATCAATGTATATCCCTGCCTTAAAAAAGATGGCACCTGAAATGCGAACTGTACAAAGCCGCCAATTATAAAACCTATAGCCACCGCAACGATCGGATTTGCCAGTCGATCAGCCAGCAACAGTATACATATTATATTGGCGACATTGAGAATGGCAGGAGCGAGTGCCGGGATAAAGAAGACTTTCCGGGTGTTGAGCGCCCCCATGGTAAGCGAGGCAAGACTGATAAAAAACAAGAAAGGGAACATGATCCTGGTAAGAAAAATAGTCTCGGACAATTTCTGAGGATCTTTGAGAAAGCCGGGAGCGATTACCGCAACAATAGCCGGGGCTGAAACTATGCCTGCAAGACAGATAAGCCCTACAACAACGATAATAAACAGAAAGGTCGAATTGACAAGTTCGTTGGCCTCCTTCTCTCCGTAACGCGTCTGATATTCTGTAAGTACAGGAACGAACGCCGAAGACGTTGCCCCTTCTGCAAAGAGGTCCCTCAGCAGGTTAGGGATTCTGGAAGCCACGTAAAAGGCGTCCGCGGTCCCTGTTGCCCCGAAAAAACCCGCAACAATCATATCTCTGACATAACCGAGTATGCGGCTGATAAAGGTGGCAACAGACATTACTCCGGCCGCCCTCGCTATTCTGCCTCTTGCGCTCATTCCCTAAATTGTTGTCCTTGCATGCGGAGTATGTTGAAAAGTGCCGGTATCAATTATACCACAGCGTACGACATGGCGAAGCAGCTTATTTCAGGGAATACTGAAGTACCTGTTTTGGGTAATGGGTTTCTTTTAATGAAATATGTTAAAACAGAACTGTAAAAAAATCAGTCTCCGTCAGTTTTGCCGTTTACTCGTTATCTTCCCCATTTGCGCGGATAACGATCGGCATTTGAAGCATAAACGCACAGTAAGGCATTATCCTTTGTGAAAATGCTATCGAGGCAGGAGAAGGAGAAGGGCGGGCCGGTGTATGCCGGCCCACCCCCGTCGCCTTCATAAGACGCCTTGGGTCAATCCCGGAGATTCTTAAGCTCCTGCCCGTTCGCGCCGGACGCTGCTCTATCCGTAGATATAACCGGTTTAAGCAACGTCCTCGTCCGACAGGATACCCTTCAGATGCGGGAATTTATCAAACATGTGAGGGAATTGCATTGCCTCGCTGAAGCGGTCATTGAAGTCGTCTTCCAGAGCCAGCTCCACGTACTCTACTTTCCGTGCAATGATGTTGGCCTCCTTGCGCTCATCAGTGCTCAGAAGGGCTATGCGGGCGCCGTCTCCTGCCGCATTGCCGATATATTCAACATGCTTCAGATCGCAATCAGGAAACATCCCGATCACCATGGCAGCAACCTTGTCAATGTGGCTCCCGAACGCGCCTGCAACAGCAAGGCGGTCAAACTTCTTGATGCCGAGCCTCCGGAGCATGATCAGGCAACCCGAATATAGGGCGCCCTTTGCAAGCTGGATCGCACGAACATCCTTCTGATTGACGACGATATCCGCATCAATGGCGGTTTCGTGACTCCAGGCAAGCACGTATTCACTGAGGCCCTTCTCGTTCTTGCGGATCCGCTTCGAAGAGAGGTCATGGTTGACCTGTCCGTTCTTCTTCAGGATCCGGGCCCTATACATCTCGGCTATGACATCTATTATCGCTGACCCGCAGATGCCCTTGGCCTGCATGTTCTTTTCGCCATCGCTCCATCCGGTGTTGCCTATGACTTGATATGTGGCCTCCAGCGTCTTGGGGTCGATCTTAACGCGTTCTATCGCGCCAGGCGCCGCCCGCATGCCGAACTCGATCTGTGCCCCTTCGAGCGCAGGCCCCGTTGCACAGGAACAGGAGATAAGCTTTTCCTTATTTCCAAGGACAAGCTCGCCATTTGTCCCGATATCTATGAGGAGAGTCATCTCTTTCCTCTTGTGAGGCTTATCTGCAATGAGACATCCGACGTTGTCCGCCCCGACAAATCCTGCCTCAATGGGAAGTACATGGATATTGCCGGCAGGGAGAATATTAATGCCGAAGCGCTCTGCCTTTATGTCCACTGAATGGTGCAGCGCCGGGGTAAAGGGCGCAACGCCCATATATTCAGGATTAATGCCGAGGAGAATGTGATGCATGGCGGTGTTGCAGACAAGGGTCATCTCGCTGATGTCCTCTATCGCGAATCCGGCCTTGAACGATGCCTGTTTCGCGATGGTGTTCAGACCCTCGATTATTGTGTCCTGGAGGTCCTTCAACCCTGTCTCTTCATTAAACATACAGTAAGAAATTCTGGACATAACGTCTTCTCCATAACGGACCTGGGGGTTCATCATGGATTCGGTGATAATAACATCTCCGGTATTGAGATCAGTAAGATATCCGGCTACAGTGGTCGTTCCGATATCAACGGCAAGTCCTATATTGTGCGCGATCCTTCCCGGCTCGACCCGAATGATTTCAGCATCGTTCCAGACAGTGACCGTGACCTTCCAGTCGCCCTTTCTTACTGCATCGGGCAGCTTCTGCAAGGCCCTGTAATCTATGGTAAGCTTCTTCATTTTCGGATTGTGCTTATATAGTGTTTCTTCGAGGCGCTCGAAATCTCCGACAGGGTCATGAAGATCGGGTTCCGGCAACTCCACGTAATATTTTCTGACTGCCGGTTTTAATTTGACCTTGATCTTGCCGGCCGCCTTACTGACCACTTGTTTGCCGGTACGGCTTGCCTCCGGAACAAAGACCAGAACATCTCCGAGAATTTTTGTGCAGCAGGCAAGACGCATATTCTCTTCCGCGTCTTTGCGTACCAGGACCTTCTGCTCTTTATCGTCAAGCTCGCTAAGGTGCTTCATCGAAGAGGTGATGTCCTCCTTCTGAAACTTGCCTTCCATAATTTTTACACGGCATTTGCCGCATACAATCAGCTCACCGCAGACCGCTTCTATGTCCACCCCGATCTTCCGTGATGCCTCAAGTATGGTTGTTCCCTCCTCGACCAGGCCTCGCCTGCCGGAAGGCTGAAAAATAATTGTGTGTTGCATTGGCGGTAAACCCTCCTTATATCTTGTAAAAAAAGGCGGGGGGAGGACCCTCCCCCCTTTAAAACTACATAGTTCCTTTTCTGAGTGCCTCAAGCATCTTCATCGCTTCCTTGAGTGCATTGGGTGCGTTATCAGCGGTAATGTCAGCTCCATACTCTGACACGGTCTTGTCGGTTATCGGCGCGCCACCGATCATGATCTTCACCTTGGGGTTCTTCTCCTTGATCATCGGTATGAGCTTTTTGATTCCGACCATCGAAGTTGTCATCATAGCCGAGAGCATGACGATATCAGAATCCGTCTTCATCTGCTCTTCAACAAACCTTTTCAGCGGCACGTCGCGGCCGAGGTCATGGACAGTCCAACCGGAAGCCTCAAAAATAGCCTTTATGATGTTTTTGCCGAGGTCATGCACGTCTCCCTGCATAACGCCCAGTACAACTTGTCCGCGAACGCTGCCTGCTTGTACCTTTATGTGCGGTTTGAGAATGTCCAGAGCTGCATAGAGTGCCTTCGCGCAGAGAAGGGTCTCAGGAACGAAGTACTCATGGGTGTCAAACTTCTCGCTCACGACCTCCATCCCGCCGGCGAGGCCTTCCATCGTCATGGTGTAAGCATCAGCATCAAGTGCAATTGCCTCTTCTGCAGCCTTTTTTGCGTCAGCCGGCTTATAATTGATTACAGCTTCCCTAAGCCTGCCGATTAATTCCTGTTCTTTTTCTTTTGTAATCATCCTATTCCTCCGTTTTTCTTTAATTTGTTTTCTTGCTGCCACTACTAATGATGATGAATCTTCTGTTTCAGGTTATTTGCCGTACACGCCGTGCTTCTTTGCGCAGTCAACAATATGTTTTGCGTTCCAGAGCGGCGAGTTCGAGGGAAATTCACAGCCCGTAGAGAGGATAAATCCTCCGCCCTTTGCCATGATATCAATCTCGGACTTTACCTCTTCCTCAATC